>Ga0105237_10000007_pt1 | contig 367690 bp, 328 predicted proteins | sample KBSC24metaG_FD_81520 | JGI IMG/M metagenome (GOLD analysis project Ga0105237, IMG submission 81520) | Corn rhizosphere microbial communities from Kellogg Biological Station, Michigan, USA - KBS C2-4 metaG | ecosystem: Host-associated > Plants > Roots > Rhizosphere > Soil | place: Michigan...
CCTGCCTCCTCAGCCGATCATCGTGATGCTGCCGCCGAGCTTCGCCATGCCGTCGCCGGTCAACGTCAGCATCGCCCCCTTCACCGTGGTCATCGCGCCGCCCTCCACGTTCATCATCGCGTCCGAGTGCACCTTCACGCTGGCGCCGGCGCCGATGTCCACCGTGGCCTGCCCGGCCATCTTCACCGTGGCGTCGCCGGTGATCTTGATGTTGACGCCCTTGATCTCGATGTCGCCCGACGCCTTCAGCGTGATGCTGGAGGCGCCGCAGACCAGGTCGATCTCGGTGCCGGCGTCGAGCTTGAATTTCTGGCCGATCGTGGTGGTGCCGTTGGCGGTGACGTCGAGCTTGTCGTCGTTCTGCACGGTGACCTTGCGGTCGTGCTTGATCGTCTCGGTCTGGTCGTTGTCGACGGTGAGCGTCTGGTTGTTCTTCACCTCCACCGTCTCGTCGTGGTCTATCGTCACCACGTGGTCGTTCTCGACTTCCTCGTGCATGTCCTTCTGCGCGTGGATGATGAAGTCCTCGCTGCCCTGCTTGTCCTCGAAGCGCAGCTCGTTGAAGTCGTCGGTGCCGCCAAGCAGGCTGCGGCTCTTGATGCCGCTCTGGGTCTTGTTGTCGGGCAGGCCGTAGGGCACGGTGTTCGCGGCGTTGTAGACGCTGCCGATGATCAGCGGCCGGTCCGGGTCGCCTTCGAGGAAGCTCACCACCACTTCCTGGCCCACGCGCGGGATGCTCACCGCGCCCCAGCCCTTGCCGGCCCACGGCGAGGCCACGCGCACCGGACAGGAGCACTTCGCGTTCGGCTTGTCCGGCATGTTCCAGTGGAAGTTCACCTGCACCCGGCCGTACTGGTCGACGGCGATGTCCTCGTCGGTGTCGCTGCCGGTGACGATGGCAGTCTGCAGGCCTGCGACCTTCGGCTTCACCGTCCTGATTTCCTTGCGGAACGGAATGCTGCTCGGGATGGCGCGGAACTGGCACTGGAACTCGAGATGGCCGCCGCTGCCCGAGGCGTGACCAGCGCCGCGCAAGTAGCTCTGGGTGGCGGTCAGCAGGTATTCCTGGTTGAGCTCCTTGCGCGAGTAATCGCTCAGCGTGAACAGGTTGCCGGCCTCCGCGCCGCAGGCGTCGGTGGTGCCGTGGTAGCCGGAGCGCGCGGCGGTCAGCGCCTCGGCGCGCACGCTGGCGTAGTGCTGGCCCACGTTCGCGTCGCCGTGCGCGCCGGGGAAGTCGAAGGCGGCGTGGGTCGTCGTCGGCTGGTTGCCGTCGCTGGTGTGCGAAGAGAGCAGCGAGGCCTTCGGCGTGAGCGGGTTGTAGTCGGTCAGCTTGAAGGTGGCGCCGTCCACGCCGCGCACCGCCCCGAACGTGGCGACCGTCGCCGCCTTGCCCAGCGCGCCGCCTGCACCGGCCGCGAATGGCACCTTCTTGAATTCGTCGATGGCGGCATGCGCACCCACGCCATCGGCCAGCACCATGGTGTGCTTGCTGCTGTCGTGGGTGAAGTAGTAGTAGATGCCTTCCTGTTCCATCAGGCGATGGATGAAGCTCAGGCAGTCCTCGCGGTACTGCACGCAGTAGTCGCGCTGCGCGTAGTTGCCGGTGAGGCTGTTCTTCACGTCGGTGTAGCCGGATTCCTCCAGCAGCTTCTGGATGATGTCCGGGGCGGTCATCTCGGTGAAGATGCGGCAGTCGACGATCTGTTCCAGCAGCCACGGCTTGGGCACCAGGGTGACGGCGTACTGCGCGTAGACCAGGGTGTCGACGGTGGCGACGCCGGTTTGCGAGGCCTCGCAGACCATGCCGTTGAAATGGCGCTTGAAACCGTCTTCCAGGGTCAGCGTCACGGTCATCGACGAACCCAGCAGCGAGGTCAGGTCGATGCCCGCGTCCGTGCTCTCGAACTGCAGCTCGAACCGGAACAGCTCGCCCAGTTCCTCGTCCGCGCTCATGCCGACGAACAGCAGGTTGTCGCATTTGCTGGAAGTGATCTTGATGGGATCGCTCATGCGACTACGCTCCTGGGAAAGGGCCGGAGCCGGCCATGCCAGCGGTGCCCCCGCAAGGCCGTGCCTCCCGCGCGCCGCGCCCGGACGGCCCGCAGCGCAGGGATGCAGGGCAACGGAAGCGCCGCCGGAACACGGGGCGGACATGCGAACTGGCAAGGCGAGCGACGGGCGGCATGGGAACTCCTCCCCCTGTAATGCGCAATCGAGCGGCATTTCGGGTCACGCGCCGTGAAAATCGCTCCGGCGTCGACCCAACCACCTGACCGACAGGGCTTTTCCGGCAGCGCGAGCGCCGACTACGAAACCTGCCGCCGCGACCGGCGCCAGGCACCGCGCCGTACCTGCCCTATCGACCGTCCCGCGCCATGCCCGCCGGGCGGCACTGCCGGTCCAGCGGCACGCGCCGGCCGCCGATCGTGAGGCGGTCGTTCCCGAGGCGCGTCGGTCCATTGAAAGGGCGGCTGCGCCACAACACGCGGCAGCTCTTCGTGTCCACGGCGTACAGGCGGTTGTTGCCGCCCGAATACGTCGGCACGTACAGGATGCCGCCGCCCAGCGCCACCGGGGCCTCGACGATGGCCACCTCGTCGCTGACCGTGCAGGCAGGCGCACTGCCCGTCGTGATCCGCAGCGGCCCCTGCCATGCGGTCGGATGCAGCGCGTCGTCGGCCGCGCCGAACGCCACCGACACGTCGCCCAGCCTGCCCACGCCGCCGGCGATACCCATGGGCACCAGATGGCAGGCGCCGGCAGCGGCCGGAGCCAGCGCCAGGACAAGGATCAGCAGGCGACCGGGAACTCGCATCAGCGCCCCTCCGGCACGGGCTTCGCGTAATAGTCGACCTTGGGCAAGTCGCGATGATTCCACGACCAGTTGATCCCCGTCTTCTCCCGTCCCACACCGCCCAGCCGCCCCCAGTAGCCGACGGGATAACGGCTGCCCGCTGGCGTGGAAACGATCACCACCACATGCCCGTGCCCGGACGCCTTGAGGCCGGCGACCACGAAGAAACCGCGGTTGGCGTAGCTGATCGCCAGCGCGGGATCGCTGCCCAGATCGATCCAGCCGCTGGCCTTGGCGCCCATCGCGTCGACCATCGCATTGGCGTTGCCCGACAGGGCAATGCCGAGATCATCGGCCACCGCGTGGACGAAGCCACTGCAGTCGCTCTTCCAGCGGGGCCATTCCCGCCGCGATACCGTTTCAATGGCAGATTCGGGAGGCGCGCTCACGTCGCGCTCGCCGGGCCCGCATCGCCGCCGCGGCGCGCCAGCACCACCCAACTGCGTACCGGCTGGCCGAATTCCTTGCGCAGGCTGTCCTCGGAGATGCGGATATCGTGGAAGCACGCTCGTTCCAGTGCGTGCAGCACGTGGGCACGCGAGTGGCGGTAGCGACCGCTGGCGGTGAGCGTCACGCGATCCTCGTCGCCCTCTTCCGCCTCCAGCGAGAACGCCAGCCAGCCGCCCGGCCGCAACGCCGCATGGGCGGCTGCCAGCACTGTGCCCAGCTCGCCGAAATACACCAGCGTGTCGGCCGAGAGCACCACATCCCAGGCGCCGGGCTGCTGCAGGTAGGCGGTGAGTTCCGCCACGTCCAGCGCGTCGTAGCCGCCGCGCTGGCGCGCCTTCTCCACCATGCCGCCGGAAAGATCCACGCCCACCAGCCGGCGCGCATGCGGGCGCAGCAACGGCGCACAGAGACCGGTGCCGCAGCCGGCATCCAGCACATCGAGTGCGGCCGCGGGCGCCGGCAACACCGTGCCCAGCACATCCACCAGCACCTGCGGCGCGCGGTAGTCGAGGTTGTGCAGCAGCTGTTCGTCGAAGCTGTCGGCGAAGCGGTCGAAGATGTCGCGCACATAGGCGTCGCCCGCGCGCACCGGCGCGTCGGCGCCGCCGCAGGCCGCCAGCATGTGGCGCGGGATCGGGTTGTCCGGCTCACGCGCCACCCAGTCGCGATACACCTGCACCGCTTCGTCGGTGCGCCCCAGCACGTACTGCGACACGCTCAGCGCCTCCAGCGCCTGCACGAAACGGGGTTCCAGCGCATAAGCCTCGCGGAAGCGCGCCACCGACTGCTCGATGTGCTCGAGGTTCTGCGCGTGGTTGCGCAGGAACAGCCCCAGCAGGTAGTGCCCCTGCGCGTAGCGCGGTGCCTGCCGCAGCAGCTTTTCGTAGGCCTCGAAGGCTTCCTGCGGGCGCTCCTGCGCCTCCAGCACCACGGCGAGGTTGCTCAAGGCATTGTGATGCTGCGGACCGCACTCCAGCGCCTTGCGGTAGCAGGCCTCCGCCTCGCGCAGACGACCGCATTCCTTGTGGATGTTGCCGAGGTTGTTGTGCGCGTCCGGGTGCTTCGGCGTGACCTGCAGCGCGGTGCGGATCAGCTCCACGCCCTCGTCGCTGCGTCCGCACTGATGGCACAGCACGCCCAGGTAATGCAGCGCATCGGGCTGCGCCACGCGCAACTCCAGCACCTCGCGGTACAGTCGCTCTGCGGTGTCGAGATCGTCGGCCTGGTGCGCCTGCATCGCCTGCTGCAGCAGAGCGCGCCAGTCCGGCGCCGCCATGCGCGCGGCCGACGGACGGACGACAACCTGCGCCGAGTCGCGGTTCATGCGCCGGCTCACGCGATCAGCACGGTAAAGCAGCCCAGCACGATGGTGCCGCCATGCGCGCAGGAATCACCGAGCCGTGCGGCGGGCTGCCCGCCGATCAGCACCGTGGGCGAACCCATGACGATGCTGTCCGGCGGTCCCACGCACACCGCCATGTCGCCCAGCCGCGCCGCCGGCAAGCCGCCGATCAGCACGGTGGGTGCGCCGGGGGAAACGATGGGGCCGCCCACGTGCGGGATAGGCGGAACCCCGGGCGTGACCATCGGGCAGACATGCATGTCGGTAAGGCGGGCGGCGGGTTGCATATGTATGGACTCCTCCAGCCATCATTGCGCAATCACGCTGGAAATCTGGTCACTACACCCTCTTTTTGAGGATCCATCCAGCCAATAAACATCCGAGATAAGTGACCTGACCCCAGTTTTTGGCCAGCGGCCCGCGTACCGCCGTGGTCAGAGACCTTCGATGGCATGGCCCGATTGCTGCATCAAGGTCTCGAGCATCTCGCTCCTGACGCGATTCAGGTTGTAGACCGTCACGCACTTCTGGTAGTCGGCGAAGTCGATCATGACGATGTTGGGCGTGAAGCTCGTCCAGCTGTTCTTGTTGGCCACGTAGTAGCGACTGTTCTTGGTGTAGAGGTCCTTGAAGCTCAGCGCACCGAGCTGGTTGATCATGGCCTTTTTGTAGCCGGCCTCCCACACGTCACGCAGGGCCTGCACATTCACGCCCGTCCACATCTTGTCGTTGCGGGCCTTGATGTCGCCCAGCATGCCAGTGGTGGTCCAGTACATCATGCCCATGGCGTCACGGTCGCACGAGGTGCCGCCACCCATCGTCGCCGCCTGCTTCTTGGTGTTCTTCTTGATGTCGTCGGTGTTGCTGAACTTGCCGAAGTACTGCAGGCCGTGGAACTCCTTCTGGTACTGGCGCGACGTCTTGGTCTCCTTGTTGAAGAGCTCGCCGAAGGACAGGCAGCCGCTGTAGATCTGGCCGCGAATGACGAAGCCGAGCTTCTCCAGTTCCTTGGGATCGAACAGCGTGATGACCTTGCCCGCCAAGCTTCCGACCGTGCGCGTGTTGAGGTTGATCGCCGCGCCACCTGACTTGTTGTAGTTGAACTGCGTGTCACCCAGCACGCGCACGCAGGTGTCGACCACGTCCTTCAGGTTGTAGCACTTGGAGAACTTCAGGATCAGGAACTCCGACGGGTTCGCCACCACATAGGTCTTGGCCTGCGTGAGCATGTCCGACAGCGTGTCCTGACCCCAGCCGCCCAGGTGGGACACGTTCTGGTGCGACTGGACTTCACCGGGCTTGGCACCCTTGTGCTTGTTGTCGATGACACCCTTGCCAAGGTGGTAGGACTTCTGGTCGAGAGATCCGTCGCTGCGCTTGACGGTGGCAATGCGCATGTCGAAGAAGCGCACACCGGCATTGGCCTGCTCGCCGATGTTCAGGCTCTGGGTGATGACGTTGCTCTTGCCCTGACCGTAGATGCCGGCGTCATGCGAGCCCGGGAAGACGATTTGGTTGAGCTGCTTGCTGGTGTAATTCTTGAGGAAGGCAGTCAAGGCACGCACTCCGTTGAAGTTATTGAGGCGCGAATAACCCGAACCCGGGGCTAGGTTGAGTTATCCACACATAGGCAAGGAAGTGAATCTGACCCCGTTTTTGCATAAGTGAATCTAGCCCCTTTCCTCCACCGCTCCACTACCTTCTCTACCTCATCAATCGACATTCGAGTGCACATTGCTGCTCTTTGGTTTGTAGGACGCCCACGCCTCTTCAGCGATTTGGCCGCTATCCCGCCAAGGCGGGCCACACGGAACCCACGCGGAGGCATCGCGCCTCCAGAATTGAACATGCTGTTGAACTTCCGAACTTTCGCGATTGCGATATATCCAACGTAGCTCGGCTGGCGTAATTACATGGAATTTATGACTAGTGTCTGTCGCAGGCTTGTCGAACGGATCACTCTTGTTGACCACATCGAGGTAGTTCATCTCTTTAAATGTTCCAGAGCCACTACTGTCCTCGGATTCACCCAAACAGAAGTGAACATTAGTCTTGGCAATAAAAATTGCATAATATATCCCACCCTTGCATTTCTTTCGCCAGGCAGAATTTTGCTTGGCATTCTCGAGATCCTTGTCAGCCGCTAGTGGATCAGGCTTGTGATCAATCGCGTACTTATACTTACCACCCTTGTACGACTCGAGCGCTTCCTTGAGCTCGGCATGCGGCCGCAACAAGGCAGCTTTGCGCTCCGCTTGTGATTCGGCAACAGTATCATTGAGCCTGCCCAGCACAGCCTGTTTGGCAGGATCCTTGAACCCCTTGCCTTTGACAGCATTCCAGTCCGTATCACTAGCCTTCAAACGTTCAAGTTCTTCGTCATCCAATTTAGGTAGTGAAATAGCCAACTTACCAGGGATACTCGCCACCTCCGAGCTCGTGATCATGTAGTTGTTTATGGTCCATAGCGCATTAAGACTTTGGTCGCCAACATTTATACCAAGTTGACGCATAAGCGCCGAGCGCGGCTTCTGAAAACCATAGAACAAGTCACCTTTGGTGTACTTATTTATGAACGGCTCATTGAACGACATATTTTTCTCCAAGGGTAATCTTGGCGCAACAGAACTTGGACAGTTGCGTTCGTTCCGTTTTTTTTCAGAAACAGGGCAGGCTAACTTACGACCCGACACTTCCAAAAACGGGGTCAGGTTCACTTTCTGCCGATGCCTCACCCAAACCCATACGAAAACTCCCCGTCCGCCACCCCTACCTGCACCTTCGCAATCTGCTCACCCGCAATCATCTTCGTCAAAAACGCCCGCGAGATATCCGGCAGCATCGAGTTGGTCAGAATCGCATCGATCATGCGCCCACCCGATTCCGTCTCGGTACAGCGCGCGACCACCAACTTCACCACGTCCTCGCTGTACTCGAACGGGATCTTGTAGCGCGCCTCGACGCGCTTCTTGATGCGGTTGATCTGCAGCTTGACGATCTTGCCCAGCATTTCCGGGCTGAGCGGGTAGTACGGGATGGTGACCAGGCGTCCAAGCAAGGCGGGCGGGAAGATCTTCAGCAGCGGCTCGCGCAAGGCCTTGGCCATGCCGTCGGGCTCGGGCATCAGTTCCGGGTCCTTGCACATGCTGGCGATGAGTTCGGTACCGGCGTTGGTGGTGAGCAGGATCAAGGTGTTCTTGAAGTCGATGCTGCGGCCTTCGCCGTCCTCCATCACGCCCTTGTCGAAGACCTGGAAGAAGATTTCGTGCACGTCGGGATGGGCCTTCTCGACTTCGTCCAGCAGCACCACGGAGTACGGCTTGCGCCGCACGGCTTCGGTGAGCACGCCGCCCTCGCCGTAGCCGACGTAGCCGGGAGGCGCGCCCTTGAGCGTGGAAACGGTATGCGCTTCCTGGAACTCGCTCATGTTGATGGTGATGATGTTCTGCTCGCCGCCGTACAAAGCTTCGGCCAGCGCCAGTGCGGTTTCGGTCTTGCCCACGCCGGAGGTACCAGCGAGCATGAATACGCCGATCGGCTTGTTCGGGTCGACCAGGCCGGCGCGCGAGGTCTGGATGCGCTTGGCGATCATCTCCATCGCGTGGTCCTGGCCGATGACGCGGGCGCCCATCAGCTTGGCCAGGTTCATCACCGTCTCGACTTCGCTCTTGACCATGCGGCCGACCGGGATGCCGGTCCAGTCCGACACCACCGAACCCACCGCCTGCTGATCGACCGAGGCAAGGATCAACGGATGCTCGCCCTGCAGTTCGGCGAGCTGCGCCTGCAGGCCCTTCAATTGTTCGAGCGCCGCCGCGCGTTCGGCGCCATCCAGCGGGGCATCACCCGCCACCGGCGCGGGCTTGGCTTCGGCCTCCTGGTTGGCCGACTCCTCCAGCGCGCTGCCGGTGCCTTCGACCGGCGCGGTCGAGCCGCGCAGCTTCGAGCGGATGTCGAGAACCTTCTCGACCAGTTCCTTCTCGGTCACCCAGTTCGCTTCCAGCGTTTCCAGCCGCGCCTTCTGCGTCGCCAGCTTCTCGCTGGCGGCTGCCTCGCGCGAGCTGACATCCACGCCGACATTTTTCTCGCGGGCGATGATGCCTAGCTCGGTTTCCAGCGCCTGGATGCGCTTGCGCGTGTCGTCCACCTCGGCCGGCACGGCGTGCTGGCTGATCGCCACGCGGGCGCAGGCGGTGTCGAGCAAGCTGACCGACTTGTCCGGCAGCTGGCGGGCGGGGATGTAGCGGTGCGACAGCTTGACCGCGGCCTCCAGCGCCTCGTCAAGGATCTGCACCTTGTGGTGCTTCTCCATCACGCTGGCGACACCGCGCATCATCAGGATCGCCTTCTCCTCGCTGGGTTCGTCGATCTGCACGGTCTGGAAGCGGCGGGTCAACGCCGGGTCTTTTTCGATGTGCTTCTTGTATTCGGCCCAGGTGGTGGCACCGATCGTGCGCAGGTTGCCGCGCGCCAGCGCGGGCTTGAGCAGGTTGGCGGCATCGCCGGTGCCGGCGGCACCGCCAGCGCCGACCAGGGTGTGCGCCTCGTCGATGAACAGGATGATCGGCCTGGTGGACGACTGCACTTCCTCGATCACCTGCTTCAGGCGGTTTTCGAATTCGCCCTTCATGCTGGCGCCGGCCTGCAGCAGGCCGACGTCGAGCACGCGCAACTGCACGTCCTTCAGCGGCGGCGGCACGTCGCCGATGGCGATGCGCATGGCGAAGCCCTCGATCACCGCGGTCTTGCCCACGCCCGCTTCGCCGACCAGCATCGGGTTGTTCTGGCGCCTGCGCATCAGGATATCGACCAGCTGACGGATCTCGTCGTCGCGACCGACGATCGGATCCATCTTGCCGCTGCGCGCCTGCTCGGTGAGGTCAATGGTGAATTGCGCCAACGCCTCCTGCTTGCCCATCTGCGCGGGTGACATCGCGCCGCTGGCCTCGCCCGGTGCGGCACCACCCATGTGGAAGCCGTCGCTGGCGCTCTGGCCGTCCTCTGGCGAGCCGGCCACCACCTCGGCGAACTTCTCCACCAGTGCCTCGGGCTTGATCTTCTCGAACTCCTTCGAGACGCCGAGCAGCGTATTGCGCAGATGGCGCAGTCGCAGCACGCCCACCATGAGATAGCCGGTGCGCACCTGCGCCTCGCCGAACATCAGGGTGGCGAACACCCAGCCACGCTCGACGGCTTCCTCCACGTCGCTGGAGAGGTCGGAGATGCTGGTGGAACCGCGCGGCAGCCGGTCCAGCGCGTCGGTGACGTCGCGCGCGAGGTTCGACGGGTTGAGGTTGAACTGCTTGACGATGCGGTGCAGATCCGAGTCCTGCAGCTGCAGGATCTGGTGGATCCAGTGCACCAGCTCCACGTACGGATTGCCGCGCAACTTGCAGAACACGGTGGCGCTCTCGATGCCCCGATACGCCAGCTTGTTGAGCTTGCCGAACAGCGCGCTGCGACTGATCTCTGCCATGGATCTCTACCCCTGAAGTGGTGATGGCGGCTGCGCGATCGCGGCCGCGACGAAAGTGGGCTCCCTCCCCTGCTTGCAGGGGAGGGCTGGGGTGGGGTGCTTTTCGGCCAACGGCCCAAAGCTCACCCCCTCCCGACCTCCCCCTGCACGCAGGGGGAGGAGAAAAAAACCGGCACGGTGCGGAGAGTCGAAGCCCATCGCCCTAGCCCACCGGCTGCAGGATCACGTGGTCCGCATCGGCATCCCGGCGCGGCGCGCCCATCCAGGTGGAAAGCCCCATGCGCCCGGACTGGCCCAGCTTCGTGGTCGGCACCTCGGCGCGCTTGAGCACCAGCTGCACGTCCCAGGCCTTCTCCTCGCCCACGTAGGTCTTCACCGCCGCCACCAGCTGGCGCAGCGCCTCGCCGCCGGGCAGGAAGTTGTTGAACTCGGCGCGCGTCAGCGGCCCGAGCCGCAGGCGGAAGCGCTGCTGCGAGCCCCACACGTATTCGCCCAGTACCGCGGTGCTGCCCAGGCCGGCCACCTCGGGCGAGGCACCCAGCCGCAGGTGCGCTTCGTGCGGCAGGCGCATCCAGCTCGCGACGAACTCCAGCACGCGCACGGGAATGCGGAAGAAATGTTCCAGCAGGCCGCGCAGGCCTTCGGCATTGCGTGCCTGCGCCACCAGGCGGCCGGCGAAGAAGCGCTTGTACTGGTCGGGCAGCGCGTCGCGTGCCTCCAGCCCCCGTGTGGACAAGCCCACCAGCGCGCCCATGTACAGGCGGAAGCGGTCCTCGTCGGGGCGGTCGAGCTGCACGGTGGGCTGCGCGCTGGCCCAGGCGCGGTAGAACAGGCTCAGCATGCGGTGGTGGAAGATGTCGGCGAACGCGACCAGGGTGGAATCCTTGGCGTTGCGCTGGCGATCCATCGCGTATTCGGTGAGGTGCAGCGGCAGCGGCGCGTTCGGCCCGAACAGACCGAAGAACAGGCCATGCAGCCGGGCCGGTCGGCCTTCGGCGGCGGGCTCGTAGCGTTCGACACCGCTTGGCGCGAATGCCAGCGAGGGCGTGTGGCACAGCCGCACGGCATCCTCCGCCGGCTTGGCCGATTCGCCCAGCCGCGGCCGCCCCGGATGCGCGCACTCGAGCCGGCGCAGCGCCTCGAAGAACTCGAAGCCCTGCGGCTGCTCCCGCAGCGCAAGCTCGAACTCGACGCGAGCCGCCGCTACAGGATCTGGCGCTTGCCGAGCCGTGCCGGCCATCGGGCCACCTCGTTGCGTTCCAGGGTGCGCAGCACGGTTTCGGTGAAGGAGTTCACCGAGACGTGCCGCGCGAAGAAGTGCCGCATCACCGCGCCGAGCAGGAAGGCGCCGGTGCCTTCGAAGGCGCCGTCGTCGCAGGTCAGCGTGATCTCCAGTCCGCGGCCGAAGCTGATCGGCCCCGGCACCGGGATGCGCCGCACCACCGGTTGCGAACCCACCGCCTTGATGCCCTCGATCTGGCGGCGCGCGGCGGCATCGAATTCGTCGCAGTACAGCGTGAGCATCTCGCGCAGCGCCGACGCACCCTCCTCGCCGCCGTCGCCCAGCAGCGAGACGTAGTTGAGCTGCAGGTGGCTGATCAGCCGCCACGCGGTTTCGCCGTTCGCGGTCGGCGCGCGCGGCTTGGTGGGGCCGGCCACGCAGCGGATCGAGGCCACCGGCGCGCCGGTGTCCAGGGTGAAATCGGTGCGCGACTTGCCCACCGGCATCTGCAGCGGCAGGTCGCGGTTGGTGCACAGCAGCCGCATGCCGATCTGGCGCAGCTGCGTGGCATACGGTGCGTCGTTGGCGTCGACCAGCGCGATGAACACCTCGCTGCCCACGTAGCTGGAGCGCGCGCCGTGCAGGCGCTGGCGTGCGGACAGCAGGCGCGGTTCGCGGCGGATGGTATGGAACGCGGCGGCGCCGCTGTGCCAGGTGCGCTCGTCGCTGCCGTAGAACGGCTGGAAGCGCTGCTCCGGCTCCTGGCGATCGCCGAAGCCTTCCACGTCGGCGACACTGTGGATCTCGAAATCCATCGGCCGGGTGCGGTCGGCGAGGATGTGGTACTCGGTGCGCCCCGGCTGCAGGTGGATGCGGTCGGCGCGCCGCGGGAACAGGTTGATCGCCGGCGTGCAGAACAGCCGGAAGTTGCCCGCGTCCACCGCGTTGTGCAGGCGGCTGACGCCGCGGTCGAACAGCGTCACGATCTCGAATTCGCAGGCCGACGAGCGCGCCAGCACCGGCTTCAGCCCGGTGAACACCGCGAACAGGAAGCGCTCCGGGCAGGCGAAGTATTCCTGCAGCAGGCGGTAGCCGCTGAACGAGCGGTCGGTGTACGGCAGCAGCGCCTCGTCGTCGGCGAAGCCCTTGTCGCGGATGCAGCTGCCGTCGAAGAACTCGCTGACCAGCCCGCCCGCCCCCGGCGTGCGCACCAGGTAACCCACCGCGTTGCCGAGCAGCTGCTCGTACAGGCGCTTGGGCAATTCGTCGGTGCCGGCGATGAACAGCGGCAGCTCGTCCAGCGCCAGCATGTTCGCCTGCGCGCCGGCGGTGACGGTGAACTTCAACCGCAGGCCGGCGCGTACGGTCTTGTTCGCCGGCAGCGGCACGCCCGCGGCGGCGAGCGCGGCTGGCGTCTCGAAGTACTTCGCCTCAGCCAGTTCCAGTGGCCACAGCGCGACGTCGTGCGCGGTGCGGTATTCGCAGGCGGTGCGCTCGTCGTGACCGGTGAGCCCGCGCAGCGCGGTCTGCCGCGCCACCACCGGACCGGTGGCCAGCGCGCTTTCCTTGATGTCCGGGTTCAGCTGCACCACCGCCATCGAAGGCACCGGTGCGAGGTAATGCGGGTAGATCATCTCCAGCAGGTGCTGGGTGAACACCGGGTGCTGCGCGTCCAATTTCAACTGGATGCGCGCGGCAAGGAAGGCGAAACCCTCCAGCAGCCGCTCCACGTAGGGATCGGCGCACTCGAAGCCCTCCAGGCCGAGGCGGCCGGCGATCTTGGGGTATTCGCGCGCGAACTCGCCGCCCATCTCGCGGACGTGCTGCAGCTCGCGGTTGTAGTAACGGAGCAGGCGCGGGTCCATGACGCTCAACCAAAGCTCTCAGAGACGTTGAAGCGGCCGGTCTCCAGGTCCACCTCGGTCTTGAGGTAGAGGTTCAAGGGAATCGGCTGCGCCCACATCTCGGAGGCGATGTTGAACACCAGCGACTGGTGGTCCATGCGCCCGCTGTCCGCCTGCACGGTGACCTGCAAGGTGCCGGGCGTCAGCCGCGGCTCGAACGCGAGGATGGCGTCGCGCACCTTGCGCTGCAGCGCGTCGGCCTTGATGCCGGACAGCGCCGCACCGGTGAGGTCGGGGATGCCGAAGTTGAGCACCGAGCTCGCCACCTCCGGGTAATCCGCCAGCTCGGCCTCGGCGCCCAGGTTCACGCAGTTCAGCAGCCAGGACATGTCCCGCGTCACGCAGTCGCGCAGGCGCGTGGCCGAGATCACCCGCTTCTCGCGGCTCTCGTCGGCCTTGCCGGGCTCGTCATCGGTGAGGCGGTCGAGCAGCGAGGGCTGCAGACGTTCCTGGGTGGTCAGCTCGGCCATGCTTTCAGGCCGCGTTGAACGTGATGCTGCGGATGTCCAGCAGCGGGTACTCGCCGGCATCGGTGGCCAGCATGCGCTGGCCACAACCGGCGAAGCATTCGCCACCGAGATCGCTCCAATCGGTGCGCCGCGCCAGCACCAGTTCGCCGTCCGCCGCCCGCTCGGAGCCGGGGTAGCGGCACGGCACGAAACCCACCGCCTGGCCGCCGTTGCTCCAGGTCACCTGCACCGGCGCCCACACCTTGTCGCGCAGGTCGGCAGGCGCCTCGAACACCAGCCTCTTCAGGCGCGTGAACGGCACCCAGGCGTAGCCGCCGTTGACGATCATCTCGAGGCACGGGCCAAAGCGCGGATCGGCATCGGCGATCCACTCGAACGGCGTGCCGTCGATTTCGCCGCCCACCGCCTCGGCCTGTTCGAAGGCTTGTTCGCGCAGCGGTTGCGCCTGCGCATGCCGGTCCTCGGCCTGCAATTTCAGCGACTGCAGCAGCAGCGCCAGCCATTGCGCGGGCTCGCCGATCACCATCGGCGAGCGCGTGCCGGCCATCACCTGCTGCCGCTCCAGTTCACCGGCCAGCGCACGGCTGTACGCTTCCACCATCAGCGTGTTGAGCGGGTCGAGCTCGCCGCTCACCTTGAGCTGGTTTTGCGCCCGATCCCACTGCCCCAGCACGGCCAGCAGCTGGAACAGGAACACCCGCGCCTTGGCATCCGCGGGGTTGCCGCGCACCTGCGCGGTCAGGCCTTGCAGCGCCTCGTCCAACCGGCCTTCTTTCAGCATGTTCTCTGGGGTCATGCACACACCCGGCTAGTGGAAGATGGATGGAACGAGGAACTGCAAGGTGCCGATCAGGCTCAGGCGCTGGCCACCTTCTGGATGTCGTAGGTGAAGTCCTTGGTACCGCCGTCCTTCGCGCCCTTGTCGTCCTGCGGCTGGAACGAGTACTTGAACTTGCCGAAGTGCAGGGTGATGTTCTCGGTGAGCTTGTCCTCGCCGCCGCTGCCGCCGGTGGATACCGAGGTCACCAGCACGCCCTCGGAGAGTTCGATGGTGAGGAAGTCGGTCTGCTCGCCGGTGGCGTTGGTGACGTACAGCCACGCGTTCTCGAGGCGGCCGCCGGTGCAGCAGGCGTTGAGCAGCGCGTTGGAACAGCCGTCCACGTACTTGGTGAGGGAGATGTCCTGCACGTGTGCCTTGCCGCCGCTGGCCGCACCCGCGCCGGTATGCAGATCGCCGGTGTTGCTCACGCCCCACGACCACGCCAGGATCGGCACGTCGCCCTTGTGCACCTTGTGGTTGGATGCCCCCTTGATCTCGACCTTGCCCTTGCCGAACTTGATGTGCATGTCGAATGCCATGAACCTTCTCCTCGATCACCTGTTGATGAATTGATTTGCCCGGCTGGGCTGCGCCCTTGCCGATCGCCTCGTGCCCGTCGCCACCCTCCCCGCGATGCCGCGCAGACGATGCCTTGCATTTCCGCCGATGTCCGACGGTGTCGTTCTGTCTCCTGCCGCCCATGCAGGCGCGACCGCATGGGCGGCCGCACCCGGGATCGGACCGTCAGGCCTTGGCTGCCGACGGCAACCGCGACACCAGCCGCAAGGACACGGTGAGGCCTTCCAGCTGGTAATGCGGCTTGAGATAGAACTTCGAGGTGTAGTACCCCGGCGCTCCCTCCACTTCCTCCACCACCACTTCGGCCGCCGACAGCGGCTTGCGCGCCTTGGTCTCCTCGCTGGAGTTGGTCGGATCACCGTCGACGTACTGCATGACCCAGTTGGTCAGCCAGCTCTGCATCTGCTCGCGACTGCTGAACGAACCGATCTTGTCGCGCACGATGCACTTCAGGTAATGCGCAAAACGGCTGGCTGCGAACAGGTACGGCAGGCGGCAGCTCAGCGCCGCGTTGGCCGTGGCGTCCGGATCGTCGTACTCCTCCGGTTTGGCCAGCGATTGCGCGCTGATGAACGCCGCCATGTCGGAGTTCTTGCGATGCACCAGCGGCATCATGCCCATCTTGTCCAGCTCGGCCGAGCGGCGATCGGTGATCGCGATCTCGGTGGGGCACTTCATGTCCACGCCACCGTCGTCGGTCGGGAAGGTGTGCACCGGCAGGCCTTCCACCGCACCACCGGACTCGATGCCGCGGATACGCGAACACCAGCCGTATTCCTTGAACGAGCGGTTGATGTTCACCGCCATCGCGTAGGCGGCGTTCTGCCAGGTGTACTTGGACGAATCGGCGCCGGAGGTGTCCTCCTCGAAGTCGAACTCCTCCACCGGGTCGGTCGCAGCGCCGTACGGCAGGCGCGCCAGCGTGCGCGGCATGGCCAAGCCAAGGTACTTCGCATCGTCGGACTCGCGCAGCGAGCGCCAGGAGGCGTACTCGGGCGTGGAGAAGATCTTGGCGAGGTCGCGCGGGTTGGCCAGCTCGCTCCAGCTGTCCATGCCCATCAGGGTGTGGTTGGCCGAGGCGATGAACGGCGCGTGCGCGGCCGCGGCCACCTGGCCGATGCCGGCGAGCAGTTCCACGTCGGGCGGGCTGTGGTCGAAGTAGTAGTCGCCGACCAGGCAGCCGTAGGGCTCGCCGCCCAGCTGGCCGTACTCTTCCTCGTACATCTTCTTGAAGATCGGGCTCTGGTCCCACGCCGTGCCCTTGTAGCGCTTCAGCGTCTTGCCCAGCTCCTTCTTGGAGATGTTCATCACGCGGATCTTCAGCTGCGTGTCGGTCTCGGTGTTGTTTACCAGGAAATGCAGGCCGCGCCAGGCGCTTTCCAGCTTCTGGAAGTCGGCGTGGTGCATCACCAGGTTGAGCTGCTCGCTGATCTTGCGGTCCAGCTCGGCCACATACGCGTTGATGGTCTGGGTGACGTCGTCGGAGACGATGTCGGCCTTGTTCAGCACCTGCTCGGCGAGCGTGCGGACGGCGGATTCCACCTCTTCCTTCGCGCGGTCGCTCTTCGGCTTGAATTCCTTGCTGAGCAGCGCGGCGAAATCGTCGGGTACCAGGGTCTGGGTTGCACCGCCCTGTTCGGCCAGTTTCTCGGTTGCCATGGCTTACTCCCCGTCCTTGCCGGCATCGCCGGGCTTGGCTGCGGACACCAGCGACTGCAGCAGCGCCGGATCGTTGATGGCCTGCGCGATCAGCTTCTCCGCGCCGGCCTTGCCGTCCATGTAGGTGCCGAGGTTGGCGAGCTGGGTGCGCGCCTCCAGCAGCTTGGCCACCGCGCCCACCTTGCGGGCCACCGCGGCGGGCGAGAAGTCGTCCATGCTCTCGAAGGTGATGTCCACGTTGAGGTTGCCCTCGCCGGTGAGCGTGTTCGGCACCGCGAAGGAGACGCGCGGCTTCATCGACTGCAGGCGGTTGTCGAAGTTGTCGACGTCGATCTCCAGCGCCTTGCGCTCCTCGATCGGCGGCAACTCGGCGTTGTTGCTGCCGGACAGGTCCGACATCACGCCCATCACGAACGGCACCTGGACCTTCTTCTGTGCGCCATAGACCTCGACGTCGTACTCGATCTGCACCCGCGGCGCGCGGTTCCGCGCGATGAACTTCTGACTGCTCTGCTTGGCCATGCGATGTCTCCCGGGACGTAGGTACTGCCTGATTGCAAGGTGCCGGCTTGCCGTGCACGCGAACTGCCGCAGGGAGGACGCAGGCGCACGATGGCCTCGTGCGCTCCAGTTCCCCGCCGAGCCTGATCCCGGGGCGCATGCCGCACCGGCACGCGCAGGCATGGCCGGTGCGGCGGAACGATCGCCGCCGAGTTTTCCTCTCACTACCCAATGCGCAGCGACGCGTGAAAGACAGGCACGCCCACCGGAAACATTCAGCAAGCATTCACGTTTCCGGCCCTGCACAGACCCCGGTCTTGCTGCGCCGCCGCACGGCCCGCGCGGGGCGCCGTACTAGAATGTTCGACTTGGTTCGTCGCACCGGCCCGTCCGGAGCGACGCATTCGTGCAGTTGCTGTTCCCCGGCGGCCATCGCTGCGATGCCGTCGTCCTGGATGCCTGCGGGCACCTCTCCATGGAGTCGCCGTACCAATGATTTTCGAAACCATCGCCAACACGGGTCACGAAGAAGTCGTCTTCTGCCACAACAAGGACGCCGGCCTGAAGGCCATCATCGCGATCCACAACACGGTGCTGGGCCCCGCGCTCGGCGGCCTGCGCATGTGGCCGTACAAGACCGAGCAGGAAGCCGTGAACGACGTGCTGCGCCTGTCGCGCGGCATGACCTTCAAGAACGCCGTGGCCGGCCTGAACCTGGGCGGCGGCAAGGCGGTGATCATCGGCGATCCGAGCAAGGACAAGTCCGAGGCGCTGTTCCGCGCGTTCGGCCGCTTCGTCAACTCGTTGAACGGCCGCTACATCACGGCCGAGGACGTCGGCATCGACGTCAACGACATGGAATATGTGTTCCGCGAGACCGAGTACGTCACCGGCGTGCACCAGGTGCACGGCGGCTCGGGCGACCCCTCGCCGTTCACCGCGTTCGGCACCTTGCAGGGCCTGATGGCCGCGCTGCACTTCAAGCACGGCAACGAGGACGTGGGCAAGTACAGCTTCGCCGTGCAGGGCTGCGGCCACGTGGGCAGCGAGTTCATCAAGCTGCTGCGCGAGCAGGGCGCCAAGGTGTTCGTCACCGACATCAACAAGGATGCCGTGCAGCGCTGCGTGGACGAGCTGGGCTGCGAGGCCGTGGGCCTGGACGAGATCTACGACGTGGACGCCGACGTGTACAGCCCGTGCGCGCTGGGCGGCACCGTCAACGAGCAGACCATCGACCGCATCAAGGCCAAGATCATCTGCGGCGCGGCGAACAACCAGCTGGCCACCGACGCGATCGGCGACGAGTTGCAGAAGCGCGGCGTGCTGTACGCGCCGGACTACGCGGTGAACGCCGGCGGCGTGATGAACGTGTCGCTGGAGATCGACGGCTACAACCGCGAGCGCGCGATGCGCATGATGCGCACGATCTACTACAACCTCGGCCGCATCTTCGAGATCAGCAAGACCCAGGGCGTGCCCACCTACAAGGCCGCCGACCGCCTCGCCGAGGAACGCATCACCTCGATCGGCAAGATCAAGCTGCCGCACATGGGCAACGGCGGCACCCGCTTCCAGGGTCGCATGCGCGGCCAGTGAGCCGCCTTGCCCCAGGCGGCTTCCACCGCCCGGATCGCACGAAAGGCCGCCGCGAGGCGGCCTTTTCGTCGCCGCCGCCCTGTCGTCCGTCATGCCCGGCCCGGCGGCAGGGCTCTGTTACAATGGCCGGTGTGGCGGCGCGCCGGCCCGGTCAGCATCCGCGACACAGGGGATCCATCTCGTCGGGAAGACCGGCATCGCCGATGCCGGTCCGGGCAAGGTGCCGCCAGCGGCGGCCGTTCGTCCCGCACGGAACAGCCGCCCCGGAAGGCGTCACGACACGCATGGAACAACAAGAGCAGAACGCGATATGAGCACCATCCTGGCAACCGGCATCAGCGACACGGACATCCTCGAACGTCTGCGCGAGGTGCTGCGCGACACCTTCGAGATCGAGCCGGCGCGGGTCACGCCGTCCGCCCATCTGTTCACCGACCTCGGCCTGGACAGCATCGACGCGGTGGACCTGGCGATCCAGGTGCAGGAGATGACCGGCATGCGCATCAAGCCGGAGGATTTCAAGAACGTGCGCACCGTGGGCGACGTGGTGGGCACGGTACGCGGCCTGCTCGAACGCTGAGCCGGGCCATGCCGGACGCCCACGGCCGCTTCGCCCCCTGCGCGCTGATCCCGATCTACAACCACGGCAGCACGATCGCGGCCACCGTGCGGGCGTTGCGTGCGCATGGACTGCCCGTGCTGATCGTCGACGACGGCAGCGACGCCGCTACGCGCACCGTGCTCGATGCGCTGGCGCAGGAGGCCGATGGCGTGCGCCTGCTGCGCCTGCCGCACAACCAGGGCAAGGGCCGCGCCCTCAGCGCGGGCCTGCTCGCCGCCCGCGCGGCCGGCTACAGCCACGCGCTGCAGATCGACGCCGACGGCCAGCACGACGCCGCCGACGTGCCGCGCTTCCTTGGCGAGGCGCGCGCGCAGCCCTCGGCGCTGGTCTGCGGCGCCCCGATCTACGACGCCAGCGTGCCGCGGGCACGGTTGTACGGGCGCTACGTCACCCATGCCTGCGTCTGGCTGGAAACCTTGTCGCTGGCGATCCGCGACTCGATGTGCGGCTACCGCCTGTACCCGCTCGCGGCCACCTGTGCCGAGATCGCGCGCAAGCCGTTGCCCGCGCGCATGGATTTCGACACCGAGGCCGCGGTGCGGCTGGTCTGGCGCGGCGTGCCGGTGGTGAACCTGCCGACCCGGGTGATCTATCCGGAAAACGGGCTGTCCCACTTCCGCATGTTCCGCGACAACCTGCGCATCTCGGCGATGCACTCGCGGCTGTTGCTTGGCATGCTGCCCCGGGCGCCGCGATTGTTGTGGCGCCGCTTCCGTGGAGAAAACGCATGCGTCGCCTGATGTTTCTGTTGTTGCTCGGCTGCCTCGCGCCGTTCGCCCATGCGCAGACCGACAACACCTTGCTGCAGAACGTGCTGGCCGAGCTGGGCCGGCACGCCGCCGTGCGCGCCGACTTCACCCAGACCCGCAGCAATCCCGCGCTGGCCAAGCCGCAAGTGAGCCAGGGCCGGCTGCTGTTCGCGCTGGGCCACGGCATGTTGTGGCAGACCGTTTCGCCCTACCAGGAAACCATCGCGCTCACCGGCAGCCGCAGCGCGCGCATCGATCCCGACGGCAACGCCCATCCCATGCGCGGCGAGCGCGGCGTCAGCCAGGTTTCGCAGATGCTGCAAGGCATGCTGGGCGGCAAGGTGGACGAGGCGCTGCGCCAGTTCAACGTCGAGGCCAGCGGCACGCCCGCGCAGTGGACGCTGCGCTTCGTACCCAGGCAGGAACGCGTGGCGCGCGTGCTGGGCAGCATCGAGCTGCAGGGGAACGACTACCTGCAAGGCATCACCATCGCCATGCAGGACGGCGCCCGCACCGAGATCCGCTTCGCGCACACCCGCGACGCCGGCCCGCTGGTCGCGCTGGAAAAGCGCGCGCTCGGCCTGCCATGACGCCGCGCACGCTCAAGCTGCGCGCCGGCCTGTTCGCCGTCGCCACCGTGCTGGTCGCCGCGCTGGGCGCCTGGCTGCTGTTCGGCCGCGGCCCGCTGCCGATCCAGACCGACCTGCTGGCCATGCTGCCCGCCACCGAGCAGAACCCGCTGGCCGAGGCCGCGGTGGAACGGCTGGCCCACGCCAACGGCGACCGCATGGTGCTGGTGGTGAAAAACGCCGACGACGCACGCGCCAAGGACGCCGCGCGCGCGCTGGGCAAGGCGCTGGCTGCGCAGAAGGTGTTCGGCGCGGTCACCGCCGAGCTGCCGCCGTTCGATCTGCAGCAACTGCTCGCCCCCTACCTGACGCACCGCGACTGGCTGCTCACCGACGCCGACCGCGCCGCGCTGGCGCAGCCGGACTACGACGCCGCGCAAGCGCTGGCCCAACGCCTCAACGAGCCCTTCCTCACCGGCGTGGGCGTGCCGCTCGCCGCCGATCCGTTCGGCTGGCTGCAGCATTGGCTGGCGCAGCAGCCGTGGAGCCGCTCGCCGCTGCTGCCGGAGGACGACCTGCTGGTCGCGCATCGCGACGACGCCACCTGCGTGCTGGTCACCGCCACACTGGATGGCTCGTCCTACGACGACGACGTGCAACGCCGTGCGCTGGGTGCCCTGCACGCGGCGGAACAGCAGATCGAGCGCGACTATCCCGGCACCCGCCTGCTGCGCACCGGCGCGGTGTTCTACGCCGCCGCCGCGCGCGCCGGCGCCGAGCGCGACGTGCACATGGTCGGCTGGATCTCCTCGATCGGCATCGCCCTGCTGCTGCTGGCCGTGTTCCGTTCCCCCCGGCCGCTGCTGCTGGCCTTCCTCTCCACGGCGGTGGGCGTGGCCGCGGCCACCACCGTGTCGCTGCTGGTGTTCGGCCAGATCTACCTGCTCACCCTGGTGTTCGGCGCGGCACTGCTCGGCGAAGCGGTGGACTATTCGATCCAGTACCTCAGCGCGCGCGCCAACGCCGGCGCGCACTGGCAAGCGGGCGCTGGCCTGCGCCAGGTGCGCGCCGCCCTGCTGCTGGCGCTGGCCACCTCCCTGCTGGGCTATGCGCTGCTGGGGCTGGTGCCGTTCCCCGCACTGCGCCAGATGGCGGTGTTCGCGATCAGCGGCATGAGTGCCGCCTGTCTCAGCGTGTTCTGGTTGCTGCCTGCCCTGCTGCAGCGCCCGTCGAAACCGATGGCGCCCGCGCTGGTACACGGCGCGCGCGCGCTGCAGCACGTGCTGGCCAAGCCGGCGAGCGGCTGGCGCGGCGCGTTGGTGGCGCTGCTGTTGCTGCTGATCGCCCTGCCCGGCTGGACGCAACTGCGCCACGACGACGACGTGCACAACCTGATCGCCCAGCCCGCCGCGCTCACCACACAGGAAGCACGGATTCGCGAAATCACCGGGCTGGGCAACGGCAGCCAGTTCTACCTGGTGCAAGGCAAGGACAGCGAGCAGACCCTGCAGCGCGAGGAAGCGCTGGAGACGCGTCTGCAGTCGCTGGTCGACGACGGCAAGCTGGATGGCTGGCTGGGCCTGGCCGGCATGGCGCCTTCACAGGCGCAACAGGCGCGCGATCACGCCCTGCTCGCGCGGCTGTTCGACGATCCCGCGCGCCTGCGCAAAGTGCTGGCGGATGCCGGCTTCCGCACCGACGCCATCGAGGCGTACCTCGCCGCCTGGCCCGGCACGCCGCTGCAACTGGACGACTGGCTGAAGACGCCGCTGTCCACCCCGTTCCGCCAGTTGTGGATGGGCTGCCAGGCGCAGGGTTGCGCCTCGCTGGTGCTGCCGCAAGGCGATGCCGGCGACGCCTTGCTGGCGCAGGCGGCAATCGGTCTGCCCGGCGTGCAGCTGGTGGACAAGCCCGCCAGCGTCTCGGCGCTGTTCGGTCGCTACCGCGGCTACGCCAGCGTGTGGCTGCTCGCCGCGATGCTGCTGATCGTGCCGGTGTTCGGCTGGCGCTACGGCTGGCGCCGCGCGCCGCGTGTGCTGGCGCCGCCGGTGCTGGGCATCGCGCTCACCCTCGCTGCGCTGGGCTACCTCGGCCAGCCGTTGACCCTGTTCCACTGGATGGCGCTGATGCTGGTGCTGGGCGTGGGCGCGAATTACGCAGTGTTCCTGCACGAGGGGGAGCCGCACACGGCGGATCGGCCGGGGGCGATGTACGCGAGCGTGCTGCTTTCCGCGCTCACCGCGCTGTTGTCGTTCGGCTTGCTGTCGCTTTCTTCGTTGCCGGCGCTCAGGGATTTCGGGTTGACGCTGCTGCTGGGCATCGCGTTTACCGCGTTGCTGGTGCCGGCTAGCCGGGCTGGCGATGAGGTATTGCCATGAGCTCTTGGCGAGATGGCCGGCCTACGGCCGGGGTTTCGTGCCCCTGTCGGGGCGCGAGTTACTTTTCTCTGCGTGGCCAGAGAAAAGTAACCAAAAGAGAGGCCACCCCGGTGCGGCGCCCTACGGGCATCCTGCCCTCCGGGTGCGTGAGTCTCGGCCGGGCTTTTCGACGGGGCTCCTGACCCGGCGAAAAGTGTGCGGCATCCCTGCCGCACACCCTGCGGGCCTTTTCGTCCGAGCCTCACCGCCGCACAGGGGCCCCGGCAGAGCAGCGCGCTTCCTGCGCGCATTCTTCAGAAAAGCCACAACAAAAGCTCAAGCAAAAGCACGAACACTGCACACTCTCGCTCCTTCGTCGCGCAGCGGCGACCCGAGTGCGCGCAGGAAGCGCGCCGCTCTACCCGGGGCCCCTCGGACGCGGCGGGTGGATGGAGGACCAGCCCGCAGGGTGGCCGACAGGAGGTCGGTCAGTTTTTCGACAGCACAGGACGTGCTGCCGAAAAACCCCGGAATCCACCCGCGCACCCGCAGGGCAGGATGCCCGGAGGGCGCGTCCGCGGGGTGCCGTTTCTCTTGGTTACTTCTCTTTGGGCACGCAAAGAGAAGTAACTCGCCCGCCGGCAGGCGGACGAAACGCCTATCCAGGATTCATCAGCCGCCGCGTATTGCCAAAGAACAACTTGGCGCGCCCAAGCGCGCCAACCAAGGAGCTCCGCGCATGAAACGCGTCGTCATCACCGGCATGGGCGGCATCACGCCGCTGGGCCACGACTGGCCCACCATCGCCGCGCGCCTCCGCCAACACCGCAACGCCGTGCGCCGCATGCATGAGTGGGACTACTTCGACGCGCTGAACGGCCGCCTCGGCTGCCCGGTGGACGACTTCGCGCCGCCGGCGTGGCCGCGCCAGAAGACCCGCTCGATGGGCCGCGTGTCGCAGTTCGCCGTGGCCGCCAGCGAACACGCGTTGCGTGATGCCGGCCTGCTCGACGACGCAAGCATCCGCGACGGCCGCATGGGCGTGGCCTACGGCTCCTCCGGTGGCAGCGTGGAGCCGGTGCGGGTGATGGGACGCATGCTGGACACCGGCTCGATGCAAGGCGTCACCGCCACCAGCTACATCCAGATGATGGCGCACACCACGGCGGTGAACGTGGGCGTGTTCTTCGGCCTGAAGGGCCGCGTGATCCCCACCTCCAGCGCCTGCACCTCGGGCAGCCAGGCGATCGGCTACGGCTACGAGGCGATCCGCTACGGCCGGCAGAAACTGATGCTGTGCGGCGGCGCCGAGGAACTCTCCGGCCCCGGCGCCGCGGTGTTCGACACGCTGTTCGCCACCAGCACGCGCAACGACGAGCCCGCGCTCACCCCGCGCCCGTTCGATGCGCGGCGCGACGGCTTGGTGGTGGGCGAAGGTGCCAGCACGCTGGTGCTGGAGGAGTACGAACACGCGAAGGCGCGCGGCGCCACGATCCACGCGGAGGTGATCGGCTTCGGCTGCAACTCCGACGGTGCCCACATCACCCAGCCCACGGCCGAAACGATGGCGATGGCGATGCGCCTCGCGCTGGACGACGCGCAGCTGCCGGCCAGCGCGATCGGCTACGTCAGCGCCCACGGCACCGCCACCGACCGCGGCGACGTGGCCGAGAGCCACGCCACCGCCGAAGTGCTGGGCGCGCGCACGCCGATCAGCACGATGAAGAGCTACGTGGGCCACACGCTGGGCGCCTGCGGCGCGCTGGAGTCCTGGTGGGCGATCCGGATGATGCGCGAGGGCTGGTTCGCGCCCACCTTGAACCTCGATGAACGCGCCGCCGACTGCGCCGAGCTGGATTACCTCACCGGCGCGGGTCGCGTCATCGCCACCGACGTGGTGATGAACAACAACTTCGCGTTCGGCGGCATCAACACCTCGCTGATCTTCAAGGCGGCCGATTGATGCGCCTGGTCGACGCACGCGGCCTGCCGCGCGTGGTGGTCACCGGCATGGGCGCGGTGAGCTGCGTGGGTACGGGCACGTCAGCCCTGCTCGATGCGCTGCGCACGCGCCGCCACGGCCTGCGCACGATGGACGCCTTCGCCGCGCTGGGCATGCGCGGCAAGGTGGGTGGTCCGGTGGACGAAGCCGCGCTGCCACCGGAGCCGCCGCGCAAGCTGCGCCGCTTCCTGCCCGCCCCGGCGCTGTACGCCTGGCATGCGGCCAACGAGGCGCTGGCGCAGGCAGGGCTGCCACCGGAACGCCTGGCCGAAGCCGATTGCGGCCTGGTGCTGGGCGGCGGCGCCGCGCTCAGCGAACACGAGCAAGCGCTGGAAAACCATCGCGCCCGCGGCATCGCGAAACTGTCGCCCTTCCTCGTGCCGCGCGGCATGAGCAGCGCGCTGTCGGCCGGCCTCGCCCAAGCCTTCGGCATCGGCGGCAGCAGCTACACGATCAGCTCGGCGTGCACCAGCGGAGCGCACGCGATCGGCCATGCGCTGGAACTGGTCCAGCTCGGCCGGCAGCAGGTGGTGATCGCCGGCGGCGCCGAGGAACTGCATCCCAGCACCGCGATGTGGTTCGACGCGATGGGTGCGCTGTCCCCGCAGGCGGAACCGGCGCGCGCCTTGCGCCCGTTCCATCGCGAGCGCGACGGCTTCGCGCTGGCGGCGGGCGCGGGCGTGCTGGTGCTGGAATCGCTGGAACACGCACAGGCCCGCGGTGCGCGCGTGCTGGCGGAACTCGCCGGCTACGGCAGCGCCACCGATGCGGCCAGCATGGTCGGCCCCGGCGCCGGCGGCATCGCCCGCGCGCTGCGCCAGGCGCTGGATCGTTCCGGGGCGTGCCCCGGTTACGTCAACGCGCATGCCTGCGGCACTCCGGGCGACCTCGCCGAATGGCAGGCCATCGCCACCGTGTTCGCCGAACGCGGCATGTCGTTGCCGCCGATCTCCTCGATCAAGGGCCTGCTCGGCCATGCGCCCGGCGCCGCCGGCGCGCTGGATGCGATCGCGTGCCTGCTGATGCTGGAACACGGCTTCCTTGCCGCCGGCGCACCGCTGGACGATCCCGACCCGGCCTTCGCCGGCTCCACGCTGCTTGCCGCGAACCGCGAGCAGCCCATCGACGCCGCGCTCAGCAGCAGCTTCGGCTTCGGCGGCAGCTGCGCCGCCCTGCTGTTCAAGCGTCACGCCGGGGTCGCCGCATGATCGAGCTGCGCATCGAAGCGTGGCGCGCCTGGGCGCCGGGCCTGGCAGGCAGCGCGGATTGGCAGGCCTGGGCCGGATCGCCGCAAGTCGTGGCGGACGACGGCCAGGCGCAACCGGCCTGCAGCTTCCTGCCCGCGCTGCAGCGGCGCCGGCTGAGCCGGCTGGCGCGGATGACGATGGAAACCGCGTGGCCCTTGTGCGGCGACGCCGAGCAGCTCCCGTTCGTGTTCGGCTCGCGCCACGGCGAAACGCCGCGCACCTGGCAACTGCTAGTCGAGGTCGCCGATGGCCAGCCGCTGTCGCCCACCGCCTTCGGCCTGTCGGTGCACAACGCGATCGCGGGCCAGTGGTCGATCCTGCGCGGGCAGCGCGGCGAATCGGTGGCGATCGCGGGCGAGGCCGACACCTTCGAGCACGCCGTGCTGGAAGGCGCCCTGCAACTGGCCGCCGGCGCGCACGCCGCCCTGGTGGTGGTGGCCGAGGAGCTGCCGCCGCCCGCCTATGCCCAGTGGATCGCCGACGTGCCGTTCTCCTATGCTGTCGCGCTGCGACTGGGGAAGATCGATGCCGGCACGGCAACGCCCGCGGGGGGCGACTGGCGGCTGGCGCAGTCGCGCGGCGACGGCGCGGCGACCTGCACCTGGCCGCACGCACTGGATTTCCTGCGCGCCCTGCATACCCGCGAAACCTCGATCCGACACAACTGGAAGACCCGCCGATGGAACTGGCAACGTACCCGCTGAACCAACGCCGCGACGCCTGGGCCTGGCGCCTCGTGGCCACCGGCGCCAGCTTCGTGCTGTTCGGCGTGGGCGGCCTGCTGCTGCGCGTGGTGGTGCTGCCGCTGCTGGCCTGCCTGCCCGGCGACGCGCCGACGCGGCGCCGGCGCGCGCGCGCCGCGATCAGCCGCGCCTTCCACCTGCACGTGCAGTTCATGTACCGCACCCGCGTGCTGGACTTCGCGATCGACGGCGCCGAGCGGCTGGGGCGTCCCGGCCAGCTGGTGGTGGCGAACCATCCCTCGCTGATCGACGTGGTGTTCCTGGCCGCGCAAATCCGCGACGCGAACTGCGTGGTGAAGCAGGGGCTGTTCGACAATCCGTGCACCCGCGGCCCGGTGCGCACCGCGCAGTACATCGGCAACGACGGCAGCATGGACATGCTGGAACGCGCCGCCGACGTGCTGCGCGAAGGCCAGTGCCTGATCGTGTTTCCCGAAGGCACGCGCACGGCGCCGGGCCAGCCACCGCGCTTCCATCGCGGCGCGGCGGCCATCGCGCTGCGCGGCGCACGCACGGTGACACCCGTGTTCATCACCGTCGACCCGCCCACGCTGACCAAGGGCCGGCCGTGGCACCACATTCCGCCTCGCCGCTTCCGCGTGCGTCTGCACGTGGGCGCGGACATCGATCCCGCGCCGTTCAATACCGATGCGGCGCTGCCGATCGCCTCGCGCCGCCTCAACGACCATCTGCACCAACTCTTCCACAAGGAGCTCGCCGCCACGTGAACGCATCGACCCATACCGCGCTGGCCCATACCGCGCTAGAGCAGGAGCTCGCCCAGCTCGTCATCGACACGCTGAACCTGGAAGACCTGCAGCCCGCCGACATCCCGCCGCAGCAGCCGCTGTTCGGCGAAGGGCTGGGGCTAGACTCGGTGGACGCGCTGGAACTGGCGCTGGCACTGCAGAAGCGCTACGACATCCGCATCGCCTCGGACGACAAGGACGCGCGTCGCCACTTCGCCAGCGTGGCCAGCCTCGCCGCCTTCGTCGCCAGCCAGCAGGCCGCATGCGCAAGCTAGTCAACATTCTGCTGCCGGTGGTCGGCGTGCTGTATCCGTTCCTGGTCTATTTCGGCATGGAAACGGTGGCGCCGCCGGTGTTCGCGCTGGCGCTGGCCGCGGTGTGGCTGCTGCGCGCGCCGTTCCTGTGGCGCGAGCCGGGCGGACGCTGGATGCTGGGCGTGGCGCTGGCCTATTGCGCCATGCTGGCGGTGAGCGGCGAATCCTCGCTGCTGCGCTGGTACCCCACCTTGATCAGCCTGTTCCTGCTGTTTACGTTCGGACTCAGCCTCGTCTATGGCCCGCCGGTGGTGGAGCGCATCGCCCGCGTGCGCGAGCCGGAGCTGCCGGACGCGGCGATTCCGTACACGCGCAAGGTCACCTGGGTGTGGGTGGGCTTCTTCGTGTTCAACGCCGCGATGTCGGCCGCGCTCACGCTGTGGGCGCCGTTGAAGTGGTGGACGCTGTACAACGGCCTGCTCGTGTACTTCATCATGGGCCCGCTGTTCGTGGGCGAATGGCTGCTGCGCAAACGACTGCGGGCGAAGGCATGAACACGCGACGCGCCGGGCCAGTGGTCCTCGACGAACGCCGCGACGGCGACGAATGCACGCTGCAGTTGCAGGTGCCCGCGGATCTCGCGTATTTCCCCGGCCACTTCCCGCAGGCGCCGGTGCTGCCCGGCGCGACGCAAGTCGCCTGGGCGCTGCAGCTGGCGGCCGCGCGCCTGGGCAGCTCGCCGCACTGCCGCGAGTTGGAGGCGCTGAAGTTCCAGCGCCTGCTGCAGCCGGGCGACCGCGTGACGCTGACGCTGCGCATCGACCGCGCGCGCGGCAAGCTGCACTTCGCGTATCGCGAGGGCGACGCCACCTATTCCTCCGGCCGCCTCGTGTTGGAGCCACGCGCATGAGCGAAGCGCAGCTGGCCACGCGGCAACACTGGTCCGCGCAACGCGAGCGCGGCAGCCTGCTGCTGATGCGCTTCACCGCCTTCGTGGCGCGCTGCTGCGGGCGGCGCCTGCTGTCGCCGCTGCTGCACCTGATCGTGCTGTACTTCTTCCTCACCGGACGGCGCGCGCGGCGCAGCATCCGCGAGTACCTGGAGCACCTCGCCGACTGGGGCGGGCGCGACGACCTGCGCCCGACGCCCCGCCGCGTGTTCGCGCAGTTCATGGCCTTCGCCGACTGCCTGCTGGACCGCCTCGACGTGTGGCGCGGCGCGCTGCGGCTGGAACAGGTGCGCCTGGTCGATCCTGACGGCCTGCGCGCGCAACTGCTGGCGAACCGCCGCGGCGGTCGCGGCCAGATCCTGGTCGGCACCCACCTCGGCAATCTCGATGTCTGCCGCGCGCTGGCCGAACTGGGCGAACAGGTGCCGCTGAACGTGCTGGTGCACACGCACCACGTCGCGCACCTCAACCGCCTGCTCGGCGAAGCCGGCGAACAGCGCATGCGGCTGATCCAGGTCAGCGAGCTGGACGCCGCGCTGATGCTCGACCTGTCGCAGCGTCTGGAACGCGGCGAATGGCTGGCGATGGCCGGCGACCGCGTGCCGCTGCACGACGGCCGCCGCGTCGCGGTGGATTTCCTCGGCCGTCCCGCCGCTTTCGCGCAGGGGCCGTGGCTGCTGGCCGGCCTGCTCGGCTGCCCGGTGAACCTGATGTGCTGCCTGAAGATCGCCGGCCGCTACGAGATCCGGCTGGAACGCTTCCTCGACGCACCGGCATGGGAACGTGGCCAGCGCGACGCCACCATCGCCGGCTGGGTGCAGCGCTACGCCGACCGCCTCGCCGAGTGGTGCCTGCTGGCGCCGCAGCAGTGGTTCAATTTCTATCCGTACTGGGAAACTGTCGATGCGTAGCCGCGGCGTGCTGCATGTGGACACCGAAGTCACCGTGCCGTTCTTCGACGTCGACTCGATGGACGTGGTGTGGCACGGCCACTACGTGAAGTACCTGGAAATCGCCCGCTGCGCCCTGCTCGACCGCATCGGCCACAACTACGCGCAGATGAAGGCGGCCGGCTACGTGTGGCCGGTGATCGACCTGCAGCTGCGTTATGCGCGCGCCGCGCGTTTCGGCCAGCGCATCAAAGTGCGCGCCGACCTCGTGGAGTGGGAGAACCGCCTGAAGATCCACTACCTCATCAGCGACGCCGCCAGCGGCGAACGCCTCACCCGCGCCAGCACCGTGCAGGTGGCGGTGCGCCTTGCCGATGGTGTGATGCAGCTGGTTTCGCCGGCATGCTTTACCGATGCGGTGGAAAGTCGTATTTCCGGCAGGCCTGCACCTGCACATCTCTCATCACGTGACTGACACTCCGTTCGCCCTGAGCGTAGGCGCATGGCGCCGGAGTCGAAGGGCCGTCCCGGCAGCGCTTCGACTTCCCCGCTCCTCAATGCCGGCGCCATCCCTGGCGCCTCCCAGCGTACGCTTGCCGGCGCAAGCTACGCTCAGCGCGAACGGCGATTTGAAGCCGGGCATCGGCGCCAACCTGACGCAGCAAACCCCATGACCTACGCCAGCCCCACCTACGTCGAAGAAACCCGCCTCGGTTTCCGCTTCCTCGCCACGCATACCTGGCAGCACCATGTATTGCGCGTGGCGATCAACGACCTGAAGCGCCTCGTCGGCGAGCCGCTGCCGCGCGGTGGCGTGCTGCTCGATGCCGGCTGCGGCCAGGGCAAGTCGTTCCGCCTGCTGCGCGACGCCTTCGCGCCGGGCCGGCTGATCGGGCTGGACGCCGACCCGCACAGCCTGGCGCTGTCGCGCGCCGAGGCGCAGCGCGAAGGCATCGCGGTGGAACTGGTCACCGCCGACTGCGCGCACATCGACCTGCCCGACGCCAGCGTGGACGTGCTGTTCTGCCACCAGACCTTCCACCACCTGGTCGAACAGGAGCGCACCTTGGCCGAATTCTGGCGCGTGCTGAAACCCGGCGGCCGGTTGCTGTTCGCCGAATCCACCAAGGCCTACATCGACAGCTGGGTGATCCGCTGGTTCTTCCGCCACCCGATGCACGTGCAGAAGAGCGCCGATGGCTATCTCGCGATGCTGCGCGCGCAAGGTTTCCGGTTCGGCGACGCCAACGTCTCGCTGCCGTATCTCTGGTGGAGCCGCGCGAAGGACTTCGGCCTGCTCGAACGCTGGGGCCTGCGCGCGCCGCCACCGCCGGGCCAGCGCGAGGAAACCCTGGTGAACGTGGCCGCGCGCAAGCCCGCATGAGCGCCGCCTACCTAAACGCGCTGGGTGTGGTCTGCGCGCTGGGCGCGGGCAAGGCCGCGGTGGCCGAGGCGCTGTTCGCCGGCAACGCGCACGGTCTGTGCACGGAATCCGGCTGGATTCCGGAACATGCGCCGCCGCTGGGCGCGGTGCGCATGCCGCTGCCCGCCATCCCCGAACCGCTGGCCGCCACGCGCGACAACCGCTGCAACCGCCTGCTGCTCGCCGCGGCGCAGGAGATCGAAACGGACATCCGCGCGGCCATCGCGAGCCACGGCGGCACGCGCGTGGGCGTGGTGCTGGGCACCAGCACCGGCGGCATCGAGGAAGCCACCCGCGGCCTCGCCGCACAACGCCGCGACGACGCCTGGCCCGCGGATTACCGCTACGCGCACCAGGAGCTGGCCGGCCCCGCCGAGTTCCTCGCCGAATGGCTGGAGCTCGCCGGCCCCTGCTACACGATCTCCACCGCCTGCACCGCCGGCGCGCGCGCGATGGCGAGCGCGCAACGGCTGCTCGACGCCGGGCTGTGCGATGCCGTGCTGTGCGGCGGCGTGGACACGCTGGCGCGGCTGCCGCTGAACGGCTTCCACGCGCTGGGCGCGATGGATCCCGCGCGCTGCAACCCGTTCTCGCGCGAGCGCCGCGGCATCAACATCGGCGAGGCCGCGGCGCTGTTCCTGATGACGCGCGAGCGCGGCCCCGTGCGCCTGCTCGGCGCGGGCTCCAGCTCGGATGCGTACCACATGTCCTCGCCCGACCCGGCAGGCCTGGGCGCGCAGCAGGCCATGCGCGCCGCGTTGGCGCAGGCCGGACTGGAACCCGCGCAGATCGACTACCTCAACCTGCACGGCACGGCCACCACGCACAACGATGCGATGGAGGCGCAGGCGGTGGCCGCGGTGTTCCCGCACGGCGTACCGTGTTCCTCGACCAAGCCGCTCACCGGCCACACGCTCGCCGCCGCCGGCGCACTGGAAGCCGCGTTCTGCTGGCTGAGCCTGCGCGACGGCCGGCTGCCGCCGCAACACTGGGACGGCATGGCCGACCCCGAGCTGCCCGCGCTGCGCTTCGTCGAAGCCGGCGCGCGCCTGCCCGACGGCGGCGCGCATCGGCTGATGAGCAGTTCCTTCGCGTTCGGCGGCAACAATGCCTGCCTGATCCTGGGAGATGCCGCATGACGGCCTGGCCCATCGCGGAACTGCTGCCGCACGCGGGCGAGATGATCCTGCTCGACGCGGTGCTGGAGCACGCCTCCGAGCATGCCGTATGCAGCCGGCGCGTCCCGGCCGCCGGCCTGTTCCACGATGCCGACGGCAACTTGCCCGCGTGGATGGGCGTGGAGCTGATGGCGCAGGCCATCGCCGCTTGGGCCGGCTGCCAGGCGAAAGCCGCGGGCGAGCCGGTACGGCTGGGTTTCCTGCTCGGCACCCGCCACTACGTCTGCAACGTGGCCGCGTTCGCGCCGGGCAGCGAATTGCGCATCGAGGCGCGGCGCGACTTCCACGACGACAGCGGCATGGGCGTGTTCGCCTGCCGCATCGAGGCGCCCGGCGTGCTGGCCCAGGCACGGCTCACCGTGTTCAGCCCGCCGGACGCCAGCGCCCTGTTTCAAGACGGCAAGCCCCCATCACCTGCAACGGAACCTCGCCATGGCTGACACCATCCTGGTCACCGGCTCCAGCCGCGGCATCGGCCGCGCGATCGCGCTGCGGCTGGCGCAGGCCGGCCACGACCTCGTCCTGCATTGCCGCGCGAAGCGCGACGAGGCCGAGGCGGTGCGCGCGGAGATCGAGGCCATGGGCCGCGCCGCGCGCGTGCTGCAGTTCGACATCGCCGACCGTGCAGCCTGCCGCGCCGCGCTGGAAGCGGACGTGGAACGACACGGTGCGCCCTACGGCGTGGTGTGCAACGCCGGACTCACCCGCGATGGCGCGTTTCCCGCGCTCACCGACGAGGACTGGGACCGCGTGCTGCGCACCAACCTCGACGGCTTCTACAACGTGCTGCACCCGCTGGTGATGCCGATGATCCGCCGCCGTGCGCCGGGCCGCATCGTCTGCATCACCTCGGTGTCGGGCCTGGTCGGCAACCGCGGCCAGGTCAACTACAGCGCGTCGAAGGCCGGCGTGATCGGTGCGGCCAAGGCGCTGGCGGTGGAACTGGCGAAAAGGAAGATCACGGTGAACTGCGTGGCGCCGGGTCTGATCGACACCGACATGCTGGACGCCGACGTGCCGGTGGAGGAAATCCTGAAAGCCATCCCCGCCCAACGCGCCGGCACGCCGGAGGAAGTCGCCGCCGCCGTGGCCTTCCTGGCGAGCGCCGAGGCCGGCTACATCACCCGCCAGGTGCTCGCCGTCAACGGCGGGCTGTGCTGATTCCCGTTTTTCCAACCCGCAAGCCATCAACTCGCAAGGAGCAACACCGCATGCATGCCAAGACCGTCGCCCTCGCCGCCCTGCTCGCCGCCGCACCGATGGCCAGCCACGCCGCCGACAAGGTGGTGCACCTCGCCTTCGCCAACGCGGTGCAGGCCGCCACCGCCAGCGGCAAGCTGGACGGCAGCGTGAAGTTCTACCTCGCCGGCACCACGCCCGCCGGCCAGCTCACCGTGGTGAACGACAACGTGAACGTCACCCGCAAGACCAACGCCTTCGGCAAGAAGGACCAGGCCACCTGCGACTGGGCACTGCAATCCGCCCTGATCGCCCTGCAGGACGACGCGAAGAAGGCCGGCGCCAACGCCGTCACCGACATCGTCAGCAACTACAACGGCAGCGAATACCGCGACAGCCAGAACTACGAATGCCACGTGGGCTTCCTGATGTCGGGCGTGGAGCTGAAGGCGAAGCTCGCCAAGGTGCAGTGACGGCGCGTTTGGGGTGGTGCGGGGTATCCGCGTCAACGACAGCAAAGCAGCAGCAACATTCCCATGCCTGAAAAGGGCTGTCCTGCCCTTTTCAGGGTCGCCGAGTCCGATAGAGCATGGGCTCGGCTCCGCGGGTCGAACACGAAGTGTTTGACCCGCGTGCGACCCGTCCGTGGGTCGCATCGGCCGCTCAAGCGGCCGATCGCGCCCGGCGCGCCTCGTAGGCCTTCAGGTGCGCATAGGCCAGGCGCAGCAGCGGCGTCTCCACGCCCTGCGCCTCTCCGCGCGCCAGCAGGTCGCCGATCACGTGGTCGGCTTCGACGCGGTGGCCTTGTTCCAGGTCGCGCATCATCGAGGCACTGAATGTTGAGCCGGCCTCGGTCAGCATCCCGCGGGCGCGCTCGATCACCGTCTCCCGCGGTTCGTGGCCGCAGCCGGCGGCGACGCGGCGGCAGTCGTCGAGCAGGGCCAGCGCCGCGTCGCGGCCACCGGGCGCGGCCACGATGTCGCCCACCGGCGCGCGCATCAGGCAGGTGATGCCGGCGAGGCTGGCCAGGAAGACCCACTTGTCCCACATGTCCTGCACGACGTGGCTGCTCGCACGCGACTCGAAATTCGCGCGGGCCAGCGCCTGCGCGATGCGCCGCACGCGCGCCGAATCACCGCCGTCGCGCTCGCCGAACCCCAGGCTGTGCGAGCGGTTGAGGTGGCGCACGGTGCCGTCGGCGTCAAGCGTGGCGGCGATCACGCATTGCCCACCCAGCACCCGATCGGCGCCGAAACGCGCATCCAGCAGGTCGAGCTGGCGCATGCCGTTGAGGATAGGCAGTACCGCGCTGTGTTCGCCCACGGCTGGCGCGATGTCCTCGATCGCCTGCGGCAGATCCCAGGCCTTGCAGCTCAGCAGCACGAGGTCGAACGGTTCGCGCAGCGTGGCCGCGGTGACGGTGGGCGGCGCGGCGATGTCGGCATCGCCCAGTGCGCTGCGGATATGCAGGCCATGCTGCGCCAGCCGCTGCGCGCGTTTCTCGCGCACCAGGAAGGTCACATCCTGCCCCGCCTGCAGCAGGCGCCCGCCGAAGTAACCACCGGTGGCGCCAGCTCCCACAACCAGTATGCGCATCGCTTTGCTCTCCTTGTGACGACATTTCTCTCAGGGTAACGCGGCGTTCCAGCGCTGCCGAGCCGACTTTCGTCGGCGCGAGGCGGCATCATGGCACGTCGATATATTGCGAATCATTCTCGTTTGCTTTATCTTGCCGCCGGTTCGCCGAGGGCCCGCTGCGCCCTCCCATGCGCAAGGTTCGCCGATCGCTGCGACGACGCCGACGCCTGCCCCCGGGCATTCGGCTGCTCGCAATGCCCAGGCTCCCAGCCATCCCCTTCCAGAAATGCCGTGGAGTTTTCCTGATGGACTTCGTCAAGAGCCGCAAGCACCCGGTGGCGCGCCGCACATCCGCCCCCGCGCTCACCGCCGCCACGCTGGCGACCAGTCTCGCGCTGGCACTGCCGGCCATGGCGGCAACCACCGATGCCGCGGTGCCCACCACCGATGCCCAGGTCGCCACGGCCAGGCGCCTGCCGGGCGTCACCGTGGAAGGCACGGTGGTGCCGTACAAGGTCGATCAGGTGTCGTCGCCCAAGTTCACCCAGCCGCTGGTGGACACGCCGCAGACCATCATGGTCATCAGCAATGAGCTGCTTCACGAACAAGGCGCCACCACGCTCACCGAGGCGTTGCGCAACACCCCCGGCGTGGGCACGTTCTTCGCGGGCGAGAACGGCTCCACCAGCACCGGCGACGCGATCTTCATGCGCGGCTTCGACACTTCCGGCAGCATCTTCGTGGACGGCGTGCGCGACCTCGGCACGATCTCGCGCGACGTGTTCAACATCGAGCAGGTCGAGGTGACCAAGGGTCCGGACAGCACGGAGTACGGTCGCACGGCTCCCTCCGGCGCGATCAACATGGTGAGCAAGCAGCCGCAGCTCGGCAACGCGGTGTCCGGCTCGTTGTCCGGGGGCAGCGCCGACCAGAAGCGCGCCACCGCCGACTGGAACCGGCAGATCGGCGACCACGCCGCCTTCCGCCTCAACGTGCTCGGCCAGGACAGCGGCGTGCCCGGCCGCGACGAAGTGAAGAACAAGCGCTGGGGCGTGGCGCCCTCGCTGGCCTTCGGGCTGGGCACGCCCACCCGCGTCTACCTCGACTACCTGCACGTGAAACAGGACAACGTGCCCGACGGCGGCATCCCCACCATCGGCCTGCCCGGCTACGCCTCGCCCGATCCGACGCGCCCCTTCATCGGCAACGCACCGAAGGTCGACCCCGGCAACTTCTACGGCACCGACCAGGACCACGACCACGTCGTCGAGGACATGTTCACCGCGATCCTGCAGCACGATTTCTCGCCGGACGTGGCGCTGCACGACACCTTGCGCTGGGGCCGCACGCACGAGGATTACCTGCTCACCTCGTTCATGGGCAACGCCGCCAACCTGCTGACGCCGAACCCCGGCGACCCTTCGACCTGGACGATTGCCCGCAGCAATCCGAACTTCAAGGACCAGACCAACCGCATCGTCGCGAACCAGCTCAACCTCACCGCCAACTTCGCCACCGGTTCGGTCACGCACAACCTGAGCACCGGCATCGAACTGAGCCGGGAGACGGTGGACACGACCACGCTGGCCGCGTTGAACGGCAGCACCTGGCCGGCGGCCAAGCTGTACGCGCCGGACTCCGACATCGGCAACGCGCTGCACTACGGCCCCAACGGCGGCTGGACGAAGGGCAAGACCAGCACGATCGGCGCCTACGTGTTCGACACGCTGAAGTTCAACGAGCAGTGGCAGGTCAACGCCGGTGCGCGCCTCGACCACTACAGCACCGACTTCTCAAGCGCCGTGGCCTGCGGCGGCAAGAGCACGCCAGCCTGCGGCAGCCTGCCCACCGGCACCATCGTGCCCGGCCTCGATGCCAGCAAGTCCGACAACCTGCCCAGCTGGCAGCTCGCCGTAATCTACAAGCCGACGGCGAACGGCAGCCTCTACGCCAACCTCGCCACCGCCGCACAGCCGCCGGGCGGCAACAGCTTGTCGTTCAGCACAGCCGCGAACAGCGTGGACAATCCCGCGCTCAACCCGCAAAAGGCCCGCACCGCCGAGCTGGGCACGAAGTGGAACCTGTTCGACGAACGCCTGCTGCTCACCGCCGCGCTCTACCGCACCACCGTCAGCAACGAGCTGGAGCAGGATCCCACCACCCTGCTGTGGTACCCGATCGGCAACAAGCGCGTGCAGGGCGTGGAACTCACCGCCGTCGGCCAGATCACGAAGAACTGGGCGATCAATGCCGGCTTCACCAGCATGCACACCAGCACCAGCCATGGCGCCCTCAGCGGCGCCACCAACGGCTCGGCACCCGCCGCCGACGGCAGCAACGTGCTGGCCTACACGCCGAAGCGCGCGTTCACCAGCTGGACCACCTACCGCCTGCCGTTCGGCCTCGTCATCGGTGGCGGCGCACGCTACTCCGGCGAAATGCAGCGCGGCGCCGACGGCGCGATCGGCACGCCGGCATACGTCGAAGCGTATTGGGTGTTCGACGCCATGGCGACCTATCCGGTCAACAAGCACTTCGACCTGCAGCTCAACCTCTACAACCTGTTCGACAAGCACTACGCCGCGTCGATCAACAAGAGCGGCTACCGTTACATCCCGGGCACGACGCGTTCCGGCATGCTGACGGCGAACTTCCGCTTTTGAGGAAGCGACTGGACAGCAGAGACCGTTTGCCATGAGCGCAGCGAAGCGCACGCGGGGAGCGGCCAAGGATGGCGCTTCCCCGCGTACGCTTGCTCTCGCAAGCTACGCTCAGCGCGAACGAAATCTCGGGCTGAGCATCGTCACTACCCCTCCCGGCCCCTCTGCACGCAGTGGGAGGAGAGAATCGGCAAGGCCCACTCCGTCGAGGAACCCACCATGCTGCTGCACATCCCCGACATCCTCGACCGCGAGCAGGTCGTGCAACTTCGCGCCGCGCTCGATGCCGCCGACTGGACTGATGGCCGCGAAACCGTAGGCACGCAGGGCGCGCAGGTGAAGCGCAACCGACAGTTGCCCGACGCCTCGCCGTTGCGTCGGCAACTCGGTGAAGTGGTACTGGCCGCGCTGGCGAAGAGCCCGCTCTATCATGCCGCCACCCTGCCACTGCGCACGCTGCCGCCGCGCTTCAACCGCTACGAAGGCGGCGGCGAATACGGCATGCACGTCGACGGCTCGGTGATGGCCCTGCCGAACGGCGAACAGCTGCGCAGCGACATCTCCTGCACGCTGTTCCTCAGCGAGCCGGACGACTACGACGGCGGTGAGCTGATCGTCAGCGACACCTACGGCGAGCACGAAGTGAAGCTGCCCGCCGGCGACGCCATCATCTACCCCGCCAGCAGCCTGCACCGTGTGCAGCCGGTGACGCGCGGCGCGCGCGTGGCCGCGTTCTTCTGGGTGCAGAGCCTGGTGCGCGACGATGGCCGCCGCCGCCTGCTGTACGAACTCGACGCCTCGATCCAGCGCCTCGTCGCCACCGGCGCCGACCACGACGCCGTGTTGCAGCTCACCGGCACTTACCACAACCTGTTGAGGCAATGGGCGGAGAGCTGAGGCTCAGCCGCCCCAGCACTGCGCAAGGGTACCCGTGCCGGAACTGGTGCGGGTGCCAGTCTGGTCCAGCTTCAGCGTGCCGCACTGGGTATCGCGTGTCAGTTGCGCGTTGATCGGCGCAGCTTGCACGCTATAAGCCGTCGACGTAGGGGACGCCGGAAAACTGTAGGAATAGTTGTTCCCGGTTTGCGCCGTGGTCGCACAATCCAAGGTCGGCAACGCATTGGCGGTACCGCTACTATCCTTGCTGTAGTTCAGATTCGTCGTGTAGTAACGCTCCATGTAGCTGGCGTACTGGGACAAGCAGGCTTCCCCCGCCGAGCGGTTGGTGCGGGTGACGTAACGCACGTAGCTCGGCACCGCGATCGCCGCCAGGATCGCGATGATCGCCACCACGATCATCAGTTCGAGCAGGGTGAACCCTGTCATGAGGCGACGCGGCCTCGTCGCACTGTTCGGCTGGTTACTCATGCTCAATTCCTGATCTCGCGCCACGACACGCGGGCCGGGCTGTCGTTGGAGGGCGGGTTCACCACGCTGAGGGCCGCACTGCCTTTCACGGTCTGGGTCACCATGTAGATCTTCCCGCCGTACGACAGCGTGGCCGGCGTACCGACCGCATTGAGTGCGATGCCGCTCGTCGTCGAACCGTCGCTGCCGGCGCTGAAGCTGCCGCTGGAATTGGGGAAGAAGCTCTGCGGCAAGCCGCCGCCGGTGGCGGGGTTGAACGCCATCGTCCAGCCCGTCTGAGTGCCCGCATTGCACTGGATCGCGGAGATCACCGGCGGGATGGCCGTGCTCACCACCACCGCGCCACTGATCGTCTCGGGGTTGTAGATGACTTGCTCGTCGGTGTCGGGCAGGTCGAAGTACCAGCCGTACTGGCTGTTGCCGCTGGTGCAATCCGAGCTGCCTTGCCAGCAGACCACAGCGGTCGTTCCCAGCGTGCGGTAGCCGTACACGGGTCCGGCGGTGTTCGTCGTCTCCGGTGCGGCCAATTTCTGCTGCAGAAGTCCGCTGCGCGCGATCGATTGGGTGCCGGTCAAGGCCGAGTACTGGTATTGGGAACTGGACCCTAACAGGGTATTCCAGTTGCCCATGTCCCAGTCCCAGATGCCATAGAAGGTCTGGGTGCCCGTGGTGTCGTAGACGTCGCCACTGGTCGTGGTGGCCGGTGTCTTCTGACCCGTACCGAAGAACAGCATGACGCGATTCGTGTTGCCCTTGGTCTGCACCGACGACACCACGATGGAGGTGGTGATGGGCTGGAGATTGGCAGGGCTGGCGGCGTCCTTGGCCACGAACAGCGGCGTGGGCGTCGCGTTGCCGAACTTCGAGTAGCCCCACTTGGTCGAATCGTTGCTGGTCACATCCAGGCGCCAGACGTTGCCTTGGGTATCGCCCGCGTAGAGGTAGTCCGCGATGCTGTCGCCATCAAGGTCGGCGGAACTCACGTAGGCGATGTCGTCACCGGTCACGCCGGTGCCGTACCAATTGAACGTCACCGCGCCCGATGTCTTGTCCACCAGGCCGATGTAGATGCCTGCACCAGCGCCGCCGCCCGTGCCGTCGCCGAAGATGATCGCCCATTGCCCATTGTGCATGCGGGTGATGATCGGCGTGCCCACCGTGTTGCCCAGGTTGGGCAGCGTGCTGGTGTCCCAGTCGCCCTGCACCAGGCTGGCTGCATTGGTTTCGGAAAAATTGGCCGGATTGGTGATGTCCAGCGCATAGATCTCCTTGCCATTGGAGCCTACGCCACCGACGAGCCAGGTGTGCCAGGTTTTGTTGTAGAACAGGTCACCCACCGCCGGCGTCGCATCCACCAGGTAGTCATGCGAGTAGGTCGGGCTGGTGATTTCCACCGCCTTGTTGGCCAACACGTCGGCCGGCATGTAGCCGATCATTTCCTTGCCGTCGTTGGTCGAGGTGTCGTAAACGCCGGTTGAACTGTACGAGCCCGCCTCGAAACCGTGCATCAATCCGTCGTTGCCGCCCACGTAGACCATGTTCTCGCGTGTCGCATAGGTGTTGACGAAACCGCTGTAACGGGTCGCTCCGCTGGCGTTCTCGGGGATCGTGGCACTGGCGTACAGGTTGTCCGCGAAGGCGTCGGGATAGGCACCGGCATACGGTGCACTCACATAGGTCGGGCTGGAATCGATGATGTCGCCCAGCACATAAGTGCGCGCCCGCAGGTTGCCTGGCGGCTTCTGCAACTGCTCGTTCGTGCGGACGCCACGCAGCCAGTCGAGACGCTGCTGACCGGCACTGTCGACTGTGCCGCTGGCATTCGTGTTGAGGATGGCTGTCTGGGCCGCGCTCAGGTTCGCCCACTCCAACGGCACACCGCCGGCGTTCCAGGTCAGCAGGGCACGCGAGGATTGAGCCGTCACACTATGAAGCGGCGTGCCGCTGGCGTTCGTACCCAGCGAATCGCAAGGTCCACCGGTGAGCGTGCATTTCGCGTCCCAGTTGGCCACGGTCGACACGCTCAGCGTCCCCGTCGTCGCGGAAGTCTGCACCGGGTCGGCGACCAGCGACCCCCACCAGTTGTCCGTGGAGTAAGACGCCAGGTAGACCTGCGTGCTGGTCTTGACCTGGCCCGACTGGATCGTGTTGGCCGCCGCGCTGCTGTTGGATGCCAGCGGCGCAGCCTGGAAGCAGGTGATCTCGTGCACGTTGTTGCTGCCGCCGGTACCGGCCGAGAAGCCGAAACGCAACGAGGTCGGCAGCGGGCCATTGCTGGCAGTGATGTCGGTGTTGGCCAGCACGGGCTGGAATGCACCGTTGTTGTAGCTGTAGGAGAAGTTCAGCAGGCCGCTCCCAGAAATCGTCAGCTTGTAGGTGATCGGCCAAGCGATATTGCAAGCCGGGCTGTTGCCCACACAGGCTGTCGTGCCAGCGGCGGGATTGCGCGTGGCGCTCTTGGAATTGTTCGAGATCGGCTCGCTATTGGGCAGCACCGCATAACCGCCGGGGATGGCGTTGTAGTTGTAGGGAATCGGAGTCGATTGATTCGTGTATCCAGTAATCTTTCCACTCTTACTGTAGGTAGGGACGCGCGCGTAGTAGGTACCACTCTTGCACGCGGCCTGCACTTGGCTGGTGTTGGACGACCCCGAATAGTAAGAAGAATTCTGGCTCTGCAACCACGCCCAGTTCGTATTGCCAGCACCACGCAGGCCGATGCGCTCAGGCTGGTATTGCGGACCGGACCCGGCTGAGATGCTTCCATTCACGTTGTTCTGATAGCTGTTGTCGCCGTTTGCTGTCGTTCCGTTCGCGGTGTTCCGGGAGTTGTAGATGCCGACGCTGCCGTTGTCGCCGGAATTGAGAAAGTTGCCGTATTCATCGATACCGAGACCGAGGTAGCCATAGGCAACGCCGTCATACACAGCGTTGTCGTTGGAGCAGCCGTAACCCATGCTGCCGCCTTCCGCACCGGTCGTGGTCGGCGCAGTTTGGGTGCCATCGGTCAGGAAGAACACGATACCGTCTGCGCCGTTCTGGGCAGTGCCGCCGTGGTCGCCACCGAACGTGTAGGTGGTGAAGGTGACCTGGATGCCCTGGCTCAGCGGAAACGGTGCGAACGCCGACAGGATCGCGCCGGTCTGGTTGTTGTTGGGCGGCGTGAGCAGCAGCGCGCCTTGCCCACCTGCCTTCTCATTCGCCGGAATCGTGTAGCTGGCACTGTTCTGGAAAGTGCTGCCGCATACCGGGATGGTCGTATACGTCGCTGTCGGAGAGGTAGAAGGAGTGGGCGACGTGAGACAGGCATTGCCCAGGTTCGTCCACGGCAGGTTGGTGGTGCCGTACTGGAAGTTGTCGGTGTAGGTGGTGGCACCAACGCTGCCGGCCATCAGCACGGCGGCCAGCGCGAACAGGCAACGGCTGTATTGCTTCGTCATGGGTGTTCCCCTTTGTTCGCGCACGCTCAGTTCCTGAAGACGGACTGCAAGGTCACCGAGGCGCGCCCATTGGCGTTGGCCGGGCCGCTGCGCGCGGTGATGCGATAGAAATCCACCAGGCCCGGCGGACTGCACGGCAGGTAGCCGGAGCACCCCGAAAGCTGCCGCACGGGCGGCGTCGGCAGCGCGAATTTCCCCATGTACTGCACGATGTATTGCGGCTGGCTCGCGGCCATCGCACCCGCGCTGTAGGTAGTGCTAGATACGGTAACGATGTTAGTGGCCGTAGCCGTCACATTGCTGTCGTTGAACGGATTGGTCTGGCACTGGTTGTTCGCGCCCGTGCCATTCGGCGCCGGTGGCGAACAGTCGTAGAAGCCGGCCGGCGCCGCCGCTCCCGACGTCGCCGCGCCGATTGCCACCTGGGCCTGGCGCAGGGCCGCTTCGGCAGCCTGGAAAGCGACATCGCGGTCGTAGAAATTGGAGCTCATCTTCTGCTGCATGATGGTGCCGCTGACGGCCGCAAGACCGACCAGGGTGATCACCACGAGCAGGATCAGCGCCACCACCAGCGCCACGCCGCGCTGTGCGGCGACAGCAGGAAGGCGCCGAAGGGTTCGATGGCCGTGAGGCGGACGACGGGCGTTGGCCACTTGCATGTCAGTTCACCCGATTGCGCACGGTGGCGGTGAAGGCATAGGAACGCTGGATCGGCGTGGCGTTGACGCCCGCGTTCTGATTGCTGCTTTGCAGCCAGAACGTGACTTGAACGGCGTCCACGTTGTTCCAGTTGGTCACCGCACTGGCCGCGACCAGACTGGCGGCATTGGCCACGTGATAGCGGATCCGCATGCCGGTGACATTGCGCACCATCTCTTCCGCCGTGGTCGCGCTGCTGGTGCCACCGACATTCTGCAGGCGCACCCGGTACAGGGATCGCCCGCTGCTCGCCGCCGGGTTGAGTCCGATGTACCAGTCGACCGCCGTGAGGGTGCCCACCTGTGCATTGAACGGGAACGGATTGGCGTTGCCGTTGCCGCCATCGCAGGCGGTCAGATAGCCCAGACCATCGGAACAATTGCCCGGCGAGATGCCGCTGGTACCGATGTCGTGCGCTACATCGGCGACGCTCGATGCACTCGCCGGGATGCTGGTCACCTGCACGATGGCCGCGCGATTGGGATCGCAGACCATGATGATGTCGCCCGCCGACAGACCCGACGCGCCGGAGAGATGGATTGTGTCGCCCGGCTGGACGTCACTCTTGACGGATACCGGCAACGCATTGGTGCCGATCACCGCCAGCGAATCGGAGGTGTCCGCCGCCGTCGTGGAGGAAGCCGCGCGCGCCCCCGCCCCGGTCAGGCTCGACAGCGCCGGATCGGTCTGGGACTGGCCGTAACCATGCAACGAATTGTTCCAGTCGGCGAACCAGTCGACGGTACCGCCCGCGTACGGGCCATCGTTGAGCACGTTCGCGATCTTCCGGGTGGTGCCGCAGCCGGTGAGCCCGGCCTGGCGGATATCGGTGGCCATAAGATCGAAGGCGGTGCGCGAACCGTCCTCCACGTCGCCCAGTGCCTGGTTGCTGCGATAGACCTGCTGGTTGGCGAGGAACACGCTGGTGACGCCGCCGATCACGATCAGGCCGAGCAGCATGGCGACCATCAGTTCGATCAAGGTGAAGCCCTGCTGCCGACTGCCCACCCGCAGCACGTCATGGTCCATCGTTGCCTGCCCGCTCATAGCATGGCCTTGGTGGTGAAGGTCTGCACGCCGGTCGTGCTGCCGGTTCCCGCAGCGCCCGACTTGCTGTCGTCGAAAACGATGGTGATGGTGCAGACGCCCGTGTTGCCGCAATTGATTGTGCCGGTGGTGCTCGCGGCGGCACCGAGCGTGCTGGCGAGCTGACCGCACCACAGGTTGAGCTGGACGCTGGCCAGCGTGGTCGAGGCCGCCGGACAGGCGTTCGCCGTTACCGTGGTGTTGTAGGCGCTGCCCTCGGCCGAGGCGATATCGACACGCATCGCGTCGAGGATGGAATAACTGGCCACCGTGGCCATGCTGCGCGCCATCGCACTGTTGTTGATGGACAGCGAGTGCGCCTGCAGCGCGGCGATGCCGAGGAAGCCGATGGACAGCACCAGCACGGCCACCAGCACTTCGATCAGGCCCACGCCCGCCTGGTGCTGGGCGTGAGGGCCAGGTGAGCCCGCATGGTAGTGGCTTGTCATGGGCAGGTTCCCGTGGTGGGGGCTGCAGCGGAGACAATCGATCCGGTGGTCATGCTGATGACGATGACGTTGTTGCTGGAAAGCGCCGTGGTGCAGACGGTGGCCACCGTGCTGGAATAAAGATTCGAGCTCGACAACGTGGCCTTGTAACCCAGTCCCTGGCTGGTGTAGCGGATGGCCGTGATGTTCCCGCTCAACTGCACCGGCAGGGTCAGCGCCGCCGAGCTTTTGCTGACCAGCACGGTGGCTGGCGTCCCGTTGGTCAAGGCGATGACCGCACCGGAACCACCCAGCGTGCCGCAGGCGGCGCCCAGCGTGTCCGTGTTGTTGTTGCCGGCCAGGTTGCTGCAGAACTGCGTGCCGGCATTGCGCTTGATCGCCTCCATGCGCGCGACGTTGAGCGCGCCGACGATCCCGTTGGCGGCCGTGGTGAGCCGGTTGGCGTTGATGATGTTGTTGAAGCTCGGCACGGCGATCATCACCAGGACCGCCGCCACGGCCACCGTGATCATCAGTTCGACGAGCGTGAACCCCGGCGCACGGCATGGCACGCCGACGACCGGAACACTCCGTGATTGCGACCGAACACGCATGGACTTCCCCTGTTGTTGCGATTGCGGAATCTACTCGCCGCCGCCGCCGCCGCCAGAGGCCGGTCGATCAGTGGGCGGATTTGGCCGATGAACGGCGCAAACGCAAAACCCTGCGCGAACCCGCTCACATATCTCCAGGCTTCCGGCCGCCCGCGACAAAGCAACGGATCGGCACGCGTACCCATTCGGCTTCGCTGGGCTTTGACGCCCGCAACGCGGATAATTGGCGGCCCTTGAACCCAAGCGGCTGTGCAATGTTCGTACCTGGTCAACGCTGGATCTCCACCGCCGAGCCCGAGCTCGGGCTCGGCACCGTGCTGCGCGTCGAGGGACGCGGCGTGCAGGTGCTGTTCGCCAAGGCCGGCGTGCTGCGGCCCTACGCCGCCGATTCCGCGCCGCTGGTACGCGCGGAGTTCCGCGCCGGCCAGCGGGTGGCCGGCAAGGGCATCGCGTTCCTGGTCGAACGGGTGGAGATCAAGGAAGAGCTGCTGATCTACCGCGGCGAGGGGCGCGAGCTGCACGAAGGCCAGCTCGACGACGAGCAGAGCGTGAGCCAGGCCGACGACCGCCTGATCGGCGGCCGTACCGATCCGGTGAGCCAGTTCGAGTTGCGCCTGGAAGGCCTGCGCCGCCGCGCCGAGGCGCGCCGCTCGCCGATGTGGGGCCTGGGTGCCGCCCGCGTGGGCCTGGTGCCGCACCAGTTGCGCGTGGCCGGCATCGCCGCCGCGCGCCGGCCGCCGCGCGTGCTGCTGGCCGACGAGGTGGGCCTGGGCAAGACCATCGAGGCCGGCATGATCGTGGCGCGCCAGCTCGCCACCGGCCGCGCCGCGCGCGTGCTGCTGCTGTTGCCCGACACCCTGGTCTACCAGTGGTTCGTGGAGCTGCTGCGCCGCTTCAACCTCAGCTTCGCGATCTACGACGAGGAACGCTGCGAGGCGCTGGATCTGCCGCTGGACGGTGCCACCGCACCCGCCAACCCGTTCGAGGACGAACAGCTGGTGATCGCCGACTTCGCCTTCCTCGAAGCGAACCCGAAGCGCGCGCAGCAACTGCTGGATGCGCCATGGGACCTGCTGGTGGTGGACGAGGCGCACCACCTCGCGTGGACGCCCGCGGCCGCCAGCCCGCGCTACACGCTGGTGGAGCAACTGGCTGCAAAGACACCCGGCGTGATCCTGCTCACCGCCACGCCCGAGCAGCTGGGCCGCAGCGGCCACTTCGCCCGCCTGCGCCTGCTCGACCCGCAGCGCTACCACGACCTGGACGCCTACCTCGCCGAGGCCGAGGGTTTCCAGTCGCTGTCGCGGATCGCCGACAAGCTGCTGGACGGCGAGGCGCTGGACGCGGCCCAGCTTGCCACGCTGCGCAACGCCTTCGCCGGCGATGCGGCATTGGAAGCACGGCTCGCCGATACCACCAGGCCCGAGCACGCGCGCGAAATCCTCGCCGCGCTGATCGACCGCCACGGCACCGGCCGCGCGATGTTCCGCAACCGCCGCGCCGGCATCGGCGGTTTCCCGCAGCGCTTGCCGCAATGGCAGGTGCTGGATGCCGCCGGCCTCGACGAGGCCGCCCGCCAGGCGCTGCTGGCCGAGTTCCACGCCGACATCCAGCAGCCGCCGCCGATGCTGGAACTGGACTACGCGAACGACCCGCGCCTGAATGCACTGGTGGAACTGCTCGACGCGCACCCGCAGGACAAGTTCCTGCTGATCTGCCGCAGCCAGGCCAAGGTGCTGGCCTTGGAGGAAGCGCTGCGCACGCGCAGCGGCGCCGGCATCGCGCGCTTCCACGAAGGCCTCGGCATCGTGCAGCGCGACCGCAACGCGGCGTACTTCGCCCAGCCCGACGGCGCGCGCCTGCTGCTGTGTTCGGAGATCGGCTCGGAAGGCCGCAACTTCCAGTTCGCGCACCGGCTGGTGCTGTGGGACCTGCCGCTGGACCCCGACCTGCTGGAACAGCGCATCGGCCGCCTCGACCGCATCGGCCAAACGCACGACATCAGCATCCACATCCTTGCCGTGGCCGACAGCGCGCAGCACGTGCTGGCGCGCTGGTACGACGAGGGCGTGGATGCGTTCCGCCAGAGCCCGGCCGATGGCCGCGAGCTGCTGCGTCGCTATGGCGATACGCTGGCGCAACTGGCCGACCAGCACGCGCGCGGCGACGATGGCCGCGACCAGGAACTGGATGCGCTGCTGGTCGAGACGCGTGCTGCCCACGAGCAGATGGCCGAACTGATCCGCGAGGGCCGCGACCATCTGCTGGAACTGGCCGCCAGCCGCGACCCGCATGCCGAGGAACTGGCCCAGGCCTTCCGCCGCGAGGACGAGGACCCGTCCCGCGACGCCTTCGTGCAGCGCCTGCTGGAAGCCTACGGCATCCACGCCGAGGAACTCGGCGGCAAGGTGCTGCTGCTCGACCCGCAATACCTCTCCACCGACGCCCTGCCCGGCTTCGCCGAAGGGCCGCAGTCGGCCACCTTCAGCCGCGCGGTGGCGCTGGCGCGCGAGGAACTGCCGCTGCTCAGGCTCGACCATCCGATGATCGCCGGTGCGCTGGACCTCGCGCTCTCCGGCGAGCAGGGCAACGCCGCCTTCATGGTGGACGACGCGCTGCCGCCGCGCAGCGCATTGCTGCAGGCGGTGTTCGTGCTGGAGTGCGTGGCCGATCGGCGGCTGGACGCGGAGCGCTTCCTGCCCGCGCTGCCGATCACCGTCACCGTCGACACCCGGCTCGCCGAGCGCGCGGACTTCGAGCCCAGCGAGGCTGCATTGCGCAAGGCCGCCGACCGCAACATCGAGGTGCCGCGCTACCGCAAGTTCCTCGCCAAGCTGGTGCCGCCGATGCTGGAGAAGGCGGAGCTGGCGACCGGCGCCCGCGCGCAGGCGATGATAGCCGCCGCGATGGCCGAAGCCGGCGCCGCACTGGACGCCGAGCTGTCGCGTCTTGAGGCGCTGCGCGCGGTGAACCCCTCGATCAGCGCCGCGGAAATCGCCACCCTTGCCGCCGAACGCGACGCCTTGCTCACCGCCCTGCCGCAGTCGCGGCTGCGCTTGGATGCGGTGCGCTTCGTGGTCAGCGCGGATTTCCTTGCGCTGCGCTGATCAATGCTTGCCCGCGTTTGAATGGCATCAAGCCTCTGCAAAGACACCGTTCGCGCCGAGCGTAGCTTGCGATAGCAAGCGCACGCGGGGAAGCGCCACGGATGGCGCTGGCTTTGAGCAGCGAGGAAGTCGAAGCGTCGCCGCAATACCCTTCGACTCCGGCCCTCCGGGCCTACGCTCAGGGCGAACGGTGAAATCGGCGCGACTCGACAACAATAGGCTACACACGCGGAAAGCCTTGGCACTGGCATTCGTTCCAGCGCAACGTCTCAGCCCCTCATCGCCCGCGCATGCCAGGCGATGTGCTCGCCGATGAAGCTGGCCACGAAGTAATAGCTGTGGTCGTAGCCGGGATGCAGGCGCAGGGTGAGCGGATGGTTCGCCTTCGCACACGCTTCGCGCAACAGCTCCGGCTTGAGCTGCGCGGCGAGGAATTCGTCGGCCTCGCCCTGGTCCACCAGCAGCGGCAGCCGCTCGGCTGCCGTCTTCAGCAGTTCGGTGGCGTCGTAGCGCGCCCAGGCCGTGCGGTCCGACCCGAGGTAGGCGGTGAACGCCTTCTCGCCCCAGGGCACCTGCGCCGGTGCCACGATCGGCGCGAACGCCGATACGCTGCGGTAACGCCCGGGATTGCGCAGCGCGATCGTCAACGCGCCATGGCCGCCCATCGAATGCCCGCTGATGCCGCGCGCATCGCTGGCGGGAAAGTTCGCTTCGATCAGCGCAGGCAACTCGTCGACCACGTAGTCGTGCATGCGGTAGTGCGTGGCCCAGGGTTGCTCGGTGGCGTCGAGGTAGAAGCCCGCGCCCTGGCCCAGGTCATACGCCGGATCGTCCGCCACGTCCGCGCCGCGCGGGCTGGTGTCCGGCGCCACCACGATCACGCCGTGCTCGGCGGCGTAGCGTTGCGCGCCGGCCTTGGCGATGAAGTTCTGCTCGGTGCAGGTGAGGCCCGACAACCAGTACAGCACCGGGAGCCGCTCCGTTTCCGCCTGCGGCGGCAGGTAGACGGCGAAGTTCATCGCGCAACCCAGCACGGCCGAGTCGTGCCGGTACACGTCCTGCCAGCCGCCGAAGCAGGCGCGATGTTCGAGGCGTTCAAGGTTCACGGGGTTCTCCCTAAGTGTTCCCTTCTCCCTCCGGGAGACAAATCGGCAGGAAAGCCGATTTGCACGGCGAAAGCCGCCCGAAGGGTGAGGCACATGGATGTGCCGAATGAAGGTGCCCGACAGGGCGGATGAGGGTTCGGGCAAAGCGCAACGTTCCGCAATAGCCGAACCCTCACCCCAACCCCTCTTCCTCGCTCCTCAAAGCAGGGCCATCCATGGCCCTTCTCCGCGTCCGAAGGGAGAGGGGCTTGCGCGTCAATAATGAATCACTGAGCGGATCGACTTGCCCTCGTGCATCAGCTCGAAGGCCTCGTTGATCTGCTCCAGTCCCATGGTGTGGGTGACGAACGGCGCCAGTTCGATCTCGCCGTGCATCGCCTGCTCGACCATGCCGGGCAGCTGGCTGCGGCCCTTCACGCCGCCGAAGGCGGTGCCCATCCATTTGCGGCCGGTGACCAGCTGGAACGGCCGGGTGGAGATTTCCTGGCCCGCGCCGGCCACGCCGATGATCACCGACTGGCCCCAGCCGCGATGCGCGCATTCCAGCGCCGCGCGCATCACGTTGACGTTGCCGATGCACTCGAAGCTGTGGTCCACGCCCCAGCCGGTCATTTCCACGATCACCTGCTGGACCGGCTGGTCGTGGTCCTTCGGATTGACACAGTCGGTGGCGCCCATAGCCCGCGCCAGCTCGAACTTGGCCGGGTTGGTGTCGACCGCGATGATGCGGCCCGCCTTCGCCTGGCGCGCGCCCTGCACCACTGCCAGGCCGATGCCGCCGAGGCCGAACACCGCCACGCTGTCGCCTGCCTGCACCTTGGCGGTGTTGTGCACCGCACCGATGCCCGTGGTGACGCCGCAGCCGAGCAGGCAGACCTGCTCGTGGTTCGCCTGCGGGTCGATCTTCGCCAGCGACACTTCCGCGACGACGGTGTATTCGCTGAAGGTGGAGCAGCCCATGTAGTGATGGATCGGCTCGCCGTTGTACGAGAAGCGCGTGGTGCCGTCCGGCATCACGCCCTTGCCCTGGGTGGCGCGCACGGCCACGCACAGGTTGGTCTTGCCGCTCTTGCAGAACAGGCACTCGCCGCACTCGGCGGTGTACAGCGGGATCACGTGGTCGCCCGGCCGCACCGAGGTGACGCCCTCGCCCACCTCGACCACCACGCCCGCGCCCTCGTGGCCGAGCACGCAGGGAAACAAGCCTTCCGGATCGTCGCCGGACAACGTGAACGCGTCAGTGTGGCAGACGCCGGTGTGGCTGATCTTCACCAGCACCTCGCCCTTGCGCGGCGGGGCCACGTCGATCTCGACGATCTGCAGCGGCTGGCCGGGGGCGAAGGCGACGGCGGCACGGGATTTCATGGCGATACTCCTGCGGTGGATCATGGATCGGGGCACGCGGCCACGGCGCAAGCTCGCGCACGGGTTGGCAACGACGACGTCGACGCGCGAGTCAGGGCAGCGACGCGGCCACCTGTCGCATGCGCCGCTCGATACCGAACGCGTAGTAGGCCACGGTCAGCAGCGCGATCCAGGCCACGCCCACGTAGAGCGCCACGCGGGTATCGGGGCTGTAACCCAGCATCACCCACACGAAGGCGAGGAAGGCCAGGCACACCACGCTGGACAGGGGCCACACGCGCAGGCGGAACGCCAGCGGCTCGACCTGGCGGCGTCGGAAGCTCCAGTGCGCCACCAGCACCATGCCCCAGGTCCACACCGTGTTGAACGCGAGGATGGACATCATCATGCCGAAGATGCGCCCCGGCACCAGGTAGTTCATCAGCACGCCGAACAGCAGGAACGCCATCGTCACCAGCACGCCGCGCACCGGCACGCCGTGCGCGCTGGTGCGGCCCATCGCCGCCGGCGCCTGGCCCTTGCCGGCGAGGCTGTGCAGCATGCGGCTGCCGCTGAAGGTGGTGGAATTGAAGCTGGACAGCGCCGCGGTGATCACCACGAAATTGATCAGCCCCGCCGCGCTGGGAATGCCCAGTTTGGCGAATGTGGTGACGAACGGGCTGCTGTTCGCGTCCAGCTGGTTCCATGGATAGATCGCCATGATCACGAACAGCGAGCCGATGTAGAAGATCAGGATGCGCCAGATCACCGAGTTCACCGCGCGCGGGATCGTGCGCTCCGGCTGCGCGGCTTCGGCCGCCGCCATGCCGATGGTCTCGATGCCGCCGAACGAGAACACCAGCACCGGCAGCGCCAGCACCATGCCGGTGACGCCGTGCGGGAACCAGCCGCCGTGCGTCCACAGGTTGGACAGGCCGGTCGGCGTGCCGCCGTTGCCCCAGCCCAGCCAGATCATCGCGCAGCCGCCAGCGATCATCGCCACCACGGTGAGTACCTTGATCAGCGAGAACCAGAATTCCAGCTCGCCGTACACCTTCACCGCCAGCAGATTCAGGCCGCCGATCATCGCCACGCTGGCGAAGGCCCAGATCCACTGCGGCGAGTCGGGAAACCACGCCTTCATGTAGATGCCCACCGCCGTGCTCTCGACGATGCCCACGCCCATCATCAGGATCCAGTAGTTCCAGCCGGTGAGGTAACCGGCGAACGGCCCGAGATACTTGTGCGCATAGGTACTGAAGGAGCCGGCGATGGGCTCGTGCGCGGCCATCTCGCCCAGTGCGCGCATGATGATGAAGATCATCGCGCCGCAGATCATATAGGCGAACAGCACCGCGGGGCCGGCCAGCTTGATCGTGCTGCCCGAGCCGAGGAACAGCCCGGCGCCGATGCACATGCCCAGCGCCATGAAGGTGATGTGGCGCGGCGTGAGGCGGCGTTGCAGGTCGTGGCTCATGGATTTCCTAGAAGATCAGCGCAGCAGCTGGCGCCTCGGTTTCAGCGGCAGCTTGCCGCGCCAGTACTGGATCATGACATAGCCGCCGACCATGCCGCCCAGGTGCGCGAAGTGCGCCACGCCGGCCTGCGTGCCGGTGACGCCCAGCACCAGTTCCACCACCGCGTAGCCGATCACGAACAGCCACGCCGGCATCGGGATCGGCAGGAAGATCAGGAACATCTTCTCCTTCGGATACAGCATGCCGAACGCCAGCAGCAGGCCGAAGATCGCGCCCGAGGCGCCGATGGTGTGGTAGAAGCCGTTGGGGAAATACTTCATCACCAGCAGTTGCGCCACTGCCGCCACGATCGCGCAGGCGAAGTAGTAGATCGTGTAGTTGCACGCACCGAAGGTGCGCTCGATCACCCCACCGAACATGTACAGCGCGAACATGTTGAACAGGATGTGCTCGAAACCGCCGTGCATGAACGCATAGGTGACCAGTTGCCACGGGCGGAAACCCACGCTGATGACCACCCCACCCGCCACCTGACCGAGTTGGTCCGGCCCCAGCGGCCACAACGCGAAATGCTGGCTCAGCGCCAGCGTACTCGCGTCGTGCAGGAACAACTGCAGCGCGAACACCAACACGTTGGCGATCAGCAGGTAGCGGGTGACCGGGGGGACGTTCGGCATCAGGTGATTTCCGGAAAACGAGCGACAAGCGTAACCAGCACCACGCGATTTCACCATGCCGGGAACCGTGGTGCGCCCCCATCCGCCCTGCGGGCACCTTCCTCGCTCCTCAAAGCTGGCGCCATCCCTGGCGCCTCCCCGCGTGCCCCCGCAGGCGGGGGGGGAAGGAAGGCGTGCGCATTCCGCCCGCAGCTGCGGGATTAACCGCACAACCAACGTTGGCAAACCCTTCCTTCCCCCGTCCCACGGGGGAAGGTGCCCGCAGGGCGGATGGGGGGCTAGCCTCTGAAGCTTCCGCCAAACCAGGGAAGGCTCATGCGCGAGGGTGCGAAACTCCATTACGCACGCCAGCTGCGTCGTGACATGACCGAGGCGGAACATTGGCTCTGGGCGCGCTTGCGCCACCGCCAGTTGGCCGGCTTCCGCTTTCGCCGCCAGTATCCGTTGGGAAGCTATATCGCCGACTTCGCATGCATCGAAAGACAGTTGATCGTCGAGGTCGACGGCTCGCAGCATCTGGACTCGGCAGCCGACGTACGCCGCGATGACTGGTTCAGGCAGCATGGTTTCATCGTGGTGCGATGCTGGAATCACGACGTGCTTGAACGGACGGATCAGGTGCTGGCGAGGATCCTGCAGGCATTGGAGATGGGGCGGTGATGCCCCCATCCGCCCTGCGGGCACCTTCCTCGCTCCTCAAAGCTGGCGCCATCCCTGGCGCCTCCCCGCGTACCCCCGCAGGCGGGGGAAGGAAGGCTTGCGTCTTCCGCCCGGAAAGAAAGTCGTGCACGGGAACGGAGACCGCGGGATCAGCCGCACAACCGGCACCGGCGAACCCTTCCTTCCCCCGTCGCACGGGGAAGGTGCCCGCAGGGCGGATGGGGGCCAGGCATGGCAGCCGCGAGGTTAGCCGCCGGCACCGGCAAGTGCTTCCCTCCCCCGTCGCACGAGGGAAGGAACCCCGGCCACAGCGAAGGTATCGACTTCGACGATACTTTCCGCTGTCGTATAGGGGGGAAGGAAGCACATGAAAAAGCCGCCTTGCGGCGGCTTTCGGATGACCTGTCGGAGGCAGCGGCTCAGCCGTTGCGCCCGGCCAGCGCCAGCATGCCGTCGGGGCGCTTGGCGCCCACGAAGCGCTTGGCCCAGTAGGCCTCGTCGAGGCTGGAGATCTGCACCGACTTGCCGGTGGTGGGCGCGTGGATGAAGCGGCCGTTGGAGATGTAGATGCCCACGTGGGTGATGCGGTGGTGGCGGCCGCTGGTGTGGAAGAACACCAGGTCACCAGGCTTCATGTCGGCGCGCTTCACCTTCAGGCCGGCGAGGAACTGCGAGGCGGAATTGGTCGGCAGCTGCACGCCGATCGCGTGGGCGAACACGTAACGCACGAAGCCGCTGCAATCGAAGCCGGTGGTCGGGCTGTGGCCGCCGCGCACGTAGCGCACGTCGCGCAGGTTCATCGCCAGCCCGATCAGCGCCTTGCGCAGGTCGGTGATGGTCTCGGCCGGGCTGTCGGCCTGGTCATCCGCCGCGCTGGCGGCCGGCTTCGCGTCATCGGCCTTGGCCACGACGGGCGCGAGCAGGCTGCTGTGGGCGGCGCCGAAGGCCGGGGTTGCGCCGGCGAAGCTCGGCGCACTGGGCGCGGCGAACATCGGCGACGGGTTGAGGATGGGCAGCTGGTTCAGCGACAACGAGGAAGCGGAAGTACCACCGGCGATCAGCGAAAGGTTGGCGACGGCACGGGTTTCGGCATGTACGGGAATGGCGAACAGCAGCATCGAAACGAGTGCGGCAACACCGGTCAATCGCTGAATTGGCATGAGGCGGTGACCCCTGACGACGGTTCTCGGAGGTGCCGCCTGGCGTGCAGACGACGTGACGAAGGACCGACCATACCAAGATGCATGGAGGGGTTTGTTGGATCGGGGTTAACTGAACCCCGTCGTTCGCAATCGCCGATACACCCGTCACACTTCGAAAAACATCAGATTTTTCCGAAACTTGTGTCGGCGGTCCGGAATCGGCCGGGTCAATGCCCGGTTTCGGGCCAGTAAAAGCTGTCTGAAGTGGGACGGCGCCCGAAGATCGCGGTACCGATGCGCACCTCGGTGGCTCCCTCGGCGATCGCCAGCGGGAAATCGCCGCTCATGCCCATGGAAAGGCGGGGGATGTCGTGGCCGCGGGCGATGGCGGCGTCGCGCAGCTCGCGCAGCTGGCGGAAGCAGGCGCGCACCTCGACCGGGTCGTCGGTGTGGATCGCCAGGGTCATCAGGCCGCGCACGCGCAAGGTGTCGTACTGGCGCAGGCGGTCGAGGAAGGTGGGCAGCTCGGCGGGCGGCAGGCCGTACTTGCTCTCCTCGCGTGAGGTCTTCACCTGCACCAGCACGTCGATGGAGCGACCTTCCAGTTGCAGGCGTCGGTGCAGCGCCTCGGCCAGCTCCGTACGGTCCAGCGACTGCACCTCGCTGGCCAATCGCGCCACGTCCTTGGCCTTGTTGGTCTGCAAGTGACCAATCATCACCCAGGCGATGCCGCAGTCGGCCAGCGGACCGGACTTGTCGCGGATCTCCTGCACCTTGTTCTCGCCGAAGCGGTGCAGCCCCAGCGCTACCGCCGCGCGCACCACTTCGGGGCCAAAGGTCTTGCTGACCGGCAGGATGGCGACCTCGGCCGGATCACGCCCGGCGGCGCGGCAGGCCGCGTCCACGCGATGGCGGATGTCGGCCCAGTTGGCGGCGAGGTGGGAGTGATCCATGAGCAGAGGTTCTCCAGATGCCTGACTCCCCTCTCCCGCTTGCGGGAGAGGGGAATCCATCAGCCCTTGCCACCCTGCGCGTAATGCCTAGCCACCACTTCGGCCACCACGCCCGTCACCTTCTTGCCGGTGGGGATGTGCAGGAACTCGTTGGGGCCGTGGGCGTTGGAGTGCGGACCGAGCACGCCGGTGATGAGGAACTGCGCCTTGGGGAATTTCTCGCCCAGCATGCCCATGAACGGGATCGAGCCGCCCTCGCCCATGTAAGTAGCCGGCGCGCCGAACTGGTGCTGCGAGGCCTCGGTCACCGCCTGCTCCAGCCACGGCGACAGCGCGGGCGCGTTCCAGCCGCTGCCGTCCTTCTCCAGGTCGAAGGTGACGGTGGCGCCGTAGGGCGGGTCCTTTTCCAGCAGCTGCTTGAGGAACCGGCCGGCTTGCTTCGCGTCCAGCGTGGGTGGCACGCGCAGGCTGAGTTTCACCGCGGTGAACGGGCGCAGCACGTTGCCGGCGCTGTCCAGCGGCGGGATGCCACCGACGCCGGTGACCGCCAGTTGCGGGCGCCAGGTGCGGTTGAGCACCAGTTCGGGCAGCTCCTTCGTCACCGGCTGCATGCCTTCGGCCCAGGGGAACTTGCTGTAGATGTCGGTGCCCAGCACCTCGGCCGCGTGCTGCGCCTGTTCCACGCGCTGGGCGGGGATCTCGACGTAGAGCTCCTTGGGCTTGATCGTGCCGGTCTGGGGGTCTTCCAGCCGCGAGAGGATCTCGCGCAGGATGCGGAAGCTGGACGGCACCACGCCGGAGGCGTCGCCCGAATGCACGCCCTCGTCCAGCACCTTGACGGTGAGGTTGCCGCCGGTCATGCCACGCAGCGAGGTGGTGAGCCAGAGCTGCTCGTAGTTGCCGCAGCCCGAATCCAGGCAGACCACCAGCGAGGGGTTGCCGATGCGCGCGGCGAGGTGGTCGACGTAGAACGGCAAGTCGTAGCTGCCCGATTCCTCGCAGGCCTCGATCATCACCACGCAGCGCGCGTGCGGCACGCCCTGCTCGTGCAGCGCCAGCAGGGCGGCCAGCGAGCCGAAGATCGCGTAGCCGTCGTCGGCGCCGCCGCGGCCATAGAGCTTGTCGCCCTTGATGACCGGCGTCCACGGGCCAAGGCCCTCGGCCCAGCCGGTCATTTCCGGCTGCTTGTCCAGGTGGCCGTAGAGCACCACGGTATCGTCGCCCTGCCCCGGCACCTCGATATAGATCAGCGGCGTGCGGCCTTCGAGCTGCACCACTTCCAGCGAGCTGCCCGGCAGCGCGGCGAGCTTGGCGCGGGCCCAGTCGCTCATCAGCTTCACCGCCGCGTCCATGTGGCCGTGCGCCTTCCACTCCTTGTCGAACATCGGCGACTTGTTGGGGATGCGGATGTAGTCCACCAGCTTGGGCACGATTTCGTCGTCCCACAGCTTGCCGACGAAACGGGAAAGGCGGGTGGTATCCATGGGGGACTCCGAAGCGGGGAAAGACCGCCATTCTAGCAAGCCGCCGTCCGCAGCCCTTCGCAGGCACTACACTGGCGCCCCTTTCCGCCGCCCCTCCACCATGATCCTGCCGCGCTACCACATCGCCGCCTCGCGCATTCCCGGCGCCGGCAAGGGCCTGTTCCTCGACGAGGTCGTGCGCGCGGGCAGCATCATCACCGCGCCCGACGCGATCGACCGCACGTTCCGCCACGCCGAGTTCGACGCGCCGGAGCTGGCGAAACTGAAATACGCCAGCGCGCGCTGGTTCGAGGACCGCTACACGGTGTCGCCGGACTGGCCCGACGAGTGCTACATCAACCACAGCTTCCAGCCGAACGGCCTGTGGCACCTGGGCTTCGTGTTCGCGCTGGCCGAGCTGCCCGCGGGCAGCGAGATCACGGTGGACTACCGTCACCTGCTGCCGCCCGGCGAGGCCGAGGATTTTGCGGATGCGGCCACTGGTGAGACAATCACCGGATTGTCCTGGACCGAAAGCCTTGCTTCGAGCACTCGCGCCCTCGCGACGTTGCTCGGTGGCACGTGAGTTGCTTGCTGATTTGGCATGATCGACATCCCTGTAATCGAGACGGCGCGCCTGCGCCTGACCGCGCTCACCGAGCGCCATTTCGACGACTACGCCGCGATGCTGGCCGACCCGGCCAGCACCCGCTGGATCGGTGACGGCCAGCCGCTGGACCGCACCAACGCCTGGCGCTCGCTGGCGATGCTGCTGGGCCACTGGCAGCTGCGCGGCTGCGGCATGTGGGCGCTGGAACTGAAAGGCAGCGGCGAGTTCGTGGGCCGCGCCGGCCTGATGCATCCCGAGGGCTGGCCCGACCTGGAACTGGGCTGGATGCTCAAGCCCGAACACCGCCACCACGGTTACGCCACCGAGGCGGGCATGGCGGTGCTGGACTTCGCCTGGCATCACTTGCACGCGCCGCGGGTGATCAGCCTGGTCCGCGTGGGCAACGAGGCCTCCGACCGCGTGGCCGAGCGCCTGGGCGGCGAGCACATCGACGACATGGATTTCTACGGCAGCGACACCCACGTGTTCGCCTACTACCCGCCGCACCGCGAAACCCGCCGCGCCGCCTGCGGTTGACGGCCCGCGCGCAGGCATGGCGAAAGCCTGTCGACGATGCAGCGGAATGCAAGCGCAAGGGCCGCCGCTGGTGCACCGTGTCAGGGGGAAGCCGCCCCGCTGCGCTACCATTCGCCAGCTAAGTCCCCACGCCCAGGAGTCCGCGATGCGCCCGTTCCCGCTCGGTGAAGAAATCGATCTGCTGCGCGACACCGTGCACGCCTTCGCCGAGAAGGAGATCGCGCCGCGCGCCACCCAGATCGACCACGACAACCTGTTCCCGGCCGACCTGTGGAAGAAGTTCGGTGACCTGGGCCTGCTCGGCATGACCGTCCCCACCGAGTACGGCGGCACCGGCATGGGCTACCTCGCGCACATGGTGGCGATGGAGGAAATCTCGCGCGCGTCCGGCTCGGTGGGCCTGTCCTACGGCGCGCACTCCAATCTGTGCGTCAACAACATCTTCCACAACGGCAACGAGGCGCAGCGCCGGAAGTACATCCCCAAGCTGTGCTCGGGCGAGTACGTGGGCGCGCTGGCGATGAGCGAGCCGGGCGCGGGTTCGGACGTCGTCGGCTCGATGAGCTGCAAGGCCGAGCTGCGTGGCGACAGGTGGGTGGCCAACGGCACCAAGATGTGGATTACCAACGGCCCCGACGCCGACGTGCTGCTGGTCTACATGCGCACCGCGCCGCGCGCCGCCGGCAGCCGCTGCATGACCGCCTTCATCGTCGAGAAGGGCATGCAGGGTTTCTCCACCGCGCAGAAGCTGGACAAGCTCGGCATGCGCGGCTCCAACACCTGCGAGCTGGTGTTCGACAACTGCGCGATCCCCGCCGAGAACGTCGTGGGCGAGGTCAACGAGGGCGTGCGCGTCTTGATGAGCGGCCTGGACACCGAGCGCCTGGTGCTGTCCGGCGGCCCGATCGGCCTGATGCAGGCGGCGCTGGACCTCACCCTGCCCTACGTGCGCGAGCGCAAGCAGTTCAACGCGCCGATCGGCACCTTCGGCATGATGCAGGCCAAGGTGGCCGACATGTACACCGCGCTGCAGTCCTCGCGCGGCTTCGCCTACATGGTGGCGCAGCAGTTCGACACCGGCGTGAAGTCGCGCGTCGATCCCGCCGCCTGCCTGCTCAACGCCTCGACCAACGCGGTGCAGGTGGCGCTGGAGGCGATCCAGTCGCTGGGCGGCAACGGCTACATCAACGAGTTCCCCGCCGGCCGCCTGCTGCGCGACGCCAAGCTCTACGAGATCGGCGCCGGCACCAACGAGATCCGCCGCATGCTGATCGGCCGTGAGCTGTTCCACGGCAAGGCGTGACAGCACTCCCTTCCCCCGCTTGCGGGGGAAGGTGCCGAAGGCGGATGGGGGAATACGGCAAAGCCGCGCTCAGCCGCTCAACGCCGCCGCACTGCGAATCGCCGCCCCCTCGGTGCGATGCAGGTCGAACACCAGCACCTCGTTGTCGCCCGCGCGCAGCCACGGCGCGGGGCAGTACAACCGCTGCTGCGGGCCGAGGTTCCAGTAGCGACCGAGCAGGCGGCCGTTGACCCACAGGTAGCCCTTGGCCCAGTCCGCCATGTCGAGGTAGCAGTCGCCCGCCTGCGCGAGCTTGATCGTGCCCTTGAAAAACACACCGGGCCGCGTCGGCTTGCCGCGCAGCGGCTTCAGGCCCGCCACCCAGCGCTCGTCCAGCGGCAGGCTCACCGCCTCCCAGCCGGCCAGCGGCTTGCCGTCCAGTTGCACCTCGCCCACGAGGCCCTTGCGGTCGGCCATCGCCTGGCCGTAGCCCACGTGGCCGAAGCTGTCGACGAGGATTTCCAGTGGCGCTTCGCCTTGCGACGCCGGCAGTCGCACCTGGTCGCCCGCACGCAGCTTCGGGTGCTGCATGCGCGAGACGTAGCCTACGTACTTGCCGCCGTGAAACACGGTGGCGTAGTCGCGTGCATTGCCCAGCGCCAGCTCGCCGCCGCCTTTCAGCGGACGGCGATACAACACCATGCCCTCGCCCTGGCCGAACAGCAGTTCGTTCGCCTGCGGTTGTTCGACCCGCTTCGAGGCAGGCAGGTTGTCCCACAGCGCGGCGTGCGGCTGCGGCGTGATCGCATCGAAGCCCGCCATGGCCGGCACCGCCGGCAGTTCGGGCAGCGGCGCCTTGGTGTGCGCGGCGATCAGCTTGCGGAACGCGTGATAGTCCGCGGTGGGCGCGCCGTGCTCGTCGATCGGCGCGCCGTAGTCGTAGCTGGTGATCACCGGCTCGAAGTGCGAGTAGTCGTTGTGCGCGTTGGCGCCCGCGCCGAAGCCGAAGTTCGTGCCGCCGTGCACCACGTACAGGTTGAACGAGCGACCCTCGGCCAGCAGCTTGGCCAGCGTGCCGGCGAAGTCGCCGCGCGCGAATGCCTTGTCGCCCCAGTGGGTGATCCAGCCGGGATAGCCTTCGCCCATCCACACCGGCATCTCGCCTGCGATGGACTGCGCACCGGCGAAGTCGACGTCGCCGTCCAGGCCCAGCGCGGTGCCGGGCAGATACGTCTTCGCGTCGCGCACCTGGCCCAGTCCGTCGGAGATCGAGAACGGCCCGTGCACGCCGTGCTGCTGCCACAGCGTCTGGATCGCCTCGAGATAGCCGAGATCCTTGCCGAACGAGGCGTACTCGTTCTCCACCTGCACCATCAGGATCGGGCCGCCATTCTCGGCCAGCAGCGGCTTCACCACCGGCGCGACGGCGGCGATGTAGCGGCGCACCGCAGCCATGTAGTCCGGGTCGTCCTTGTCGCGCACCTTGATGTGTGGGTGGCGCAGCAGGTACGGCGGCAGGCCGCCGAAATCCCACTCACCGCAGATGTAGGGGCCGGGGCGCAGGTACACCCACATGCCCTCTTCCTGGCAGATGCGGATGAACTTCGCGAAGTCGCGGCTGCCGCTGGTGAGGTCGAACACGGCGGGCTCGGCCTCCAGCGCATTCCACATCAGGTAGATCGCGATGGTGTTGAGGCCCATCGCCTTCGCCATCCGGATGCGCTGGCGCCAGTATTCGGCCGGGATGCGGATCGGGTGCATCTCGCCGCTCATGATCTGGAAGGGTTTTCCGTCGAGCAGGAACTGCTGCGCGGACAACTCGAAGCGATGCGAGCGGCCGTCCGGCGCGCGTTCGACGAATCCGCCAGCGGGACGTTGACCGGCATCGACGCGCAAGCTCAGGGCGGCCAGCGGGGCCAAGGCGCTGAGGCGTAGGAAATCTCGTCGCTGCATCATGGATCCTTTGCAGGGTGTGGAGTTGTCGTGCCATTCGGCACGCAACGCATGGGATGGGGCGTGGGCGACAAGTCGGGCCTTGCAGTATCGACCACATGCGTCGCGCCAGGCTGAAGCGTAACAAGGCCTTTGTCGGTCTCCACTTGGAGCGCCACACCGTGGATCAGCGTGATGCTGCTGCGCTGCAAGCCCAGGACGAGATCGAGGGTACGCCCTTGGTAACGCAGGCCGCGGATCGTCACTTGGGTGCCAACCTGTGGCAGCAGCGTGGGCTCGAACACGACGCGGTCGCTGCGCCAGCGCTGGCCGCTCAAGCCGTACAGGAAGATCTGCAGGAAACCTCCCGCACCAGTCTCGAATACATAAGACGGCGCGCCTGCGTTGTCACCGGCCTTGTCACCACGGGCTTCGGAAAACTGCTCGAACGGCGCGCGCACGAACGGATCGACCGCACGCCGCAGGTAATGCCACGCCATGCAGCCGGGCAAGCCGATCTGCAAAGCCACGATCGCCTGCACCGAATCGGTCATCGCCGGGCCATCCGGATCGGTTCGCGCGGCGTAGTAGTCGAGATCGGCCTGCGCCACCGCGCGCGGCATCGGGTATTCGTACGGGTAGCTCATCAGCACCACGTCGGCCTGCTTGATCTTGCGGCCGTCGTAGCCGGCGTACTCCGCATGCACGCCGTGCCGCGCATCCATCGGCACCACCAGCCGGTCGGCGATCGCCTGCCATGCCGGATCGGCCTGCGCACCGGCCACCGGCGCCGCCAGCGTGGCGATGCGCAGCATCTGGCTGGCGCCGACATTGGTCATGGCGTGGTCGTTGACGTGGACGGCGTATTCATCCGAACCGGCGACATCGTCGATGTGGTAACGGCCATCGGCATCGCGCCGTGCACGACCCTGCCAGAACGCGGCGATGTCATGCAGCACCGGCCAGCCGCGTTCGCGCAGCCACTGGCGATCGCCGGTGGCGAGGTAGTACTGCCACTGGGCGAGCCCGATCTCGCTTTGCAGGTGATCCTGGTAATCACTGCACGGGCCATCGTCGCCGCACAGCATGCTCGGCCCGGTCGACCACGGCCATACCGCTCCCTCGCGGTGAACCTCCAGCGCATTCCGGCGCGCTTGCGCCAGAGTGTCGTAGCGCAGGTCGAGTACTGGCCGCGCCAGCTCCGGATGCAGGGCCAGCAGCGCCGGATACATCCAGGTCTCGTCGTCCCAGAAGATCATGCCGGCATAGTTGTCGCTGCTGAGGCCGGACGCCGCGATGCTCCATGCCTGTCCCGCACGCACGCTGGCATACAACGAATAGAGGCTGGCGCGCACCCGGCGTTGCATCACCGGATTGCCGGTGACCTCGATGTCGGACGTCCAGAGTTGCGCCCACGCGCGTTCGTGTTCGCGCAGCAGCGCGTCCCAGCCGAGACGGCGCGCCTGCAACGCCGCAGCTTTCGCCACGGCCAGCGGATCGGCGCCGTCGTCCGCCGAGGCGATGCCGACGTACTTGGTGATGCGGTAGGTCTCGCCGGCAACCACCGGGAACGTCCAGCGCTCACCGGCCGTCATCGCTTGGCGCTCGCCAGCGGCCGAACGGCTGCCCACATGCACGTTGGCGGAACCATCCAGCACGCCGACCTCGCTGGCGGTCTTGCCGGTCTGCTCCGCGTGCACGGTGACGGCGACCATGTCCGCGCCGGCGTCATAGCTGGTCGGTCCTGCTGTGACTCGTCGCGCGCCGTGTCCATCGAGCAGGCCGGTGATCGCCAGTTGCCCCGACCAGTGCGGCATCACGCTCAGCTGCACGACGGCCACGTGCTGGTTGGCGCGATCGATGAAGACGTCGTAGCGCAGCGTGGTCGCCTTGCCGGGCACGGGAGTCCAGGTCGCCGATGTGCTGACCAGGGCGTGTCGCAGATCGAGTTGCTGCCGCCAGCCCGTCACCTGCTCCGGTGGCACGCCGGGTTCCCAGTGATGGCCATCGACATCGAGGATGAGCGTCGACCATGTCGGCAAAGCGGCGATGTGCTCGGTGCGGCCGGAACGCGCGTAATAGCCGGCCAGCAGGCTGCCGGTATAGCGCTGCGTGTACAGCGGCCAGCCGGTCGGGCCGAGGTCACCCTGATAGCCCTCGCCGGTGGCGGGCAGCATCGCGCCGAGGCGGCCGTTGCCGATGTACGGCTGGCGCGCATAGTCGGCAACGCGGTAGTCATCCGAACCGAGTATCCAGCCGTCCTGTTGCGCCGCCGGATCCATTGGTGAAACAGACTGCGCCATGGTCAGCTGCGGCCATGCATTCAGCGCCACCAGCATCACGCCGCTCCATCCGATCGTGCGCCCCGTCGTCGCCATCCCGTTCCCGGCCAACAGAAAGAATTCGAAAGTTTCAAAATTTGTTGAAACCTTTCGAAACTCTATCATAAGCTCGACCCCGGCCTCAACACGCCATCCGGCACCGGAACCGTCATGTCGACCGTATGCCCTGCCATGTCCCCGTTTTCGCCGCGCCGGCCGGCGTGCGTGCTGTGCCTGCTGGCCGCCGTGCTGCTGGTGCTCTCGCCCGGCCTGGCACGGGCCGACGATTCCATGGCCGGCGACGCGCCCGCTCGCCCCGGTCCGCGCGCACAGCTCTCTGGCGCGCTGCGACCCGCCGACATCCGCCGCGCCGCGGCCAGGGTCGCCGCCTGGCAATACGCTCGGGTGCAGGACCACGACAGCCTGGACTGGACCTACGCCCCGCTCTACCTCGGTTTCCTCAGCGCCGCCGACTTGCTGCACGAGCCGCGCTATGCGGACTACGTGCGCAAGGTGGGCGAGCACTACGACTGGGGCCTGGGCCCGCGCGTGCATCACGCCGACGACCAGGCGGTGGCGCAGGCCTGGCTGGTGCTGTACGCACGCACGCCCGACCCCGCGATGCTCAAGCCGCTGCGCGAACGCTACGACGCGCAACTGCGCATTCCCGACGACCCGCAGCGGCCGCTGTGGTGGTGGTGCGACGCACTGTTCATGGCGCCACCGACCTGGGCCGGGCTGGCCAAGGCCACGCACGAGCGCGCCTACCTCGACTACATGGACCGGCAGTGGTGGATCACCAGCGCGCTGCTGTACGACCCGGCGGAACACCTCTACAGCCGCGACGCCAGCTACCTGCACCAGCACGAGCGCAACGGCGAGAAGCTGTTCTGGAGTCGCGGCAACGGCTGGGTGTTGGCCGGCCTCGCGCGCGTGTTGAGCCTGATGCCGAACGACTACCCGCAGCGCCCCCGCTACCTGCAGCAGTTCCGCGCGATGGCGGTGCGGCTGGCGCAGCTGCAGGGCAAGGACGGCCTGTGGCGTCCCGGCCTGCTGGATGCGGCGGCCTATCCGCGCCCCGAAACCTCCGGCTCGGCCTTCATCGTCTACGCACTGGCCTGGGGCGTGCACCACGGCGTGCTCGACGCGGCCACGTATCGCCCGGTGATCGCACGCGGCTGGCATGGGCTGGTCGGCGAGATTTACGCCGACGGCCGGCTCGGCGACATCCAGCCGATCGGCGCCGCACCGGGCGACTACCCACCCGGCGCCAGCTATGTGTACGGCGTGGGCGCCTTCCTGCTCGCCGCTGGCGAAGTCGAGGCGATCAGCGAGGCAAAACCGCGATGAACACGCGTCGCCTGGTTCGACCGGTCGCGCTCGCCCTGCTCACCATCGCCTGTGCCACGGCACAGGCCGCCGATGCGCCGCGCTGGTGGTGTCCGCTCGCCACGCCATCGCCCGCCGCATCCGGCGACCCGGTGTTGGCCCGCGCATTGGCGCATCTCGATGCGCAGCCGCACCCCATGGCGCACCTGCACACGCAGGGCCTGCTGCCGCGCCAGGGCATCCACGACGCCAGCGCCGAAGCCGAGCGCGACTGGCCGCTGGCGCTGGACGCCGCAGTGGCCTGGCGGCGCAGCGGTCAGCCCGCATTACTGCGGCAGGTGACGCGCTACCTCGATGCCTGGGCCGGCACCTACCAGCCCGACTTCAACCCCATCGACGAAACCAACCTCGTCGAACTGTTCCAGGCTTACGCGCTGACCCGCAACGCCCTGCCCGCATCCACGCGTGCGGCCATGACGATGCTGGCCCGCCGCATCGCCGAAGGCTATCTCGCGCGACTGCAGCGGAAGACCGGCTCCAGCTACATCAACGACATCAACAACTGGCAGAGCCATCGCATCAAGCTGCTGGCCATGTCCGCCGCCGTGCTGGGCGATCCGGCACTGGTCGCCGCCGCGCGCGAACGGCTGATGCTGCAGGTGGCCGCGAACATCCGCCCCGACGGCAGCACGGTGGATTTCGCCCAGCGCGACGCCCTGCACTACGTCACCTACGACCTCGAACCGCTGGTGCAAGCCGCACTGGCGCTCTCGCCCTACGGCAATGCCAACCTGCTCGAAGCGCGTTCGTCCACCGGCAGCTCGATCGCCGCCGCGCTGGACTGGCTGGCGCCGTATGCCGAAGGCAAGCGGCAGCACCAGGAATTCGTGCACACCAGCGAACCGTTCGACATCAAGCGCCGGCAGGCCGGCCTGAAGGGTTACGCCGGCAGCTGGGATCCGCACAACAGCGCCGCGCTGTACGCCTATGCCGCCGTGCTGCTACCGCGCTACCGCGCGCTGGCCGCGCGGCTGGGCGCGGTGCCCATCGAGTTGCAGGCCTGCGCCGTATCCGGCGCCGATCGATAGATCAGGGGAACCGAAGGCAGTCTGGGTTGGCCGGGCCACCGTCAGCTTTCAAACCTCACCGGGAGAGAGAAATCGCGTGAATATCACCAAGCATGTTGCAAACCTAAATCGAAGCCGCAACCCAAGGACGCAAACATCACAACCAACGTGGCGAGTCGGCACGCAACTCGTACAGTCGACAGCACGCTCAACGCGAGCGGGAACCGCGGCTGCTGATGGCATCACCGAATTTGAAGCCCAGCCCCCGTCAACTCGTCACGCTATACGCTCGACGCATACAGATCGAACAGTCGTTTCGCGACCTCAAATCCCATCGTTACGGACAAGCCTTCGAGGACAGCCTCACACGCAAGGGCGCGCGAATCGAGGTAGTGCTACTGCTCAACACCTTGGCGGCATTCGTCACATGGCTCGTCGGCATGGCCTGCGAAGCGAGTGGCATCGAGCAATGGTTGACACCGTTTCGGTCGAAACGGCGTCTCGACTCGATCATGCGTCTGCGGCGCGAGGCACGGGTGCGACGATGGTCGAATGCGCACTTGCGTACGCTCCTCGACCAACTCCAACGTCCCTGTACGGCGCTGCTCGATCAACTGGGCGTACCTTCATGAAAACGCGGGAAAACCTCAGACTCTGAGCCCTGTTTTGCCTCCTGTTTTGCAAGGATGCTGGTCTCCTGCGCGCGGACGTGCCCACTCCGTCAGGCGGCTGCGCGAAGACGGGCGGTACTGACCAAGTTCGTGTCGATACTTCGGGAAAGAGCTGCTTATGAGCCACATAGATTCTGTGTCACGTCGCCAGTTCCTGCGTAACGCCGTTTGTGCCGGCCTCGTCGTGGCGACAGGCATTCACGCCAATGGCGCGACCGCATCGGCCGAAGTCGCCGCATCGGTCGAGATTCATGTCAGCGCGGCAAACGGCAACGACTCCGCTGCGGGCTCAGCTGCGCAGCCGTTGAAGACGATTTCCGCTGCGGCCTCCAAAGCCATGCCTGGCGACACCATCATTGTCCACGCTGGCGTGTACCGCGAGTGGGTGAAGCCGCCGCGCGGAGGAAAAGCGGACAGCAAGCGCATCACCTACCGCGCCGCGCCGGGCGAAAAAGTCGTCATCACGGGCTCCGACCTCTTCACCCATTGGGAGAGAGTCTCCGGCGACGCATGGAAGCTTGTCATCCCCAACGCCCATTTTGGCGAATTCAACCCCTACGCCGAAAAAGTACACGGAGACTGGTTTGATGGCCAGGGACGCGAGCACCGGCGTGGCATGGTCTACCTGCATGGTGAGTGGCTCCCTGAAGCTGCGGATCTCGTCGCGGTGACGAAGCCGGCAGACGGAAAGCCGGCCTGGTTCTCGCACGTGGATCAACACAAGCAGGGTAGGGAGAGCGGGAACACGACGATTTACGCGCGCTTCCCTGCCACCACCGATCCGAACTCCGGCGCCGTCGAGGTCTGCGTGCGCCCCACCGTCTTCACACCGGAAAAGACCGGCATCGACTACATCACCCTTTCCGGCTTCGAACTGCGCAATGCCGCGACGAACTGGGCCGCACCCACCATGGGCCAGCGCGGTCTCGTCAGCGCCTACTGGAACAAGGGCTGGATCATCGAGAACAACGAGATCTGCTATTCGCGTTGTTCCGGCATCGTGCTCGGCAAGTACTCCGACGAATTCGATGGCAAGCGTGGCACCACCGATGGCTACTACCTCACGATCGCCGACGCGCTCAAGACCGGGGGCTGGACGAAAGAGAACATCGGCTCCCACATCGTCCGCAACAATCGGATACACCACTGTGGCCAGACCGGCGTCGTCGGCAGCCTCGGTTGTGCCTTCAGCCAGGTGACCGGCAACGACATCAGCGACTGCAACACGCAACGCATCTGGAGCGGGGAGGAAATGGCCGGCATCAAGTTCCACGCCGCCATCGATGTCGTCATCGCCGACAACCACATCCACCACAATGGCAGCGTCAGCGGCATCTGGCTCGACTGGATGGCACAGGGCACCCGCATCACCGGCAATCTTTTCCACGACAACAAGGGCTGTGACCTTTTCACCGAAGTCGACCATGGCCCCTTTTTCGTCGCCAACAACCTGTTCCTCTCGCCCGGTACTTATCAGGCGAATTCGCAGGGCGCGGCTTTCGCACACAACCTCGTCCTCGGCGCGATCGATATCCTCGCCGACGAGCGCCGCACGCCGTACATGAAGCCGCACTCCACCGAACAGGTTGCGCTGCACGATTGCCTCGCCATCGGCGACGCTCGCTGGATCAACAATATCCTTGCCAGCGCCGCCAATCTCTTCGGCTACGATGCCGCAGAAAGCGGCTGGGATTGCCTCATGGTCGGCAATGTTTTCGCCGACAGCACATCCCCTTCACGATTCGACAAGGAATTGTTGTCTGCACCGATCTTCGACCCCGGCGCGAAGCTCGTGCAAAAAGCCGACGGGTGGTACCTCACCCTTGCCGCCGACGAAAAATGGAAGCAGGCCGTGAAGCGTTCGCTCGTGACTACGGCACTGCTCGGCAAGGCGAAGATTCCGCAACAGGGATACACGCTGGCCGACGGCTCGTCGATGGCCGTCGATACCGACTACCTTGGCGCGAAGCGCGATGTTTCGAACCCCTTTCCCGGCCCCTTCGAAAATCCCTTGAATGACGAAATCAGGGTTTGGCCTAAAGCCGCTCACCCTGGCATTGAGGCTCTTGCTGGTCAGGTTTAGTGACGTTTGACTTACCCCACAGAGCCGTACCGACGCCCCTGGTTTTGAGTGGCACAGCGGTTTCGAGTCCAATCCCTCAACTGACGGAGATTGGACGTGAAGAAGCGGTTTACCGAAGAGCAGATCATCGGCTTGCATCACCGGCCTCCGCGCCACCCACGCCACATGCCTGCGCACGACCACAACGAGCAAACCATGAGCCACATCGCCATTGCCCGCCGCCGCATGACCACCACCCGTCTTCGGGCAAAGCTGCCCGCCGTGCTCGTGCTCGCCGGCTGCCTCGGCATGCCGGCGTCGCATGCAGCCGATACCACCACCGCATGGCACGGCCAGCGCTTCAACGCGGACGTCGGTGGCGTGGTGAGCCGTTCCGACATCGTGCTGAAGCACGCGAACCTGCACGCCGACGAAGCGATGCCGCTGGGCAACGGTCGCCTGGGCCTCGCCGCCTGGTCGGAAGACGGCCTGACCCTGCAACTCAATCGCGCGGACACCTTGCCGGGACGCCTGTCGCCTGGCCAGGTCGTGTTCACTGGCCTCAAGCGTTTGGTCGAAGCGCCCGACTATGCGGGCCGGCTCGACCTCCACGACGGCGAGTTCCGCGAAAGCGGCGCGGGCATGCAGGCCGCGGTCTACGTGCAACCCGGCACCGATGTTGCCGTGGTCGAAGTGCACGGCGCCAATCCGAACGTGCGGCAATCGGTGTTGCTGCACTTGTGGCAACCGCGCAAGCCACGGGCCATCGCGCAACAGGACGTGGCCATCCTCGCCGAAACGTGGAAGGACGACAGCGAAGCCGGCGCGTCCGGGCGGACCTTCGGTTCGCTGGCCGCGATCACGGCGCAGGCCCGCGACGTGCAGGCGCAGGTGCAAGGGCCGCAGGCGGTGGAGCTGTCGTTCAAGCCGGACGCGGACGGCTCGTTCCGCGTACTGGTCGCTGCGCCCGCATGGAAAGGCGGCGATGCCATGCAGCGCGCCCAACAGCTGCTCGCCGACGCCGGCAGGATTCCCGCCACTGCGCACCGCGACTGGTGGCACGCGTTCTGGCAACGCGCCGGCCTGATGAAGCTGGGCTCCGCCGATGGCAGCGCGGAGTACATGGAGAACCTGCGCGCCATCGACCTGTACGCCACCGCCGCCGAAAGCCGTGGCCCGCTGCCCGGCTCGCAGGCCGGCCTCGCCGACCTGTTTGCCTCCACACGCGACCAGCATCGCTGGGCGCCTTCCGCCTACTGGCACTGGAACCTGCGCATGCAGGTCGCCGCCAACCTCGGCGCGGGCCTGTATGAATTGAACGCGCCGTACTTCAACCTGTATCGCAGCAACCTCGCCAATATCGAGGCGTGGACACGCGCGCAGATGGACGGCCGCCCCGGCGCCTGCGTGCCGGAAACCATGCGTTTCAACGGCCGCGGCTACGAGGACGAAGACTGGCTGAAAAAACCCGGTCTCAACTGCAGCGCGAAATCCGAGCCGTTCTACAACGCGCGCACGCTGACCACCGGCGCCGAGGTGTCGCTGTGGATCTGGCGGCAATACCTCGCCACGCAGGATCGCGCCTTCCTCGCCGCCAACTACCCGGTGATGGCCGCTTCGGCGCGCTTCCTGCTCGCCTACGCCAAACCCGGCGCGGACGGCCTGCTGCACACCTTCCCCTCCAACGCGCACGAAACGCAGTGGGACGTGCACGATCCCACCACCGACATCGCAGCGATGAAGGCGGTGTTTCCGGCGGTCATCGCTGCCGCGCGCGAACTGCACACCGATGCTGCATTGATCACCCAACTGCAGCAGGCACTGCCAAAGATTCCGCCGTTCCCGCTGGAGAAATCAGGCGACGACACCGTGATCGGGCCCTCCTCGGACCCCGGCACGCGTGTCGACAACACCGAGAACATCGGCCTCGAACCCGTCTGGCCCTACGGCCTGATCGACGACAGCGGCCCGCAGCACGCGTTCGGCGTGCGCACCTACCTGCAGCGCCCGAACAAGTTCGAGAACGACTGGAGTTACGACCCGCTGCAGGCTGCCCACCTCGGCCTTGCCGACGAAGTGAAAACCGCCCTTCTCACGCTCACCGGCAAATACCAGCAATACCCCTCCGGCTTCGCCAGATTCACCGGCAACGAGTTCTACGTCGAACAGGTCGGCGTGGTCGCCGCCACGCTGCAGGATGCGCTGGTGCAGGAGCACGATGGCCTGATCCGCATCGCCCCCGCGTGGCCGAAAGGCTGGAACGCCGATGCCACGGTCTACATCCAGCAGCGCAGCAAGGTCGACCTGCAGATACGCGATGGCGTGCCGGGCACGGTGGTGATCGAGGCGGGTGCCGATGCACGCATGAAGGTGCGCAATCCGTGGCCTGGGAAAGCGGTGGAGGCCGTCGAATCAGGTAGCGGCAAGCGCGTTGCCGAGACCGACAAGCAGGACGTGCTGAGCTTCGATACCCAAGCCGGCAAGGCCTATCTGATCCAGCGCGTCGATCAGCCCAGCGCGAATCTTCCATATGCAGCCATCGACGGCAGCGCGGCCAGCGAACCGAAAACGCTGGACACGAGGCATATCGGCTTGCCGTAAGGCCGCGGCAGCCAAAGTCGTCATCCCGACTTTCGCCGGGATGACGACTTGCAAAGAGTCGGCCTCGATACCTATCTCAATCGTGCAAGCTGGTTGCCCCGCCAATCGCCGCACCACGCGTTCGATGGAAATCCAGCACCAGGATCTCGTTGACGCCTTTTCGCCACCACGGCGCGGGACAGTACAGCCGCTGCTGCGGCCCCAGGTTCCAGTAGCGCCCGAGCAGATGGCCGTTGACCCACAGGTAGCCCTTGCGCCACGCGCTCATGTCCATGTAGGCATCGGCTTCGACGTCGCGCGTGACTTCGGCGCGGAAGAACAGACCCGGCCGACCGGGCGCTGATGGCGCAGGCGCGTTGCGCACGCGCTGCAGCAGTGCATCATCCACCGGCAGGCTGTACACGTCCCAGTCCAGCAGCGTCTGGCCGTCCAGTTGCGCGCTGCCGACCAGGCCCTTGCGGTCGTTGTATATCTGCGCGTTGCCGATGTGGCCGAAGCTGTCGATCAGCAGGTCGAGCACGCACTCCTTTCCGTCCAACGCAAACCTGCCCGCGGTGTGCAGGCCGGGTTTGACGACCCGCGAGACGTAGTCGACATAGTCGCCGTCCGTGAACACCGTGGCGTAGTCGTGCACACCGGTGAGTTGCAGTTGACGGCCGCGCACGCGCTTGCGGTAAAGCACCATGCCCTGGTTCTGGGCGAACAGTTCCTCGTTGGAGCGCGGCGCGTGCACCTTCTGTGGCGCCGGGAGAAGATCCCACAGCGAGGCCACCGGCTTCGCCTGCACCGGATCGAAACCCGCGATGGGTGGCGTCGCCGGCACTTCGGGCAAGCTGTGCCGTGAGTGTTGCGCGAGCAAGGCGCGGAAGCGGTGATAGGCCGGCGCGGGCGCGCCATGTTCGTTGATCGGCGAGCCATAGTCGTAACTCGTGGTCACCGCCGAGAAACCGCTGCCGTCCGAGCGCGAAATGCCGCTGGCGGTGAGGCCGAAGTTGGTGCCGCCGTGCACCACGTAGAGATTGAACGAGCGCCCGGCAGCCAGCAGCTGCTTCAGCGTCGGCTCGAAATCGTCCTTCGGGAAATCCTTCTCGCCCCAGGAGGAAATCCAGCCGGGATAGCCCTCGCCCATCCATACCGGATGATCGCCGGCGATCACCTGCGCCGCGTCGAAATCGGTGTCGCCGTCCAGGCCCAACGCCACGCCCGACAGATAGGTGTGCGTGGACTGGATCTGGCTGAGTCCGTCGGAAATCGAGAACGGGCCATCGATGCCACGTTCCAGCCACAACTGGCGCAGCACTTCGAGGTAGCCGAGGTCGCGCCCGTACGAGGCGTATTCGTTTTCGATCTGCAGCATCAGTATCGGGCCGCCGTTCGCCACCAGCAGCGGCGCGATGCGCGGCGCGACGTGGTCGAAGTAGCGGCGCACCGCGGCCATGTAGCGCGCGTCGTCCCTGGTGCGCACGACGATGGTCGGGTCGCGCAGCAGGTATGGCGGCAATCCGCCGAAGTCCCACTCGCCGGCGACGAACGGGCCGGGGCGCAGGTACACCCACATGCCCTCCTCCGCGCACAGGCGGATAAAGCGCACGAAGTCGCGCGCGCCGCTGGTCATGTCGAACACGCCGGGCTCGGATTCGTAGGCGTTCCACATCAGGTACAGGCTGACGGTGTTGAGGCCCATCGCCTTCGCCATGCGGATGCGCTGCCGCCAATACTCCGGCGGGATGCGGATCGGGTGCATCTCGCCGCTCTTGATCTGGAACGGTTTGCCGTCGAGCAGGAACTGCCGCTTGCCGAAGCTGAAACGATGCGGCCTGCCGTCGTTGGGCCGTGGCGCGTGTTCGTCCTGCGCGGGAAGCGCATCGGCATGCAGGCGGAAATCCGCGGCCAGCGTGCCGGCCACGCCGAGCGCGCCGAGTTTCAGGAAGTGCCTGCGTTGCATCGGTCTGTCTCCTATGGGTTCGGGCAAGCGGTCGGCACGCGGATGGGCAACGCGGGTTCGGGCTGGCCGTCCCTTGCGCCCGCCGCGCCCTGCACCGCCAACGCCGCCGTCGGCAGCGTTTTCAGGTAGGTGAAATTGGGTGACCACAGCTTGGTGGGGCCGGGGTTGTGCGGCTTGCCGGCGTCGTCCGTCCAGTTGTCGGTGATGCGCAGGTGGCCGCTCCACGAGGCCCAGGCGCTCACCCAACTGCCGAGCACCACGTTGTGTTTCACGTCGAAGTACGTGCTGTGCTCGTCGAGGTAGATGCCGTTGCCTTCGCCGCTATGGCGCATGTCGGCGACGTTGCGCACCACGCACGAGGTGCCTGGCGTCGATTGCGCCTGAGTGTAGATCGCGCCGCCATCGGCCAGTTGCAGCATCACCCGCTCGATTCGGTTGGCCACGATGTGGATGGACGACTGCACCGGCGCATCGCCCTCGTAATCCCAGCCCCAGCCCACCGAGATACCGCTGTACGGCAAGTCGCTGATGGTGTTGTGCGCGATGACGAGCCCGTTGACGAAGCCGGCCATGATCGCCACGTTGTCGCGGTACGCCAGCGCCACGTGGTCGATGCGGTTGTCGGCGACCACGATGTTGGACGACTTGCTGGCCGGATCCGCAGGATGCCCCTCCGTATCGCCCGCGAACACGCCGCCACCGCCGATGTCGGTGAAGCGCGAGTTCGTCACCGCCGCGCCGTGCGTGCCTCCCGCCAACGCGATGCCGGCCGCCGCGAGATGCTGGAAGCTGTCGTGGTCGAATATGATGTCGCGACCGGCCTCCACGTCCACCGCGCTGCCTATGCGCGTCATGCCCTCGCCGTTGTCGGGCAGCGCGGTGCGGCTGTTGCCGTCGACCAGATAGCCCGCCTGCAGGGGCACGTAGCCATCGACGGATTCCGGCTTGCGCCATTCGGTACCGGCAAAGCCGATGCCGCGGAATACCAGGTCGTGCACCGGCGCCCCGGGCGTGCCTTTCAGCACCAGCAGTTGTTCCAGTGCGGGCAGTTCGATGGAAGGTACCTGCGTGGCTTCATCGGGCAACGGCCGATAGCGCAGCACGCGGTGTGCCGTATCCACCGTGTAGCTGCCGGGCGCAGACGGATCGCCGGCAAGGTTCTCGAACCAGTCCACGCCGGCGTAGTACTTGCCCACCGGGCTCGCCACCGACCAGCCGTTCTTGACCGAGTCCAGCGCGGCGTTGTGCCAGCACGGCTGGGCAAGATCGACGCGATCCTGTCCCACCACAACCACGCCGCAGCGGAAATCGCGCCAACGCTCGTGCATCACCGCCAATGAGCCGACCTGCAAGCTGTGCAGGATCGCCCGCGGCACGTTCGACAAGCCCTTGGCATCCACCACGCAATGCGGGCAAGCCTCGCTGCGCGACGGCCAGCGGCGCTGGCCATCAATGTAGACGCTCGACGGTGCATCGCTCGACGGCAACGCGAAGCTCCACAGTGCGCCATCGCGCGTGCCTTGCACGAGCCGGCTGCCGGACAGCACCGGATGCGCGCCTGGCGCGGCCTGCCAGCGCACGGGACGGCCGCCTGCGCCGCTGTCCGAGGCATCGAATTGCAACGGCTGTTGCAGGCGATAAGTGCCGTCCTGCAACTGCACGGTGATGCCGTCGTGACCCTGGGCGCGCAACGCGCGTACCTGCGCCTGCACGGCCTGCAAGCTGCAGGGCGACGCGGCCTCGCAGGCGCCACTGGCCGAGCCCGTCGGGGTGACGCGCAGGGTCTGCGCATGGGATGCGAACGGCAACAGCAACAGCGCAGCAAGCGCAAGCCCGTGATGCAAAGCCCCTCTCCCCATGGGAGAGGGGTTGGGGGTGAGGGTTCGGACTTGCCGCAGTACCTCGCTCCGACCGAACCCTCTCCCGGCTGCTGCCACCCTCTCCCGGCGGGAGAGGGATTCACTCAGCAGTGTCTGCGCAAAAGGCATGCGCCGATCCAGGTGCATGGAGCTTTCCTCTTTCGATAAGCGACTCACGGCTTGCAGATCCCCAGCCGCCGCGCCACCTCGGTCGCCAGTTGCCACGGATCACCCTGCGGCACCGTTGGTTTTGCCGTGCGTGAGACCGCCCACGCATGCTCCATCGCGTACCAGTCGATCTTCTCCGGTGGCCTGCCCGTCGTCAGCGACTGCTCCAGCGATGCGAACCAGCGCCGCCAGCGCGGTTCGTACAAACCGCTCACCAGGCCGGACAGCTCGCGGTTGGCGTAGTCGTGCAGGCCGCCTTCGTCGGCGCCCTGGCGTTCGCCCCACACGGTGATGATCGCGCGCTGGTCGTATTCGAATTGCGCCGCTTCGGCCTGGTTGCCCGCGTCCGCGCGTGCCGGCGCGAGCCAGTTGCCTAGCAGGAAGTCCGGATCGCTGGCGAGCAGGCGATCGAGCAGCGCCATGTCGCCCAGCCACTCGGTGGCCAGCGCGTGCAGGCGTCTGGCGTCCTTCACCCCCCAGGCCGCCTTGATCTGCGGCAGCAACACGCGGGCGTGGTTGGCCAGTGTTTGTCGCGCCACGTCCACCACATCGTGGCGGTAGGCGCTGGTGCTGCGCAGCGCGGGCGCCACCTGCAGCAGTTCGCAGATGGCCTGCCCGAAATGCGCGGCGTCGTAGCGCATCGCCCTGGGCGACCAGCTCGCCGCCGTGGACACATCCTGCGAAGGGCGCGCCTCGAACAGGCTGTCCTGCGGCTCCGAATCACCACTGGATGGCATCGCATAGGCGGTTTCGCCGAGGATGCGCCACGCCGCCTCGGCATGCGTGTCGATACCGCCGTAGCGGCTGTCGGCGTAGGCCTTGAACCATGCGGACTCATCGCTGGGCACCGGCTCCCACGCCAGCGCGGTGAACAGGGCGAACGCCGCCGGATCGATACCGCTGGCCTCAGGCATCCAGGCAATGCCGCGCAGCGTGCCGCCGGGCTTGTCGCGCCACGCGGCGAAACGCTTCAGCCACACACCGGCGTTCGCGCCCAGCGTGCTGTGGCCGCCGAAGTTGGGGATGCTGCCGAAGGCATACGGTGCGCCGTGCCAGTCCTGCTCGCGATCCAGCCCGTCGTAGCGGTCCGACAAACCGTCGACGATCAGCAGGCGTTGGTGATCCACCGCATCGATCACCGCCGGCAACGGGTTGTGCTGCCAGCCCAGCAACACCCAGCGCGCGCCCGGATGCGCCGCCTGCAACGCGGCCATCACGCCGCGCGCGGCCACGGCCACCGGCACGTCGCCGGCGCGGCCGCCTTCATGCAGCAAGTCCATCTTGTACATCGTGCTGTCGCCGAACAACACGCGCTGCTGGCGGTAGAAATCCGCCGCGACCTTCGCATAGAGCGGATCGCGCGGATCGAGCCAGTCGGGGCGATTGAAACCCACCCACGTGCCCTGTGGCACCACGTTCGCACCGGAATGCTTCGCCACGAAGCCCGGCGGCACGGTGCCGAACCAGCCGGGGAATACCGGCGTCATGCCAAGCTGACGCAGGCGCGCGACGATCTTCTGCGCCAGCGCCACGCGCCGCGCGTACTCCCCCGGCGACAGCGGCGCGTCGAAGCCGGACATGTTCTGCAGCAACCACCACGGCTGGTGCGCCGTGGCGGGAATCCACGCGCGCATCTCCGTATCGCTGTAGCCGAAATCCTGGAAGGTACGGCGGTACACCTCCTCGGTGCCGACCGTCATCAGCACTTCGTCGATGCCGTGCAACGCGAGCAGGTCGATCTTGTGCTCCCACGCCGGCCAGGCCAGGTAGGCATTGGAATAGCCGTCGTCGGTGTCGTTCAGCGCGTAACGGTCCGGTACCGCCGCGCGGTGCTCGATGGTCGACGCAGGTGCGGGCAGCATGGCCGGCAGGCGTGCGAGGCTGTCGCCCGGCCAGCCAATGTCCACGTGCGTCACCTGCTCCAGGTAACGCTCCACGCCGGTGAGGATCACCGCGGGTGAGGTACCCGCCACCACGATGTGCCCCGGCGTGCCGCTGATGCGGAAGCGATCCGCACCATGCCCGCGATCCAGCGCGACCAGGGTGAACTGCGCCTGTTGCCGTGGCAGCAGACGCTGCAAGGCCGCGCGTGCCGGCGCGATGTCGAAGGCCGGTTTCGCTGGCTCGGCGGCGAAGGCGGCGGGCACGCCGGCACAGACCAGCAGCAGGCAGGCCAGCCATCGTCGCAGTGCCCGTTTCATATCGCGTTGCCCGCAATCACGTCGCGGTAGAACTGCGAACTGAGCTTGGGCGTGCGCTTCTGCGTAGCGAAATCCACGTACGTGATGCCGAAGCGCTCGGAGTAGCCGCGGCTCCATTCGAAGTTGTCCAGCAGGCTCCACAGGAAATAGCCGCGAACTGGCGCGCCATCGACAATCCCGCGCTGCAGCTCGCCGAGGTATTGCCGCAGGAACATCACGCGGTCGATGTCCAGCACGCGCCCCTCGGCGTCCGGCGCCGCCGTGCTGGAGGTGCCGTTCTCGGTGATGTAGATGTCGCTGATGCCCAGCGCTTCCGCCATCAGCTTGGGTCCCCAGTACATGGCATCCGGCGCGAACTGGATCCAGCTGCTCTGCATGTTCGGATACGACGAGGGGAACGGCACGGCCTCGTAGCCACGCTCGTTGTCGGCCGCGATGTAGTAGTTGCCGGTGTAGATGTTGAGGCCCTGGAAATCGGTCTTGCTGCCGATGATGCGCATGTCCTCGGGCGTGAACTTCGGTGCATCCGCGCCCAGCGTCTTGAGGTACAGGTCGGTGTAGCGCCCGGTGTGCATGGCGGTGAGGTAGCCGGCGTTCTCCTCCACCGCGGCCTTGCGCGCGGCGGCCACATGCTCGGGCGCGTCGAAGGCCGGCATGGGCGCGTCGATGCCTTCGGCCGAACCCACCTTTGTCTTCGCGTTGGTGGCCGCGCGGATCGCCTGCACGGCCAGGCCGTGGCCCAGCAATGCGTGGTGCCGTGCCTGCTGCAGCGCCTGCCCTTTCAGCCCCAGTCCCGGCGCCATCGCGGTGCCGCCGTAGCCGTTGCCGATGAAGGTGCTGATCTCGTTCATCGTCATGAAGTGCTGCACGCGGCCATCGAGCTGGCCGGCCATGTAGCCGGCGTAGTCGGCGAACGCCTTGGCGATGTCGCGATTCTGCCAGCCGCCCTTGCGCTGCAGCGCCTCGGGGAGGTCCCAGTGGTACAGCGTGCAATACGGCTCGATGCCCGCCGCGTGCAGCGCATCGACGAAACGCTTGTAGTAGTCGACGCCCTTGGGATTTGGCTGGCCGGTGCCTTGCGGGAAAATGCGCGGCCACGCCACCGAGAAGCGGTACGCGCCCACGCCGAGCGAGCGCATCAGGGCGATGTCCTCGGGATAGCGGTGATAGCTGTCGTCGGCCACGTCACCGGTTGCGCCATCCACGATCTTGCCCGGCGTGTGCGCGTACACGTCCCAGATCGACTCGCCGCGCCCGTCAGCCTTGACCGCGCCTTCTATCTGGTAGGCCGCCGTTGCGGTGCCCCAGGTGAATCCGGGGGGAAAGGCGAACCTGGCACTGGCGTCCTTTGCCGCAGCGGCGGTCGAGGCAGCTCTGCCTGGGCTCGTAGCCATCGCTGGAACAGCGCAAGCTGCAAGCAACCCACCGATGGCCTGGGTGAATCTCCGACGCGACAATTGTGGATTCATGGAAAAACTCCCGCAGATAACTAAGGTGAGTACCTGGCATTTCAGACAGGACGATTCAATCGAATGAATGACGCCTTTAGAGTGGATCGCTTTCGAACATGCCGACATCGGGACCGTATTGCAGGGTTTTCGAGCGCTCGCGCAGCGCGGCATAAGGAATGATTTGCCCCTCGGCGTCACGGGCCCTGCCCCGCCAGAATATCTGGCCGGCGGCGGGAATCACCCGTTTCAAAAGGTCATTGACGGTCTGTTTATAGGTGTAATCACGGTTGCCGTGATCGTTCCATACGCAGACCTGCCCACCGCGTGGAGCGTAAGGGCCAGGTTCGTCTCCCAGATTGCGGATCCAACCGTCATATAGCGCCGCACCGCCGCCCTGCACCCCATACTCGGTCGGGACGATGTACCACGTATCAGCGGACTGGATCCAATCAAATCCCGACTTGCCCCAGTTGATCCTGCCGCTTTCGAGCAGGTCGCCGCGGGTAATCCAACGCTGAATCACGAACGCATGGTCCAGCCCGTCTGCAAACGCGACGTCGTTCCCCCATACCTCCACAGTCTTGCCGTGCGCCTGCAGGAAATGTCCCAGACGGTTCTGGTAATCGATCTGCGCGGCGAGGCTGATTGAACCGTGGATAGAGCTGTTCACCTCATCACCGCCGATATGCACGACACGCGAATGGAACCACGGCAGGAATTCCGCCCACACCGACTCGATGTAAGCCAGCGTCGCCGGCTTGGTCGGATCCAGGGTGCCTCCGCGAGGCGATCCCTTGTCGTACGACAGCTCTGGCTTGGCAACAACAAAAGCCCCCGCATGTCCCGGGGTGTCGAATTCCGGCACGATGTGTACGGCGTTGGCTGCCGCCACGGCTTCCAGTTCATCCCAGTCGCGTCGCGTATAGGACCTCCCGTCCGCAGGTATCAATTTGCGAAAAGCAGGGTTGTCACTCTTGAGTCGGAACGAACGCGAGAACCACGAATGTTTGTCCTCGCCCCCTACCTGATCATTCAGATGAAGATGCAGGGTATTGATTTTGTACCACCCCATGAAGCGAATGTAATTTTCCAGAAACGCCACCGGAGCGAACTTGCGCCCGACATCGAACATCACAGCGCGTTCGGGGTAGCGTGGAAAATCGAGTGCGTAGCCGCGTGGAGCACTGCGGTGCCCGCCAGGCCCATGATCGTCCATCGTCATCATTTGCAGAAGCGTGCGCGTCGCGTAAAACACGCCATTCACGGTATTGGCACGTAACAGGGCGGCCCGATCTATTCGAAGCGTATAACCCTCGCCACCGATCTCCTGATTGGCCTGATCTCCGCACGGCGCCAGACTCAACCCGATATCGCCCCGATGCACCGTATCGGCGACGACGATCGAAAGCTGCGGGCCCGAGACATCATTCAAATCACGAACCAGCTTGCTGGCCAGCGGCCTCAACGTGCCGGCACTGGCGGGTTCGATCACGATATGACTGGCGCTGGTGAGGTGCCACTGACCGACACTCCCGTGCCATTTGTACAACGTGGGAATGATCTTCGGCTGCGGATTCGAAGGCCCATTCTCGGCCGAATGAAATGTCGGCTCGCACCTCAAGAACTGGTTCGCATGCGCTGCCGCCATCGAGGTGCCGGAAACGCCGAGCAGCAGGCCAACCGTGGCGAGGCCGAGACGCCAGTGCCCGCGGCGGCGCGAGCCTGGCAGACGGAGATCAGTCATCGGCCTTGATCCTCCGGGTGACGGGGTGGGCATGGTCGACGAGGGGTGCGAGTTCCACCGATTCGATCATGGCTGGCAGGCGGTCGCCCTTGTGGAACGGTGCCAGCGGCGTCAGCTCCAGCTGCATCGCCCAGGGTTCAGCGTGCGGGTCGCGGCTCACCCGCAGGTGCGCCGTACCCGCGCCCGCCGGCAGCGCCAACGTGTGCGGCTGGCCGTCCACCCAGACATCCAGCTTCGCCGATGCAAGCGCGTCGCGGTAATGCACGACCAGCATGTAATCGCCGGCACCAACACCTGCGTACCAGCGCAGCTTGTAAAGCGTGGGCGGATCGTCGTAGCCGTAGCCGTTGTAGTTGAGGAAGTGCTCGGCTTGCGCGATCGCGAGGTTCACGCGACCGTCCACGCCCGGCGCCACGGCATCGGGCCGCACATGCAAGCTGCCGTCGAGCGGAATCGCCACCACCGGCATGTAGCCCGCATGGGCCAGACCGTCCACTTTCACGCTCGCACCTGACGCATCGACCGCGATGCTGCCGACAGCCGCCTGCGCATCGCCCAGCACGCGCCCCTGCCCGAAGCGGGTATCGACCACGCCGGGCAGGTGCAGCACGCCGTCCGCCGGCACCTTCGCCACGAACAGGTACAGCGTGTGCGCGCCCAGGGTGGCGTAGCCGAAGTCCAGCTTCGCGAACGGCGAGGGCTGCGTGCCGTAGACCGCCTCGCCGCGCGGCTTCAACCACGCGCCGAGGCCGCGCAACACGTCGGCCTCGTAAGGCACCACCGAGCCGTCGCCTTCCGGGCCGATGTTGAGAATGTAATTGCCGCCGGCGCTGACCACGCGCACCAGCCGCGCGATGTTCTCGCGGATCTTGCCGGGCAGGTCCTTGCGCACCTGCCAGGAACGATAGCCCCAGGTGTCCGGGAACATCGACGCGGGCGACTGCCAGGGCTCTTCCATGCCTTCGTCCGGTTCGCTGTTGTCACCCATCACGCTGAAGTCACCTTCGTGGTTCCACACGCGACCCGACACCATCGTCTGCGGCTGCAACTCGTGCACCGTGCGGGCGAAGCGCACGCTCTGCGCCGGCGTGGGCTTGCCCATGTCGAACCACACTTCGCTGATCGGGCCGTAGTGGCTCAGCAGCTCGCGGATCTGCGCCACGTTGAAATCCGCCTGGGCGGGCGTGATCGGGTTGTCGTTGTCGGGGCGGTACTGGCCGTGCATCCAGTGCCAGTCGATGGTGGAGTAGTACACGCCGAACGGCATGTGCGCCCGCGCGCAGGCCTCGGCGAGCATCTTCACCACATCGCGCTTGTAAGGGGTGTCGTCGACGATGTTGTAGCGGTTCTGCGCGGTATGGAACATCGCGAAGCCGTCGTGGTGCTTGGCGGTGAGCACGATGAACTTCATGCCCGCGGCCTTGGCCAGCGCCACGATGGCATCGGGATCGAACTTCTCCGGATCGAAGCGCTGCGCCAGCGCTTCGTACTGGTTGATCGGCACCGGCGCGAAGGACTGGATCTGCTCGCTGTAACCCTGCGTGATGCGCTTGCCGCCCCATACGCCGCCCAGCTGCGAGTACAGGCCGAAGTGGATGAACAGGCCGAACTTGCGCGCCTGCCAGGCTTGCACGGTAGCCGCATCGGGGCGTGGGCCGGCAAGCGGCAAAGGGCGATCCGTCGACGCGGCCCTGTCGGCGCCCAGCGCGCTGCCGCCGAAGGGAAACGTCAGTGCCACGGCCATCGCCAAGCCCACCAGCCGCCGGCAAGACAAACGCAACAAACCCGTATCGCATCGTGAAATCATCATGCGAACCACTCTCCGATCAACCCTGCCGTACCGATTGATTGCAACGTCGCCCACGGAAAAGCGAGCCGTCGTTCCCCGCCCATCGCCTCGCACCACTCGCCACTCATGGATGAACCGCGTTTCTCCAACGCTGCACTACGGAGTCGAATCCGCCGACAGGGATCACGCCGGCTCGATTTTGAATACAGCGACCCCGCCTCCGGGAGCACCGTCCAAGCCAATCCGGCAGACATGATCCGAATCCCGTCCAGTCACGTGTTTTGACTCGCTCGCACCCCACAGATCAGAGACCACGTACCTGTCGCAGCCCATGATTTCATTCATCATCGACCCCAGCTTCAGCTTTACGACTGCGTCCTGGCTTCGACTGCGATTGGCCGCCACGACAATCGCCGTGCGGTCATTCCATCGCACATAGGGCGCCGGCACCTTGATGTTCGATTCATACTCGACCGCCTTGAGTTTTGGCATTTTTCCCGGCTGCTGCATGGCCAGGATTCCGGAATATCTTTTCCGGATGAGCACCATCTTCTTTACATCAGAAAGCATCGATTTATGGCGAGGCTCATCAATCTCGCCCCAATCAAGCATCTGTCCGTACAACCACCGCCCCCTGCCTGGATTCTTGCCTCCATAAATGTTGGGAGACAACTCCGGAAGCGGCCGGTATGTTGCATCGAACTCCTCTCCCGAGAAGAAAATGGGAATCATGGGCGTAAACAAGAACGAATAACCAAAGAGAGATCGGCTCCCTTGGGCGACATAAGGGTTTTCATCCAGCGGAAAGCCATCCCAGCCGTTGTCATGGCAGCTCAACTGAATGGACGAACCCCAGGACAAGGTGGCGATATGGATGTCAGCCCTGGATCCAACCGACTCATCCTCGCCATGATCAAGAAATTCAAAGGAAAGTGGTCTTGGCCAATCCCCGTTCCGAAGCCGCCACTGTCCTCCCATATCATCCTTGACTATGACATTCGAAACAGGTTTTCTGGATATGCCATCCACGCCGATCTTTACATCCGGCAATCCGTCCGGCTTGGAAGGCATCTCGCCGAAACGCCTCCCGACCTGATCCGAAGACAGTCCTTCCAGACGGACTGACAATACCCCCCCTCCATCTGTGCTGCCATGGGATCGGGTACCATCCTGATATTGAATCTCAACTTCGTAATGGCCGGATCGACCGAATTTTCTATCATAAAATCCGGGAATGTCATACACCAGAACCTCGTTCAACTTCTTGCTGGTTGTCGACGTACTGATGCTGTTCGCTTGCTGGGTGAAATCCGTGACCCCCGGAATGACCGAATTCGACTCCTCCCATATGACGATCGGGTGCCCCGCCATGGCGGCATTCCTGCGAATACGCTCCCACAAGTCCGGACGATAAATCTCGACATCGAGACGGAACCCATCCACACCGTAGCGAATCACGAAATCCGAATATATTTTCACCCACCAGTCGTCAAGATCCGCATGCCCACCGTTCCAGTCAAAGTCGATCATTCCCCAGCTGCCACCACGGAACCATGACGGATGCTCCATGACAATGGGACTGTCCTTCATCAGCCCGTGCGTGATGACATCGAGAAAAATCTTGATGCCATGCCGATGGGCATCATCAACCAGACTCTTGAAGCCGGCATCGTCGCCAAGCGACGGGTCGAACCTGGTCGGATCGGAAACCGCGTATTGTGTCCATATGTTGTAGAAGTGATGTGGATCGCAAAGGGAATAGCCCGCAAGCCATATGCCAGTAATCCCAAGATCCTGAAGATATGACAGTTTGCCGCGAAGGCTTTTGAAACTTCCGCTCTCCGGGCCACTGGGCGACGTAAATCCTTTTGTAGCGACTTCATAGACGATCAAGTCCTTCATCCACTCGGGCGATTGAGGCTGCCCCGGGTCGACAACACCCGCGGACGATTTGGCGGGACGCACCCCTCGCCCATCAGCAGGCAACAACTGATTGAAAATCGCCGACGGTTGAAATACAAGGACACTACTAGCCATCAAGAAATTGCGCCGCGACAACGATAAAATCGGAGCGTCTTTTTCTTTCATGTCAAAGACCTCTGCAATGTAAATGACCCATCTGGCTGTTAAGTGCGAAAACAGCTGTCACGCAGGGAGACTCCATTGCCCCCATACGGCGCTGCCACGCGGCAGCGTGATGCAACAACAGGTGCCGTCGGCACCGACCGAGGCGTGACCATCCGCCGCAAAACTCACGTCGCGCCGGCTATCCAGCGCGGGTGCGCGCAGGCGCATCAACTCGCCCTTCGCGCCATGCGGCAAGCCGCTCAGCGCAACCGCGGCATCACGCTGCGCGTCCTTGTTGATGAGCGCGACCAGCACCGCGTCGCCCTGCTGCGCCGCGTAGGCGGCGAGGTTGGCGCCGCCGGTGTCAAGCTGGCCGGGTAGCATCCGCGCGCCGGCGAAGCGCTGCGCCAGCGCGATGCCGTGGAACAGCGGGCGCGGCTGAAAGCCCAGTTCGCTGCTGCCGGCGATGGCGGAATAACGCGAGGCCTGCGCGTCGCGTTGCGCCACGATGTCGCCACCCGCGGGCGCCTTCGCCATGCGCCCCAGCGAGGTTTCCACCGAGAGCAGCGTGCCGCCGTGGAAGTGCATGCCGGCCACGCCGCGCTGCGCCAGCGCCAGCATGAAGTCCGCGCCCCACAGCGCGGAGGCGAACACGTTGCTGGTGCCGTCACGGCCACCGTTGTAGTACGAATTGCCTTCGGAGATACGGAACGGCAAGCCGTACTGGTCCGCCACCTGCATGATCTGCTCGACCTCGCCGAAGAAGCCGGGATCGCCGGCGAGCATGTCCGGGATCGAGCCGTTCTCCGCTGCCTCGCGGTAGTAGTGGCGGCTGAGGAACACGTTTTCCCTGGCGTGGCGCTTGGCGTACTCGATCACCCAGTCGGTGTTCGCGCCGGTGTCCGGCCCAGCGATGGGCAGGCCCGCGGCGCGCAGCGCCTTGGCGTACGGCGTCCACACGGCGTCGAAGGCGGCGTAGTCGGGCTCGTAGTTGTTCGCCTCGTTGCCGATCTGGATCGCCAGCAACTGGTCGCCCACGAGCTTCTGCACGGTCTGCGCCAGGTCGAGCGCCATCTCGGGCGAACCGATGCGCAGGTTCACACCGAACACCAGCTTCCAGCCGGTGGCGCGCACGAAACCGGCCAGCGCCTGCAAACCCTCGGGCTTCAGCACATGCGGCTGCAGCAGCTTGCCGTGCCTGCGCGGAACGTAGGTCGGCATCTTGCCCTTGTAACCACCCCACACGGTGTCGTCGCTGGTATTGCCGCCGATGCGCAGCACGCCGTGCGGATTCATCTCGCGGAACATGCGCACCAGGCCGTGGTTGTCCGCCGCGAAGAAGGTGGGATCGGACAACTCCAGCGTTTCATAGCTGAGGCTGGCGAGGCTGGGATCGACGCGGCGCCCGGGTCGGGTCATGTCCAGCGCGAAGCTGGCCTGCGTCATGGGGGCGTCCGCACCCCACGACAATCCATTGCAGGCTGCGGCCAACGGCAACAGCGCGGCCGCTTTCAGCATGCGACGGCGGGTTGGATCGGTGTCGTGTTCGTCTGTCATGTCGGGGGACGTACTACCTGTGGTGCGATGTGTGCGGCGACGACAGCGTGCCCGACACGGGCACGGGGCTTGCCGCCTGATCCAAAGGGTGTCAGGAACACTGAACCAGAAGTTGTCCCTGGCACCTACTCTCAGACTGTTGAAAAGCTCTTTGCAGGATTGACGAGCAAGAAGCTCATTGATCAGACCTTCCCTGGGCTCTCCGCCCTGATACCTGATAAGGAACCTAGCCTGTTACCTCTTGATCTCCTCCGACCTCTTGTTCCGTCATATCGTCCGTATCTTGAACCGGAACCGCGCATCTTCCCCGTACCACTGGATGTAGTTGGTGCCCCATGTGTTGTTGAACAGGTTGACGTGCACGCCAGCATCGAGATCCGGCTGCTCGTTGCTGAAATCGACCAGAACCATCTGGCCAGGTGCGACCACCGGCGCGTCAAGCGTCTCGAGGATGAGCTGGCCGTCCGGGTCGCGATAGGCGATGTCCTTGGTGACGGCATGCATGTGGCGGTTGCCGTTCCGAACCACGTCATGGGGAGAGACCGGCTGATTGATTTTTTCCAGGGTCCATCCGGTGCGGTTGGGCGCAATGGGCGCGAACGAAAGCCACATCGCTTCCGGCAGGCGGTTGGCGGACTTCTGGAAAAACTGGAAATCGATCTCCACCACGGGCTCCTGGTGGCGCAGCACGATCTCCATCGTCAGCCGTTTCGGCCAGCCGACCACGTCGACCATCTCGGGCGTTGCCTGGGGCATCGCCATCTCGACCACGATGCGCGTCGCATCGGGAGTCTGGCCGAGCCATGACCTGACCAACCTGGGCATCCAGAGCTTGCTTTGCAACGGATACTTTTCGATGCCTTTTTTCCCGAAATCCAGGAACGCCCAGGACTCCTTGGTGCGCACGTACTTCTTGAAGAACCGCTGATAATCCTCCTGCGTGAAGGTCTGGTAGCGGAACAGTGCCAGCGGGTGATCGGCGCCAGCCCATTCCCGATTCGTTTTCCGATCGCGCAGCCGTCGGATCGCGCCAGTCTCCGGATCGAGCGCCAGCACGAAATGCGGCGTGGTGATTTCCTGCCCGGGCAGCATCGGCGGGAGCCCCGTGGTGAGCGGCGGCGTCGCCTGCAGATGCTTCAACCGCTGCAATGCCTCGTCCTGCATGGGCTGGGGGAGTGCGGCCACGGCCGTGTCCACATCCCGGCGCTTCTCTGCCCAGGTCACCATCGCCTTCTGGAAGTTGGGCTTGCCGAGAGCGGCCTGGAGTTCCGCCGGTTTGTAAATATCCCAGTCGGCGATGATGGTCTTGGTGTCGCAGCCCCAAGTGTGCTCGGCGCAGAGGCTGAGCCAGGGAACCATCGCCAGATCGATGGAATCACCCGCGCTTATTTTCCCTTGCGCGATCCATTCCTGCCGCAGACGGCTGATCTCGCGATAGCGGGAAACCTTGATCGGGTCACTGGCACAGCCGTAGATCCAGGTGTCCCCGATTTCCTGCTCCACGACCGGGAGCCGGTCACGGATCGGCTCCATCGCAGCGGCCACTTCGCTCAGCCCGCAGGCGACGATCTTCGCCGCGGGGTAGCGCCGGCGCAGGCCATCGAATATCGCGTCGATCTCCGCCTCGGTGTGCGGGCCCGAGTTGTCGCCGCGGACGTTCATGGAAACGGCGGCTTCGGCTTCAGGCACCACCATGTCGCCGCCGTAGTCCCGCGCGTGCTGCATCACGACGATCTCGTTGCCTTGCGGATCGCGCCAGCGAAACAGTCCCGGCACATCCGGGGGTGTCGATGCGGGATTGACGCCGATATCGAGAAAACCGACTCCCGCCGCCGAGAGCGGGGCGATGATCGACCGTGTATGGCCTGGGACGTCGGCCATCTTCGCCCCGGTCGTCTTGCATCCGAATCGCTTGTCCAGATCCGCCGCGATATGAAGCGTGCCTTCGAGCAGCGAACGGTCCAGCATCTCGCTCTGCCACACGAAGGGAATGGCGTGATAGGAAAGGTCACCGCAACGAATGGCCTCGACCATCGCCTCGCACTTGTCCGCCGGCATCTGCCGGAGATACTCGTGAACCAGCCACGACCCGGTGGTCCATACGTAGCGATTGCGCCCTCCGGCCTCGCGGAGCTTGCGGGTGAGTGCGATCGCCGCGGGAAAGTACTCGTCGAAATACCGGCGGATGATGTTGGCCTGCGAGTCGACGAACCCGACGTCTAGGTGGCACAAGAAGACCGCGTACACCGTCTTCACCGCCGTCGGGGAGCCCGTCGCCCATGCCGGGCCGGCAGACACCAGCAGCCCGGCCCCCGCCACGGCTGTCAGCCGCAGGAAGTCGCGACGGCTGATCGGTCTGGTCGTATCGGGATGCATGGCTCGACACCTTCTCTTGATTCATGCCGTGGAGTGGCGAGGATGATGCGGCCCCGCTCAAGGTCTTCCGATGGAAGGGAGTTGGCCCCCTCCCCTGCTCGCAGCCGGAGGTGTCAGCCTCCGCCCACCGGGGTCAGCTCCAGCGTCAACACCTCGAACGGCGCCAGCGTGATCGTGCCTGTGTGGTCGGCATCCAGCGTCTTCGGCACATCGGTGCCGCCGCTCTTCCACACGTCCTGCACGCTGAAGCGGCGCGCCATGCCCGGCGGCAGCTGCAACTGGCGCTGCAGATCGACCATCGCGAGCTGCGGCTTGTCGTCGGGGTTGCGGAAGGTGACGACGGCGTTCTTTGGCGACCACGCGGCCCAGCCGTAGACGTCCAGACGTCCCGGGTCGCCGCCGATCCAGTGCACGTCGCGCAGCACGCTGGCGTTCGCGCGCGACCACTTCGCCGCATCGGCCAGCACATCCCAGTCCTGCGACGTAAGCAGCGAGGGCGTGATGTACAACTCCTGCAATTGCGTGCCGGTGGCGAAGAAACTGTGTACCTCGTTGGCGAAATCATGTCCCGGGTCGGTCGTCAGCCCAGGGAAGGCGGCGTCCCGCGCGCCCGATCTCGCATGCCGCGCATAGATGATCCCGTGCAGCATCAGCGAGTTGAGCGGAAACAAGGGCCCCTTGATGACAATGTTCTGGTAGGTCTGCTGGTCGCGGAAAGTGATCCAGCGCTCGCGCGGCGTTCCGACGCCGGCAAAATTGTGGTCAAAAACGCTGCCGCGCCAGACCGTGTCGGTCCAGCGCAGCCAGAACGGCGAGGCCCAGGTACCCGTGGAGAGGTTGATGAACGTATTCGGCTTGTCGGCGCGGATATCGTCGATGAGCTGGATCATCGCGGCAAAGTCGCTGTCGAACTGGCTGCCCGAAACGACGGTGTCGGCGTTGCCGGTGCCATCGAACTTGAACTGGTTGATGCAGTCCCGGTCGGCAAGCTTCATGGCCACTTGATGAAAGCGTTTCCAGTACCTGGGTCCGGACAGTGCGAGACCGCCATTGATGATTTCGTAACCCTCCTTTTCACCTCTGGCGACCATCTCCGTTTTCCGCATACCATAACCACCCCATGGCGACATCCAGATACCTGGCGCTGCGCCGTACTTCTGCGCCGCCTTGCATAGCGGCACGAATCCATGCGGAAAGGCTTCGCTGAAATTCTATTCGGGGTCGTTGTCACTCCAGCCACCATCGAACATGAACGAGTCCATCTTCACGTGACGCTGGTCGACCAGTTCACGGCCGACCGTGTCGATGCGATCGAGCGCCTGCGCCTCGGTGTACTGGTCGTCGAGATCGTAGTAGGTGTTGTAATGCAGAAACGGGCGATACGGGCGGGCGCGCTCGCGCTCGATGTAGGTGCCAAAGTCACGCCGAAGTTGACCCGCGTTCGCCGCGCCGATCACCGCCGAATAGGTCACCGGCCGACCCTTGCCCAGTGACAGCTTGCGGTCGACCCACATGCGCACTTCGCCTCCCCTGACCGTGCTTTGCGCCATGGGATACTCGAAGCCAAGCCAGTCGGTGTGCCAGACCACTGGCGACCCGGATACCGTACCGTCGACGAACGCACCGTCCGCCTGCACGTCGAGAAGCTCCACCCGCGCGATCGGCTCGTCGCGCTTGAGTGCCGTGATGGTGACGATCTCGCGCAGGTAGTGCGAGCCGGAGCGCTGTACCACTCGCCAATCGACACGGAAGCGACCGCCGCTGTCGCCGAAACTGGCCTGCACCGCATCGCCCGGCAAACGGGCGGCCAGGCGCGAGGCGGCAGGATCCGCCGCCAGTTTCACAGTGTGGGGCGGCGTCAGCAGACGCATGTTGTCGATGCCCAGCCTCGAGCCGTCCTTCATCACCAGAGCGAACGGGGCGATGACATTCACCGATCGGTGATTGATTCCATCCTGGACAGACACGTCGGCCATGTGTTCGCCGGTGACTCGCCAGCCCATGCCGACAGCCTGGCCGCCGAGGCTGCCCAGGGCGCCCTGCCGATTGGCCAGATCGTTGGCGCCAGCAACCGGCGCCGGCTTGCCGGCGCCGACAACGCCTTGAGCATGCGCGCCGCCCATGGCAAAGGCGACGGCAAGCAGCAGTACCAGAACCGACTTGCGCAGGCTCGTCGGCACCGCGGTCACCTGCGTCAATCCGTTTTCAGACAATGGGTCGATCATGTGAGAAGTCCCTGGTGCGGGTGTCACCCAACGGGTGTCGGTAGCCGATTGACTGCTGCTGTGTCTTTGCCGCCGTTGTTGCCGCCTCGCTGGCTTTCCCGGTCAGTTCGGCGTCAGTTCCAGCGTCAACACCTCGAACGGCGCCAGCTTGATCGTGCCGGGATGATCGGCATCCAGCGACTTCGGCACCTCGGTGCCGCCGCTATGCCACACGTCCTGTACGCTGAAGTGGCGCGCTACGCCCGGCGGCAACTGCAGCTGGCGCTGCAGGTCGACCACCGCCAGCTGCGGCTGGTCGTCCGGATTGCGGAAGGTGACGATGGCCTTCTGCGACGACCACGCGGCCCAGCCGTACACGTTCAGACGGCCGGGATCGCCGCCGATCCAGTGCACGTCGCGCAGCACGTCGGCGTTCGCGCGCGACCACTTCGCCGCCTCCGCCAGGGTGTCCCAGTTCTGCGCGCTGAGCAGCGACGGGGTGATGTACATCTCCTGCAATTCGGTGCCAGTGGCGAAGTACGAGTGCACCTCGTTGGCGAAGTCGTGGCCCGGATCGGTGTCGAGGCGCGGGTTCTGCTGCGCGTAGATGATGCCGTGGAGCATCAGCGAGTTGATCGGGAACAGCGGCCCCTTCAGCACGATGTTCTGGTAGGTCTGCTGGTCGCGGTAGGTGATCCACTGCTCGCGCTTCGTACCCACACCGGTGTACCAGTCGTCCTCGCCATCGCGCCAGATGGTGTCGGCGTAGCGCAGCCAGAACGGCGAGGCCCAGGTGCCGGTGGTGAGGTTGATGAAGGTGTCGGGTTTGTCCTTGCGGATGTCGTCGATCAGCTGGATCGCCGCGGCGAAGTCGCTGTCGAAGCGGCTGCCCGGGAACACGCTGCTGACGTTGCCGGTGCCGTCGAACTTGAACTGGTTGACGCCGTCCTTGTTCAGGAGATTTATCACCACGTCGTGGAAGCGCTGGTAGTACTTCGGCCCGGACAGCGCGAAGCCGTCGTTGATGATCTCGTAGCCGGCCGCCTTGCCGTTCTTGATGCGCTCGTCATGCGGCTTGCTGTAGCCGCCCCACGGCGACAGCCAGATGCCCGGCGCGGCACCGTACTTCGCCGCCGCCTTGCGCAGCGGCACGAAGCCCTGCGGGAACGCCTTGCTGAAGTTCCAGCTGCCGCTGTAGTCGTCCCAGCCGTCATCGAACAGGAAGGAGTCCAGCTGCACGCCGCGCTTGACGTGCAGCTCCTCGCCGATCGTGTTGATGCGGTCCAGCGCCTGCGCCTCGGTGTACGGGGTGAAATAGCCGATGTCGTACCAGGAGTTGTAGTGCAGGAACGGCCGGTACGGATGCGCGCGCTCGCGTTCCACGTAGCTGTTGAAGTCGCGGCGCAGCTGGCCGTCGCGCACCACACCCACCACCGCCGAGTAGGCCACGGTCTTGCCCTTCTCCAGCGGCAGCATGCGCGACAGCGTGAGCTTCGCTTCGTGGTGGTATGCCGCGCTGTCGGAGAGCGGATTCTCGAAACCGAGATAGACGTCGCCGCCCACCACCGGCGAACCGTTCACCGTGCCCACCACCTCGGCATTGGCCAACTTGGCCTGCAGCAGCGATACTTTGGTGATCTTCTCGTCCTGCTTCAGCGCCGAGATGCTCACCTCCTCGCGCAGGTAGGGCGAGCCGTCGCGCTGCACCAGCTTCCAGTCCACCCGGAAGCGGCCGTTCGCGTCGCCGAAGCTGGCCACCACCGCCTTGCCCGGAAGACGCCCGGCCAGCCGCGAGGACTTCGCGTCCACCGGCAGCTGCACCACGCGCGGCTTCGACAGCAGGTTCATGTCCGCGGTCTTCAGCGTGTTGCCGTCGGCGAGCACCAGCGCGAACGGCGCGGGCACCGCCAGCGTGCGACCGTGCACGCGGTCGGTCACCGTCAGGTCGACCAGATGCTGGCCGTCCAACCTCCAGCGCGCCTCGATCGCGGCGTTGCCGAAGCTCTCCACGCCCTGCTGCTCGGCGAACACCGCAGAACCCGGTTCAAGTACCAGCTTGCCGGTGGCGACGCTGTCAGCGGCATGCGCTGTGCCGAAACTCGCCAGTACGGCCAGCAGGCAGGAAGCGAGCAGGCTCATGCGCGACGAACGAAGGGAGTGGGGATGCGGTGCGGGCATGACGGCCTCGGGTGATGATGCGGCGGGCTCGACCAGACAGTTGTGCGGACGACCTCGCCGACGTGATTCGGATGCGCCGCCCGGCATCGCCGGGCGGCGGAGGTTGCTGCAAGGCGGTGCGGAGCGCCGCCGTCCGTGCTCAGTAGTCGTAGGTGACGCTCATGCGCACGTAGCGCGGCGGCTGCAACACCATCGGCGTGCCGTAACGCGGTTCCGGCGTGCCCGTGCTGTCCTGATACATCTCCGCGTACAGGTTCTGCGGCGCCTGACCGTTGAACACGTTGAACACGTCCAGGTGGAAGCCCAGCTTGTGGTCCGCGAACGCCGGCCGGTACTGCACGCCCAGATCAACCTGCTTGGTCCACGGCAGGCGCCCGTTCTTCCCCGGCGGCGACGGCTGGCCGTTGCACCAGTGGTAGGCGGAGCCGTAACCATCCGGATCGTTGGTGGCCGGATCGTACGGATTGGTACCGTACAGGCCGAGGCAGTACTTGGGACCGCCCGACACGAGGCTCAGGTTGCCCGACACCAGCCATTCCGGATTGATCTGGTAGTAGCCGAACGCCTTGATCTGATGGGTATGGTCGTTGCCCTGCGGGCCGTTGCCGTAAACCATCAGCTCGGGGAAATCCCAGTCCATGTTCTGGATGCCGCCAATGGCCTTGATATCGGACTGGCCTTGGCCCTCGGTGTTGCCGTAGCTGCGCGAGAACATGTAGCTGACCTTGCCGTACCACTTTCCGTCGAACGGATGCTCCAGGAAGCCTTCCAGCGCGTAGTAGCGGCGCACCATGTGGGTGAAGCCCATCTCCTTGTTGCTCAGGGTCACGTCGTGGAAGTTGCCGCTCGCATCCTGCACCGCGAAGGTGTTGGCGACGCCCGGGTTGATGTAGTAGCAGGTGGCGTCGTTGACGTCGTCGATGCCCATCGAGGCGGCCTTGTCCACCACGGCCTGCGCATTGCAGTAGTCATCCAGGTTGTGGCGCAGCATGCGCCGGGTGAACTTGGCACCGTAGACCCACTTGTCGCCGGCAGTCTTGGTGAAGCCGAGGATGAACTCGTCCTGATCCTGCGCCTTGATGTTGTGCACCGTGACCGTGCGCGGGTCGGGGATTTGCCCGAACGCGTTGTTCGCCGACACCGGGACAGAGACCTGGGTGAGGCCGGTGGGCGTACCGTCGGCCGCGATGCCGCTGTAGGTGTAGTACTGCGAGGTGCGCACGTAGCCGTTGGCCGGACCACCCGGGGCGAGCGGCTGGCCCAGGTAGTAGCGACCCGCATTGCCGAACACCTTGAACGTGCCGTCGCCGTACACGTCCCAGCTGAAGCCAAGGCGCGGCGCCCACTGTGGCGAGGTCTGCCGCATGTAGGGCTGGCCACCGCCGTTGTAGTTGGTGAAGCCGTCGTTGCGCAGGCCGATGGACACCAGCCAGCGGTCGCTCACCTGCCAGTTGTCCTCGATGTACTCGGCACGCTGGGTCGTGGTCAGGCCGCCCACCGAGAAGCTGATGTTCTTGGTGACGTAATAGCCGCCGGCACCGTTCGGGAAGCCGACCAGCGCAGGAACGCCCAGGGTGGGCGACAAGGGGGCGCCCGGATTGGTGGTGTGGCCGTAGCTCCAGTAATAACCCGGGCCGGTGGTGATGTTGCCCTGGTTGTTGGCGCTGGAACGCAGGTTGTCGATGCCGCCGGTGATGGTATGGCTGCCCAGCGCGTAGGTCAGGCTGACCCGCAGGTTGCTGGTCTTGTAGTTGTCGGCCGGGTTGCCCATCGTGGAGATGGTCTGGGCATTGGTGATCGGCGTCCCGCCGTTGAGCGCAGGATTTTGGTTCGTGTAGCCGCCGACATAAGTGAGGCTGGAGTTGTAACCCACCGGCTCGTTGTAGTTCACCGTGGTCATCTTGCCGTACATGGCGTTCAGCGTGAGGCTGTCGGTGAGGTAGCTGGTGTACTTGGCCGACCACATGTCGCCGCCCAGCTTGGTGTCGTTGGCGAAGGCCTTGAAGCCCTTGTCGGCCAGGTTGTTGTAGTCGTAGTAGTAGTACGAACCCGAGGTCAGACGCTTCTCGGACGCGCCGGTCAATTCCAGCAGGTTGCTGTCGTTGATGTTCCAGTTGACCTTGGCGTACCACTTCGGGTTGCTGTTCTTGTAGTGCAGCGAGGTGCCCGAGGTCACCGGGTTGACCGTGTACCCGCCGGTGTCGTTGACCTCCGCCGAGGCGAACAGGAACAACTTGTCCTTGATGAGCGGGCCGCCCACGTACAGGTCGTAGGTGGAGGTCCAGTAGTTGTCATCGCGATTGGGGTCGTACAGGCGCCCCGCCACCGCCGGTGTCGGCAGGCCATTCATGTAGTAGGTGCTGTTCTGGGCGGAGCGCCCGTCCTCCGGCGTGTAGACCACCTGGGCACCGAAATGCCATTCGTTGGTGCCGCTCTTGCCGATCATGTTGAGCACGCCGCCATCGCTGCGTCCGTACTGGGCGCTGTAGCCGCCTGTGTAGGCCTCTTCCTGGTCGATGGAGCCGTACGGCAAGGTGATGCCGCCAAAGGCATTGAACGGATCGGTGGAGTTGAAGCCGTTGATGTAGTACGCGTTCTCGGTGGACGACGAGCCACCGAAGCTCACCAGCGGCTCGCCGGTGTAACTGGTGGCGCCGCCCGCGCCGGTCACCGCACCGGGCGCCAGCAACGCCGCGGCTTCGGCCGAGCGCGCCAGCGGCAGCCGGGCCAGTTCCTGCGCGGTGATGACGGTGCGCGAGTCCACCGAACTCACGTCGATCGGCGGCACGGCGCTGGCCGACACGCTCACACCCGACAACTGCTTCGCGTTCGCCGCATTGGCGGCGGCTTCCGTGCTGAAGGAAATGTCCGCGCCGACACCCACTTTCAGCGTCACGTTGTCGCGCCGCTGCACCACCTGGCCGTCGCGCATCAGGCTCACCGAATACGTGCCCACCGGCAGCTGGGTGGCGTTGTAACGGCCTTGGCTGTCGACGCTGACCGTGCGAGTCAGACCCGCACCGTTGCTGACCACCACGCTTTCGCCGGCCTGCGCCGGCACGCGGCCGAAGATGCTGCTGGTGGTGGACTGGCCGTAGGCGGCCGTGGACGCCAGCAACAGACCCAGCGCCGTGGCCAGGCCGGTCTGTCGCAGCGGAATATTCCTGCTGAAATTCATGATTGCCCCTCGGAATGTAATGAACCGCTTCTGGATACCCGCGAGCAAAGCACCCCCGCAGCTCGCGAGCTGTTCGAACACCGATGGCTCATCCTCATCGGCAAGTAGGCGGACTCCGCCGATGTTCAGTGCTTCCATTCCCGCACCCGCACCCGGCCGAGCAATGCCTCGACCTGGTCCGGACGCACGTAACCGGTTTCCACATCCATCGCGTTGGCGGCGCCGCAGGCCACCGCCAGCCGCAAGGCTTCCCGCAGCGGCTCACGACGCCTGATCGCCACGGCCATGCCGGCGAGGAAGCAGTCGCCCGAGCCCACGGTGTTGCGTACCTGCTCCAGCTCGACTGCCGCATGCCACACGCCGCTGTCGTCCATGCCCAGCGCGCCCTGCGCGCCCAGGCTCAGCACCGGCATCGCCACGCCGCGCGCGGCGAGTTCGCGCAGCGCGGTGACGGCGGCATCGAGATCGCCCACGCTGCGGCCGAACAGCGCCTCGGCCTCGTCGCGGTTCGGCTTCAGCAGGAACGGCTGCGCCGCCACCGCCTGCCGCAGCACTTCGCCGCTGGCGTCGATCAGGCAGCGCTTGCCGGCCGCATGCACCTGCTGCGCCAGTTCGGCATAGGTGTCGACGGGCAGACCACGCGGCAGGCTGCCGGACAGGATCACCAGCTCGCTTTCCGCCAGCGCGAGGCGAAAGGCACGTTGCAAGGCTGCGCGGTCACGCTCGCCCAGTTGCGGGCCCTGCCCCAGCACCTCGGTGATCCGGCCATCCGCGTCCTGCAGCGCGATGCAATGGCGCAGCGGCGCGTCGATTTCCACGCCGTGGAACAGCACGCCGCGCTCGCTCATGCGGCGCGCGGTGAGGTTGCGGTGCGCGGCATCGATCAGGCCGATCAGCTGCACCGGTTCGCCCAGCGCGGCGATGGTCTGCGCCACGTGCAGACCCTTGCCGCCCGGCAACACCTGCTCGTGCACCGTGCGGTTGACCTCGCCCAGGTGCAGCGTGTCTACCCGCATCAGGTGGTCGATCGCGGTGTTGATGCCGACGACCGTGATCACGCGGCGCTCCCCAGCAGCGCTTTCGCCTCGGCCTCGTCGGCCTGGCGTGCGGTGCCGCCCACGCCGCGGGTGGAGAGCGCGCCGCAGGCATTGCCCCAGCGCAAGGCCTCGGTCAGCGACAGGCCGCGCAGCCACGCATGCAGGAAGCCGGCGTCGAAGGAGTCGCCGGCGCCGGTGCTGTCCACCGCGTCCACCGCGAAGGCCGGCGCTTCGATCAGTTTGCTGGCGCCGTCCAGCGTGGCGCAACCGTTCCGGCCGCGCTTCACCACGATGCGGGTGCGGCCATTGTCCAGCGCGCGCATGGCATCGAGCATCGACTCGCATCCGCTGATGCCGGCGAGTTCCACGTCGTTCGGCAGGAACAGGTCGACCTCGGCGAGCAAGTCGTGCCATTCGTCACCCCAGCGCTGCTCGGGGTCGAAACCGGGATCGAGCGAGGTGCTTAGGCCCAACTTGCCTGCCCGCACGAACAGCGACTTGAGTTCCGGGCGCAAGGCGCTCTGCAGGTAATACGAGGACACGTGCAAGTGGTCGGCCGCAGCCAGCAGCGCGTCGTCGATGTCCGCGGCGCGCAGCGCGCCGATCGCACCGGCGAAGGTGACCAGCGCACGGTCGCTGCTGGTGGAGAACGAGGCGGTGATGCCGGTACGCAGCGCGGGCTCGCGGCGCACCGCGGCCACGTCGATGCCGGCGCCCTGCAACGCCGAGACGCAGAAGCCGCCCCAGCCGTCCACGCCGACCTTGCCGGCGAAGGCTACCGGATTGCCCAACCGCGCCAGCCCCATTGCGCAGATCATCGAGGAGCTGCCCGGCACGACCAGCGCGTCTTCGGCCAGCACCTCGCGTCCCGGCGCGGGGAACGCCTGGCAGTCCCGGAACACCAGGTCGACGTTGAGTTCGCCGGCGACGAGGATGCGCTTCACGCCTTGCGCTCCTCACGCTGTGTGGTGCCCGCGGCATGCAGCGCGAAGGACTCGACCACCCGGGTGAGCACGCCTTGCGCCGGCGCATCGGGCTTGCCGCCCAACGCGAGGCATCGGAAGAACGCCAGTACCTGACCCACCGCCACGTCGGCCAGCAGTGGCAGCGCGTCGTCGCTCGCCGCAAGGCCGGCGAGATCCACCGCCACGTCCTGCGTGCCGATCACGTCGTCGGCGATGCCCTCGCCCACCAGCACGCGCGCCAGGCCCAGCCGCTTGCGGCCGAGCTCGCGCAGCAAGTCGTATTCGTAGGCGCGCACCGCCGGGTCGGGCGAGAGGAAGGCCACCACCAGGGTGCGCTCGTCGAGGCTGGACATCGGGCCGTGCCGCAGGCCGAGGAAGGTCTCGGCCATCGTGCGCACGCGGCCGGCGCTCATCTCCAGCATCTTCAGCGCGGCCTCGCGCGCGGCGCCCAGTGCGCCGCCGCTGCCGAGGTAGACCGCCTGATCGAAGTTGCGGTATGCGATCGCCGCCAGCGCATCGGACTGCTGCTCGAACACGTGCTGCACGCAACCGGCGAGGCGTTGTACGCCGGCCGTGTCGGCGCGGCCACCCAGCCCGCTGCCGGCCAGCACCAGGTTGGTGAAGCTCGAGGTCATCACCAGGCTGCGGTCGTTGGTGCGCTCGTCCAGCACCAGAGAGAAGTAGCGCGGCTCGTTCCGGTACTGCGTGGCCAGCTTGCCGTTCGCGTTGCAGGTGATCGCGAGGTGGCGCCAGTCCGGCGCATGCGCCAGCAACTGGTCGACCACGCCGGCGCTCTCCGGGCTGTCGCCCGAGCGCGCGATCGAGATCAGCAGGCCGCCACCCGGCGGCAGCGCGCGGCGCCAGTGCGTAAGCAAGGTGCCCGCGGCGATCGCCTGCACCGGCACACCCAGTGCCTGCTGCAGGTCCGGCGCAATGCATTCGCTGGCGTAGATCGAGCTGCCCGAACCGGTCAGCACGATCTGCGCGGGGCGCGGCGTCAGCGCCGCTTGCAGCTGCGCCTGCACCGACGGTTCGCGCAGCAACGCGGCGGTGGCTTGCCAGGTCGTCGGCTGCTGCAGGATCTCGCGCAAGGTATCGGCATAGCCGAGCTCGCGCTGCGCCGCCGGCGCAGCCGCCGCCAGCGCGGCTAGACTGTCGAATGCTTTCGTTTTGTTTCCAAGTATTGACATTTGACTCATTTCGTTCGAATGTGAAGCCATCCGCCCACCACTGCAGCGTATTCGAAATGAATCAGAACTTACAAGTATCTTCGCAAGCTTCCGAAAAGTTTTCGAAACTCGCGCTGTCACAGGGCAAGCGCGCCCGCCTGTGGCGCCTGCTGTACGGCTCGGGTCCGAAGAACGGCAGCCTGCTGGTGCTGCCGTTGGACCAGGGCCTGGAGCATGGCCCCACCGACTTCTTTCCCCATCCGCCGGCCGTCGATCCGGGCTACCAGTTCGAACTCGCCGCAGCCGGCGGCTTTTCTGCCATCGCGCTGGGCATCGGCCTGGCCGAGAAGTACATGGCCGAGTACGCCGGTCGCGTGCCGCTGATCCTCAAGCTCAACGGCAAGACCAATATCCCCAGCGACGCCGAGGCCACCTCGCCGCTGTTCGCCTCGGTGGAAGACGCAGTGCGCCTCGGCGCCGACGCCGTGGGCTACACCATGTACGTGGGCTCGCCGCGCCAGCACGACGAGTTCCGCCAGTTCGAGCAGGTTCGCCGCGACTGCGAGCGCTACGGCATGCCGCTGGTACTGTGGTCCTACCCGCGTGGCAGCGCGGTCAACGCCAGGGGCGGCACCAACACGCTGTACGCGCAGGACTACGCCGCGCGCGTGGCGCTGGAACTGGGCGCCGACATCGTGAAGCTGCACGAGCCGAACGACAGCGTGGCGAACGTGCCGGCGCCGTACGACAAGCTGCAGGAAGACTCCGCCGCCCGCTGCGCCCGCGTGGTGCGCTCCGCCGGCCGCACCATGGTGCTGTTCTCCGGCGGCGAGAAGAACGACGACGACGACGCGGTGCTCCGCAAGGTGGAGCACTACATGCAGTCGGGCGCGAACGGCGTGATGTTCGGCCGCAACATGTGGCTGCGCCCGTTCGACCAGGCGGTGAACCTCGTGCGCCAGGTGCACGGCATCATGGCGAAGCATCCGCGCTGAGGCTTGCGGCCTTCACCGCCCCACCACTCGTCATCCCGGCGAAAGCCGGGATCCAGCGCTTTTCGCGGGTCGCTCGAAGCAAAGTCACGGGATTCCTGCCTTCGCAGGAATGACGGGTGTTGACTCCCGCCGCACATGGCGCCTGCCGCGGTGTAGTTTGTCCGGCGCAAGAAGCGAATCAGGTAGTTGCACCATGACCCACCAGAAATCCTGCCTCTGCTGCGCTCCGCCCACCGGCGCCGGCACGGTGCGTATCGAGGCCAGCGGCAAGAACCCGCTGCAGACCGCGCCCGACGCCAGCAAGGGCGAGCTCAAGCTCAAGGATTTCAAGCCGCGCAGCATGCTGCGCGTGCCGCAGACGCTGATCGAGCGGCCGCGTTTCCCGGTGATCGACGTGCACGCCCACCTCACCTGGTCGAAGAACGTGCGCAGCGGCGTGTCGGTGGGCGAGGAGATCACCGCGTTCAGCACGCCGGAGGCGCTACTGCCGGTGATGGACCGCAAGGGCGTGCGCACCCTGGTGAACCTCACTGGCGGCGTGGGCAAGGGACTGGAGGAAAGCATCCGCCTGTTCGACCAGGCCGCGCCGGGGCGCTTCCTCACCCTCACCGAGCCTTCGTTCGCGCTGTTCCCCGAACCGGACTACCCGCAGCGCCAGGCCGACGCGATCGAACACGCCAGGCGCGTGGGCGCGCGTGGGTTGAAGCTCTTGAAGACGTTGGGCCTGTACCTGCGTGAGCGCATCGACGACGGCCCGCTGGTGGGCGTGGACGACCGCCGCTTCGATCAAATGTGGGAGGCCTGCGCCGCCCACGACCTGCCGGTGTTCCTGCATGTCTCCGACCCGGAGGCGTTCTTCCTGCCCACCGACGGCGAGAACGAGCGCTACGAGGAGCTGGCCAACCATCCGGACTGGTCGTTCTACGGCCCGGAGTTCCCCAGCCACCAGGAACTGATCGCCGCGCGCAACCGCATGATCGCGCGCCACCCGGACACCACCTTCGTGCTGCTGCACGTGGGCAACAACGCCGAGAACCTCGCCGCGGTCGAGGACTGCCTCGCCCGTTTCCCGAACACCCTGGTGGACATCAGCGCGCGCATCGGCGAGTTGGGCCGCCAGCCGCGCATCGCCCAGCGCTTCTTCGACCGCTATCAGGACCGCATCCTGTTCGGCACCGACGCGGTGCCCTCGCCGTGGGGCGACGACGTACCCCAGCAGCTGTTCGGCGACGCGTTGTATGAGATCTACTACCGCTTCCTGGAAACCGAGGACGAGTATTTCGACTACGCCCCCGCCCCGGTACCGCCGCAGGGGCGCTGGGCCATCTACGGGCTGAAGCTGCCGGACACGGTGCTGCGCAAGGTCTATCATGACAATGCCGCCCGACTCCTGCACATTGCCGACGCATGAGCAAACTCCCAGCTGCCAAGCCCACCGCCCCACCCCGCCATCGCCTGCTGCTCGGCGAACGCCGTCGCCTGATCGTGGAGCACGTGGAGGAACACGGCCGCGCCACGGTGGAGGAGCTGGCGAACAAGTTCGCCACCTCGGCCGTGACCATCCGCGCCGACCTCGAAGCACTGGCAAATGCCTCGGCCATCGTGCGCTCGCACGGCGGCGCGCTGCCGGTGATCCCGGTCAGCAGCGACATCCCGCTCAACATCAAGGAAACCCGCCACCAGGCGCAGAAGCTGCGCATCGGCCAGGCGGCGGCGGCGATGATCCGCGACGGCGAGACGATCATCCTCGACTCCGGTTCCACCACCGTGGAGATCGCGCGGCAGATCCGCCAGCGCAAGTTCGAGTCGCTCACCGTGATCACCAACGCGCTGAACATCGCGCTGGAGCTGTCCGGCCTGCCGCACGTCCGCGTGATGATGCTGGGCGGCCTGCTGCGCCAGACCTCCTATTCGCTGGTCGGCCCCGACGCGGAACACGCGCTAGCCAAGCTGTCGGCCGACCGGCTGTTCCTCGGCGTGGACGGCCTCGACCCCGAGGTGGGCGTGACCACGCCCGACCCGCTGGAATCCGCGCTCAACGCGCTGATGATCCGCGTGGCGCGGCAGACCGTCGCCGTGCTGGATTCCAGCAAGCTGGGCCAGCGCAGCCTGTCGGTGATCGCGCCGGTGCGCCAGCTGCACAAGGTGATCAGCGACAGCAGCGCACCCGCCGAGACCGTCGAGGCGCTGCGCAACGCCGGCGTGCAGGTCGAATTGGTCTGATCGCCGCCGCCCTGATTGGTCGTTGTCCGGGCGTACCGGCCCGATTACGCTCGACGTCCTGTGCTCGCGCAGCTCCGCAAGAGGGTGGGTGATGGCCGCAGCATCCGTGGTGAACGACAGGCGCGCAGGGGCGCCCGCATGGCTGGTGGGATGTCTCGCCGTTGGCGCGAACGACTCCGTCGCGCGCGGCATCGGCCCTGGCCGGATGCTGCTTGCGCTGGTGATGATCGCGCTTGGCTTGCGTGGCTTGGTGTTCGGTGATTTCGCCGGCGTCTGGCAGCGCATTCCGATTGCACATTTGCCTGCGCAAGGCTTCTTCATCTACCTCACGGCACTGGTCGAGCTGGCGACCGGTATCGGCATCCTGCTCCCTCGCCTCGCGAAGGTTTCCGCCGGCACGATGTCGGTGTTCGCGCTGCTGTGGATGGTGCTGCTGAAATTCCCGGCCATTCTCTACGCGCCGTCGATGGAGGCCGTGTGGCTGGGCGCGGGCGAAATCGCGGTGATCCTCGCCGGCGCGTGGACGGTGTTCGCCACGCTGGCGAACCCGGATGGCCGCTTCCTCGCGGGCCGCAACGGCATCCGCAACGCGCGGCTGCTGTTCGTGCTGGCGCTGCCGACCATCGGCCTTTCGCACTACTTCTATGCCGACATCACGGCCGGTTTCGTGCCGGCGTGGCTGCCTTGGCGGCATGGCTGGGCGTACCTGACCGGCGCGGGCAGCCTGGCAACCGCCATCGGCCTCCTGTTCGCGTTGTGGCCGCGCCTGGCCGCCACGCTGGAGGCGGCGATGCTGGGCGTCATCACCGTGCTGGTCTGGCTGCCGCCGCTGCTCGTGCAGCCGCATGACAGCGGCGCATGGTCGGCCTTCCTGATGTCCAGCGCGATCGCGGCGGGCGCCGCGGCGGTGGCGGATTCGTATCGCGGCATCGGCTGGACGACGCGCGGCCTGCACCCCTGAAAGTGCCTTGCGCCAACCCTGAAGCCCTGGCGGCGATGCGCGATGGCATCGCCGCCAGGCCGGTTCAGAACGACCAGAGGTAGTTCAAGGTGGCCATCGTCGCCTCGTTGTACTGGCCGAAGTAGCGGTCGTAGCCCAGCGTCAGGTTGCTGCGCGGGCTCATGCTCCAGTCCAGCGTGGCGCCGGTCACGCCGCCGTAGCGCGACAGGCCGACGCCTCCCAGCGGCGCCCACTGGTTCATGCCGGTGAAGCTGGCGTCGAACGCCTCGCCGTGCAGGCCGAAGGACTGCTGCCATGCCAGCCGCCCCTGCAGGCTGAGGCTGCCGCCGCGCGCCAGCTGCCAGTCGCGGCTGGCACGCAGGCCCAGGCCCGCCTGCCAGCGCGCGGTGGTGAGCGCACCTGACTTCAGGCCGAAGCCGTCGCCGCCCAGCTCGTCGAAGCCGCTGTCGCGGATCTGCGCATACTCCAGGCTCGCATACGGCGTCACGCGGGTGTGGCCCAGGTTCAACCGGTAACCGCTCTCCCCGTAGGCCAGGCCGTAGCTGCCGCGACTGTCGCTGCCCACGCCGCCGAACTGGCTGCCCAGTTGCAGGGTGCGACGCATGGTTTCCCGGTAGGAGCCCACGCCCAGGCGCCCCATCGCGTACCAGTTGCCGCGCAGCGCGCCGCCGTAGAGCATGCCTTCCACCGCGTGGCTGTAGCTGCGATCCGCGCTGGCGTCCAGCAGTCCCATGCTTCGGCTCTGGCTCAGCGCGAAACCGGCCACACCGCCGCCGTCCACGCGGAAGTCCTGCCCGACCAGCACACCGGACAGGTTGTAGTCCACGTTGCCGTATCCGCTGCGCGACATGCCGCCTTCGTAACCGAGATTCTGTGTCCATGCCCCCGGCTGCGGCGCATCGAGCAACTGGTCGAAGCGCGAGGACAGCGCGCGCGTGCCCGCGTCGATCGCCTCGAAGGTCATCGCCGTACTGGCCGCGTGCAACTGGCCGGACAGGCTCTCCAGCGACTGCTGCAGGTTGGCCGGGGTGGCGGTCTGCTGCAGGCTAGCCGCGCCGCTTACGAAAGAGGCATTGGTGCTGCCTGCTGCTCCACTGAGCTGCGCATTGACTTGTTGAAAGGCGCCGTCCACGCGTTGTGCTGCGCCATACGAAGCGGCTGTATAGCTCATGCCGGGAACGGCGCTGGCCTGAACCTGCACGACATTCAACCACGCACTGCTTGCGTCATAGCTCAACGTGGCGTTCAACAGCACGCCCGTTCCAACACTGAGCGATGAAAACGTGCCGCTCAGCCCACCGTTGGCCACAAGCACATTGGTATGCGAATTGGCTACATAGCCATTGGCGGCGCCCACAACCTGGAGATCGGCCCCGGGGTAGCCGTTGCCGGGGCCAGATAGTGTGGCTGCCCCACTAACCCGCAACACGGAACCAAGTTCCAGCGCAAGATGACCGCCAGGCCATTCGTAGTAATTACCGCCGACATTGACGTCGCCGCCACTCACCAGCAACGTACCGCTGTTGGTGATGTTTCCGCCGACAGTGTGCGTGTCACGCACCATGCCATCGATATTCAGGGAACCACCGATTGACTTGGCAACCAGCATGCCCCCTTGGACATCCGTCAACCCGGTGTATGTAGCCGGTTGGGTGAGTACCAACGTACCGCTACCCTGCTTGATCAGGCCGCCCGCGCCGGAGATCGGATTGTTCCAGCTCGAGGTGCCACTGAAGCTGACGGTGACGTCGCCCCAGTTGAACTGCATCGGTCCATTCACCGCGCGGCCCACGTCCAGCTCGCCGTAGCCGAAGGTGGCATTGGGCTGCGAACCGCCCAGCGGATCGGCGGTGCCGAGCAAGGTCTGCCGCACGAGATCGTTGCTGAAGTACGGGTAGGCCTGCCACACCAAGGCCGCCGCGCCGGACACCATCGGTGCGGCAAACGAGGTGCCGCTGACCTGCCAGTAGGTGGGACTGGTGGTACTGGAAATGGTGTCCTTGTCCAGCACGATCACGTCGCCGGGCGCGGCGAGGCAGTAGTTCATCGCACGGCCGCAGGCGTTGGAATAACTCGCCAGTTGGGTGGGGCTGTTGCTGTTCACCGCCACCGCCACCAGCCAGCCCTTGTCCAGGCCCAGGCCCGGCGCCACGGTAGGCAGGCTGGCGATGTCGCTGGGATCGCTCTGCGAGCTGTTGCCTGCCGCGAATACCACCAGTCCGCCCTGCTGCACGAACGGCTGGTAGGCCTGGCCGAACGCCGTGTTGATCGAGGCGTTGGTGGTATCCCAGTAGATACCGCCCCAGGAGTTGTTCTGGATTTTCACGCCGGCCTGCATCAGTGCCGGGTTGAGCGTCTGCGCGAAAAAGTTCGCGTCGGTTGCAGTCACCGGATTTCCGTTGCCGGTGCCGTCGTCCGGCGGCGGCGTGTCATCGATGATGCGCGCCGAAACCAGGCTGGCACCGGGCGCGATGCCACCCGGAAACTTGGCGAACGACGTGCCTGCGGCGATTCCCGCGACCCAGGTGCCGTGGCTGTCCACGGCGTCCACGCTGGTATTGTTCTTCGTCGGATCGACGTAGATCAGTTCGGGTTGCGCAACCCGACCAGACACGGTCGGATTGGAGTGCATGATACCGCTGTCCACCACGCCGATGGTCACGCCCGCGCCGGTGTAGCCCGCGTTGTGGGCGGCGTAGGTGTTGGTGATCGACAGCTGCGCGTCCAGCGGCGGCGGCGGGGCTGGTGCCGGTGCCGGTGCCGGTGCTGGGGCCGGCGCTGGGGCCGGTGCCGCAGGTGTCGGCTTGACGTTGCCGCCGCCCCCACCACCACCACAGGCCGCCAAGCTCAGGGCCATGCTGACGGCAACCGCCAATTGACGACAACGCAGGCCGCACGCGGCCCAATCCCCTTGCGAATTCATGACCTCTCCCCTGCTCCCTGGACGACGCCCGCCACCTCGAAAGAGCCACGGCCTCGGCAACGCCTGTCGGCATGGCTCCGGTGGAAGCGGAGTGTGGCACAACGCCGACCCGGCCAGAGGCGATTGCGAGTTCCGTGCGCATGCCGCCAGCCGGTTTGCCGCACTGCGCCATCGGCTGCGATAATCGGCAGGTTGCTTCCCCGGCGCCACGCGCCATTCGTGTTTGCGGAGACCCCCCATGTCCGACGTCAGTGTTGTCATCGCCGGTGCCAAGCGCACCGCCATCGGCTCCTTCCTCGGCCAGTTCACCGGCGTGCCCACGCCGAAGCTGGGCGCCACGGCGATCAAGGCCGCGCTGGAACAGTCCGGCGTGGCCGCCGCCGATGTCGGCGAGGTCATCATGGGCTGCGTGCTGCCGGCCAACCTCGGCCAGGCGCCGGCCCGCCAGGCTTCGCTGGGGGCCGGACTGCCGCCGGCCGCCGGTTGCACCACGATCAACAAGGTCTGCGGTTCGGGCATGAAGGCGATCATGCTGGGCCACGACCTCATCAAGGCCGGCTCGGTGGCCATCGTGGTGGCCGGCGGCATGGAGTCGATGACCAACGCGCCGCACATGGTGCAGGCCCGCACCGGCATCCGCTACGGCGACGGCAAGCTGGTCGACCACATGGCCTGGGACGGCCTGACCAACCCCTACGACGGCAAGGCGATGGGCGTGTTCGGCGAGCTGTGCGCCGACAAGTACCACTTCAGCCGCGAGGAGCAGGATGCGTTCGCGACGGAATCGGTGAAACGCGCCCTGGCCGCGCAGCAGTCCGGCGCGTTCGCCGGCGAGATCGTTCCGGTCACCGTGGCCGGCCGCAAGGGCGACGTGGTGGTGGATACCGACGAGCAGCCCGGCCGCTCCGACATCGCCAAGATCCCCTCGCTCAAGCCCGCCTTCCGCAAGGACAACGGCACGATCACCGCGGCCAGCTCGTCCAGCATCTCCGACGGCGCCGCCGCCGTGGTGCTGCTGTCGGCCGACGACGCCAAGGCGCGCGGCCTCAAGCCGCTGGCCCGCATCGTGGCCCACGCCACCCACTCGCAGGAACCGGAATGGTTCACCACCGCCCCGGTGGCCGCGATCCAGCAGCTGCTGGAAAAAACCGGCTGGAAAATCAGCGACGTCGACCTGTTCGAGGTCAACGAGGCGTTCGCCGTGGTGGCGATGGCGCCGATGCGCGAACTCGGCATTCCGCACGACAAGCTCAACGTCAACGGCGGCGCCTGCGCCCTCGGCCACCCGATCGGCGCCAGCGGCGCGCGCCTGGTGGTGACCCTGCTCAACGCCCTGAAAACCCGCGGCCTCAAGCGCGGCATCGCCAGCCTGTGCATCGGCGGTGGCGAGGCCACGGCGATCGCGGTGGAATGCCTAGCCTGAATCACGGAGCCGTAACGACGGCGTTCCGATACTCTTTCGCTGAAAGCGCGTTGAACCGGCTTTCAACGGAGTCTGAAGCGACGCTCCGAAAGTTATGGCGCAGGACGCGGGAAAGCGCTATTAATAAACAGCCATTCGGCATTCCACGGCAAAGGAGATCCACCATGAAGTTTACGCGTACCCTACTCGCCTCCGCGCTCGTCGCGCTGCTGGCGGCTTGCAGCAACGGCGCGCAGGATTCCGCGCAGAACGCCCAGCAGTCTGCTGACCAGGCGCAGCAGTCTGCCGACCAGGCGCAGAAGGCTGCCGAGCAGGCTGCCCCGGCCGCCACCGCTGCCGCTCCGGCTGCTGCCCCGGCCTCCACCGCCGCTGCTCCGGCTTCCACCGCCGCTGCTCCGGCCGCCGCTGGCACCGCCGCCAACGCGATGGACAAGATGAAGAGCGCTGCCGACAACGCCTCCGACGCCGCCGGCAAGGCTGCCGACGCCGCGAAGGACGCCGCTGGCGCCGCAAAGGACGCTGCCAGCAAGGCCAAGGACGCGATGAAGCACTGATCCTGCTACTGCTTCGTTCGGAAAAACGGCCGCCCTGTGCGGCCGTTTTTTTGGGTGTATTTGCAACTGTATCTGTGCGTTCGTCCTTGAACGCGAAGATCAAATGGGTGGCCAACCCTGGCTGCACTGTTCAACCATCTGCGTTCGTCCATGAACGCGAGAATCAAACGGGCGGCCATCCATGGCCGCACGGCTCAATCTTGTGCGTTCGTCCTTGAACGCAAAAGTCAAACGGGCGGCCATCCATGGCCGCACTCTTCAAAAAGGGCCGTCCCGACCCGCTTTTGGGGGTTGGCGATTTCACTGCACGGCGCAGCCGGTATCATCCACGGTTTCATCTCGACGGCCATCGCGCATGAGTGTCATCGTCTCGCAGATCGATCCCCGCTCTCCCGAGTTCCAGGCCAGCAGCGCGCGCCTGCGCACGCTCACCGACGAGCTGCGCCGGGAACTCGCGCGCACGGCCGAAGGCGGCGGCGCGAAGGCACGCGAGAAACACGTCGCGCGCGGCAAGCTGCTGCCGCGCGAGCGCATCCGCGCCCTGCTCGACCCCGGCTCGCCGTTCCTGGAACTGTCGCCGCTGGCCGCGCACGGCATGTACGACGACGCAGCGCCCGCCGCCGGCCTGATCACCGGCATCGGCCGCGTCAACGGCATCGAGGTGGTGGTGGTCGCCAACGACGCCACGGTGAAGGGCGGCACCTATTTCCCGATCACCGTGAAGAAGCACCTGCGTGCGCAGGAAGTGGCGCTGGAGAACCGCCTGCCCTGCGTCTACCTGGTCGATTCCGGCGGCGCCTTTCTGCCGCTGCAGGACGAGGTGTTTCCCGACAAGGAACACTTCGGCCGCATCTTCTACAACCAGGCGCGGATGTCGTCGCTGAACATCCCGCAGATCGCGGTAGTGATGGGCTCGTGCACCGCCGGCGGCGCCTACGTGCCGGCGATGAGCGACGAGACGATCATCGTGCGCGAGCAGGGCACGATCTTCCTGGGCGGTCCGCCGCTGGTGAAGGCGGCGACCGGCGAAGTGGTGGACGCCGAGACGCTGGGCGGTGCGGATGTGCATACCTCGATCTCCGGCGTGGCCGACCACTACGCCGAGAATGACGCGCATGCGTTGTCGATCGCGCGCGACATCATTGGCCATCTCAACCGGACCAAGGCCATGCCGCTCGCGCTGGCCGAACCGGCGGAACCGAAATATTCCGCCGAGGAACTCTACGGCGTGATCCCCGAGGACACCCGCCGCCCGTTCGACATCCGCGAAGTGATCGCGCGCCTCGTCGACGGCTCCGAGTTCCACGAGTTCAAGGCGCGCTACGGCAAGACCCTGGTCTGCGGCTTCGCGCACATCCACGGCTACCCGGTGGGCATCATCGCGAACAACGGCATCCTGTTCGCCGAGAGCGCGCTCAAGGGCGCGCACTTCATCGAGCTGTGCAACCAGCGCAACGTGCCGCTGGTGTTCCTGCAGAACATCACCGGCTTCATGGTCGGCAAGAAATACGAGCAGGCCGGCATCGCCAAGGACGGCGCGAAGATGGTCACCGCGGTGGCCTGCTCGCACGTACCGAAGTTCACCGTGGTGATCGGCGGCAGCTTCGGCGCCGGCAACTACGCGATGTGCGGCCGCGCCTACGGCGCCCGCTTCCTGTGGATGTGGCCGAACGCGCGCATCAGCGTGATGGGCGGCGAACAGGCCGCATCGGTACTGGCGACGGTGAAGCGCGACGGCATCGAGGCCGCCGGCAAGACGTGGAGCGCGGAAGAAGAGGATGCCTTCAAGGCGCCGATCCGCGAACAGTACGAGCGCCAGGGCCACCCGTACTATGCCAGCGCGCGGCTATGGGACGACGGCATCATCGACCCGGCCGATACTCGTCGCGTGCTGGGCTTGGCGATTTCCGCATCGATGAACGCGCCGATCGAGCCGCAGCGCTACGGCGTGTTCCGCATGTGACCCGGCGCCCACGGTGCGGCGCCGGCCACCCTGTCACGTGGTGGCATCGCCGTTCCGTTTAACGGGCGCGCGGGCGAAAGTGCAACGGCAGCGGCTCCACCGCCATGCGGGCTTGGCCGGAAGCGCCCGGGCCGCGCGATGCGATGGGCGCTGGCGCAGCCGCAGCCGGCTTCTTCGGCCCGCAGGCGCCGCAGGTGGAGCAGCCGTCAGCGCAGTTGCCGGTGGCCTGCTTCGGTTGCAGGCGACGGCCGAGCGCCTTCGAGAAGCGCGAATCGCGTCGCGCCAGCCGGATCGACCACGCCGCCAGCCAGCGGTTGCTGAGCTGCGGCGCCAGCTTGCGGATCAGCACCAGCACGCTGGCCGCCACGATCAGGCCGAGCACGATGTACTGGACCAGCAGGCCGGTGCTCATGTCAGTGCGCTCGCGATCTGATAGGTGAGCAGGGAGGCCGCGTAGGCCATCACGAACATGTAGCCGAACGAGATCGCCACGTTGCGCCACGACGCGGTTTCGCGCTTGATGATCGCCAGCGTGGACATGCACTGCGGCGCGTAGGCGAACCACACCAGCAGCGACAGCGCGCTGGGCAGCGAGATCTGGCTCGCCAGCGCATGCGCCAGTCCGTCGCCGGACACTTCACCGCCCACCATGTAGACGGTGGCCAGCGCCGCCACCGCGGTTTCGCGCGCGGCGAACGCCGGGATCAGGGCCAGGCTCATCTGCCAGTTGAAACCGATCGGCGTGAAGATGTGCGCGAGTCCGCGCCCGATGTAGCCGGCGAAGCTGTAGTCGATCGCCGGCAGGGTCGCGCCCGCCGGCGCGCCCGGGAAGGTGGAGAGAAACCACATCAGCACGGTCAGCGCGAGGATCACGCCGGTGAGCCGCTTCAGGAAGATCGCGCCGCGCTCGTACAGGCCGATCGCCACGTCGCGCAGCTTGGGCAGCCGGTACGCCGGCAGTTCCATCAGCAGCGCGTGCTCGCTGCGGTCGCGGTGCAGGTGCTTCATCACCCAGGCCACCGCCATCGCGCCGAGGATGCCCGCGAGGTACAGCGCGAACAGCACCAGCCCCTGCAGGTTGAACAGGTCGAACACGCGGTGCGCGGGGATAAACGCGGCGATCAGCAGCGCGTACACCGGCAGTCGCGCCGAGCAGGTCATCAGCGGCGCCACCAGGATGGTGGCGAGGCGGTCGCGCGGATCCTGGATGCTGCGCGTACCCATGATGCCGGGGATGGCGCAGGCGAAGCTGGAGAGCAGCGGGATGAACGAGCGCCCGGTCAGTCCCACCGACAGCATCAGGCGATCCAGCATGAACGCCGCGCGCGGCAGGTAGCCGGATTCCTCCAGCATCAGGATGAAGAAGAACAGCACCAGGATCACCGGCAGGAAGCCGAGCACCGTGCCCAGGCCGCCGAAGATGCCGTTCACCACCAGGCTCTGCAGCGGGCCGGCCGGCATCAGCACGGCGACGTGCTCGCCCAGCCAACCGAAGCCGTCGCCGATCAGGTCGCTCATCGGCTTGCCGGCGGCGTACACCGCCTGGAACACCAGGAACATCACCACCGCGAGGATGGCGAGGCCGAACACCGGGTGCAGCGCCCAGCGATCCAGCGCATCGTCCAGCTTCGCGGTCGCACGCGGCATGCTCACGGTGGCGGCGAGCAGCTCGCGCACCTCGGCATGCAGGTCGGCGCGGCTGGCCGCATCGTCGGCCTGCGCCTGCGCTGGCAGCGGCAGCTCTCCGTCCACGCGCTCCACCAGCGCCCGCGCACCGCCGCGCTTCACCGCCACGGTTTCCACCACCGGCAGGCCCAGCCGGCGCGACAGCTCGGCCACGTCGATCACGATGCCGCGCCGGCGCGCCGCGTCCATCATGTTCAGTGCCAGCACCACCGGGCGGCCCAGCCGCCGCACCTCCAGCAGGAAGCGCAGGTGCAGGCGCAGGTTGGTGGCGTCGGCCACGCAGACGATCAGGTCGGGTCGCGCCTCGCCGGGGTAGTTGCCTTCCAGCACGTCGCGGGTGATCTGCTCGTCGGGGCTGACCGCGTCGAAGCTGTAGGCGCCGGGCAGGTCGAGGATCTGCAGCACGCGGCCGGACGGCGCCACGAAGCGGCCTTCCTTGCGCTCGATGGTGACGCCGGCGTAGTTCGCCACCTTCTGCCGGCCGCCGGTGAGCAGGTTGAACAGCGCGGTCTTGCCGCAGTTCGGGTTGCCCACCAGGGCGATGCGCAGCGCGTCCGCGCTCATGCGGCCTCCTCGGATCGCACGCTGACCCGGGCCGCCTCGGCGCGGCGCAGGGCGAAGCGGGTGTAGCCGATCTGGATCAAGAGCGGATCGCCGCCCATCGGCGCCACCGCCGCCACCCGCACCGCCTCGCCGTCGACGAAACCGAGATCGCGCAGGCGCTGCGCAATCGGGTCGTCCGCATGGGCATCGTCCACGCGATCCACCACGGCGACGGCACCCTTCGGCAAGTCGGACAAGCGCACGGTCGATCCGATACAAATAAGAATGGTTCGCATTGTAGCCACATTTCGCATTTGTTGCAGGGCCGTCCGGGCCGTGTCGCGCGACGATTTAAGATGGCGGGATTCCCCACGCAGGATCCGGTCATGCCCACCTCCGTACAGATCACCGACCGTGCCGGCGTGCGCACGCTGGCGCTGCACCGTCCCGAGGTGCACAACGCCTTCGACGACGCGCTGATCGCCGAACTCACCGCCGCGATCGAGGGCGCCGGCCACGATCCGGCGGTACGCGCCATCGTGCTCACCGGCAGCGGCGCCAGCTTCTCCGCCGGCGCCGACCTGAACTGGATGCGCGGCATGGCCAAGGCCAGCGAGCAGGAGAACCGCGACGACTCGCTGCGCCTGGCGCGGCTGATGCGCAGCCTGCAGTTCTGCCCCAAGCCCACCCTCGCCCGCGTCAACGGCGCGGCCTACGGCGGCGGCGTGGGCCTGGTCGCCTGCTGTGACATCGCGATCGGTGCGGACGGCGCGAAGTTCGGCCTCACCGAGGTGAAGCTGGGCCTGGTACCCGCGGTGATCTCGCCCTGCATGATCGCCGCGATCGGCCTGCGCCAGGCGCGCAAGCTGTTCCTCACCGGCGAGGTGTTCGATGCCGCCGAGGCGCAGCGCATCGGCCTGCTGCATCAGGTGGTCGCGCCCGCGGCGCTGGACGACGCCGTGGCGTTCGCGCTCAAGCTGCTCGCCAAGGCCGGCCCCGAAGCGCAGCGCGAGGCCAAGCAGCTGGCCTTCCGCATGGGTGGCCTCGACGAGCACGCCGCCGAACGCATCGACCACCGCAACGCCGAGCTGATCGCGCGCCTGCGCGTGTCGGCGGAAGGTCAGGAAGGACTCACTGCCTTCCTCGACAAGCGCGCGCCGGCGTGGACCATCGGCTGAAGATTGCATCGGCAAGCCGCATGTTTGCTGCGCTGCGCATCGGCTGCGGCGCAGCAATCTGCTAACTTTCAAAGGCTTTGCACTGCACGTACCGGCCCAAGGAACCCGCATGTTCGAACGCGTACTGATCGCCAACCGCGGCGAGATCGCCTGCCGCGTGATCCGCAGCTGCCGCCGGCTCGGCATCCGCAGTATCGCGGTGTACTCGGAGGCGGACCGCGACGCCCAGCACGTGCGCCTCGCCGACGAGGCCTGGCCGATCGGCGGCCCGCGGCCGGCGGATTCCTACCTGCGCATCGAGGCGATCCTCGACGCGGCGAAAAAGAGCGGCGCGCAGGCGATCCATCCCGGCTACGGCTTCCTCTCCGAGAACACCGCGTTCTCGCGCGCCTGCCAGGACGCCGGCATCGTGTTCATCGGCCCCGACCCCGAGAGCATCGAGGCGATGGGTTCCAAGGCCGGCGCCAAGCACCTGATGGCGAAGCACGCCGTGCCGCTGGTGCCCGGCTACGACGGCGACAACCAGGACAACGCCTTCCTCGCCGAGCGCGCGCACGAAGTCGGCTATCCGCTGATCATCAAGCCCTCGGCGGGTGGTGGCGGCAAGGGCATGCAGATCGTGCGCTCCGACGCCGAATTCCCCGAGGCGCTGGCCACCGCGCAGCGCGTGGCGCTGGCCGCGTTCGGCGACGCCAGCATGCTGCTGGAGCGCTACATCGAGCAGCCGCGCCACATCGAGTTCCAGGTGTTCGGCGACCGCCACGGCCACGTCATCCACCTCGGCGAGCGCGAGTGCTCGGCGCAGCGCCGCTACCAGAAGGTGCTGGAGGAAACGCCCTCGCCCTTCCTTACGCCCGAGAAGCGCGCCGCGATGGGCGAAGCCGCCGTCGCCGCCGCGCGCGCAGTGAATTACGTGGGCGCGGGCACGGTGGAATTCATCGTGGGCCCTGCGGGCGACTTCCACTTCATGGAGATGAACACCCGCCTGCAGGTCGAGCACCCGGTCACTGAGTTGACCCACGATGTCGATCTCGTGGAATGGCAGTTGCGTGTCGCCCACGGCGAACCGCTGCCGCTCACGCAAGACGAAGTGGTCTCGCACGGCCATGCCATCGAGGTGCGCATCTACGCCGAAGACCCCGAACAGAACTTCCTGCCCGGCTCCGGCAAGTTGCACAACCTGCGCCTGCCCGTGCCGTCGCGCCACGTGCGCCTCGACGGCGGCGTGGTCGAAGGCGACACGGTGACGATCTTCTACGACCCGATGATCGCCAAGCTGATCGTGTGGGACGCGGATCGCCCGCAGGCACTGGAACGCCTGCGCCAGGCGCTGGCCGAATGCGAGATCGAAGGCCCGAAATCCAACATCGCCTTCCTCGAACGGCTGGTGCGCCATCCGGCGATCACCGAGGCGCGCATCGACACCGGCTACCTCGACCGCCATCTCGATGAATTCGTCACCGGTCAGCGCGAGCCCGACGCGCGCACGCTGTTCGCCGCCGCCACCGCCGCGCTGCTGCACGACGAGGAACACGTGGTGGCGAATCCCGCCGACCCGCATTCGCCCTGGGCCAGCGCCGACGCTTGGCGCGTTGGCCATGCCGGCAAGCGCGTCATCGCGTTCACGCGCGGCGAGTCGCGTTTCGAGATCGAGGCCCACGGCCACGCCGGCGACTATGCGTTGCGCCACGGCGAGGCCAGCTGCGACGTGCATGGCGCACGGCTGGACGACGGCGCGCTCAGCGCCCGCTACGACGGCGAGGCCGAGCGCCATGCACTGCGCAGCAACACCCGCCGCGTGTTGCTGCACGATGCCGAAGGGCATCGCTGGCGCCTCGACCGCGCCGCCGCCTACGCGTGGAAATCCAGCGACAGCAGCGGCGGAAACCAGGTCATCGCGCCGATGCCCGGTCGCATCGTGCTGGTGAAAGCCGGCCCCGGCGACAGTGTCGCGGAGGGCCAGGAACTGCTGGTGATGGAGGCGATGAAGATGGAGCTGGCCTTGAAGGCGCCGCGCGCCGGCACCATCGAGAGCGTGTCGGCCGCGCAAGGCGATTTCGTCGAGGCCGACGCCGTGCTGGTGCGCTTCGCCAACTGATCCTGCCGAGGAGTCTCGCCGTGGCCGAACTGTTCTACAGCGATCCTTACCTGCGCAGCTGCGAGGCGCAGGTGCTGCGCCACGACGAGGCCGGCCTGGTGCTGGCCGACACCGTCTGCTACCCGGTCGGCGGCGGCCAGCCGGGCGACACCGGCACGCTGCGCCTCGCCGATGGCCGCAGCTGGCCGGTCCTCGACACCCGCCGCGACCGCGAGACGCGCGAGATCCTGCATCAGCTGCCCGCCGATGCACCGCGGCTGGCGCCGGGCACGGCGGTCAGCCTGACGCTGGACTGGGAGCGCCGCCACCGCCACATGCGCATGCATACCGGCCTGCACCTGCTCGGCTCGCTGATCAAGGCCGGCGTCACCGGCGGCAACCTCACCGATCGCGGCGGCCGGCTGGACTTCGACCTCGGCGGCCTCGACCTTGCGCTAGCCGCGGACGCGCTCAACGCGGGCCTTGAGCGCCTGGTGGCCGCCGATGCGCCGCTGCACGTCAGCCACATCAGCGGCGCCGAACTGGCCGCGCGGCCGGAGCTGATCCGCACCATGTCGGTCACCCCGCCGCTGCACCTGCCGCAGATCCGCCTGGTGGAGATCGAAGGCGTGGACCTGCAGCCCTGCGGCGGCACCCACGTGGCGCGCACCGGCGAAGTCGGCGCGCTGCGCGTCAGCAGGATCGAGAACAAGGGCAGCCACAACAAGCGCGTGGCCGTGACTTTCGCGGATTGAGCCGAACCATGAATACTGACAACCACGTACGCATCGTCGAAGTCGGCGCCCGCGACGGCCTGCAGAACGAGAAGACCCTGCTGCCGGCCGAAGTGAAGATCGCGCTGATCGACCGGCTCTCCTCCACCGGCCTGAAGACCATCGAGGCCACCAGCTTCGTGAGCCCGAAGTGGGTGCCGCAGCTCGCCGATGCGGCGGAGGTATTCACTGGTATTCGGAAGGTGCCGGGCGTGAGCTATCCCGTGCTGGTGCCGAACCTGCAGGGTTACGAACGGGCACGCGAAGTGGGCGCCACGGAGATCGCGGTGTTCACCGCGGCGAGCGAGGCGTTCAACCACAGGAACATCAACGCCAGCATCGACGAATCCATAGCCCGCTTCATGCCCGTGCTGGAGCGCGCGCAGGCCGACGGCGTGGCGGTGCGCGGCTACGTCTCCACCGTGCTCGGCTGCCCCTACCAGGGCGAGGTGCCGGTGTCTGATGTGGTGCGCGTGGCCAAACGCCTGCACGAACTCGGCTGCCACGAGATCTCGCTGGGCGACACCATCGGCGTGGGCACGCCGGCGAAGGCGCGCGCGATGCTGCACGCGGTGGCGCAGGAAGTGCCGCTGACGGCACTGGCCGTGCATTTCCACGACACCTACGGTCAGGCGCTGGCGAACATCCTGGCCTGCCTGGAGGAAGGCGTGCGCGTGGTGGACAGCGCCGTCTCCGGCACCGGCGGCTGCCCGTATGCCAAGGGCGCCACCGGCAACGTGGCCAGCGAGGATGTGGTCTACATGCTGCACGGCATGGGCATGACCACCGGCATCGACCTCGACCTGCTGGTCGCCACCGGTGCCTGGCTGGCGGCGCAGCTGCACAAGGACACCGCCAGCCGCGTCACCAAGGCGCGCACGGCGGTCGGCTGACGCCATCCCCGCTCCTCTCGTTATCATCGGTGCCTCGATCGGCGAGGGGACGAACGATGCGCACAAGCCCGATGCTTCGGTGGACGGCGACACTCCTGCTGCTACTGCTCTGCTCGCTGGCCACCGCCGCGACGACGCAGAAGGGCGACTGGCTGCTGCTGCCTGACCGCGTGTGGACCGCCGACGGCGACGCCGCACATGCCGGCTGGGCCGTGCTGGTGCACGACGGCGCGATCGCCGCGGTGGGCCCGGCCGCATCGGTCCAGGCACCGGCCGGCGCACAACGCGTCGAACTGCCCGGCGCCACGCTCACGCCCGGCCTGGTCGACCTGCATTCCCACCTGTTCCTGCATCCGTACAACGAGACGTTGTGGAACGACCAGGTGCTCACCGAGCCGCAGGACTACCGCACGCTGGAAGCCGCAAAGCACGCACGCGACACCTTGCTCGCCGGCTTCACCGCCCTGCGCGACCTCGGCACCGAGGGTGCCGGTTTCGCCGACGTGTCGATCAAGCGCGCGATCGAGGAAGGGCTGATTCCCGGCCCGCGCCTGTTCGTCGCCACCCGCGCCATCGTCGCCACCGCCAGCTACGGGCCGGGTCCGCGCGGCTTCCGGCCCGACCTGGACCTGCCGCAGGGCGCGCAGCCGGTCACCGGCACGGATGCCGCCGTGGCGGCCGTGCGCGAGCAGGCCGCGCGCGGCGCGGACTGGATCAAGCTGTACGCCGACTACCGCGTGGGCGACCACGGCCAGACCATGCCCACGTTGTCCCCGGCCGAGATCAAGGCCATCGTGGAGGCCGCCCACCAGATCGGCCGTCCGGTCGCCGCGCATGCGGCCAGCGAGGCCGGCGTGCACAACGCGGTGGAGGCCGGCGTGGACACCATCGAGCACGGCTACGGCGCCAGCGAGGCCACCTTCCGCCTGATGAAGCAGAAGGGCATTGCCTACGAACCCACGCTCACCGCGGTGGAAGCCACCTCCGAGTACTTCCAGCACTACGTGCCCGGACAGTCGGCGCCCACCCCGGCCATGCAGGAGTCCGCGCGCGCGTTCCGCACCGCGCTGAAGCTGGGCGTGACCATCGGCAACGGCAGCGACGTGGGCGTGTTCGCACACGGTGAGAACTGGCGCGAGCCGGCCGCGATGGTGGCCGACGGCATGACGCCCGCGCAGGCGCTGCACGCCGCCACCGACGTGGCGGCGAAGATCCTGCGCCAGCAGGCCGTGTTCGGCCGCGTCGCGCCCGGCCTGCGCGCCGACCTCGTCGCCTTTGCGGGCGACCCGAGTGCGCGCATCGGCGACCTCGCGCATCCGGTATTCGTGATGAAGAACGGCGCCGTGTATCGCACACCTGCAGGCACGCCATGACCGACGCCTTCCTGATCCGCTCCATCGAACCGCGCGACGATGTCGCGATGGCCGCGATCATCCGCGCGGTGATGCCCGAGTTCGGCGCCGACGGTCCCGGCTTCGCGATCCACGATGCCGAGGTGGACGCGATGTACGCGGCCTACGCGCAGCCACGCTGCAGCTACTTCGTGGTCGAACGCGACGGCGTGGTGGTCGGCGGCGGCGGGGTGGCGCCGCTGGCGGACGGCGAGCCGGACGTGTGCGAGCTGCGCAAGATGTATTTCCTGCCGCAAGCGCGTGGCATCGGCGCCGGTACGGCAATGATGCAGCGCTGCCTCGATGCGGCGCGCGCGCACGGCTTCCGTCGTTGCTATCTGGAAACACTCACCGGCATGGATGCAGCGCAGGCGCTGTACCAGCGCAGCGGCTTCGTGCCGATCTGCGCTCCGCTGGGCGGCACCGGCCACCACGGCTGCGACCGCTGGTTCATCCGCGAATTGTGAGGTGACGCCATGAACAAGCACGATCCGCGCGTCGACGCCTACATCGCCAAATCCGCCGAGTTCGCGCGGCCCATCCTCGAACAGCTGCGCGCCACCGTGCACGCCACCTGCCCCGAGGTGGAGGAGGGCATCAAGTGGGGCATGCCGTTCTTCAGCTACCAGGGTGCGCCGATGTGCCACATGGCCGCGTTCAAGCAGCACTGCAGCTTCGGCTTCTGGCTGGCCAAGGACGTCACCGGCGGCAACGACGGGGACGGCATGGGCCAGTTCGGCAAGCTCGCCTCGCTGAAGGACCTGCCGCCGAAAAAGGAACTGGCCGCCCTGCTCCGCAAGGCGATGGCCTTGAACGAGGCCGGCGTGAAACACGTGCGTCCCAAGCCAGGCAGCAAGCCGCCGCCGGTGCCACCCGAGGATCTCGCCGCGTTGCTCGCGCAACGGCAGCACGCGGCCGCGCGCAAGACCTGGACAGCCTTCCCGCCCGGCGCGCAGCGCGAATACGTCGGCTGGATCACCGAGGCCAAGACCGATGCCACCCGCCAGAAGCGCCTCGCCACCACGCTGGAATGGCTGGCCGAGGGCAAGCGGCGCAACTGGAAGTACGAAGCATGCTGAAGGCCACCGTCCGATGATCCGCATCGCCCGCGGCGAGGATGCCGCCGCCATCCATGCGATCTACGCGCCGCACGTCACGGACGGCGTCGCCACCTTCGAGAACGTGCTGCCCGGCGTCGAAGCCATGCGCGAACGCATCCTCGCCCGCCTGCCGCGTTACCCGTGGCTGGTGTGGGAGGAAGCCGGCGAGGTGCTGGCCTATGCCTATGCGGGCCGCTTCCGCGAGCGTGCCGCCTACGACTGGATCGCCGAGACCTCGATCTACGTGCATCCCGATGCGCAGCGCCACGGCATCGCACGCCGGCTCTACGGCACGCTGCTCGACACGATGCGCCTGCAAGGCCTCACCCAGGCGGTGGGCGTGATCACCTTGCCCGGCACGACCAGCGTGGCCTTCCACGAATCGCTGGGCTTCGCGGCCGCCGGCGTGTGGCGGCAGTGCGGCTGGAAGCTGGGGCGCTGGTGGGACGTGGGCGTATGGCAGATGGAGCTGCAAACGGCAACGCTTCCGCCACCGGCGGTGACGCCGTTCGCGGCGCTTGCCGCAACTCCGGCGCTGCATGCCCTGCTGGGCCGAGTCCCATGACAAAACGGCAGGACCGCCGTTTTGCACGCCCGCAGGGCGCCTGCCAGGATGGCGCACATGGAGGTGCGCCATGAAAAACGGCGCGCCCGCACCGCGGACGCGCCGTCATGCCGCCTGTGCAGGCCGGCCTCAGTGGTTGAGCAGCAGGTCGACGATCACGCCGGTGGTGATCGCCACCAGCAGGAAGTCGCCGTTGTCGCTGCGCACCCAGTGGTAGCCGCGTGGCGGCTCGCGCAGACGGTCGGCGCGCCAGTCGTACACCACATAGCGAGACTCACGGTATTCCACCGGCAGATAGCCGCCGCGCCTGTACCAGCCCTCGTGCTCGCCGCGATCATGCCAGTTCTTGTAGTGGCCGTAGGCGTGGCCGCGGCCATGCCCGTGGCCACGATCGTCGCCATCGTCGTGACGCACGTAGCGGTCGCCACCGTCGTCGTGGCCGCGGCCGCGATCGCCATCGTCCTGGTGTTGACGGTCATGCCCCCGGTCGTGCCCGTGGTCGTAGTCCTGCGCCAGCGCAGTGCCGCCGGCCAGCATCAGCATCACGCCACACACGACAGACAGACTCTGCAGCTTCTTCATGGTGATCTCCACTCGATGGATCATGGAACCCGCCCGCATCGTACCGGCGGTCGCCCGGCTCCCCCGTGCGACCCGGCACAAAACTCGTCTCCGGCGCCCCAACCCGGCATGAACCGCCCGAACCCGGCAGGTTTCGCGTTCAGCCTGCAGCAACCGCCGCCGCTCGGCTAACATTACCGCCTTTCGGCATCCGTTTCGGGGACTTCCATGCAGCTCGATCAGGTCAAGGCGATCATCACCGGCGGCGCCTCCGGTCTCGGCCACGCAGTGGCGCAGCACCTCGTCGCCCACGGCGGCCAGGTGGCGCTGTTCGACGTCAACGAGGAAAAGGGCCAGGCCGCCGCCCAGGCGCTGGGCAAAGCCGCGCGTTTCTACAAGACCGACGTCACCAGCGAGGACGGAGTGACCGCCAACGTGGCCGCCGCACGCGAGGCGATGGGCGGGCTCAACGTGGTGATGAACTGCGCCGGCATCCTCGGCGCCGGCCGCGTGCTGGGCAAGGAAGGCCCGATGCCGCTCTCCACCTTCGCCAGCACCGTGATGGTGAACCTGGTCGGCAGCTTCAACGTGGCCAAGGCCGGCGCGGCGCTGATGCAGGGCAACGAGGCGGGCGAGGATGGCGAGCGCGGCGTGATCGTCAACACCGCCAGCGTCGCCGCCTACGAAGGCCAGATCGGCCAGGCCGCCTACTCGGCATCGAAGGGCGGCGTGGTCGGCATGACCTTGCCGATGGCGCGCGAGCTGTCGCGCTTCGGCATCCGCGTGGCGACCATCGCACCGGGCATCTTCTGGACGCCGATGGTGGACGGGATGCCCGAGGCCGTGCAGCAGTCGCTGTCCGCATCGATCCCGTTCCCCTCGCGCCTCGGCAAGCCCGAGGAGTTCGCGCAGACCGTGGCCTTCATCCTCGGCAACCGCTACATCAACGGCGAGACGATCCGGCTGGATGGCGCAGTGCGCCTGCAGCCCAAGTAAGTTCAGGATGAACTCATCCCGTGCAGGCCATGGATGGCCGATGACACGGGATCCAGTTCCCTCGCCGTCATTCCATCACCCAGCACGCGATTCCACACCCATGAAAGCTTCCGACGTCAAGAAAGGCAACGTGGTCGAGCACGAAGGCACCGTGTACCAGGTGCGCGACATCGAGCGCAGCTCGCCCACCGCGCGCGGCGGCAACGTCACGTTCCGCTTCACGCTGTATTCCATCCCCGGCGGGCGCAAGTACGACCTCAGCCTGCGCGCCGACGACGACCTGAAGGAGATGGACCTGGTGCGCCGCGCCGCGAACTTCTCCTACAAGGACGGCGACGCCTTCGTGTTCATGGACGCGGAGGACTACACCCAATACCTGCTCGGCCCCGAGCTGGTGGGCGACAACGCCGGCTACGTGGTCGAGGACGTGGAAGGCTTCTACGTGCAGCTGATCGACGACGCCCCGGTGGGCCTGCAAGTACCCACCAGCGTGGTGCTCACCGTGGTCGACACCGCGCCGGAGTTGAAGGGCGCCAGCGCCACCAAGCGCACCAAGCCCGCCAAGCTCAACACCGGTGTGGAGATCCAGGTGCCCGAGTACATCACCAACGACGAGAAGGTGTGGGTGAACACGCTGACGGGCGAGTTCGCCGGCCGCGCCTGACGTGCAATGACGGCGCCGGCTTGCCGGCGCCGCTCCCGCCATCACCCCGCTTCAGGCAGCATCGCGGACAAGTCCGTCACACCCACGTCGATGCCAGCCTGGCTGAGCAGTGTGGTGATCTGCCCGCGGTGATGGGTCTGGTGGTTGAAGAAGTGCTGCATCAGGTGCCCGAACTTCCGGGTGAATGCCTGCCCCGCGCGATTCCGGTAGTCCAGCGTCTGCTCATACGCTTCGTCCGTCGCTTCCGCGCAGAACGCGACTGTCGTTTCGTCCATCGCCATGCGCGCCTCGCGCAGCCGCTCGAACTCCGGGTGAAGGATCTCCGCGAGCGTGTACGGATGCGGCAATGCCCGCACGGGTTCGAGCGCGCGGAATGCCGCCGGATGATCGGCGAACCGCTTCAGCCAGATGGTATCGGCCACCAGCAGGTGGTTGAGCGTCCCGAACACCGAGCCGAAGAACGCACCGCGGTCCTCGCGCATCGCCGTTTCACCCAGCCGCGCCGCCGCGTCGTAGAGCTTTTCGTTCATCCACCGGTTGTAGCCGGCCAGCAATTCGAAATGGTTCTTGAGCGACATCGTCGGAATCCAGCGGGGGCCATGTCCGATGGTAGTGAACCTGGCGATGATCGGGACAGTTGCGTGCGACGTAAGGCAGAATCCCCGCATCCCCGCCGGCCACGCACCCCATGTCATCCAGCGCCTACTCCCTGCGCGCCCAGCTCGTCGAAAGCCTGACCCACATCAAGCGGCCGGACGTGCCGCTGTGGGTGGTGCTGCGCAATACCCTCGCGGTGATCCTGCCGCTGGGCGTGGGCCTGGCCACGGGGTATCCGGAGGTCGGCCTGGGTGTGGGCGCCGGCGCGCTGGACACGATGTTCTCCGACCAGCCCGGCCCCTATCGCCAGCGCATGCGCCGGCTGCTGTTGGCGGCGCTGGTGGCGGGGCTCGCCGCGCTGCTGGGCTTCACCATCGGCGGCCAGCTGTTGCCGATGCTGCTGGCCACCGCCGCGTTCGGCTTCTGCGGCGGCATGCTGGTGGTGTTCGGCGCGGATGCCGCGCGTGTGGGCATGACCAGCATGATCCTGCTGGTGATCGCCGCCGCCACGCCAATCTCGTCCACGAACGCCCTGCTCGCTTCCGCCCTGATCGCCTGCGGCGGCCTGCTGCTCGCCCTGCTCGCGGTGGCGGCTTGGCCGCTGCAACGCTATCGCCCGGAGCGCCATGCGCTGGCCGAGGTGTATGCGGGACTCGCCGCGCTGGCGCGGCAACCCGGCCAGGACAATGATGCGAACCCCGCGCTTACCGACGCGATGACCGCGCTGCAGCACACCTTGCTCGGGCGCTACCGCGCGCACGGCCGTGCGATGGAAGCGTTCGCCGTGCTGCTGGAGCTGGCCGAACGCATCCGGCTGGAATTGATGGCGATATCCGAGCTGCATGCCGCTCTGGCGGCGCATGCCCGCTATCGCCTGCGCGCCGCACGCGTGCTGGATGCCGTCGCGCGCGCGCTGGAAAACGCCGAGCCGCCACAACGCGCGGAACGCGCCCTGGCGGCCTTGCGCAACGACACCCGCGCCGTGCCCGACGCCTTGACCGCGCATCTGCGCGCACTGGACGGCCAGCTCGCCGCCGCGGTGCGCAACGCGAACTGGGCCGGCAGTCGCGGCGAACTGCGGGCGGCGGCAGCGGAGACGCAACTGCCGCGCACGCTGCAGAGCGGCTCGGTGCGCGCGATGCTGCGCGCCAACCTCACGCCGCGCTCGGTGGCGTTCCGTCATGCCGTGCGCATGGCGGTCTGCCTCAGCGTGGCGTTGCTGGTCTCGCGGCTGTTCCAGCTGCCGCACGGCTACTGGCTGCCGATGACCGCGGCGATCGTGCTGCGTGCGGACTTCTCGGCCACCTTCAACTTCGGTCTGCTGCGCGTGGTGGGCACGGTGCTGGGCCTGGTACTGACCACCGCCCTGCTGCACCTCACGCCGGACTCGCCGTGGGCGCACCTCGCGCTGATGGCGCTGTTGTGCATGGCGTTCCGCTGGCTGGCCAACGCGCACTACGGCATCGCGGTGGCCGCGCTCACCGGCACGGTGGTGATCCTGCTCGCGTTCGAAGGCGTCGATTCCGGCGTGGCGGTGACCGACCGCGTGATCAACACCGCGCTGGGCTGCGGCATGGCGATGCTGGCTTATCTCGCCTGGCCCACCTGGGAGCGCGGGCGTGCGCACGACGCGCTGGCCGAGATGCTGGACGCCTACGCCGGCTACCTGCGCGCGCTGGCGCATCCGGAACAGCGCGAGGCGCAGCGCGAGACGCGCAGCCTGGCGCGCACCGCGCGCAGCAACGCGCTGGCCTCGCTGGAACGCATGCGGGCGGAACCGGGCACGCCGCCGTCGCTGCTGGAGCTGGCGCGCGCGCTGTTCGCCAACGGCAACCGGCTGGCGCGCACCGCGATGGCGCTGGAAGCGCTGGGCGATGCGTCGCCCACTCCACCCGCCGCCGTGAACGCCTTCGTCGCCACCTGCGCGGATGCCGTGCAGGTCGTCGCCACCGCCCTGCACGAGCAGCGCGCCCCCGATGCCCTCCCCGACCTGCGCGCGCTGCAGCAGGCGCTGCGCGCCTCGCTGCAGGCCGAGGGGCACGCCGAGGCCGAATCGCTGGTCCGGCTCAGCGACCGCCTGACCGACAACATCGACACCCTGGCCCACGTGCTGCGACGCGCGTGCCCGGCAGCCGCGGGGTAACCAGGGTCAGGCGGCATCCGTCCACGTCGACTCGATGTCGCCCTTCACCGCCTCGTCAATGGCCGCCGTGGACATGTCGAGCATCCCATGCACGCAGCCGTGCCGCATGCCGGCGTAATCGCCGTCATGGCGAAAGGTCGCCGTCCAGTTGACGCGACCTGCGCTCGCCAGCTGGTAGTCCCCTTCATAGGTAAACCCGTTGCTGGTCTTGCCGGAGACATTGCCCATGGCTGAAGCCTCTTGGCTCGATCGTCCCGACAGCATAGGCCTTTGCGACGCCATGGCGCCTGTTTGCAAAACGACGTGCTGCCTCAGCCCTCCTTTTCCGGCAATCGCGAGTACCCGTTGTCGTCTCCATGAAGCGACAAACCGGAGGTAACTTTCCCCGTATCCCGACGAATGGATGGAAGACCGGCGCAATCCCGGTCGCCTGAAAGTACCGCAGGGCGACTCCAGACCGGGTCGTCATTCCGAACCGTTTCAGTCGAGGACACGCACATGAAAAAATCAGCCTGTGGCATCGGCTTGCTTTCGCTGATCATTGCCGGCGGCGTGGCCGCCCAAGGCACTCCGCCATCGGGGGACGACCAGGCACTGGTCGTGACCGCGTCGAACACGACGCACAACCAGCTCATGGTCTACAACACGGCAGGCGCCCTGCTCGAACAGCTTCCTACCGGCGGCGCGGGAGGCGTCAGCGGCAACGCCGGCGGCATCGCCCAGGATCACGATCGACTCGCCGTGGTCAATTTCGGCTCGGGCAACGTATCGGTCTTCGGGAAGGACCGCGGGCACGCCGCCCTGCGTTTCGAGAAGCTTGTCCCGGCCCTCACAAACCCCGTGAGCGTCGCCTTCGGCAACCATCACCTGTACATCCTGACCGCGTCCTACATCGAATCGCACCGGATCGACCGCTACGGCGTCGAAGCGGCGGCGGACGGCGAAGCGAAACTGGTCATTGGCGACGGCTCGGCCGCGCAGGTTGGAACGCTGCGGGGCCAACTGGTCATCAGCGAAAAGAGCAATGCGATTGAAACCGTCAACCTGGATGGACAAGGCGCGGTCAGCGGAGCGACCATGCTGGTTGCCCATATCCCCGCCAACGTCAATGCGCCGTTCGGCCTGGCCACGCGCGGCAACGACGCCTACGTGACGATTGCCCATGCGAACGAGATCAGCCTGGTCCGGCACGACGCCGTGCTGGCCGTCACCGGTTCGGGCACCCAGTCCGCACCCTGCTGGGTGACGCTGGACGGGCCCTTCCTGTTCTCGGCCAATTCGCCGAGCAAGTCGGTGTCGCGGTATGCCGTCTACGGCGAAAAAATCATCCAGGACGCGGCGGTCGTCACGACCTTCAATGGCAACCCGACCGACATCACCTACCGCAACGGCCTGGCCGCGGTGATCGATGCCAACGGCAGCGTCTCGCACGTCTCCATTTTCGACGTCGACGGGGACGGCAACTTCACCTTGAAAGGTCTGGCCACCATCAACAGCACCGCCACGAACGGCGTCGCCATCGTGCCCGAGGATCGCGATTCCAGTTGGTGATGCAAAACCGGGGTCAGAGTGCAATTTGGAATCAACAGGCCCGGAAATGCACGCTGGCCCCGGTTTGACGCCAACCTCAGCCGCCCCGCTTCCTGGCGGTGGCCTGCTTGCGTCTGGCCGCGCGGGCGCGGTCGGCGGACTGGACGCCATGCGCCTTCAGGATCGCGGGAAGCAAGCCCGGAAAGCGCTGTTCGATCTCGGTGCAGCGGCTGGTGTTGTGCATTTCCACGCCATGCCGCTCGCTGCGCACCAGCCCCGCTTCCCGCAGCGCACGAAAGTGCTGCGAAAGCGTGGATTTGGGAATGTTGCGATCGCTGACCTGCAGGAAGTTCGAGCAGATGCTGGTGCACGCCGAGCCCGCCAGTTCCGCATAGATCGCCACCCGCACGGGATCGGACAGGGCATGCAGGATGCCCTCCACGGTGATGTCATCGATCGACGGGTGAATCAGCGGTCTCATGGCGATCATCCTAGCAGCTCTTGACATTTGGTTCTTTAGTTCATAAGTTGCGAACTATTGAAGTATAACCTTCCCCACCCCGCAACCCAGGACTGTCATGAGCAAGCTCACAGGTAAGGTCGCCATCGTCACCGGCGCATCCAAAGGCATTGGCGCCGCCATTGCCAAATCACTGGCCGCCGCAGGCGCGTCGGTGGTCGTCAACTACGCCTCCAGCAAGACCGGCGCCGAAACCGTCGTCGCCGAGATCGGCGCGGCCGGCGGCAAGGCGGTCGCCGTGCGCGGGGACGTCTCGAAGGCAGCCGACGCGAAAGCCATCGTCGACGCGGCGATCGCGCAGTTCGGCCGGCTGGATATCCTCGTCAACAACTCCGGCGTCTACGGGTTCTCCCCGCTGGAGAGCATCACCGAGGAAGACTTCCACCGGCACTTCAACGTCAACGTGCTCGGCCTGCTGCTGACGACCCAGGCCGCCAGCAAGCATCTCGGCGAGGGCTCCAGCATCATCAACATCGGATCCGTCGTCACCCGCATCACCCCGCCGGGCAGCGCGATCTATACCGGCACCAAGGGCGCGGTGGACGCCATCACCGGCGTGCTGTCACGCGAACTGGGCCCGCGCAAGATCCGCGTCAACGCGTTGAACCCGGGCATGATCGAAACCGAGGGCACCCATGCCGCCGGGTTCATCGGTTCGGACTTCGAAGCTGGCGCCGTTGCGCAAACGCCACTGGGTCGCATCGGCCAGCCGAACGACATCGCCTCGATCGCCGTGTTCCTGGCTTCCGATGATTCCTACTGGCTCACCGGCGAGCAACTGCTTGCAGGTGGCGGCGTGCGCTGATCGGGCAACAGGCACGTTCCGTCGATGGAAGGCGCCTGATATTGCGCAGCAAGACGCTGCGCGATATCGGGCTGTTGTCAGGCAGCGGCTTCGCGACGCGGCAGTTTCCAGTCGGGTCGCACGAAGTGGCAGGTATAGCAAAAACAAAAAACACGGGTCGGGTAAAAAGAAAAGTGCACTCTGACCCCGGTTTCAGCCGGCCAGCTCGCGCTGCAGCCAGGCCCGCGCCAGCCGCCATTCGCGCTGCACGGTGCTGGTGGAGATCTCCAGCGCCATCGCGATCTGCTCCGCGCTCATGCCCATGAAGAAGCGCATCGCCACAATGTCCGCCTGGCGGCGGTCCAGCGTGGCCAGCATGTCCAGGCATTCGACCAGGGCGCTGTAGTCGACGCCGTCGGACAGCTCCATCGAGATTTCGGTGATCTGCAGGCGGTCCGCCTCGCGCGGCCGCTTGGCGGCGTTGCGCCGGCGCGCCGAATCCACCAGCACCTCGCGCATCGCGCGCGCCGCCACGCCCAGCAGGTGCCGGCGGTTCGCCCAGTCCGGCGCCTGCGTGCCGCCGAAGACCTTGAGGTAGGCCTCGTTGACCAGCGCCGTGGCGCTCAACGTGCGCTCCATCTGCTCGTTGCCGAGCTGGGCGCGGGCGATGCCGTGCAGCGCGTCGTACATCTGGCGCAAGGCCTCGTTCAAGGCCACCGGGTCGCCAGCCTGGGCGTCGCGCAACAGCCGGGTCACCTCGACCGTGTCGTTCAATGCTTCGCTCCTGTTCCTGCGGTCGCCTGCTCGGCGACCATCAGCGGCGCATCGTGACACGGCGTCGATGACGAATCGACTGCCGCAGCGGCCGGAGCCGGGCCACGGCACGATTCCCGCGGCGGCGTCGCGGACGCCTGCCCGGTTGCCGTGGCTGCCGCCCGGCCCGTGCCGCTGCGCGCCTGGCGCAACCTGGCATCCAGCCGCGCCGCATCGGCCACGCCGCGGGACGCGGGTGCGGCCTTGCTCGCGCGGTTGAAGTCCGTCAGCTGCGCCAGCCACTGCGCCGCCTGCCCGGGATGCCCGTCGAGCAGGGCCGCCTCGCCCAGGCCGGCCAGCGTGCGACCCCAGGCATCGGGCAGTTCCCGCGGCCCCGACGTGCCCATCTGCGCCAGCGCCGCGCTGAAGTTGCGCATGGCCGAGGCCGCATCGTCATGCACCAGCGCCGCCTCGCCCAGCACGACCAGGGCGTTTGCGCGATTTTCCCGCGCCCACGGCGAACCGTCGCGCGCGCGCCGCTCCAGTTGCGCCAGCTGCGGTTGCAGCAGTGCCGCAGCGTCGGCGCTGCGCCCCATATCCATGTACACCCTGGCCAGCCCGGTCAGCGTGTAGAGCTGGAAATCGGGCGACTCGTGCGCGAAGGACTGCGCCAGCTTCGCGGAACGTTCCAGCGCATCGCGTGCATCCGGCAGGCTGCCGAGTTGGTGCAGCGCCACGCCGAAATAGGTCAGCAGCCCGGACATGCCGGGGCCGACCGAGCCCACCTGCCGGTCGTAGTCGGCGATGGCGCGCCGGAACAGCTGCACCGAACCGGCGGGGTCCTGCCGCATCGACACCAGCGCCAGCACGAAGCGGTAGTAGACCAGCGCGGGGTCGTCCTGCACGTACAGGCGCTGCGCTTCATGCAACGCCTGCCGCGCGCTGGCGATCGCGCCCGCGTCGTCGTCCATCGCCCCCTGCGCCATCGCCAGCACGGCCTCGGCCTGCAGATGCAGTTCGCGGTCCGGCTGCCTGCGCGCATCGAGCTGGGCGAGTACCTGGCGCACTTCATGCGCGATCGATGCGGCCGTCTCGTTCGAGCCGCCCAGTTCGTTGTACAGCAGGTTGATGCGCACGCGCAGGATTTCATCGGCATGGTCGCCGGGCGCCTGCGCCAGCAGCTTCATCGCCTCCTGGTCCAGCGGGATCGCCGCGGACAGGTTGATCACCGTGGAATAGGCGCGCCCCAGCGCCGCCAGCACCTGTCCGCGTTCCAGCACGTCGGCGTCGTAGGACGCCTGCAGCTTGCGCGCCTCCTGCAACGGCGGAATCGCCTGGCCGCCCAGGCCGAGCTGGTTGTACGAACGCCCCATCGACAGCAGCAGGCTGACCCGCACCGGCGCCGGGATGTCCCGCTGCGACATCAGCGTGGCCGCGCCGCGGTCCAGCACCTCGCGCACCGTGACCTGGCTGCCGTGCGCGTGGGTGGGGTCGGCGTTCTCGAACAGGTTCTGCAGGAAGCCGGCGATCGCCGCGGTCTTGTCGCGCTCCAGCTCCAGTCGCCGCATCTGCTGCATCCGCTGCACCGCGAAGGACACCAGCAGCGCCAGCACCAGCGCCGCCGCGCTGGCGCCCACGGCATGCCGGCGCACGAACAGCCGCAGGTGATACCAGGCCGCGCCTTGCCGGGCGCGTACCGGCCGCGCGGCCAGGTAGCGCTGCAGGTCGGCGGCCAGCGCATCCACGCCGGCGTAGCGCTCGCAGGGATCGCGGCGCAGCGCCTTCATCACGATCGCATCGATGTCCGCCGGCACCTCATGCCACAACGACGTCGCACCGGACTTGCGCAGGCGCTTGCTCGGCGGCAACAGTTTGCCGGTGTCGATGGCCTGCGTCAGGCTCATCGGCGAAGCCTCGTCGCTGTCGCCGAACGGACGCAGCCCGCAGACCAGCTGGTACAGCACCACGCCCAGCGACCACACGTCGGCGCCGGTGCCCAGCGGCCGGCCGTGCAGTTGCTCGGGGCTGGCGTAGGCCAGGGTCAGGCTGCGCATGTCGGTCTGCGTCTGCGTGGCCGCTACGCCGCCAACATGGTCGAGCAGCCGGGCGATGCCGAAGTCCAGCAGCTTCGGCTCGCCCTCGTCGGTCACCAGGATGTTGCCCGGCTTGAGGTCGCGGTGGATCACCAGGTGCTGGTGCGCGTAATGCACCGCCGCACACACCTTGAGAAACAGCGCCACCCGCTCGCGCAGCGGCAACTCGTGGCGCTCGCACCAGCGGTCGATGCGCTCGCCCTGCACGTACTCCAGCGCCAGGAACGAGCGGCCGTCGCTGGTGGTGCCGCCGTCGATCAGGTGCGCGATGTTGGGATGGTTGAGCGTGGCGAGGATGCGCCGCTCTTCCGTGAAGCGCCGCAGCGGCTCGCATCCGGAGATGCCGCCGGTGTGCAGGAACTTGATCGCCACCCGCTGGCGCAACTCGTCCGGCGTGCCCTCGCCCAGCGTCCGCTCGGCCAGATAGACCACGCCGCCGCCGCCCTCGCCCAGGCGGCGCAGGATGTGGTATCCGCTACTGCCCGCCGCGCTGATCAGGCTGCCGACGACATCCGTCGCCGCCGCCAGGCGCGGCAGGCTTGCGCAGCCCACGGTGGCCTCGGCGGCCTCCAGCATCCAGCGCACTTCGTCCCGCATGTCCTCGTCGCCGCGGCAACACGCGACCACGTAGGGCTCACGCTCCGCCTCGGCCAGATCCAGCGCCGCCAGTGCGATCGGTTTCGCGCGGAGGTAACGTAATCGACGCTCCTCGTTCACAGCTTTTCCCCCTGTGCGCGTCGCTCCCTGGCACGCTTTCAGACCGGCAAGTATAGGCTTCCGCCACGCCAGTGTGCAGTGCCCCGAAACGGCCTCCCGACCCGTCGCAACGCGATTCCGGCCCCTGTGGATCGGCGCCGTTCCCGCCCTGCGATGTGCGCTCGCGGCACGACGCATATGCCGCAAGGCTCTAAACTGCCCGGATGCTCAAGATCGACACCCACGCGCACATCCTGCCCCGCGACTGGCCGAACCTCGCCGCCAAGTACGGCGACGAGCGCTTCCCGGTGATGACCCACACCGACGGCCGCCACCGCATCTACAAGGACGGCAAGTTCTTTCGCGAGGTGTGGGATTCGGCCTTTGACCCACAGACCCGCATCGACGACTACGCCCGCTTCGGCGTGGACGTGCAGGTGATCTCCACCGTGCCGGTGCTGTTCTCGTACTGGGCGCCGGGACACCAGGCGCTGGAGCTGCACCGGCACCTCAACGACCACATGGCCGGCATGTGCCGCGACTTCCCGCGCCACTACGCCGGCATCGGCACGGTGCCGCTGCAGGCGCCGAACCTCGCCGTGCGCGAGCTGGAGCGCTGCATCGACGAGCTGGGCCTGCAAGGCGTGCAGATCGGTTCGCACTGCAACGACTGGAACCTCGACGCGCCGGAACTGTTCCCGTTCTTCGAGGCCGCCGCCGACCTCGGCGCCGCGGTGCTGGTGCACCCCTGGGACATGATGGGCATGGCCAGCATGCCGAAGTACTGGATGCCGTGGCTGGTGGGCATGCCCGCCGAGCAGTCGCGCGCGGCGTGCTGCCTCGCCTTCGGCGGCGTGCTGGAACGGCTGCCGAAGCTGCGCGTGATGCTCGCCCACGGCGGCGGCAGCTTCCCGTGGACGATCGGCCGCATCGAGCACGGCTTCAAGATGCGCCCCGACCTGGTGGCCACCGACAACCCGCGCAACCCGCGCGAATACCTCAAGCGCTTCTATTTCGACTCCTGCGTGCACGACGACCAGGCGCTGCGCTGGTTGCTGGATGTGACGGGCGTCGAGCAGGTGATGCTGGGCACCGACTATCCTTTCCCGCTGGGCGAACAGGAGCCCGGCAGCGGCATCGAGGCCCTCGGGCTGGACGATGCCTCCCGCGCCCGCCTGTTCCACGGCACCGCGCTGGAATGGCTGGGCCTGCCCAGGCACCGCTTCGCACCCGACACTACCGCCTGAGGGAATCTGCATGGGTTATCTGCGCTCGACCGTTTCCGCCATCGCGCTCGCCGTCGGCCTGCTGGCAACTGCTCCCGCCCCCGCCGCCGATGTCAGCATGGCCAACGGCAGCGTGAACTTCAGCACGCCGGACGGCTGGCTCGACATCATGCAGACCGACGGCGACCCGGAAGTGCGCGCGTTCCAGGTGCCCGACCCCTCGCCCACCGGCCATGTCGTGCTGGCCCGCGTCACGGTGACGGTGAAGCAGGTGCCCGACATCAACGGCTTCCGCGCCTGGATGGACCAGGCCACCGCCGCGGCGATGGCGCTGCCCGGCTACCAGACCGTGGCGAAGGCGCCCGAGCCGAACAGCTACAGCTACACCGCGCGCGAGGCCGGCGTGGCGTCCAGCTACCGCGAGCGCTACTGGTTCAAGGACGGCCGCGCGATCCAGCTGCGCTGCGTGCGTCCCCAGCAGAGTCAGGCCGGCGCTGCCTGGATCGCCGCGTTCGACCGCGGCTGCGATGCGGTCGCCGCACGGCTGCAGTAGGAGCGGCTTCAGCCGCGATGCAGTAGCGGCTTCAGCCGCGATACAACGCCGGGGTCGCGGCTGAAGCCGCTCCTACGGCCGGCACCCCACGCAGGAACTCCGATGTCCGACTACCAAGCCACCGCCGCCTGGGCCCAGGCCGCCGATGCGGCCGACCCGCTGCGCGCGTTCCGCGACGAGTTCCTGATCCCGCCGCACGCGGGACATGACAGCGTGTATTTCTGCGGCAACTCGCTGGGCCTGCAGCCACGCGCGGTGCGCGCCGCGCTGACCGCCGAACTGGACGACTGGGCGCAGCTCGGCGTGGAAGGCCACTTCAAGGGCCGCCTGCCGTGGATGGACTACCACGAGTTCGTGCGCGACCACCTCGCCGAAGTGGTCGGCGCGCAACCGTCCGAAGTGGTGGCGATGAACACCTTGGGCGTGAACCTGCACCTGATGATGGTGAGCTTCTACCGGCCCACCGCCGAACGCCCCGCGATCCTGATGGAGGCCGGCGCCTTTCCCACCGACCGCTACGCGCTGGAATCGCAGGTGCGCTTCCACGGCTACGATCCCGCCGATGCCTTGATCGAACTCGAGCCCGACGAACCGAATGGCACGCTGTCGATCGCCGCGATCGAACGCGCACTGGCCGAGCACGGCCCGCGCATCGCGCTGGTACTGTTGCCCGGCGTGCAATACCGCAGCGGTCAGGCCTTCGATCTCAAGGCGATCACGGAACTCGGCCACCGGCACGGCTGCACGGTGGGCTTCGACCTCGCGCACGCCGTGGGCAACCTGCCGATCCAGTTGCACGACAGCGGCGCCGACTTCGCGATCTGGTGCAGCTACAAGTACCTCAACTCCGGCCCCGGCGCGGTGGGCGGCGCCTTCGTGCACGAACGTCATGCGCGCGCCGTGCTGCCGCGCTTCGCCGGCTGGTGGGGCCACGACAAGTCGTCGCGCTTCCTGATGGGTCCAGAATTCGTGCCCACGCCCGGCGCCGACGGCTGGCAGCTCAGCAACCCGCCGATCCTCGCGCTGGCGCCGCTGCGCGTCTCGCTGGACATCTTCCATCGCGCCGGCATGGCCAAGCTGCGCGAGAAGTCGCTGCGGCTCACCGGCTACCTGGAGTGGCTGGTCAACACGCAACTGGCCGACGTGCTGGAGGTGGTGACGCCCGCCGACCCCGCACGCCGCGGCGCCCAGCTGTCGATCCGCGTGCTCGGCGGCCGCGCGCGCGGCCGCGCACTGTTCGATTACCTGATGGAACACGGCGTGATCGGCGACTGGCGCGAACCCGACGTGATCCGCATCTCGCCCGCGCCCCTGTACAACCGTTTCGCCGACTGCCTCGCTTTCGCCGAGACGGCGCAGGCGTGGGCCAGGGCCTGACACCCTACCGGGCCGTGCCCGCGGGCGGTGTGGCCGGTGCGCTTGCCGCCGGGGCGCCGAAGGTGGGCGTGTCCCGGTACCTCGCCGGGATGGCCCATTCGGTGGCCACGTAGAAGATGATCCACGCGATCACGAACAGGAACAGCACCCACACCCAGGTCGGAATGGCCGAACGCGCCTCGGCGCGACGCGGATCGAACGGGTCGCCAGCGCTGAACGCGTCCACCTTCAGCTGCAGCGTGCCGCTCTGGGTCGAGCCCGGCTTGAGGCCGGTCACCAGGATGCCGGGGCCGTTCTGCACGTGGAACGCGATCTCCTCGACGCCCTCGACGCCGTTCCGGTCCTCCGCGCGCACGATCAGGCGATGCGGACCGTCCGCCAGCCGGCGGGTGTCCAGTTCGAGCTGGGTGGGCAACTCCTTGTCGATGACCGGTGCCGGGTCGTCGTCGATGTAAACGCGAACGTGCGGGTTGGGCATGGCGGTCTTCCTCAACGATCCCGGCGCAGAATGGAGTACTTCGGATGGTTCGGGCTGGATTCGCCCGGATGCGCCAGGTACTTGAACATCGCGATGAAGCACGCCAGCGTCGCCACCCCGACGACCACCGCCACCGCGACGATGCCCCACAGGGGTCCCATCAGCATGTTGTGCATGATTGCCTCCGCCTACTTGCCGCTTGCACGCAGCGCTGCCACCTCGGCCGGCGTCACCGGCTTGGCGTGGTTGCCCCACGATGAGCGTTCGTAGTTGGCGATGTTGGCGATGTCGTCGTTGCTCAACTGTCCGGCGAATGGCGGCATCACGCTGGAATACTTCACGCCGCCGATCACGACGCCGCTGGCGCCGTGCAGCACGGTGCGGAGGTGCAGCGTGGGGTCGTCGTTGTCCACCGCGGCATTGCCCTTGAGCGGCGGAAACGCGCCCGGCACGCCCTCGCCGCTGGCCTGGTGGCAGGCCGCGCAATTGGCCTCGAACAGCACCTTGCCCTTGGCGGCGTCATACGTATGGCCACCCGCGGCCACCGGTGCCGCTGCAGCGGTCGATGCCGCGGCGGGCCCGCCCGCGCCATGCACCGCATAGCCCGGGATCGGCTGCTGCTTCAGCGACAGCAGGTACGCCACCAGCGCCTTCGCCTGTGGCGTGGGGACCACGTAGCCGTGTTTCGGCGCGAACTGCGCAGGCACCGGCACCGCCGTCTCGCCCGCGGGCAACTGGTCCGTCACGCGGAACAGGAACCTGAAGTTCGGCATGATCGACTGCGGCACCACCGCGCGCGGGTCGTACAGGTGGATGTACTGCCACACGTCGCTGGGCTTGCTGTTGCCCACGTTGGTGAGGTCCGGACCGGTGCGCTCGGAACCGAGCAGTTCCGGCGTCTGGTAGCTGAAATCACCGGGCGCGGAGGGACGGCCGAACACCTTGTCCTCCGGCAGCGGGCGCACCTGCTGGGTATGACAATAGCCGCAACCGTTGCCGGCGAACACCGCGCGGCCTTCCGCCTGCAGCGGCGTCAGTGGCTGCACGCCGGGCCCGGGCGCGGTCCGCGACAGGTCGATCGCCGGGATCACCGCGATCAGCATCACGATCAGCACGTACAGGGCGAGCGCACCGCCGAAGATCACGAACATCTTCCGTGTCATGTTCATGCCGCCGCTCCTTCGGGCTCCATGATCGGCGAGGGCGCATTGCCGGGCTTGCCCGCGGTCATGCGCCACACGTTCCATGCGAACACGAGATGCGACAGGAACATCAGGATGCCGCCCACGCCGCGCCACAGGTAGTACGGCGCCATGTCGACCACCGACTGGATGAACGGCACGCCATGCACCCAGTCCAGCCCCTGCAGGGTGCCGCCTATCGACAGCGCGATCACGTAGATCGACATGCCCACCAGCGCCAGCCAGAAGTGCATCGCCACGCCCAGTCGCCCAGGGTTCTTGCCGGTGGCCAGCGGCAGCAGCGCGTAGATGCCGCCCCACACCGCGAAGCTGACGAAGCCGTACATCGTCAGGTGCGAGTGGCCCACGGTGAAACTGGTGAAGTGCCACACCGCCTGCAACGAGCGCAGCGCCTCGACCGTGCCCTGGGTCGAGCCGACCAGGTAGCACAGCACGGCGATGAACAGGAACGCCAGCGGGTACGACTCGATGCGCCCGTGGTAGCGCCCGCGCATGGTCAGCAGGAAGTTCGCACTGCCGCCCAGCACCGGCACCAGCATGCCCACGCTGCAGAGGATCGCGGTGGTCTGCAGCCACCACGGCAGCGGACTGAACAGGAAATGGTGCCCGCCCAGCATCGGGTAGAACACCAGGTTGGTCCAGAACGCCAGCACGCCCAGCGCGTAGGAATAGATCGGCCGGTTCAGCACCTTGGGTATCGCGTAATAGAACAGCCCCAGCGCCAGCGGCGTGAACCACATGCCCACTGCGTTGTGCATGAAGTAGCCGGAGATGGCCACCTGGCCCAGGCCCTGCTGGTACCACGGCAGGATCGCCACCAGGCAGATCACGAGCGTCCACAAAAAGCCGCCGATGATGTACCAGTTGGACAGGTAGATGTCGTGCGAGGCGCGCCGCGCGATCGTCGCCAGCAGGTTCCACACGGTGACCAGCAGCGCGATGAAGAACACCAGCCGGATCGGCCATGGCCATTCGCGGTATTCGAGGTCGCCCCAGTTCCAGCCGAGGTCGAGCGCGATGGTGCCGGCCACCGCGGCGATGTTGAACAGCCACAGGCTGAGCCACGCGAGCCTCGTGCTGTAGAGCCGCGTGCCGCAACTGCGCGCGGTGACGTAGAACGCCGTGCCCACCAGGCCGATGCTGGCGAAGCCGTAGAACACGTCGTTGGTGTGGATCGGGCGCAGCCGGCCGAACGTCAGGTATTTCCCCGCCCAGAAATCCGGCGCGCCGAACTTGAACGCCAGCAGCAGGCCCACCGCGGTGCCGAACAGCAACCAGAACGTCGCGCTGACGGTGTACGCCTTGAAGATCGCGGCGAGCGCACCATCGTCTTCCGCGCTGGTTCGCCCCTGCGTGGCGCCGTCGTCTCCGGCGCCCGTGTCCTGCACGGCCACTGCCATGATTCGCCTTCTCCCGGTCAGGATCCGGCACACGTCGCGGGAAACCTGGGCGCGTGTCGAGGTCGCCGCCATGCGATCCGCATGGCTGGAATCCCCGGAGTCTAGGCGCGCAGGCACGCTTTGCCTTGATGCAGGTCAATCGCAAAAATCCGCATCGACCACGTTCCCACGCAATATCCTGGCTGCGCGCATGCGCCGATCGCCACGATCGCGTGGCGCGCAATGGCCGACATGGATGAAGGACGGCCACGCACTGCTCCAGCCCCTGGCTGGGTACGGCGCGTCCGGCGACTGGCGCGGGCCCGACGTGAGCCGCATCTCGCCCGTACCCCCCGTACAGCCACCTTGCCGATGGCCCGACGTTCGCCGGGGTGGTGCCGGCGTGGGCCCGCGGCTGAGCCGCTACACCGGCACCACCAGACCCACCTTGTCGCGCGCCATCACCACGTTCGTGGTGTAGCGGCGGATGTTCTCGTTTTCGAGCAGCAGGCGCCGGGTGAACGCCTCAAAGTCGGCCATGTCGTGTGCCACCACGACCAGCACGAAGTCGGTCCCGCCGGTGACGTAGTAGCACTGCTGCACGTTGGGGTCGGTGCGCGCCTGGCGACGGAACGCGTCGAGTACATCCGCGCGCTCGCGCTCCATCTCCACGCCGACGATGAAACCCATCGCCTGACCCACCGCCGCCGGGTCGACGACCGCGACCTCCGCGGTAATCACGCCAAGCTGGCGCAGGCGTTTGAGCCGCCGCTGCACGGCCGCTGCGGAGAGGCCGATGGCGGCGCCGATGTCCTCGCCGGTGGCGCGGGCGTCGCGTTGCACGCGCCGCAAGATCGCGCGATCGAAATCGTCGAGCAGGGGTTCTTCAGCCATGCCGCACCTTAGCGGCACCCGTCGCGGCGCGGCAACCGCGAACGGCCGAATTGTGCGGCCGAACCGCGGCACGAACCACGATCATGCCTGCACCCCGGAAACGGCCCCACCACTGGCAGGCACCGACATGATCGACCACCTCGAACTGCAAACCCGCGACCTCGACACCAACCTGCGCTTCTACGGCGACGTGCTCGCCCCGCTCGGCTACGAACGGAAGGTCGATGGCGCCGCCAAGGGTTTTGGCAACGACCGCGACCTGGATTTCTTCATCGTGGTCGGCGAGCCGTCGGCTCACGTCCACTTCGCGTTCGGCGTCGCCAGCCGGGCACTGGTCGACCGGATCTACGCGACGGCAGAGGCCGCGGGGCATCGGCTCGATCGCGCCCCCGCACTCGCCCCGCACATCCACCCGAACTACTACGCGGGCTACCTGCGCGACCCGGACGGACGCCTGATCGAATTCGTGTGCCATCAGCCGGAATGAACATCCAGACTGCGCCACATCCTTGAGCCTTCGGTCCTTCCCGTGCATCAGCGACGAGGTTTGCGCACGCGGCAATGGCGACGGCAATTGGCGCGAGCTCGACACGACTCCCATCCCTGCTCTGCCAAGCATCCATGCCCGGATCGAATATCACCGGTGCCTGATGGACTGTGCTAAACAGAGCAGACTTCAAGCGATCCACCGGATTGCTCGTTCCAATCGCTCGAACAGGGGAAGGTATGAGTGCACGCAGCGCCGTGATGGCAAGCCTCATCGTGGGTGTTCTCTTCGCGCAACCATGCGCCAGTCAGGAAGCGACCAAGCCGTTGGTCACCGATCCCGTCTACACGAAACCACAGCAGTTGGTGGACGTGGGGCATGGGCGTCGCATGAACATCTACTGTCTTGGCTCCGGTTCGCCGACCGTGATCTTGGATGCCGGCATGGGCGACTCCACAATTTCATGGGCACTAGTGCAACCGACCATCGCCAACAAGACGCGTGTCTGCTCCTACGACCGCGCTGGACTGGGCTTCAGCGACGGCCCGGATCGCCCGAGTACGGCGGACAACATTGCCGACGACCTGCACACGCTGTTGAAGGCTGCCCGCATCGCACCACCCTACGTATTGGTCGGCCACTCCGCCGCGGGCATGTACATCCGCGTGTATGCCGACCGCCACCCTAACGAGGTGGTCGGCCTGGTCTCTGTCGAAGGCTCGCACGAAGACCAATGGGTACGCGGATGGGCCATAGGCGCACCGGAGCAGCAGGCCAAGTGGGATGCCTTCCTGAAGGAATACGGCCGCTGCGTGGACGAGGCGAAACGCGGCCTCGTTCCGGGCACCCCGGCCTACAAGAAATGCGTCGGCGATCCCGATCCTCGCTTCAGCCCGGCCATCAACGCAGCGCAGGCGCGCTACGCCGCGACCGTGCGCTGGCAGGCCACGATCGCCTCCGAACGCGAGTCCGTGGCCTACGCGAGCGCCGACCAGACGCGGGCCACGCGCAAGCACTACGGCAACATGCCAATCATCGTGCTGACCCACTCGCCCTATCCGAAGGCGAAGGACGAGACTCAGGAGATCCGCAACCAGCGCACACTGTCGTGGGAGTCCCTGCACCTGGAAGTGGCCGCGATGTCCACACGCGGCGTGAACGAGATCGTGCCGAACTCCGGACACTACATCCAGTACGACCATCCACAGGTCGTGATCGATGCGGTGAATCAAGTCGTGGCAATCGCCAGGGAAGAACGGCAAGGATCGTCCGCGTCGAAATGATCGCTGTCGGTGGTTGAGGGTGGTGCAAGCTTGCGGCGGGATCGCAGGCTTGCACACCTCGCACGCGCGGGCCTACAGGCGCTCCGCCAGCGGGTACAGCTCGCGGTTCTCGCGCTGCACGCGCAGGTGCAGCGCCTTGAACACGCTGTTGGCGTCGTCGCGGAATTCCTGCGGGTCCGCGGCGATCCTGGCGGCCAGGCTCCAGCGCGCGGCGAACGCCATGTAGGCGGCGGCCAACCCACCCATCTCTTCCTGGAACTGCCGGCCGGTTCGCGCGACGACCGGATCGGCCGCCCTGGCCAAGGCCGGATAGAGCATCCGGTCCTCCGCGGCGAGATGCAGCTTGATCGCGGAACTCATCGCCGACAGCTGCCGGTGGATGGCTACGGCCTGTTCGCTGATCCCGTGCTGCACCAGCTCGCGCAGGGATGTCACTGCCGCCATCAGATCCACGTGCTCCTTCCTGAATCGCTCGATGTCCACGTTGCGTCTCCCCCCCCGGCCGGCATGGCCCTCGTCGCTGTATCGGCGAAGCCGTGGCGGCGCTTGAGGGCCTGTCCGAAGGTTCGCCGCGGCCAGCGAGAGGTTGGAACCGACGACTATGCCGCCCCGACCGCCAGCAGGCCCTGCGCGAATTCGCGCACGTAGTCGAGGAAACGCCGCTGCACCGTGTTCAACGGGTTGTCCGAGCGGAAGGCGGCACGCAGGGTGACGTCGAGTTGCAGTTTCAGCGGGCGCATCTGCAGCGGTTCCTTGCTGCAGCGCGCGGTGAAGGGATCCACCAGCGCCAGCCCGCCGCCGCGCGCGACCAGCGCGCAGGCCAGCTGGTAGGTCTGCACCCAGACGTTCGTGCGCGGCGCGGGGTCGATCTTGGCCAGGTGGCCCTGCAGCATGTTGCCCAGTGCATCCTGCACCGTGATGCCGATCATCGGCTGGCCGGCCAGCTCACCGATCGGTAGCGGCCGCGCGAGTTCGCGGGCCGACCACCAGCCCGGCGGCGCGACCACCATGATGTTGCCGTGGCACAACGCCTGCTGGAGCAGGCCGTGGTGGCTCAGGTCCTGCAGGGTGAGGCCGATGTCGGTTTCGCGCAGCATCAGCGACTCGCACATCACCGCCGAGTGCTGGGTGTACAGCTCGACGATGGTGCCGGGATAGACCTTGCCCAGCCGGGCGATCGCGTCGGGCACCACCACCTGCGCCAGCGTGGGCGTGCAGGTCACCCGCAGCGGGTGGCTCTCGGGCCGGGTGATGTTCGCCGAGAGGCGCTGCAGGTCGTACATCTCCCGCATGATGCGGTCGATGTGGTGGCGCATCAGCAGTGCCTGCTGGGTCGGTTGCAGGCGGCCGCGCACGCGGCTGAACAGCGCGAAGCCCAGGTGGTTCTCGGCCTGCTGCAAGGCCTTGCTCGCGGCCGGCTGCGAGATGTTCAGCAGGCTGGCCGCCCCGGTCAGGCTGCCGGTGCTCAGCACGGCATGGAACAACTCGATGTAGCGCAGGCGCATGGCCTTCCCTTCCGGTTCGCGGCGTGACTCGTTCGAGTGCAGCACATAACGTTTTTGCAGGCAAACTTGTGCCCGCAATGCATGGCGCATCCACAACCGTCGGTTATGCCTACTTGCCGTCTTTTCATTGGCGGCCCGCGGTGGCCGCTGACTATCCTCGTCGCGCCGCGCGATGCGGTACGCAACCTCATGGAGTCACGGCCCGCATGTCGAACCAAGGCGCAGAAACCGCAGTCCGCTGGGGGCCGCCCTACCTGCTGTACCTGGGCAGCGCGATCGACGACTTGTCGATCAAGACCGCGCGCGGACTGGCGTTCTGGCGGTCGGAGCATTGCCTCGGCCAGCACCACCGCCCAGATTGCGCGGTGACGCTGGGCCTGCCCGACCTCGACTTCGCCCAGGCCAAGGCCCGCGGCGCCGACACCATGGTGATCGGCGCCGCGAACGCCGGCGGCGTGATGGGCCCGGAGATCGTCGCCGATGCCGTCGCCGCGCTGGACGCCGGGCTCAACGTGGTCTCCGGCCTGCACCACAAGCTGCACGACAACGCCGACATCGTGGCCGCCGCGCGTCGCAACGGCCGCGCGCTGTTCGACGCGCGCGCGCCGGGACCGGGCATCCCGGTCGGCAACGGCAAGCCGCGCGCCGGCCGGCGCCTGCTCACGGTGGGCACCGACTGCTCGGTCGGCAAGATGTACACCACGCTGGCGCTGGAGCGTTCGCTGCGCGCACGCGGCTGCGCGGCGGATTTCCGCGCCACCGGGCAGACCGGCATCCTGATCGCCGGCGCGGGCATCCCGGTGGATTCGGTGGTCGCGGATTTCATCTCCGGCGCCGCCGAGGCGATCTCGCCTGCGCGCGACGACGACGGCTGGGACCTGATCGAAGGCCAGGGCTCGCTGTTCCATCCCTCCTACGCCGGCGTGTCGCTGGGCCTGCTGCACGGCTCGCAACCCGATGCGCTGGTGCTCTGCCACGAGCCGACGCGGCAGCACATGCGCGGCTTGCCGCACTACCCGATCCCGGAGCTGGTGGCCTGCATGGAAGCGAACCTTGCCGCCGCCCGCCTGACCAATCCCGCGGTGCGGCCCGTCGGCATCGCGCTGAACACCTCGAAGATGCCGGCAGGCGAAGCGCAGGTGGCCTGCGCACGGGTCGGCGCGCTGTTCGGATTGCCCTGCCAGGATCCGGTCACCATGGGCGTCGAGGCGATCGCGGACAACCTCCTTGCATGCTTCCCGGGGTGAATATCCTGCATAGTGTGAGGATGCCCGCCGTCGCCCGGGACCACTGCGCGTGCTGATACTCGACTCGATCCAGACGCTGGCCTGCGGCGGGCTGTTCCTGCTGGTCGGCTACGCGATCCGTCGGCACGTGCCACTGCTGATGCGCTTCAGCATTCCCGCGCCCGTGATCGGCGGCCTGCTGGTGGCGCTGTTCACGCTCGCGTGCCGGCACTGGGACGTCACGCCGATACGCTTCGACACCGCGTGGCAGCAGCCGCTGATGATCGCGTTCTTCACCGGCATCGGCTTCAACGCCAGTGCGGGCCTGCTCAAGGTCGGCGGCCGCCAGATTCTGCTCTTCCTCGCCCTGGCGAGCGTGCTGGCGGTGGTGCAGAACCTGCTGGGCATGGCCATGGCCAAGGCCTTCGGCCTGCCGCCGCTGTTCGGCGTGGTCACCGGCTCGGTCACGCTCGCGGGCGGCCCCGCCACCGGGATGGCCTTCGCGCCGCTGTTCGAGAAGGTCGGCGTGCACGGTGCGCAGAGCGTGGCGCTGGCCAACGCGATGGCCGGCATCGTGCTCGGTTCCATTTTCGGCTCGCCGATCGCGGCGATGCTGATCGAACGCCATGGCCTGCGCCCGGCTTCCGCAACCGCAGGCGCAGACACTCCTGCACCGATGGCGGCGACGGCACCCGGGCAGCGCACCGTCGATCCGGCCTACGGCGGGCTCAAGAGCCTGGTGTACATGCTGCTGGCGATGGGCATCGGTGCGTGGATCGGCGACGGCCTGGGCCGGCTGGGCGTGACCCTGCCGAGCTATATCGGCGCGATGCTGGTCGGCGCGATCATCCGCAACATCGACGACCGCCTGGGCTGGTTCGGGCTGTCGACGCGCGCGATGGAACGGATCGGCAACACCGCGCTCTCGCTGTTCCTCGTCGTGGCGCTGATGAACCTGCATCTGTGGGATCTGGCCGGCCTGGCGCTGCCGCTGCTGGCGAACCTGGCGGTGCAGTCGATCCTGGTGCTGGCGTTCTGCTGCTGGCCGCTGCTGCAGTTGATGGGGCGCGACTACGACGCCGCCGTGATGGCCAGCGGCTTCACCGGCTTCATGCTGGGCACCACCGCGAACGCCGTGGCCTGCATGAGTTCGCTGACCGAACGCTACGGCCCCGCGCCGCGCGCGTTCCTGGTGGCGCCGGTGGTGGGCGCATTCCTGATCGATTTCACGAACGCGATCATCATCACGGGTTTCGTCAATGTCTGGCATTGACGGCTTGTGGCTTGAGGAAGTGTGATCGATCGATCGTCAAACAACAGAGCGGTTTCGGACGCCTTCGGCGCCCGAGTCACTTCTCTTTGCTGGCCCAAAGAGAAGTAACCAAGAGAAATGGCCTGATTCAACCCGCCGGAATTACAAGCAGGACGTTTCGAGGTTTTTGGAGCCATTCCCGCCTACGCGATACACAGTGCGGCCATACCGCGCCGTGCTCGATGGCTGAGGAAAGAAGTCCTGCCGCGCTTTGTTTTGCCTTGCTCTGGCCGTTGCTTCTGCGCGCAGGAGCGCGCTGCTTTTCCGGGGCCCCTATGCGGCGGTGAGGTGGGGACGATCAGGCCGCGCAGCGGGCGAGGCCATGGATGGACTCGCCTTTTCGACCGGACAGGAGTCCGGCCGAAAAGCCCGGCCACGCCTCACGTACTCGGAGGGCAGGATGCCCGGAGAGCGCCGCATCGGGGTGTCGTTTTCTCTTGGCTACTTCTCTTTTGGACAAGCAAAAGAGAAGTAGCTCGGGCGCCGACAGGCGTCCGAAACCGCTTTGAAGCTTGCAAGAGCCCCCTCTCCCCATACCCCTCTCCCGCAAGTGGGAGAGGGGGGCGCAAGGCAATGGCTCACCGCTTCGGCGCAAGGATCTCGCCCAGGTAATCCGGCGTGCCGGGTATGCGCACCAGATGCGGATACTTCAACCCACCGTCGTAGTGCAGCGCATGCGTGCGGCTGACGCCATCGATCTCCGCCTGGACCCGGATCGGCTGCCGGTCCTTCTGCGCACGCACGATCGCGTCACGCAGGACGCGCGGGGTGTAGGCGTGCCCGTCGATCGCCTGCAGCTTCATGCCCGGTGCGAGTCCCGCCTTGAAGGCCGGGCCTTGCCACAACACGTCCATGATGCTGCCGTCGTGGTTGATGAACAGGCCCACCGAGAACGTCTCGTCGACGCCGGACGCACTGAACTCGCTCTTGCCCACGTTCTCGACGGCGTTCTGGTAGCGCGAAGGCGTATCGGTGTAGACCAGTTTCCAGCCGCTCTGCTCGATGCCGGACAGCAGCGGCACCTCGTCGCCCACGCCGTCCATCCAGCCGTGCAGGAACTTCGCCCAGTCCCAGGGCTGCACCGTGTTCAGGCCGGCGACGACATCGTCGAAGGTGTAGGTGCGGGTGACGTAGCTGCCGTCGTCGTTGCCGAAGAAGTCTTTCGCGAAATCGTCCAGCGTGCGCTGGTCGTGGCTGAGCGCGCGGATCTTCGTGTCCACCGCCAGCCACAGCAACTGGCCTTCACGGTAGAAGTCGGTGGCGCGGCGCCAGTTCACCCAACCCATGTCCCCGCCGTACAGCAGCTGTGCGGCCCGGGTGGTGTCCGACAATGGGCGCCACTCGCGGCCGGGGCGATGCGCGAACGTCGCCGCGCGGTAAGCCAGCGCCTCGCGCCATTCCTGCGCCGACCACAGGCCGCTGCGCGCGGTCAGCGCGTCGCCCAGGTAGACCGTGAGGCCTTCGTACACCCACAGTCCGTCGGCGATCTCGGGTTGCTCGAAGTCGGGCTGCCACAGGCCTTCCGGACGCATGAATTTCCCGTTCCACGAATGCGTGTACTCGTGCGGCAACAGCGAACCGTCGAGCATGAAATGCTCCGGATCGGCGAGCATGCGCGAGCCGCCACGTGCGCGGTCGTCGCTGGACTGGTGGTGCTCCAGGCCGCCGACCGAGGTGTGGTCGCTCAGCGTCAGCAGGAAGTGGTAGCTCGCGTAGTGGTGTGACTTGAACAGCGCCTGCGCCTGGACGACCAGGTTGCGGTAACCCTGAAGCTGTTCGGGCGTGATCTGCAGCGCGGCCTCGCTGTCGCCCACCATGTCGAGCCAGCGATGCACGCCGGAGCCCGCCGGGGTGATGTCGATCTGCCGGAAGTGCTTGCCGGCGATCACCGGCGAATCGACCAGCGTGTTGAACGGCACGGGCTTGAAGCGGACACGCCCGCCGTCGCGCGTGGCGGTTTCCAGCGCGGTGCCGTAGTTCCAGTCCGCGGGCATCACCAATGTGGGCTCGAACATCTGCGCCTTGGTCGGCTCGCCCGCGCGGTACAGCGCCACGTGATCCCAGGTGAGATCCAGCAGGTTCGGCGTGATCCGGTCCGTGTCCGGAAACTGGAAGCGGATGTCGAGACTGTCCACGCCGGCCGGCACATCGAGGTGGAAGGTGAACATGTCCACGGCGTCGCGCCGCCATGCGATGCGCTTGCCGCCGGCGCTGATTTCGAGCCCCATCATCGTGCCGATGGGGCCGTCCGGCGCATGGTCGCCCGGAATGTACTTCGGGTAGTACAGCGTGAGCTTGCCGGGCGCGACCGGCATCGTCTCGTGCACGTACAGCACTTTCTGCGCCGGGTTGGGCAGGCTCACCACCAGTTCGACGGACTTGGCGGAAACGCCTGCATCCGCATGCGCGATGCAGGATGCGGACGCGGCGAGGGCAAGCGTGCCCAGCAGCAATGGCCATCGTTTCATGCGTTTCCCCGGTGCGCGAATGGAATGCGAGAACGCCGAATGGAACGCCTCGCGAGAAAAATTTCAAGCGCCGAATGGCACGCATAACCCTCAGTTATGGCGCGCGCAAGATTATTCATTGGCGACTGTCGCTCGCTGCGGACTACGCTCGGTGACGCACTGTGGGCATGGAGGATGTCCGCTCGATGTGCGTCGCAGCAAGGCACGGGCCTCGTCCACGAGACGTCGCCGCGCCGCATCCATGCCGCGACGCCGCCGTGTTCCGGCACGCCAGGTCCACGTTCGATCCGCCCGCCCCGCTGCTGCCGGAGCCGGCACGCAAACCATCCATGACGAGGGGTCATCGATTGGCTGACAAGGGCATGGCGACGGCTGCGACCAACAGGGTTACGCAAGCCCTCGCTCCGCACGCGATGCGATGAAACAACGGGCCCTGACGGGCCGCAAGCCGCCGCACCTGGCGTTTCACCACAGTGGAGTGCATACATGAAGGGCAAATCCCGGCGCTCGCCGTACCGCAACGACGTCTTCAGGCGCAAGGCGCTGCCCCTTGCCATCGGCCTGCTCGCCTGCGGCGCCGCAGGCACGGCCTGGGCACAGGCGACCAACGGCACCATCTACGGTTCGGCTCCGGTGGCACCGGGCGAAACCATCCAGATCACCGGCGCCGGCGGCTTCAACCGCAGCATCCCGGTGAGTGCATCGGGCAGGTACTCGATCGCCCTGCCGGTCGGCACCTACACGGTGTCGCTGCTGCAGGACGGCAAGGTCGTGCAGAGCCGCACCGACGTCTCGCCGGTGGCGGCGGGCGCGGTGGCCGTCGATTTCGCGGCCGGCGCCGCGAACGCGGTGAACCTCAATGCAATCAAGGTCACGGCCAACGTCACTCCGCCGATCGACGTGACCACCACCAACCAGGTCACCACGATCACCTCCAAGCAGTTGCAGCAGCTGCCGCTGGCGCGCACCGCCGAAGACATCGCCCTGCTGGCACCGGGCGTCAACATGGGCTCGCCCGAACTGGGCACCGGCCCGCTGGGCACGCCGATGAACGTGTTCGGTGGCGCCTCCACGGCGGAGAACGCTTACTACGTCGACGGCATGAACGTCACCGAGGCGCTCAACAACTCGGGCGGCGTCACCCTGCCCTACGGCGCGATCGAACAGCAGCAGACCTACATCAGCGGTTATGACGCTCGCTACGGCCGCTCCATCGGCGGCGTGATCAACCAGATCGGCAAGAGCGGCACCAACGACTGGCACTTCGGCGCGCGCGTGCTGTGGCAGCCGGCCAGCCTGCGTGCCAGGCCGGACAACCTCCGCTACGCCAACCCGCTGATGGCAGGCGATCCGGCCTATTCGCCCGGCGATCTTGCCGTGTACCGCAACGCCGACCGGGCCCAGGAGACGATCTACGACGCCTACGTCAGCGGCCCGCTGATCAAGGACAAGCTGTTCTTCTTCCTGAGCGCGGAGAAGGATGACAGCCGGTATCGCAACACCCCGGAGTTCGGCAACGGCGTCACCAGCCTGTTCAGCGTGCATGACCCGAAATTGTTCGGCAAGCTGAACTGGAACATCAACGACAGCAACGTGCTGACGCTGAGCTACCTGCAGAACGCACACCAGACGCAGGGCACTTACTACAACTTCGACTACGGCACGCTGCAGAAAGGCGATTTCGCCTACCTCGGCCAGTACAACAAGACCGTGTTCAAGATGGGGGTGCTGAACTACACCTCCTACATCACCGACGACATCACGCTGAACGCCACCTACGGCAAGATGCACGGCCAGTACTACTCGACGCAGCCCGCTTACCCGGGCTACGACCCCGAGTTGCCGCACATCGCCAGCGCATCCGTGCAGGATCCGCGCTTCGCCCCGCCGGGCGGCATCATCAATGCGCAGTCCAATTCCACGCTCGCCGATCCCGACCATCGCGAGTCGATCACCAACTACCGCCTCAGCCTCGACTGGAAGCTGGGTAGCCACGACCTTCAGGTCGGCATCGACAACATCAATTCCTACGACCTCAACGACGGTTCGCAAAACACCGGTCCGGGCTATCAGTGGATATACGGCGCGGCCGATCCGGGCACACCGGTGTTCGGCCTCGATCCCAACGTGCCGCCTTATGTCGCGCCATCCAACCAATGCGCCGTCGGCCCCGACGGCAAGACTCATTGCTACTACGTGCAGCAGCACACCGACCTGAGCGTCGCCAGCGTGCGCGTGACGCAGCGCGCCCAGTACGTGATGGACAACTGGCAGATCACTCCGAACCTGCTGCTCAACCTGGGCCTGCGCAACGACCAGTTCGTGAACTACGACGCCTCCGGCGTGCCCTACATTCGCGAGACCAAGCCGCAGTGGGCGCCGCGGCTGGGCTTCAGCTGGGACGTGCACGGCGATTCCACGCTGAAGGTGTTCGGCAACGCCGGCCGCTATTTCCTCTCGTTGCCGACCAACGTGGCCTTGTCCATCGCCGCACCGGTGACGAATGCGGGCATCTACGGCACCTACACCGGCATCGACCCGGTGACCGGCGTGCCGACGGGCTTCACGCCACTGCCGCAGACTCCCTCGACCGGCGTATCGATCGACAACGAGTACGGCCAGGCGAAGGATCCGCGCGTCTCCGCGGCACGCAACGCCAAGGCCGAGTTCTCCGACAACTACGTGCTGGGCCTGCAGCAGCAGTTCAAGATGCTGGGTACGGATTGGGTGTTCAGCGCCACCGGCACCTACCAGAAGATGAATCGCATCATCGACGACTTCGACGACGAGCAGATCGAATGCGCCGCCGGCCGAGCGCAGGGCTATGCGTGGATGACGCCGCAGGACTGCTCCAACTACGCGCAGAGCCTGGTGCTGATCAACCCGGGAGCGACCAACTACCTCTGGATGAAGGATCCGAACGGCGGTCTCGTGCCGGTGACGCTCAGTGGCACCAACCAGCGCTTCCCGAAGGGGCCGGAACGCCGCTACCTCTCGCTGGACCTGTCGCTGGAGCACGCGTGGGACGGCAAGTGGTTCGCCAAGTTCGACTACGTGTTCGCGCGCACCTGGGGCAACACCGAAGGCCCGGTGAGCACGTATTCGCAGCAGGGCGGCTCCTACGAATCGCTCACCACCGCGTGGGACTTCCCGGAGCGCATGGAGTGGTCGGGCGGCGTGCTGCCGAACAGCCGCAAGCACCAGTTCAAGATCTTCGGCGCCTACGCGCTCACCCCGGAATGGACGGTCGGCGCCAACCTGTACATCACCTCGGGCACGCCGGTGATGTGTCGTGGTGCCTATGGCCCGAATCAGGTCCGCCTGCACGGTTCACGCACCTATTACTGGTGCGGCGGCGTACCCGTTCCACCCGGCTCGCTCGGCACCACGCCGTGGGTCCACGACATCGATCTCAGCGTTGACTACAAGCCGAAGTGGGCGCAGCAGAAACTCGATTTCAACCTCTCCGTGTTCAACGTGCTGAACGACCAGACGACGATCTTCTACAACGACTTCTTCGGCACCACCAGCAGCCCAAATTCGGACTACGGCCGCATACAGGACACCCATCCGCCGCGCAGTGTGCGCTTCTCCGTCTCCTACGATTTCTGATCTTCATGCAGGCACTCCCCCCTGCGCCGGGTTCATACCCGGCGCTTTTTTGCAGCCATCGGGCGACTTGTGTAGCTTGACGACATGAGCAGCGAAACCGTGCAGTCCACGCCCCTGCCGCCCGCAGCCGCCCAGTGGCTGGCGAGGGCGCGCGCGGAATGGCAGCAACGGCAGTTCGACGCCGCCGAACGCTCGATCCGGCAGGCGCTGGCATTGGCGCCGGACGACGCGGATGCGTTGCGCATGCTCGGCGTGATGGCTCAGCACCGCGGCGACCAGGCCACCGCGGCCAACTGTTTCCGGCGTGTGCTGCCGGTCTGGCCGGAAGACGCCGAACTGCGCGTGGGCTTGGGCATCGCGCTGCACGAACGCGGCGAGATCGATGAAGCCATGGCGCAGCTGCAGCGCGCCTGCGAGCTGGCGCCCGCCTCCGCGTCGGCCTGGTTCAACTTCGGCGAAGCATGCTGGCGGCAGGCGCGCACGGAAGATGCCATCGCCGCGCTGCAGCGCGCGCTGGAACTCGCCCCCGCACATCTGCCGGCCCGGCTGTCGCTGGCCAAGGCGCAAGCCAGCCTGGGCCGGATCGATGATGCCGTGGCCGGCTTCCGCGCGGTGCTGCGCGTCGACCCCGGCAACGCCGAGGGCTGGTTCGGCCTGTCCAACCTCAACACGGTGCGCTTCAACGCCGCGGATGCGGCCAACCTGCGCCAGGCCATGACGCGAGGTGCGCAGTCGCCCCGCGACCGCGAACTGCTCGGTTTCTCGATGGCCAAGGCGCTGGAAGACCAGGGTGATTACGCGCAAGCCTTCGAGATGTTCCGCCAAGCCAATGCCTCGCGGCGCCAGCGCGTGCACTGGAACGCCGCGGGCGAACGGCGGCGCGTGGAAGCGATCCAGCGCATCTTCGCGCATGACATGCCTGCCCCGCCGGACCCCGCGCTGGGCCGCGAAGCCATCTTCATCGTCAGCGTCCCGCGCTCCGGCTCCACCCTGGTCGAGCAGATCCTCGCCTCGCACCCCGAGGTCGAGGGCGCGAACGAGATCAAGGACCTGTCGCAGGTGATCGACGCGGAAACGCGACGCCGCCACTCCGCGTTCCCGCTGTGGACGCCACATGCCAGCGCGACGGACTGGCAACGCCTGGGCAAGGAATACCTCGCGCGCACTGCGTCGTGGCGCAAGGCCAAGCAACGCTTCACCGACAAGAGCCTGGTGACCTGGTACCTGGTGGGCGCCGCGCTGGCGATGCTGCCGGCAGCACGCGTGGTGGTGGTGCGGCGCGATCCGGTGGAGACCTGCCTGGCGTGCTTCCGCCAGCTCTTCACCGAGCAGAGCGGCTTCACCTGCGACCTCGACGAGATGGCCGACTACTGCATCGACTTCATTCGCCTGACCCGCTTCTGGCTGGAACGCTATCCGGATCGGGTGTTCGACCTCGAGTACGAAACCCTGGTCGCCGAACCGGAACCGACCATCCGCCGCCTGCTGGATTTCTGCGGCCTGCCGTTCGAGCCGGCGTGCCTGGAATTCCACAAGACCTCGCGCACCGTGTTGAGCACGCCCAGCGCGGCGCAGGTGCGCCAGCCGTTGCGCCGCGACACCGCACGCAGCGCGCGCTACGGCGACAAGCTCGACCGCCTGCGCCAGCGCCTGCGCGATGCGGGCATTCCGGCGGAATAGGCCGCCCCCCTGCAGAAGCGCACCCCCGGATCAAGTCCGGGGGTGCGCTCCTACCGGCCCATGGCAGCGGCGCGCCCGCAATCGCCGGTTATGACTTGTGCCCGTCTTTTCATTGGAGCGGTCACCGTGGCTGTGACTATGCTGCCCGGACATGGCGTGGAGACCCAGCGAATGTCCGACCGCGACACGACGCGAGCCCCGACAAGACCGAGCTGCACAGCGCACAGGCATCGCCCGCTTCCGGGGTGGCGACGCCACCTGCTGGCCGCGGCCATCGCCGCATGCTGCCTGCCGCTGCACGCCCGCGATGCCGCCCCGAAGGCTCCCGCGATTGCCAGCGCACCCGCCGCCACCCAGGCGGCGCTGGCCAAGGCCAGACCGGTCACCGCGAAGCACGGCATGGTGGTCAGTGCGCAGCACCTGGCCACCCTGGTCGGGCTGGACATCCTCAAGCAGGGTGGCAATGCCATCGATGCCGCGGTGGCGGTCGGCTACGCCGAGGCCGTGGTGCATCCCTGCTGCGGCAACATCGGCGGTGGCGGCTTCATGACCATCCACTTCAGGGACGGCCGCAACATCTTCCTCGACTTCCGCGAGAAGGCCCCGCTGAAAGCCACGCCGACGATGTTCCAGGACGCCAAGGGCAACCTGGTCCCGGGACTCAGCACCGACACCTGGCTCGGCGTGGGCGTGCCCGGCACGGTGATGGGACTGGACGAGGCGCTGAAGAAATACGGCACGATGCCGCTGCAGCAAGTCATCGCGCCGGCGATCAAGCTGGCGAAGCAAGGCTACGTGCTCGAACAGGGCGACGTGGACATCCTCGACGACAGCGTGAAGGACTTCGCCAAGCACCCGAACGTGGCGGCGATCTTCCTCGACCACGGCAAGCCGTACGTAGCCGGCCAGCGCCTGGTGCAGACGCAGCTGGCGCACACACTGGAACTGATCTCCAAGGGCGGCACCGACGCGTTCTACAAGGGGCCGATCGCGCGCAAGCTGGTCGCGGCGAGCCGGGCCAACCACGGCATCCTCTCGATGCAGGACTTCGCCGACTACACCGTGCAGTGGGACAAGCCGGTGCAGTGCGACTACCGTGGCTACACCGTCGTGTCCGCGCCGCCGCCCAGTTCCGGCGGCGTCACCGTGTGCATGATCCTCAAGCTGGTCGAGCCCTACGCGCTGGGCCAATGGGGCTACGGATCGCCCAGGAGCCTGCACTACCTGGTCGAGGCGGAGCGCCGCGCCTTCGCCGACCGCAACACCTACCTCGGCGACCCCGCCTTCGTGCACAACCCGATCGACCGGCTGCTCTCGGCCGGGCACCTGGACAAGCTGCGCGCCACCATCCAGCCCGACAAGGCCACGCCCTCGTCCGAGGTCCAGGGCAGCCTGGGCCCGCCTGAAGGCGACCACACCACGCACTACTCGGTGATGGACAAGAACGGCACCGCCGTCGCGGTGACCTACACCATCAACTACCTGTTCGGCATCCGGCAGATCGCCGGCGACACCGGCTTCTTCCTCAACGACGAGATGGACGACCTCACCGGCAAGCCCGGCGAGGCGAACGGCGCCGGGCTGGTGCAGGGCGTGATCAACCAGATCGAGCCGGGCAAGCGCCCGCTCAGCTCGATGACGCCCACCATCGTGCTGCGCGACGGCAAGCCGTTCCTGATCACCGGCAGCCCCGGCAGCGCCACCATCATCTCGACCACGATGGAGAGCATCGTCAACGTGATCGACTACGGCATGAACGTGCAGCAGGCGATCGACGCGCCGCGCATGCACCACCAGTGGTATCCCGACGTGGTGTACGTCGAGCCCGGCCTGGTCACGCCGCAGACCCGGAAGACGCTGGAAGCTATGGGCTACACGTTCAAGACGCGGCGATCGATCGGCGCCGACGAGGCGATCATGGTCGATCCCGAAACCGGCCTGCTGGAAGGCGCGAACGATCCCAGGCGCCCCGCCGGGCTCGCCGCGGGTTATTGAGTCTGCCTAAAGTTGATCCATCAGCGGGCACCGGAAGTCCGGCGCAAGACCGCCACTCCTGCTCAGCCCACCGCCGTACGGAGCAGTTCGCCAACTGACTACTGCGAAGGCGGTGCAGGCGGGGGCCGGCGACGCTAACCCGACCAGCCGGTCCGATCGGTAACCTCGCCATCGTCCACGACCAAGGCCTTACCGGCCGCCGCGCTGGCGCGCACGTTGGTCAGCGGCGTGGAGCCCTTGGCGGCGACCAGCACGGCGTTGGCATCCTGGCCGTGCGCGAGCACCCGGCCCCTGATGTCGACCGCGCCGACCTTGCCGCCTTCGACGGCGTAGGTCGTGACCTTGGCGCCATGGGTGACGAGGTCGCCCTGCACCACCAGCTTCTCGACCACGCCGCCAGGCTTGACGCTGAAAGCCTCGGCCGGCAGCTGCATGTTGACGCCCTTGACCAGGGTGTTGCCGACCGAACCGTGCGTGGTGATGCCCTCGTCCACCGTGATGGTGCCGACCGGCTTGCTCACCTGGATGCCGATGGAACCGTCGCCGAAGGTCTCGATCGACTTGAAGCGGATGTCCTTCACCGTGCCGTCGTACTGGTTGAAGCCGCGCGCGCCGAGGCCGTGGGTGACGATCTCGCGCTCGGCGACGAAGCGCTCCACGGTGCCGAAGTTGACGAAGCCGATACCGCTGGGCCCCCAGGACACCACCGGCGCGTGCGCGATCCACTCCTCGACCGTGCCCCAGGTGTCCAGCACCATGTCGTTGACGCCGTAGGTGACCACTTCGCCGAAGTGTTCCACCCGCTTCGCTTTCGCGCCGTACACGACGAACACGCCGGCGGTGATGATGTCCGCGGTGCCGTACGGCAGCATGCCGCAGGAATGCACCGCGCCGGTGGTGAGCTTGTCGATCTCGACCCAGCCGCCTTGGTCGCCGAAGCCGCTGACGAAGATGCCCGAGCCGAGCACCGGGGCGTTCTTCGCGCCCATGGAGATGCCGGTGAGCGTGGCGCGGATGGTCGAATTGGCGTCGCCATTGAAGTTGTAGACGGTCAACGCGCCCTGGTACACGTTGACGCCGTATTTCTGCGGCTGCTCGCTGTAGCGGCGTGCGTCGCAGGCGGCGATGTGCAGCTTGTCCACCAACAGGTCCAGCTTGTCGGTGCCGCTGCGGGTGATGATGGAGACTTGCCCGGTGACGTCCAGGTCTTCCAGCGCGATGCGGCCCATGTCGGCGAAGCCGGTCTGGGTGTAGATCGCGCGGGCCGACGGCGTGGCGACCACGGTGAGATGGGCCACGCGATTGCCGGCGGTGAGCCCGATGCCATCACCGTTGCCGAACACCAGCAGGCAGCCGTCCTTGCCCTTGCCTGTCAGCGCGAATCCCGGCGGCAGGGTGATGGAAAACGGACATGGCACCGAGGTCTGCAGTTCGAGCGTGCGCGGACCCGGCCCGGAAAGGGCGGCCATGAGATCCGCGAGGGAAGCGATCGGCACGATGGGAAGATTCATTCAACGCTCCATGGGATGGATGGAAAGCCGGCGATGGTGATCAGAACACGACGAGCCCGCGACCGGAAGCGCGCGACCAAGGCACGCTGAGGCGTGCTGGCACGGTGGCCGCCGGTTCCGACGGCGCGGCATGGAAACGGTGTGTCGCTGCCTACTTCTTGACGCCCTTCTCGGGATTGAAACCGTCCCAGCTCTCGAACACGTCCATGAAGCCCGGCACGGTCTTTTCGCGGGCCCAGTCGCGCTGCAGCTCGCAATAGAGCTGCGTCTTGCTGATCAGCTTGCCGCCGGCCTGCTCGATGCGGCGCAGGGCCGCCTCGTGCGCCGCCACCGAGGTGCCGCCGACCGCATCGGCAACCACGTAGACCTCGTAGCCTTCCCGCAAGGCGTCGAGCGCGGGGAAGGCCAGGCAAGCCTCCGTCCACAACGCGGTCATGACGAGCTTCCTGCGCCCGGTCGCGAGCACCGCCTGCCTGAAGCCGACGTCCTCCCAGCTGTTGATCGTGGTGCGGTCGTGGGTGGGATAGGCGCCCAGCACGTCCATCAGCGGCTGGATCGGCGGCTTGTTCTTGCCGGTGGCGACATTGACCGTGGAATGGATGATCGGCAGCCCGTAGTTCACCGCCGCCTTGGCGCTGTGCACGATGTTGAACACCAGTTCGTCCTGGTTCATCGAACGGATCGAGCTGACCTGGACCGGCTGGTAGTCGATGACGATGAACGCGCAATTCTCCGGCGTCAGCAGATGATCGAATTTCGGATCACGGATCGGTTCGCTGGCCATGGGAGACTCCTGCACGAGTGATGGCACCGAGGCATCGTTGGAATAATCAGAACGGAACGCCGTCGAGCCGCCCCATCTTGCCGCTGGCGAAATCGTGCTTCGCCTGCGCCAGTCGCTCCGGTGTGTCCATGACGAACGGGCCGGAAAACAGGATCGGACCTTCGGCCGGTTCGCCACCCAGCAGTGCGACGCTGGCGGGGCCATCACGGGTGGCAGTCACGCTGACTTGCTCGCCGGGCGAGAGCACGGCCAGCGCCTCCGCACCGAGCGCCCGACCAGGGCCGCCGACGATATGGCCATCCGTGACGTACAGGCCCAGCTCCATGCCGGGATCGACCGGCAGCGTGACGCTGGCACCCGGCGCCAGATGGATATGCGCAAAGAGGGTCGGGGTCGCGGTCTGCATCGGCCCCCGGGCGCTTTCCAGCGAACCGGCGATGACCCGAACCTGCGCGCCGTCGCGCTGGATTTCGGGGATGTCGGCGGCACGGAACGAGGCGTAGGCGGGCTCGGCATGTTTCTGCGCGGGCGGCAGGCTGGTCCACAGCTGCAGGCCGTGACGACCACCGGTGGGTTGCTCGGCGTGCAGCATGCCGCGCCCTGCGCGTATCCACTGCGCATCGCCCGGTCCCAGTCGATCGTGAAAACCTGCACTGTCGCGATGCTCGACGCCACCCTCCAGCAGGTAGCTGATCACCTCGATGCCGGCGTGCGGATGCGGTGCATCGCCGATGCCGCGGCGGCTGCGGTGCTGGTAGTGGTCGATGAACACGAACGGCCCCAGCGACGAGCGCGCCGGCAGCGGCAACGCGCGCCACAACAGCATGTCGCCGTCGTCGATGACGCGCTGGGCAGGCAGGAGAGCCTGGATGGTTCGCAATGTCATGCTGGCTTGCGGCATACCGTGGGGATGAGGCGAAAGTTCACACGACACTCCTCGCATGGAATCGACGGGCATGCCTGCCGGCGCCGATGCGATGGGAAGGGCGAACGGACGGTGTGCCTGCGCGGCTCCCGGCGGGAACCGGCACGCATTGGATACCACGACCCGTCAGGTCCGGGTGAACGATATGGGAGGCCAAGAGCCGGGCCGGCAACAGCAACCTCGCGCGATGACCGGATCAGGTCCGCGGATGCCTCACCTGCCCCTCCCCGTGCACCACGAAACGCTCCACGGTGAGTGACTCGGCACCCATCGGGCCGTAGGCATGCAGCCGCGTGGTGGAGATGCCGATCTCGGCGCCGAGGCCCAGTTCGCCGCCGTCGCTGAAGCGCGAGGAAGCATTGACCATCACCACCGCCGAGCGGACCGCCTGCACGAAGCGTTGCGCCGCGGCTTCGTCGCGGGTGGCGATGACTTCGGTGTGGTCGGAGCCGTAGCGGCGGATATGGGCGATGGCTTCGTCGAGGTCGTCCACCACGCGCACGGCGAGGATCAGATCGAGGAACTCGGCGGCGTAGTCGTCCTCGCTGGCCGCATGCATGTCGGGCACCAGCGCGCGGCTGGCCGCGTCGCCGCGCCATTCCACGCCGCGTTCGCGCAGCGCCTGCGCGGCGCGCGGCAGGAAGTCGGCGGCCACGTCGCGATGCACCAGCAGGGTTTCCAGCGCGTTGCACACGCCGGGACGCGAGGTCTTGCCGTCGATCAGCAGGTCCAGCGCCAGATCGAGATCGGCCGCGCGGTCCACGTAGAGATGGCACACGCCCTTGTAGTGCTTGATCACCGGCACGCGCGCGTGCTCGGCCACGAAGCGGATCAAGCCCTCGCCGCCGCGCGGGATCGCGAGGTCGACGATGTCGGTGAGCTGCAGCAGCTCGACCATGGTGTCGCGGCGCAAATCTTCCACGAGCGTCACCGTTGCTGCCGGCAAGCCGTGCGCATGCAAGGCCTCGTGCAGCGCGGTGGCGATCGCGGTGTTGGAATGGATCGCCTCGGAACCGCCGCGCAGGATCACCGCGTTGCCGGCCTTGAGGCACAGCGCCGCGGCGTCGGCGGTGACGTTGGGACGCGCCTCGTAGATCATCGCGATCACGCCCAGCGGGATGCGCACGCGCTCCACCGTGAGACCGTTGGGCCGCGTCTCGCGGCGCGTCACCTGGCCGACCGGGTCGGGCAATTCGGCCACCTCGCGCAGCGCGGCGGCGATGCCCGCCACGCGCGCCTCGTCCAGGCGCAGGCGATCCAGCATCGCGCCCTGCACGCCCTTGGCCGCGGCCGCCGCCATGTCGCGCGCATTGGCAGCAAGCACGTCGTCACAGCGCGCTTCCAGCGCCGTCGCCATGTCGCGCAACAGCGTCGCCTTGGCGGCGCTGTCCAGCGCGGCGATCGTCGGCACCGCCTCGCGGCAGGCCAGCGCCAGGGATCGGATCTCGCTCATGCCTCGATGCCTCCCGTGGTTTCGGTCGCCACCGTGACCAGGTCGTCGCGGTGCACGATCTCGTGGCCATGGGTGTAACCCAGCACGGCCTCGATGTCGCGGCTGTGCCGGCCGGCCAGCCGGCGCACCTCGGCCGCGGCGTACTGGCTGAGGCCGCGCGCCACCGCCTTGCCATCCGCATCCGCGATTTCGACCAGGTCGCCGCGCTGGAATTCGCCTTGCGCCCCGGCGATGCCGCCCGGCAGCAGTGAGGCGCGACCGCCGGCCAGCGCACGCGCGGCGCCGGCATCCACGCGGATGCAGCCCGGCGCGGCCGGCGCATGGCGCAGCCAGTACTTGCGCGCCTGCATGCGGGTGCCCGCGGCGTCGATCAGGGTGCCGTGCAGGCGACCCGCTGCCAGTGCATGCACGGTCGCCTCGTCGCGCCCACCGAACAGCGCGGTGGGAATGCCCGCCGCGGCCGCCTTCGCCGCGGCCTCCAGTTTGGTGCGCATGCCACCGGTGCCAACCGTGCTGCCGCTGCCGCCGGCCATGGCGAGGATCTCCGGCGTCAGCGCCGCGACGTGTGCCAGCGGCACGGCGGCGGGATCGCGCCGCGGATCGGCGCTGTACAACGCGGCTACGTCCGAGGCGATCAGCAGCAGGTCGGCATCGACCAGCGCGGCGACGATGGCGGCGAGGTTGTCGTTGTCGCCCAGCTTGAGCTCGTCCACCGCCACGGTGTCGTTCTCGTTCACCACCGGCAGCACGTCCAGCGCCAGCAGGCCGCGCAAGGTGGTTCGCGCATTGAGATAGCGGCGGCGATTGCGCAGGTCGTCATGGGTGAGCAGCACCTGCGCCACCGGCCGCGGCGAGAGCGACTGCCACAGCGCGATCATCGGCGCCTGGCCCAGCGCCGCGAGCGCCTGCCGCGCCGCGAGGTCGCCGGAGGCTGGCGCGTGCTCGCGCAGCAGCGCGCGACCCGCGGCCACCGCGCCCGAGGAAACCAGCACCACCTGCCGTCCCGCGGCATGGCTCGCGGCCACAAAACCGGCCAGAGCCGCCGCATGGCGCGCGGTGAGGCCGCCGCCATCGGCCGCCAGCAGGTTGCTGCCCACCTTGAGCACGGCACGCCGCCAATGCGGCAGCGGCTGGCCCAGCGAGTGCCTCGCACTTTCCACAGCCGCCATCACCTGAACCTCGTTCAGCCGTCTAGACGTCCAAGCCTATCATGCAATTCGTCCAGGCGCAGGTCGTGGCCCGCACCCGGCGAGGTGCGCTGCGCCAGGCTGCCCTCGGGCGTGCGCCCCTGCCCGGCCGAGGCGGCCGTCTCGGCGGCGGCGCGGTAGGCGTCGCGGAACGGCACACCTGCCGCGGCCTGCTCGATGGCCACGTCGGTGGCATACATCGCCGGCTCGATCGCGACGCGCATCTTCGGCTCGTTCCACTCAAGGCGCGTCAGCAGGTCGGGCACCAGCTCCAGCGCCATCAGGCCGTGGCGCACGCCGTGGAAGATCGAGCCCTTGGAGAATTGCAGGTCGCGCTGGTAGCCCGAAGGCAGCGAGAGCAGCTGTTCGATCTCGGTACGCGCCGCCGCCACGCTGGCGTAGCTGGCGCGCAGCAGTTCCACCACGTCCGGGTTGCGCTTGTTCGGCATGATCGAGCTCCCGGTGGTGTACTCGCCCGGCAACTTCACGAAATCGAACTCGGCGGTGGTGAACAGCGACAGGTCCCAGGCCAGGCGGCGCACGTCCAGCATCGCCGCGGCTATCGCCTCCAGCACCGCGATCTCGTACTTGCCGCGTGAGAGCTGGGCGTAGATCGGCGACACCTGCATGCGGGCGAAGCCCAGCGCAGCCGTCGTATGCGCACGGTCCAGCGGCAGGTTCACGCCGTAGCCGGCGGCGGTGCCCAGCGGATTCGCGTCGATCAACTCGCGCGTGCCGCGGGCGCGGAAGGCGTTGTCGATGAAGCCTTCGGCGAAGCCGGCGAACCACATGCCGGTGGACGACACCACGGCGCGCTGCAGATGGGTGTAGCCCGGCAGCGGGACCGCCGGCTGCGCGGCACGGTCGAGGCAGACCTGCGCGATGGCGCGGCAGTGCGTTTCCAGCGCTTCGAGTTTCTCCTTCAACCACAGTCGCGTGGCGACCAGGATCTGGTCGTTGCGGCTGCGCCCCGTGTGCACGCGACGGCCGGCATCGCCCAGCCGCTCGGTGAGGCGCGCCTCGATGGCGGAGTGGCCGTCCTCGAAACGCTCGTCCAGCACGAAGGCGCCGCTTTTGAAATCCCCGGCCAGCGCACCCAGTTCGCGCTTCAGCGCGGCGGCCTCATCGGCGCTCACCACGCCGATGTTCGCCAGGCCTTCCACGTGCGCCTTGCTGGCGGCGATGTCGTGCAGGAAGAACTCGCGATCGAGGATCACGTCGTCGCCGGCAAGGAAACGCATGATCTTCGCGTCGATCTGGATGCCGGATTTTTGCCAGAGGGGCTGCGTCATCGTGAGAGATCCTGTAGGAGCGCACCCTGTGCGCGATGGCCTTGATGAGGTTTCGTGAAAGAGCTTTCGCGCACAGGGTGCGCTCCTACGGCTCCACCGGAATGCCGGTGTACTCGTCCACGCCAAGTGCGCGGTTGATGTTCTGCATCGCCTGCGTGGCGGCACCCTTGAGCAGGTTGTCCAGCGTGGTCACCACCACCACGCGCTTGCCGTCGGCCGACAGCGCGAAGCCACCGACCTCGGCGTGGTGCCGGTGCGCGATGCGGCTGACCCACGGCGCCTCGTCCAGCACCGACACCAGCCTTTCGCCGTCGTAGGCTTGATGGAAACGCGCCAGCACGTCCGCGCGCTTCAGCGGCTTGGCCAGGTACAGGTTGGTGGTGACGGTGAGGCCGCGGAAATGCGGCGCCACGTGCGGCATGAACTCCACCGGCAGGCCGAGCTGGTAGCTGGCCTCCTTTTCGTGGGTGTGGCCGGTGAGCGCATACGGCATCAGGTTGTCGCGCAGCTTCTCGGGATCGTTCTTGTCCGAGGGCGTGGTGCCCGCGCCGGAATAGCCGGAGACGCCGAAGCACACTGGCGGCGCGGCGAGCAGGTCCTTCAGCGGCGCAATGGACAGTTCCATCGCGGTGGCGTAGCAGCCGGGGTTGCTGATGCGCCGCTCCCCACGCCACTTGTCGCGGGTAAGTTCGGGCAAGCCGTAGTACCAGGCCTTGTCGAAGCGGTAGTCGGCCGAGAGGTCGACGACCAGCGTATCGGGCGCCGCCTGGTCGATGGCCTCCACGTAGGGTGCGGCCTTGCCGTTGGGCAGCGCCAGGATCACCACGTCGGCGCGCTTGGCCGCCACGGCGGTGGGGTCGAGGCTTTCGTAACGCAACTCGCCAGTGTAGGCGTCGCTGTGCTCGGCCACGCGCTGGCCGGCCAGTTCGCGCGAGGAGACAAAGGCCAGCTCCAGCGCGGGATGCGCCGCGATCAGGCGGATCAGCTCCGCGCCGGTGTGGCCGCGGGCGCCCACGATGCCGATGTTTTTCGATTGCATGAACACCCCTCTCATCAAGTCTGCTTTCCCTTCTCCCTCCGGGAGAAGGTGGCCCGAAGGGCCGGATGAGGGTTCGTTCGAGGCGTCGCGCTTCGACCGAACCCTCTCCCCCACCCCTCTTCCTCGCTCCTCAGAGCAGGGGCATCCTGCCCCTTCCCCGCGTCCGGAGGGAGAGGGGCTCAAGCTTCAATCCACCAGCGTCGGCTGCCGCTGCGCGCAATGCGCCACGCAGCGTGCGATGGTGTCGAAGTTGCCGTCCAGGCCGTACCAGAACACCTTCCACTTCGGCTGCTTGAGGCAGCCATCCGATTCGGCGTAGTAGAAGATGTTGACCTGGTTGTGGTGGCGCGAGCGCCAGAACAGCTGCGGGTTCTCCTCGCGCATCACCTGCCATACCGCGCGGCCCAGGCCTTCGCCCTGCGCGTCGTCGAGCACGGCGAACTTGTCGAGGTACGGCAAGCCCTCCTCCATGGTGAGGATCATCGCGGCGCGGTAGTTCTCGCTCACGTAGATGCGATACGGCGTGGTGCGCTCGAAGTAGTCCGGTACCAGGGTGCGGCCGAAGCTGGATTCGATCAGCATGCGCATGCGTGCCTGGTCCACGCCCTGCCACGACTCGAAGCGCAGCACCTTCTCGCCGCGCCGCACCAGGGTGCCCGATCCCTTGTGGGTGAACAGCTCCTTGGCGAGCTCCGACGGCCGCGTGATCGACACCGAGGAAGCCAGCGGCAGCCCGGCCAGCAGGTCCGCGATCTGCTCGATCTTCAGCCGCATGCCGCCGTTGATCCACGGCTGCGCCATCAGGTGCTCGTACTCGGTGCTGAGGTTGATCGAATCGATCACCTTGCCTTCGCCGTCGAGCAGGCCGCCGGTGCCGGTGAGGAAAACGATCTTGTACGGCTGCAGCATGCGTACCAGCTCGTTCGCGGCGACGTCGGCGTTGATGTTGAGGATCTGCCCCTCGTCGGTCTCGCCCAGGCTGGCGATCACCGGGATCGAGTTCGCACGCAGGCCGGCCTCGATCGGCGCGAGGTTGATGCTCTCCACCTTGCCGACCATGCCCAGCGCGTCGCGGTCGAGGTAGCTGGCCATGAACACGCCGGAGGCCACCGAGGTGGCGCGCGTATCCATCGCCTGCAGCGCCTCGACCAGCTTGAGGTTCTGCTGCTGGAACACGCGCCGCACGATGCCCAGCGCCTTCGGCGAGGTAACGCGCAAGCCGTTCACCGTCTGCTTCTCGATGCCGGCGGCGGACAGCTCCTCGTCCAGCTGCGGGCCGGCGCCGTGCAACACGATGGGCGTGAGGCCCACCTGCTGCAGGAAGGTGAGCGACGAGGCGAGATCCTGCAGTTCGTCGCGCAGCACCGCGCCGCCGACCTTCACCACGGCGAAGCGCTTGGCGTCCACCTCGGAGAAGCGCTTGAGGTATTGCTGGATTTCCTTGGCGCTGCCCATGGCCGAGAGCAGGCGCACGATGGTCTTGCGGGTGTGCTTGTGCGTTTCCACTGTTGTGTTTTCCCGTGCGTTCATCCGTGAACGCCAGAGTCAAAAAGCGGCCTTCCATGGCCGCACTTTTCAATGAGACGAAAAATCACTTCGGCGTAATGCTGCAACTGTTCCAGCGCCACCCACTCGTCGGCAGTGTGCGCCTGGGCGATGTCGCCGGGGCCGTAGACGAAGGCGGTGTAGCCGGCGGCGGAGAACAGCGAGGCCTCGGTCCAGAAGTCCACCGCATTGCCTACGGGAATTTCCAGCTCGTCGGCGAGATCACGCGCGGCCAGCCGGCGCGCCTCGGCGGCAGCGGTATCGCCCGCCGGCAGCGAGGGGCCGCGAAAGGTCTCGGCGAACTCCGCCGGCATGGGCTCGGTGAGCGTGCGGAAGCGCTCCAGCAGGCCGTCGGGATGCATCGTCGGCAAGGGCCGCATGCCGAAGCGCACTTCGGCGCTGGGCGCGATCATGTTCGCCTTGATGCCGCCCTCGATGCGGCCGATGTTGAAGCGCAGCCCGGTGAGCCCGCCGAAGCGCTCGTGCGCCTGCGCCGCCACGAAATCCAGCGCCGCATCGCCCCAGCGCACCGCCTGGTGCAGCGCGCTGTCGCTGGGCTTCTGCTCGCCCGAGGCATGACCGGCATGACCGGCGAAGCGCATCAGCACCGACTGGATGCCGCGATGGGCCAGCACGGCTTCACCCTTGGTGGGCTCGGCGACGATCACCGCATCGTAAGCAGGCTTGTCCGCGAGGAAACCGGCGATGCAACGCGGATCATTGGCTTCCTCGTCGGTGGTGAACAGCAACGCCATGTCGCCGTCGCTGGCATTCGCCACCGCGAGCAGTGCCGCGGCGGCACCCTTGATGTCGCAGGCACCGAGGCCGATCGCGCGGTCTTCCGTCACGCGCAGCATGTGCGGGCTGGCCGTCCAGGCCGGGGAGTCTGGCACGGTGTCCAGGTGCACGTTGAACAGCAGCTTCGGCCTGCCACGCACCGCGTGCAGGCTCACCGCGCCGGCGCCATGGTCGGTCACCGTGATGTCGAAGCCGGGCAGATGCGCGCGCAGGTAGTCGAAGATGCCGCCCGTGGTGATCGCGCGCGGCGGGTTGCGGGTATCGAACGACACCAGCGCCTTGAGGTGTTCCAGTGTGGATTGCAGTAAGTCGCTCATTTCGTCATTGCGCTCATTGCGGGTTCGCGGAATAGAACCACGCCGATTGGATCAATCCCTCGCATACTTCGAACACCGCCATGTTCTCCAGCGGCTGCTCGCCAAGGCCATGGATCAGCTCGTGGTCGAACACCTTGTTGCCGACCACGGTGCGCGAGATCAGCTCTGCCTTCAGCTTCGGATTGTTGAAGCGGTGCTCGGCGTAGAAAGCGGCCAACGCCAGCTTTCCCTGTACCGACGGCGTTTCTGAAGGGATGCGCCACGAACGGAAGTCGTCCGAAAAACAGGCCAGGAAGGCTTCGAGATCGTGGCGGTTGTACGCTTCGAACTGCCGAACCACAGGAGCGGCGATATCAGACATGCAGGAGTCCGCGTGGGAGTTCATGGGATGGCCACCGCGCTTCCGGCGGCTTGGGTGTAGAGATCGGGGTGAAGGATTTCCATCAGACGTTCGGGCCGGGCGGACGGTGCGAAGCCGAATTCCTCGTACAGACTGTGCGCATCGGCCGTGGCGAGCATGAAGCGTCGCAAGCCCTGCAATTGCGGATGCGCCATGACCGCCGCCACCAGCGTCTTGGAGTGGCCATGCCCACGGTGCTCCGGCAGCACGAACACGTCCGCCAGATAGCCGAACGTGGCGCCGTCGGTGACCACGCGCGCGAACGCCACCTGGCATCCGTCGACATAGCCGCCGAAGCACAGCGATCCGGCGATGGCCTGTTCCACCGTCGCGCGCGGGATGCCGCGGCTCCAGTAGGCCTCGGTGGACAGGAAACGGTGGATCAGCCCGATGTCGAGCTGATCCTTGTCCGTGGTGACCTGCAGGGCAGTCATGCGGGCTCAGCCCTTGCCCGCCGGGCGGTTGACCTCGGCCCACAACGTGCTGCTCATGCCGAACAGCTTGATGAAACCCTCGGCCTCTGCCACGCCCCAGTCGGCCGACTGTGCGTAGGTGGCGCCCTTGGCGTTGAGGATGTGCTTCGACGCTATCGCCACGGCGTTGACCGCGCCACCGTTCGTTTCCAGCGTGACCTCGCCGTTGACGGTGGACTGGCTGGAGGCGAGGAAGGCTTCGAGATCCGCCTTGATCGGATCGTGGAAGAAGCCTTCGTACACCACCTCCACCCACTTGCGCGCCACGTCCGGCTTGAAGCGGTTCTGCTGCTTGCTGAGCACGGCTTCCTCCAGCGCGCGGTGCGCGGTCAGCAGCGAGATCAGGCCCGGCGCCTCGAAGACGATGCGGCCCTTGAGGCCGATGGTGGTGTCGCCGGTGTAGAGGCCGCGGCCCACGCCGTAGGGCGCGAACAGCGCGTTGAGCTTGGCCAGGATCTTGTGGCCGGCGAGCTTCTCGCCGTCCAGCGACACCGCCTCGCCGTTCGTGAAGCCGATCTTCACGCGCAGCGGCGCGGACGGCCATTCGGCGCGCGGCTTGCACCAGCCACGCGCGCCTTCGCCCGGGGCTTCCCACTTGTCGATCTCGCCGCCGGACATGGTGACGCCGAGCAGGTTCTCGTTGATGGTGTAGGCCTGCTGCTTGGCGCGCACGCCGAAGCCGCGCTCCTCCAGGAACTTCTGCTCGTAGGCGCGCGTCTGCGTGTGCTCCTTCTGGATCTCGCGGATCGGCGCCACGATCTCGTAGTCGCCCAGCGACTTCACCGCAAGGTCGAAGCGCACCTGGTCGTTGCCCATGCCGGTGCAGCCGTGCGCGATGGCGCGCGTGCCGAGTTCCGCGGCGCGCTTCAGCGCAGCTTCCACGATCAGGTAGCGATCGGACACCAGCAGCGGGTACTGGCCCTGGTAGCCCTCGCCCGCCCACACGAAGGGCTTCACGAAACCGTTCCAGATCGCCGGACCGCCGTCCACGGTGACGTGGCTCGCCACGCCCAGCTCCTTCGCGCGGTGCTCGATGAAGGCGCGCTCCTCGGCATCCACACCACCGGTGTCGGCGAACACCGTATGCACGGCCCAGCCGCGCTCCTTGAGGTAGGGCACGCAGAAACTGGTGTCGAGGCCGCCGGAGAAGGCGAGGACGATGTCTTTGCTCATGGCTTGCGAATCCAGGTCGGTGAAGTGTCAGTCGGAAGAAATGACGATGCGCGGTTCGCAGCGCACCGGGAAATTCACGGAGTTGGCGATGAAGCAGGCGTGATGCGCAGCCTCGTGGGCGGCCAGCGCCTTGCCGGGATCGCTGTCGGCCCGGATGGTGACCACCGGGCGCAATACGACCTCGGTGAAGTGGCCGCCATCGCCTTCGGTGGCCATCGTGCCTTCGGCGTTGTCGTCGTAAGCAACGACCACCACGCCGGCCACGGTGGCCATGTGCAGGTAGGACAGCATGTGGCAGGCGGAGAGCGCGGCCACCAGCATGTCTTCCGGGTTGTGCCGCGTGGCATCGCCACGGAAGGTGGGGTCGGACGAGCCGGCAAGGTCCGGCTTGCCGGGTATGCGGATCACGTGGTTGCGGCTGTAGTTGCGATAGCCGTCGGTGCCAGTGCCGCGGTTGCCGGTCCATTCCACGTCGACGCGGTAGCGATGCGGGTGGTTCATGCCTTCGACTCCTCCTGCAGGGCCATCAGGCTGGCGAGTTCCGCGTCGCCATCGCCGTCGCGGCGGCGCAGGCCGGCGATCACGCCGAGGCGGTTGCGCTCCGGATGGTTCTGGCTGAGCTTGAACTTGCCTTCGATGCGCTCGATGGCGATCTCGATGCCGACGATGGCGCGCAGCGACTTCTCGATGTGATCGTCCGGCGCATCGGCGACACGCCAGGGCTGCGGCTCACTGGCTTCGTGGCGGTCGGTGAGGCGCTCCAGCAGAGTGCGCAGCCAGGCCGCGTCCTCGACCACCTTCAGGCGGCCGTGCACGTGCGCCACCGCGTAGTTCCAGGTGGGCACTTCGCGATGCGTCTCCTGCTTGGTCGGATACCAGTTCGGGCTGATGTAGCCGTCCGGGCCGCGGAAGACGACCAGCACCTCGGCGCCATCCAGCCGCGCCAGCTCATTGCCGCGCGCCACATGGCCGTGCAGCGCGCCAACCACCAGCTCGAACGGCAGGTGATTGGCGACGAGACCTTCTGCAGTGTTCGTCAGCACGGTGGCGAACGGATAGTCGTGGATCAATCCGTGCAGGACATCCATGCGCGTCTCGGCGAAATGCCTGGGCGTATACATGGGAGCCTCAGCCCTGCCCCGCCAGCGCTGCCATCACCGCCTTCTGCACGTGCAGGCGGTTCTCGGCCTCGTCGATGGCGAAGCAGTACGGCGCGTCCATCACCGCGTCGGTGGCCTTGACGTTGCGGCGCAGCGGCAGGCAGTGGCTGAAGAGCCCCTTGTGGGTCAGCGCCATCTTTGCCTCGTCCACGATGAAGTGCTTGTGCGCGTCGCGGATGGGCTTTTCCTTTTCCCATTGGCCGAAGTACGGCAGCGCGCCCCAGCTCTTGGCATAGACCACGTCGGCGCCACTGTAGGCCTCCTCGATGTCGTGGCTGACCTTGAGCGAGCCGCCGTTCTGTTCGGCGTTCAGACGGCCGAATGCCATGTAACGCTCGTCCAGCACGTATTCCGGCGTGGGGCACAGCAGGGTCACGTCCATGCCCATCTTCGTGGCGATCAGCAGTGCCGAGTTGGCCACCGCGGTGTTGAGGGGTTTCGGGTGATACGTCCAAGTCAGTACGTATTTCTTTTTATGCAGATCGCCAAGGCGATCCTGCATAGCCAGTGCATGCGCCAGCTCCTGGCAGGGATGGGTGATCGTCTCCATGTTGATCACCGGCACCGTGGCGTACTGCGCGAACGCCTTGATGACCTTGTCCTCACGATCCACCGTCCAGTCCTGGAACTTCGGGAAGGCGCGCACGCAGATCAGGTCCACGTAGCGGCTGAGCACGCGCGCCACTTCGGCCACATGCTCCTCGGTATCGCCGTCCATCACCGTGCCCGCCTCGAACTCGATCGGCCACGCGTCCTTGCCCGGCGCCAGCACCACCGCGTGGCCGCCGAGCTGGAACGCACCCAGCTCGAAGCTGGTGCGGGTGCGCATCGAGGGGTTGAAGAACAAGAGCGCCACCGACTTGCCGGCCAGCTGCGCACCGGCGGGCGAGCGCTTGAACGCGGCGGCCTGTTCCAGCAGCGCGTCGATCTCGGCGCGGCTCCAGTCCTGGGTGGTGAGGAAGTGGCGGATGGTCATGGGTGAGATCGCCCTTGGTTGAGAAGTCCGGCCATGGATAGCCGGGGTTTTGCGGATGGACCCGCGTGGAACTGAACCCAAAACAAAAAACCCGGCACGATGGCCGGGTTTTGTCGTCGATACACATGAAACGCGCGCGACAGCCTACCCGGCCGAATGTCCGTCCAGCGGTCGGCGCGCGCGCGACGTCATGCCAGCAGCCATGCGGGCGCTGGTCAGGACATTGGCGGTATAGACGGCTGTGGACATGGGGGTTCCAGTCGGGCGAGGCGTCATCATGACGGGATTTTCGCTGCCATGCAACATGCCGTTGCACGACACCAAAACGAAGACGCCGCCCACAGGCGGCGTCGCATCGTCAATCGGCTGGAGTCACGCTCACCCGCACGCGCAGGCGCTCGCCGGGGTCGTAGTTCAGGCGCGACTCGTAGACCTCGCCGCGATAGCGGTATTCCACGTCGTAGCCCATGATCTGGCGCTGCTCGCTGACCGTGCTGACCTCGCGGCAACGGGTCTGGGTGGTCTCGTAGCTGCCGCCATGGTCGGACACCCGGTTGCCCACCGCGCCGCCGGCCACCGCACCGGCCACGGTGGCCGCCTTGCGGCCGTCGCCCTTGCCGATGGTGCTGCCCAGCACGCCGCCCACCACCGCGCCAAGGATGGTGCCGGCCGTGCTGTTGCCCGGATCCCGCTGCACCACCTGCTGGTCGTAGCACTGCTGGCGCGGCACGGTCGTCTGGGTGACGCCGTAAACCGGGTCGACCCGCAGCACGTCGGCCCAGCCGTAGTGGGCGTTGTCGTCCTGCGGAGGCGCCCCCGGTGGCGGGCCTGGATAACGCGCGTCCTGCGCCTGGGCGCCAGTGGCGACGGCCAGGGCCAGCACCAGCGTGACAAGGAGAAACTTGGGCATTTCGCGAACTCCACAGGATGTTTCGGGCGCAACTTCGGCGCATGACCGATTGCAGCAAATGGACACTGAATCGCGGCTTAGAATTCCTCGGGTGCGACCCCTTGCCGCCGCGCCGCTTACACCTTGTTAAGATGCACGGCTGGCCTGCTTCCGCCGTCACCGCCCGGACCCGACGATGCCGATCTCGCTCTACAACAGCCGCACCCGCCGCGCCGAGCCGTTCGAACCCCTCAACCCGGACCGGGTGACGATGTACGTGTGCGGCCCCACCGTCTACAACTACGTGCACATCGGCAACGCACGCGGCCCGGTGGTGTTCGACGTGCTGGCCAAGCTGCTGCGCCGGCATTACCCGAACGTGGTCTACGCCCGCAACATCACCGACGTGGACGACAAGATCAATACCGCCGCGCTGGAGCAAGGCGTGGGCATCGAGGCGATCACCGGCAAGTTCACCGCCGCCTACCGCGAGGACATGGCCAGGCTGGGCATCGCACCGCCCGACGTGGAGCCCTGCGCCACCGCGCACATCGATCCGATCATCGCGATGATTGAGCGCCTGATCGTCGACGGCCACGCCTATGCGGCCGAAGGCCACGTGCTGTTCGACGTGGCCAGCTACCCCGACTACGGCAAGCTCTCCGGTCGCGACACCGAGGAGATGATCGCCGGCGCCCGCGTGGAAGTGGCCCCGTACAAGAAGAATCCAGCCGACTTCGTGCTGTGGAAGCCCTCCACGCCGGAACTGCCCGGCTGGGACAGCCCCTGGGGCCGCGGCCGCCCCGGCTGGCACATCGAGTGCTCGGCGATGGCCGGGAAGCATCTGGGCGAGACCATAGACATCCACGCCGGCGGCAACGACTTGTTGTTTCCCCATCACGAGAACGAGGTCGCCCAGTCCACCTGCGCCCATGGCGGCAAGCTCTTCGCGCGCTGGTGGCTGCACAACGGCATGCTCACCTTCGACGGCCGCAAGATGTCCAAGTCGCTGGGCAACGTGCTGCAGTTGCACGAACTGCTCAAGCACCATCCGGCCGAGGCACTACGCCTGCGCCTGATGAGCGGGCACTACCGCCAGCCGCTGGACTGGTCCGACGCCGCGATCGCGCAGTCGGTGAGCACGCTGGACGGCTGGTATCGCGTGCTGCGCGAACTGGCCGACGTCGCGATGGATACGGCCGCCCTGCCGGTGTCCGAAAAAGTCGAAGCCGCGCTGTGCGACGACCTCAACACCCCGCAGGCGCTCGCCGAGCTTTCCGTGCTGGCCGACGCGGCGCGCGCACAGGGCACGCCCGAGGCCAAGGCCGCCCTGCTCGGCGGCGGCGCCCTGCTGGGCCTGCTGCAGCAGGATCCAGAAGCCTGGTTCAAGCAGGCCGGCGGCGCGACGGTCGACGCCACGCGGGTGGAAGCCCTGCTGGAAGAACGCCGTGCCGCCCGCGCCGCCCGCGACTTCGCCCGCGCCGATGCGATCCGCGCCGAGCTCGCCGCGATGGGCGTGGCGATCGAGGACGGCGCGCAAGGCACGCGCTGGAGCGTGGCCAAGGCATGAACGCGCCATTTCGCGCCGTGCCGGCAGGCGCGCGATAATGCGCGCATGAACGACACCGTCACGAGCACCACCAGCGCCGACGAGGCGCAACGCGAGATCGCCGAGGAGTTCGCCTACTTCAGCGAGTGGAGCGAACGCTACCAGTACCTGATCGACCTCGGCAGACAGTTGCCGCCGTTCCCGGAGGAATCCAGGACCGAGGCCTGGCGCGTGCACGGCTGCCAGTCGATGGTGTGGCTGGTGCCCGGCGGCGATGCCGCCCGCATGCACTTCGAGGCAGCCAGCGACTCGGCCATCGTCTCCGGCCTGATCGCCTTGGTGCTGCGCGTGTATTCCGACCGCCCTGCCGCCGAAATCGTGGCCACGGAACCGGATTTCATCCAGGCCATCGGCCTGGCCAAGCATCTTTCGCCCACCCGTTCGAACGGGCTGGCGGCGATGCTGGCGAAGTTGAAGGGCTACGCCGCCGCTGCCGCAAGCTGCGGGAAGGAGTAAGAGCGGATCCCTTTTCGCACACGCACACAAAAAGCCCCGCTCGAAGCGGGGCTTTTGTTGAAAAGTCCGGCATGGACGCCGGTTTGATCTTTGCGCTCACGGAGGAGCGCAGAAATCAATCGCCCATCTGCTTCTGCAGATGCTCGCGACGCTCCTGCGCGTCCAGCGACAGGGTTGCGATGGGACGGGCGTCGAGGCGGTCCACGCCGATCTCCTCGTCGGTCTCCTCGCAGTAGCCGTAGCTGCCTTCCTCGATGCGGCGCAGCGCCTTGTCGATCTTGGAGATCAGCTTGCGGTAGCGGTCGCGGGTGCGCAGCTCCAGCGAGTTCTCGGTCTCGCGGGTGGCGCGCTCGGCCTCGTCGCCCACGTCGCGCACCTCGTCGCGCAGGTTGTCCATGGTCTGGCGCGACTCCTCGACCAGCTGGTCGCGCCAGTCGCGCAGCTTGTTGCGGAAGTAGGCCAGATGCATCGGGTTCATGTACTCCTCCTTGTTGGAGGGACGGTAACCCTTGGGCAGCGCGATCTGGGTGGTGGCGGGCAAGGCGTAACGCCCGTCTTCGCGGGTGACGCCGTTGTCTAGGATTTTTGCAGCCTGTTTGTTCATTGAGGACGACGTGTTCTTCGATGGCTTGTGGGATGCATGAGCCGTGGCGTTCGCGTTGCGCGGCAACACCATGGCCGTGGCGCTCGCCACCTTGCCCTTGAACGGCGAGACGGCGGGCGGGGAGTATTTCTTCTCGACAGGCGCCGCCTTGGCCGGCGCGGCGGCCGGCTGCGAAGCGACGGGCTTGCCCCTGGCCGGCTTGGCGACGACTGCCACCGGCTTCGCCGCCGGTTTGGCTACCGGCTTCGCAGCGGGCTTGGCTACCGGGGGCTTGGCTACCGGCTTGGCGACCTTCTTCGCCACCGGCTTCGGCGCGGGCTTGGTCGCCTTGTGCGCGACGACCGGCTTGGCCGCCGGCTTCTTCGCCGCGGATTTGGCCGCCTTCGCGCTTGCCGGCTTCTTCGCCACCGGCTTGGCAGCCTTCTTCGCAGCTGGCTTGCTCGCCGGTGCCGCTTTCCTGGCCGGCGCCTTCTTCACCACGGGCTTCTTCGCCACCGGCTTCTTCGCGGCGGGCTTGGCTGCCTTCTTCGCGACCGGCTTTCCCGCGGCGGCTTTCTTCACGGGAGCCTTCACGCTGGCCTTCGCGGTCCGCGCACCGGCGGCTTTCGCCTTGACGGCGGCGTTACCCGGTCGTGCGGGCGCCTTCCCCTTGCCAGCCTTGGCGGTGGTCGAACTGCGCGTGGTTTTCGCCATATTCCTTCACCATTTTTGGCCGTGGCGGCCGGGTGTTATAGCCCATGTGTCCTACACCGGCAAGCCGGCTTCTGGGATACTGGCAACACTACCGGCGACCAGCTGTTCCGGCAACGTGAATGCCCTGACCCGATTCCTGCTGTTTCTGCTGCGCCTCTACAAACGCTGGCTCAGCCCCCTCTTGGGGCAGCGTTGTCGTTTCTACCCCAGTTGCTCCGATTATGCACGGGTCGCGGTCACGCGCTTCGGTCCATGGCGTGGCTGCCTGCTCACGGCCTGGCGCCTGCTGCGCTGCCAGCCGCTGTGTGCGGGCGGCGAGGATCCGGTGCCCGAGCGCTTCCAGTTCCGCCGCTGCCGTGCACACGGAGACCGTCACGCGCACTGAGGCGCATGGTGCATCGATCAGGGGCCGAAGCCGCCCGGCACGCCCTTGCTGGCGTAGGCCACTGCATCATGCGGATGCAGGCTTTCCTGGTGTTCCACGCGCACGTGGAAGTCGGCCAGGCGTTCGTCGGCATCGAGCGCGATCTGGATGCGCCGGGCGGCGTCCTCGCAGAACATCAGGTTGCCGCCGTTGGCGAGCGCGAAGGCCTGCTCGTCCTCGCGCTTCACCGCGGTCTGCACCGGCGTGCCCAGCGCCTGTTCCACGCGGTCCAGGGTATCGATCAAGTCGAACGGCACGCCCTCCTTCAGGCGGACCAGCAGCCGCGCCACGCTGCGCTGCGCGTGCGGGGTGGCGACGATGCCCTTCTCGCTGCCCAGCCAAGCCAGCACGGCGGCGTGGTCGACCGACTGGCCCGCGTCGAAATCCTTCGCGAACTGCTCCTGGATCAGCTGGCGCGACAGCGCGGCGGAGGCGGGACAGGTGGAGGAGTAGACCACCTCGGTGCCCAGTTCCAGCCGGAAGCCGTTCGGGCCCAGGCTGGCCTCGACCGACACCGGGTAGCTTCGCCAGCCGCTGTGACCGCTGCGCAGGGCATGGCGGCGCACCAGCGCATCGAAGCGGATGCTGAGGCGGGCATGGTCGGACAGGCCGGCGTGCGATTCGAGGAAGGCGCGCAACAGGTTTTCCAGCATCGCCGCGCCCAGCGGCTGGCCGCCGAGATGGTGGTCGACCAGCAGGTACAGCCGCGACATGTGGATGCCACGCTTGTCCGGATGCACCAGGTTGACGAAGGCGCCGACCTGGGCATTGGCGCGTTGCACCTCGCCGTCGCCGGCATCGAAACGCACCGGCGCCTCGATGCCGTCCATGCCCACCCAGTCCAGCGCGCCGCGCAGATGCGGCTGCGCCTGGGCGGCGACGTCGGGCATCAGACGGGTGGTGTTTTCGTGGCTGTGCATGGGTGTACTCGTGAAACGGCGCGGCGTGGCCGCCGTCGAAGCTGCCTATTTTGGGCCAGCCTGCCGCATTGCAACAGCCGACTGCGGGGAAACGCTGCGTTCCGCCGCGGTCAGCTCGCTTCGCTGCCGCGCCAGCGGCGCGCCGCACGCCAGGCGGCGAAGGTCGTGCCGAAACCGCCCTGCCCGCCCTGCTGCAGCACGGCCAGCGGATCGTCCGCGCCGCGGGCGCGGCGCAGCAGGCGTTCGGCCTCGCGCGATTCCAGCGCACGGAACACGCTGAGCGGCCCGGGCAGGCGCGCCGATTCACGCCAGGCCGATTGCAGGTCGGCCAGCTGCGCCTTGACCGCCTCGTCGCGCGCCGCGCTGCGCTGGCGCAGGGCGGTGCGGGCGAGTCCGTAGCGGGCCAGCCGCGCCATCGGCAACGGGAGGCGATCGCGCTCGGCGTCGTCCTCCAGCCGGCGCAAGGCGTACAACAGATGACCGAGCACGGCCGCGCGTGCGGCACGCTCCGGCACCGCTGCGCCGCCGTACCACCATGCGGTTTCCAGCGCCGCCAGCGCGCCGTGCAAGGAACCGGCAGCGGCGAGTTGGGCGGGGAAATCCGCCGCCGTGCCCTCCTCCAGTTGCGCCATCGCGGCCAGCACCGGCGCCAGCCAGCGCTCGGCCGGAATGGCGTGGGCGCGCTCATCGTCGAACAGCACCTGGCTCAGCGGGTGCCGACCGCCGCTGGCGGCGGCGCCGGACAGTTCCTCGGCCCACCAGTTGAGCTTGCCCAGCGCCACCTGCGGTTCGCGGATGCCGTAGGCGGCGGACAGCAGCTCCTGTTCCAGCGCGGCCAGCGCGACATGGCCGGGATATTTCGCCGGATCGACGAAGGCCAGCGCCACGCGCTGGGCCGGCTGCACCGCCAGCCACTTGCCGACGTAGCTGTGCAGCACACCATGGATGACCGCCAGCTCGCTCACGCCGTCACCGGCAGTTTCAGCAGCTCAGCCAGCTGGCGCGGGTGCTCGATCACCGCGTCGGCGCCCCAGCTGGCCGGGTCGCCGCCATCGAGGTAACCCCAGCGCACCGCCACCGTGTACAGGCCGGCGGCGCGGCCGGCCTCGACGTCGCGCGCGTCGTCGCCCACGAATATGCAGCGTGCGGGCTCGACCCGCGCATGCTCGCAGGCGAGCAGCACCGGTGCGGGGTCGGGCTTCTTCACCGGTAAGGTGTCGCCGCAGACCACCGCGCTGGCGCGCAGGTCCCAGTCCATGCGCTTGATCAGTTCCTCGGTGAGGAAGCCGGGCTTGTTGGTGACGATGCCCCAGCGCAGCCCGGCAGCTTCCAGCGCCGCCAGCAGCGGCTCGATGCCGTCGAACGGACGCGTGTGCCGCGCCATGATGTCCGCGTAGATGTCCAGGTAACGCGGCATGCGCTGCTGCAGCGCCGCGTCGTCCTCGGCGAAGGCGCAGCGCAGGATCGCGCGGCCGCCGCGCGACACCACCTCGCGCACCATCGCATACGGCGGCACCGCGGCGCCGACTTCGTCGCAGTACATCTGCAGGGCCGCGTAGAGATCGACGGCGCTGTCGAGCAAGGTGCCGTCGAGATCGAACAGCACCGCCTGCACGTCGCTGGGCATCGGCTTCACGCGGGTTTCCTTGCGCAGAGGATGTAGTTGATCGCGGTGACGCGACTCAGCCAGGCTTTGCGGCTGAGCGGGTTGTAGCCGAGGCCGCTGACATCCTCCAGTTCCAGCCCCGCGTGGCGCAGCAGGCGCGCCAGCTCGGAAGGCTTGAGGAACTGGGCATAGTGATGGGTGCCGCGCGGCAGCAGGCGCATCAGGTATTCCGCGCCGAGGATCGCCGCGCCGAACGCGGCCGGCGTGCGGTTGAGTGTGGACAGGAACAGCCGGCCGCCCGGCTTCAACATGGCGGCGAGGTCGTGCACCAGCGCGGCAGGGTCGGGTACGTGCTCGATCAGCTCCATGCAGCACACCGCATCAAAGCTCGCCGGTTCGGCCTGCGCCAGCTCGGCCGAGGACTGCTTGCGGTAGTCCACCTTGAGGCCGGATTCGTGCAGGTGCAGGCGCGCGATCTCGATCACCTTGAGGCCCAGGTCGACGCCGGTGACCTGGGCACCTGCGCGCGCCAACGCCTCGCTGAGCAGGCCTCCACCGCAGCCCACGTCGGCCACCTTCGCCCCGCGCAGGTCGACTCGCGCCGCCACGTAGTCGGCGCGCACCGGATTGAGATCGTGCAGCGGGCGCGATTCGCCGTCCGGATCCCACCAGCGCGCGGCCAGCTGGTCGAAGCGGGCGATCTCGGCGGGGCTGACGTTGGCGGCGGTCATGTTCGAATCCACGGTGGGTACATGAGTCTATTGAAAACTGCGGCCATGGATGGCCGCTTTTTGATCTTCGCGCTCATGGAGGAACGCAAAAACCCAACTGAAAGTGCGGCCATGGATGGTCGCTTCTTGATCTTCGCACTCACGGATGAGCGCGCCCATCAACGCTCCGCGATGCGCTCGCGCCAGGCGTGCGCGCGGGCAAGGACGCCGGCCACGTCCATGTCCACCAGCTCGCGCGCCGCCAGCTTCCGACGACCGGCGACCCACACGTCGCTGACCTGGTGGCGGCCAGCGGCATAAGCCAGCTGCGAAGCCACGTGATACAGCGGCTGGGTTTCCAGGTCCGACAGGCGCACCGCGGCGAGGTCGGCCTGCTTGCCCGCCTCGATGGAGCCGATCTTCGCATCCAGCCCCATCGCCTTCGCGCTGCCCAGCGTGGCCGCGCGCAAGGCGCTGGCGGCATCGAAGGCGGCGGCATCGTTCGCCACCGCCTTGGCCAGCAGTGCCGCGGTGCGCAGCTCGCCGAACATGTCCAGGTCGTTGTTCGACGCGCAGCCGTCGGTGCCGATGGCGAGAGTCACACCCGCCTTGCGCAGCTTCTCCGCCGGGCAGAAGCCGGAGGCGAGCTTGAGGTTGGACTCGGGACAATGCACCACCGACACGCCCGCCTCGGCACAGGCGGCAATCTCGCCGTCGGTGAGCTGGGTCATGTGCACGGCGATCAGGCGGTCGTTGACCAGGCCCAGCTTCTGCAGGCGCTGGAACGGGCGCAGGCCGCTCTTGGCCTTCTCCTCCTCGACCTCGTGCGCGGTCTCGTGCAGGTGCAGGTGCACCGGGATGTCGAGCTGGTCGGCCAGCACGCGGATGCGCGCGAAGCTCTCGTCGGAGACGGTATACGGCGCATGCGGCGCGAACGCGGTGGAGACCAGCGCGTCGCCGCGGAAGCTGTCGTGCACCTCGCCGGCGCGCTCGAAGTATTCGTCCTGCGACTTCGCCCACGCGGTGGGAAACTCGATCACCGGCAGGCCCACCACCGCGCGGAAGCCCAGCTTGCGGTAGGTGGCGCCGATCGCGTCGGGGAAGAAGTAATTCTCATTGGCGCAGGTGGTGCCGCCACGCAGCATCTCGGCCACCGCCAGCTCCACGCCGTCACGCACGAACTCGGGGCCGATCACCTTGGCCTCGGCCGGCCAGATGTGCTGCTGCAGCCAGACCATCAGCGGCAGGTCGTCGGCCAGCCCGCGCAGCAGGGTCATCGGGTTGTGCGTGTGGGCGTTGACCAGGCCGGGGATCAGCGCGTGCTCGGGCAGGCGCACGGTTTCGCGCGGGGCGTAGGTTGTGCGCGCCGCGGCGATCGGCAGCACTGCGACGATGCGGTCGCCGGTCACCGCCACCGCGTGGTCTTCCAGCACCACGGCGTGCGGTTCTACGGGGACGACCCAGCGGGCTTCGATCAGGAGGTCGATGGGTTGGGGCTGGGTGTCGCTCATGGCAATCGGTTCCGTGATTCGGATATGCAAAGGGCGGCTTACCTTGCGGCGCCGCCCTTCGATCGTCATCTTGCTCGTCATTCCGGCGTAGGCCGGAATCCAGTTTGGTACTCGTGCGAAGCACACAAATTCAAGAACGCTGCGCGTGAGTATTTCACTGGATGACGGATGGCTCCTGCCATCCGCCCTTCGGGCCGCCTTCGGCGTTCGCTTCGGCATCCTGCCTCCGCAGTCCGGCTTTCGCCGGGATGACGCATTGGCAAGCCGCGCGCAAGCGCGCGGGCCAATGCGTCACTTGCCGACGCGGCTGACGTATTCGCCGGTGCGGGTGTCGACCTTGATCGTCTCGTCCGAGCCCACGAACAGCGGTACGCGCACCACGGCGCCGGTTTCCAGCGTGGCCGGCTTGCCGCCGCCGCCGGAGGTGTCGCCGCGCACGCCGGGATCGGTTTCGGTGATCTTCAGCTCGACGAAGTTCGGCGCCTGCACCGCGATGATCTCGCCGTTGAACAGGGTGACCACGCACTCTTCCTCGCCCTTCAGCCACTTCGCCGCGTCGCCCATGCCGGCCTTGCCTGCCTGGTGCTGCTCGAAGGTCTCCTGCTGCATGAAGTGCCAGAACTCGCCGTCGGAGTACAGGTACTGCATGTCGGTATCGGTGACGTCGGCGACCTCGTAGGAGTCGCTGGACTTCATCGTCTGCTCGGAGGTGCGGCCGGTCTTCAGGTTGCGGATGAAGATGCGGGTGAACGCCTGGCCCTTGCCGGGTTTGATGAACTCGGCTTCGGTGATGATCCACGGATCGTTGTTGTGAAGGATCTTCATGCCCTTCTTGACGTCGTTGAGACCAGCGGTGGCCATGCAGTGAGCTCCAGGAGGTGAATGGTCAGGGCCCGAACGGCGCCCCTGCGCCGCGGCAGGCGGCTAGAATGGACGGTTCGAGGGTCCGGTACGGCCCGGACAAGGCCACACATGATAACCGCAAGCCCCGGCGCACGCATTACACCCGCCCCCGGTGCGCCTGCCGTCGACTGGCGGCAGTTGTGGCGCGAGGCGGTGACCGACGCCGGCGAACTGCTCGCCCTGCTGGGCCTGTCGCCGTTCGCCGCGCAGCTGCCGCCGGCGGACGCGGGCTTCGCCCTGCGTGTGCCGCGCGGCTTCGTGGCGCGGATGCGCCATGGCGATCCGCGCGACCCGCTGCTGCTGCAGGTGCTGCCGCAGCTGGTCGAGCTGGACCGGGTGCCCGGCTTCGTGACCGACGCGGTGGGCGACCTGGCGGCGCGCGAGGCGCAGGGCGTGCTGCACAAGTACCACGGCCGCGCCCTGCTGATCGCCAGCGGCAGCTGCGCGATCAACTGCCGCTACTGCTTCCGCCGGCATTTCCCCTACGGCGAGGAAATGGCCGCCGCCGGCCAGTGGCGGCAGGCACTGGAACACCTGCGCAACGACCCGTCGATCAGCGAGCTGATCCTCTCCGGCGGCGACCCGCTGGCGCTGTCCACCGCCAAGCTGGAAGAGCTGTCGCGTGGCCTGGCCGATCTCCCGCACGTCACCCGCCTGCGCATCCATACCCGCCTTCCGGTGGTGCTGCCCGAGCGCATCGACGACACCTTCACGACCTGGCTGGCCGCGCTGCCGCTGCAGAAGGTGGTGGTGCTGCACGCGAACCATGCGAACGAGTTCGATGCCGACGTGGATGCCGCCTGCGCGCGCCTGCGCGCGGCCGGCGCCACCCTGCTCAACCAGTCGGTGCTGCTGCAGGGAATCAACGACGCTGCCGATACACTGATCGCGCTGTCCGAGCGGATGTTCGCCGCCGGCGTGCTGCCCTACTACCTGCACCAACTCGATCGCGTGCAGGGCGCCGCGCACTTCGAGGTGGACGACGCCCGCGCGTTGGCATTGCTGGATGCGCTGCGCGCGCGCCTGCCCGGCTACCTGGTGCCGAAGCTGGTGCGCGAGGTGGGCGGCGACCCGTCCAAGCGTCCGTTGTAAACCGGTGACCGGTCACGCCCGTTTGGCCGTCCGCTGGCAGTTCCGCCGCCAATCCGTTACAACCAAGCCTGCACATCGTCTCGCCCGGAAGGCAAGCGGCCTTCATTGCTTCCCGCAACACGGCAGCCCATGAAAAAAGATTTCGTCATCAGGATTCTCTTCATCGAGCACTCGGTCGAGGAGGCGGAGCAGATCATCAGCCTGCTGCGCAACACCGGCATCGCAGTGCGCCCGGCACGCGCCACCGCCGCGGACCAGGTACAGGCGGCGCTGACCGAGCTGGAACCGGACCTGGTGATGTTCGACCCCGCCAACGGCGCGATCGCCCTGCCCGAGGTGGTCCGCATGCTCGACGCCCACGGCAGCGACTACTCCCTGCTCGGCCTGGTCGGTTCGCTGGACAACCGCGAAGTGGCCGAGCTGTTCGAGCAGGGCGTGCACGGCGTTGCCGCGCGCGGCACGCCGGGCCAGTTGCTGGCGGTGCTGCGGCGCGAATTCGAGGCCTTGCAGACGCGGCGCCAGTTGCGCCGGCTGGAAGCCACGCAGCGCGAGCTGGAGCGCCGCTGCGACGCCCTGCTCGACTCATCCCGCGACGCCATCACCTACGTGCATGAGGGCGTGCACGTGCGCGCGAACCTGGCCTACCTGGAGACCTTCGGCCACGAAAGCTTCGACGATCTGCTCGGCATGCCGATCCTGGACATGATCGACGCCGCCGACGTGGACGAATTCAAGAACCTGCTGCGCGGCCACACCCGCCAGGAGAAGCTGCCGAACCAGGTCAGCCTGCGCGCCCGCCGTGCCGACGGCAGCCCGTTCGACGCCACCGTGGAATTCGCCCCGGCCACGTTCGAGGGCGAGCCCTGCCTGCAGATCGTGTTCCGCCGCCAGTTGGTCGACCCGGCGGCGCTGGAGCAGCTGCAGCGCGACTCGGTCACCGGCCTGTACAACCGCACGCACATGCTGGAGTGCATCGACCATGCGGTGATCGACGCCGCCAAGGGCAAGAAGGGCCAGTCGCTGCTGCTGATCGAGCCGGACAACTGGACCGTGCTGGTGAACAGCATTGGCCTGGCCAAGGCCGACGAGTTGCTGGCCGGCTTCTCCGACCGCGTCCGCATGCTGCTGGGCGCCGACGACGTCGCCGGCATGCTGGCCGAACACACGCTGGGCGTGATCCTCGCCCCCCGCGCGGACGAGGCGATCCGCGAATGGATCGCCAAGCTGCAGCACGCCATCGGCAACGAGATCTTCGACGCCGGCGCGCGTTCGATCACCGTCACCGCCAGCGCCGGCGGCAGCCTGCTCGGCGAGAAGAACGCCAATACCGAGCTGCTGCTCAACCAGGCCAGCCAGGCGCTGCGCACGGCGCAGAGCCTGGGCAGCAGCCAGGTCGAGCTGCACGACCCCGCCGCGCGCGAGAAGGCCGACGAGGAGCGCGAGCGCTACTGGCTGGACCTGCTGCGCAAGGCGCTGGAGGGCGAGGGCCTGATGCTCTACCACCAGCAGACGATCAGCCTGCAGGACGCCGAGGGTGACTACTCGGAGATCCTGCTGCGCATGAACGGCCCGCAGGGCGAGGTGCTGCCGGGCTTCTTCATGCCGATCGCCGAGAAGCACGGCCTCACCGACGCGGTCGACCGCTGGGTGCTCGACCAGACCATCAAGGCGCTGCAGCAGCGCGAGAGCCTGGGCCAGCCGACCACGTTCTTCGTCAAGCTCACCGCCGCCTCGCTGAAGGACGCCACCTTGCTGAAGTGGCTGGGTGAACGCCTCGGCCAGGCAGGGCTCAAGCGCGGCCGGCTGGTGCTGGAGATGACCGAGAGCAAGGTGATGACCTTGCTGCGTCCCGCGCAGGAGTTCGTCACGGCGTGGAAGAAGCTGGGCGGCCGCTTCGCGCTGGAACAGTTCGGCTCGGGCCTCAACTCGTTCCAGTTGCTCAACCACATCGACGCGGATTATCTGAAGATCGACCGCAGCTACATGGCCGACCTGCCGCAGCACCCCGAGAACCAGAAGAAGGTGGCCGAGCTCTGCCAGCAGGCGCACGCGCTGAAGAAGCAGACCATCGCGGAATGGGTCGAGGACGCCACCAGCACCTCGCTGCTGTTCGCCGCGGGCGTGGATTTCGTGCAGGGCAACTTCCTGCAGGTGCCGCAGCGGCTGGATTGAGCGCGGCGCCACTGTGCGCTCGCCATACGATGTCGTGGCGTCGACGCAACAAGAAACAAGAAACCCGCGGATCGCTCCGCGGGTTTCTTGTTTGTGCAGCGATGGCGCCCGCGCTTACTCGGCGCTGGCAGCAGCCTTGTTCGCGGCCTTGATCGCGGCGGCGGCAGCGATGTCTTCCTTGATGCGGGCAGCCTTGCCTTCCAGGCCACGCAGGTAGTACAGCTTGGCGCCGCGCACCTTGCCCTTGCGCTTCACCTCGACCGAATCGATCGCCGGGCTGTGCGCCTGGAACACGCGCTCCACGCCGGTGCCGTGCGAAATCTTGCGCACGGTGAAGGCCGAATGCAGGCCGCGGTTGCGCTTGGCGATGACGATGCCTTCGAAGGCCTGCACGCGCTCGCGATTGCCTTCCTTCACCTTGACGTTGACCACCACGGTGTCGCCGGCGCCGAACTCCGGCAAGGGACGGGTGATCTGCTCGGCTTCGAACTGCTGGATGATCTTGTTCATGGCGACCTCAGTGGTTTGCGACGTTCCGTGCCGCGGTAGTTCTGTCAGCGGCTATCCATGACCGCGATGGTTAGTTTTTGCGATCGTCCCTGATCGCGAGAATCAAACAGCGGTCATCCATGACCACACTCTTCAATGTCCACCCGCCGCGAAATGTTCGCGACGGAATTCTTCCAGCAACGCGCGGGATTCCGCATCCAGCGCGCGTTGCGCCAACAGCTCCGGACGCCTGAGCCAGGTCCGTCCCAGCGCCTGCTTCAGGCGCCAGCGGCGGATCGCCGCGTGGTCGCCGGAGAGCAGCACCGCCGGCACCTCGCCGTAGGCGTCGCTCACCGGCTTCGCGTAGTGCGGGCAGTCCAGCAGGCCGTTCGAGAACGAATCCTGCTCGGCGGACTGCGCGTCGTTCAACGCACCGTCCTGTAACCTGCCCACCGCGTCGATCACCACGGCGGCTCCCAGCTCGCCGCCGGACAGCACATAGTCGCCGATGGAAAGCTCCTCGTCGACCTCGTGCGCCAGCAGGCGTTCGTCCACACCCTCGTAACGCCCGCAGAGCAAGGCGATGCGCGGCAGCTTCGCCAGCGCCTCCACCCTGCCCTGCGTGAGCCGCGCTCCCTGCGGACTCAGGTAAATCACGTGCACCGGCTCCGGCGCGGCCTCGCGCATCGCCTTCAGGGCGTCGCGCAGAGGCTGGATCAGCATCACCATCCCGGGGCCGCCGCCGCAGGTGCGGCCGTCCACGGTACGGTAGTTGTCGGTGGCGTAGTCGCGCGGGTTCCAGGTTTCCACCTGCAGCAGCTCGCGCTGCTGCGCGCGTCCCACCACACCGACGGCGGCACACTGGCGCATGAAGTCGGGAAACAGCGTGACGACGTCGATGCGCATGGACCTCAAACTCCAGCTTTCAGAATTCGGGGTCCCAGTCCACCACCATGCGCCCGTCGGACAGGTCCACCGAACGCACGTAACTGCCCTGGATGAAGGGGATCAGCCGCTCGCGCGTACCGTCCCGCACCACCACCACGTCGTTGGCGCCGGTGGCGAACAGGTGGCTGACCCGCCCGAGCACCGCGCCTTCGGTGGTGACGACCTCCAAGCCTTCGAGGTCGACCCAGTAATACTCGTCCTTGCCGGGAGGCGGCAACTGCTCGCGGGCGACGTAGATGTCGCTGCCGACGAGGGCGGCTGCCGTATCGCGGTCGTCCACGCCGGGCAGTTGGGCCACCAGGCCCTTGCCTTGCGGGCGCCCCTTCGCTCCCGTGACCTCCGTGACCGCATCCGGCGCCGTTGCCAGCAGCCAGGGGTGGTAATCGAAGATCTTCGTGCGGGGCTCGGTCCAGGATTCGAGCTTGATCCAGCCCTGCACGCCATGCAGCCCGACGATGCGCCCGACCGGGACGCGCCGACCGGCTGTCGTCACGTTCAGGCCGCCTGCTGCTTGCCGGCTTCCTTCACGAGCGCGGCGACCTTGTCGCTCAGCTGGGCGCCCTTGCCCACCCACTCCTGCACGCGCGCGACGTTCAGCTCGAGGCGCTTGTCCTTGCCCGCAGCGACCGGGTTGTAATAGCCCACGTTCTCGATGTTGCGACCGTCGCGCTTGTTGCGCTGATCGGTGACCACGACGTGGTAGAACGGGCGGCCCTTGGCGCCACCGCGCGAAAGACGAATCTTGACCATGATGAAAGCTCCAGAGATGCCGGAATCGCCGGCCACACGCACGTGTGGCGTGCGCGGTAAACGCGGCATTTTAGGGGTAGCGGGCTGAAAAAGGAAGAGTTTGGCTGCAAGGAGCCCGGGGTTCGCGCGGGGGACAGCAAAAGCACGAGCCTTGCTTGATGCCTTTGAAGGGCAATCCTGCCCTTCAAAGGCTCGCGAAGACCGGCGAACCGGCCTTCGCTCCGTCAGGCCATCGCCGGCGATGCCCTGACGAGCGGGCCATCCTTGGCCCGCGCTGCCTCCCTATCGGGGCGGCAGCATGCCGCCCATGCCGCCCATGCCCTTCAGCGCGCCGCTCATCTGGCGCAACAGGCCCTTGCCGCCACCGCGGGAGAGCTTGGACATCATCTTTTCCATCTGCATGTACTGCTTCAGCAGACGGTTGACGTCGGCGGGCTGGGTACCCGAGCCCTTCGCCACGCGGGCGCGGCGCGAGCCGTTCAGGGTGTCGGGGTGGCGGCGCTCCTTGGGCGTCATCGAGCCGATGATCGCCACCATGCGCTTGATCTCGCCGTCATTGACCTTGGACTTCACGCTGTCGGGCAGGCCGGAGACGCCGGGCAGCTTGTCCATCAGGCCGGCCAGGCCACCCATGTTGTTCATCTGTTCGAGCTGGTCGCGCATGTCGCTGAGGTCGAAGCGCTTGCCCTTCATCACCTTCTGGGCCAGCTTCTGCGCCTTCTCGTGGTCGACCTTGCGCTCGACTTCCTCGACCAGCGAGAGCACGTCGCCCATGCCCAGGATGCGTTGCGCCAGACGGTCCGGATGGAACGGCTCCAGCGCGTCGGTCTTTTCGCCGGCGCCGAGGAACTTGATCGGCCGGCCAGTGATGTAGCGCACCGACAGCGCCGCGCCGCCGCGGGCGTCGCCGTCGGTCTTGGTAAGCACCACGCCGGTGAGCGGCAGCGCGTCGGCAAAGGCCTTGGCGGTGACGGCGGCGTCCTGGCCGGTCATCGAGTCGACCACGAACAGCGTCTCGACCGGCGTGATCGCGGCGTGCAGCGCCTTGATCTCGGCCATCATCGCCTCGTCCACGTGCAGGCGGCCGGCGGTGTCGACCAGCAGTACGTCGACCACTTCGCGGCGGGCCGCGGCGATCGCGTCCTTCGCGATCTGCACCGGATCCTGCCCGGCCTCGGACGGGAAGAACTTCACGCCCACCTGTTCGGCCAGCGTGCGCAACTGCTCGATGGCGGCCGGACGGTAGACGTCGCAGCTCACCACCATCACTTTTTTCTTCTTGCGCTCGGTGAGCAGGCGCGCCAGCTTGGCCACCGTGGTGGTCTTGCCCGCGCCCTGCAGGCCGGCCATCAGCACCACCGCCGGCGGCGTGGCGGCGAGGTTCAGTTCGCTGTTGGCCGTGCCCATCACCGCGGTCAGCTCGTCGCTGACCACCTTCACCAGCGCCTGGCCGGGCGACAGGCTCTTCATCACGTCCTGGCCCACCGCGCGCACCTTCACGCGCTGGATCAGGGCCTGCACCACCGGCAGCGCCACGTCGGCTTCCAGCAATGCGATGCGCACCTCGCGCAAGGCCTCGCGGATGTTTTCCTCGGTCAGCCGGCCGCGGCCGCGCAGGCGGTTGACGGTGGTGGACAGGCGTTGGCTGAGCGATTCGAACATGGGGGCGGCATCGGTATGAGCGAACGGATGATTATAACCGAGGCCGCTCAGCGCGCCGGCCGCGCCTTCACCCAGGCCGCAATGTCGGCGATCACCTTCGCATCCACGTGGGCCGGCGCCTGGTAATCGGCTACCGTCTCCGTCTTGCCCGCCGGCATGAACAGGTGGCTGAGGCCGGGATACAGGTGGAAGTCCGTCTGCGGCCGCCCCGCCAGCGCCTGCTGCCAGCGCGCGAAATCCAGCGTGGGCGACACCTGGAAATCGCCGCCGCCCTGCAGGATCAGCATCGGCATCGACGACTTTTCCGCCACCTCCACTTGATGGACCTCGTGCAGGCTCAACCAGTAGCGTTGCGGCATGCCACCGAACGAGCCCTCCGGAGGATGCCGCGGATCGGCCGCGGCCAGCAGTTTCCGCTCGGCCACGATGGCCTGCTCGCCGGCCGCGATCTGTACCGCCGTCTCGTGACTGCGCTGCCCCTGCTCGCGTACCTGTTGGGCGGAAATTTCCAGCAAGGGCCGCGCTGGCGCCGCCAGCAGGATCAGCCCCGCCAGTTGCGGATCGCGCTGACCGATGCGCGGCGCCATCATCGCGCCCAGGCTGTGGCCCAGCACGAACACGCGGCGCGGATCGATGCCCGGCTGCTGCGCCAGCAGGCGTGCGGCGGCGAGCGCATCGTCGGTCACCTCGTCGTCCACGGTGAAAGCCTGCGCGTCGATCTGCGCGGCGTGAGCATACGTGCGCTTGTCGTAGCGCAACGTCGCCACGCCCGCCTTGGCCAGCCCCGCAGCGAGATCGCGGAACGGTTTGTTCGGACCGATCGTCTCGTCCTGGTCGTGCGGACCGGAGCCGGCCACCAGCAACACCGCCGGGAACGGCCCCTCGCCTTCGGGCATGGTCAGCGTACCGGGCAGCGGCCCCAGCGGCGAAGACACCGGCATGGCCCGCGATACCGCATCGGGTATCGCCGGCTCCGGCGCGACGGCGACCGGCCGCACCGACGCAGCGGGCACCACCCGGAAACCGTCGATGCGGGCCTGTGCGTCGCAGTGGATGATCGCCGCCAACGGCGCATCGGAAAACGTCAGCATCGCGACCAGCACGTCCTGCCCGCCCAATGATCGTGGCGCCAAGGCGCCCAGCGACTTGAAGCTGCCCGCCTGCGACTGCAGTTGCCCCCAGACCTGGCGCAGCATCTCCGGCGTGAGCTTGCCAGCCATCACGGGGGCAAAATCCTTGCCGAGCTGGTCGAAGCGCCCTTGCGTCCACGCCTCCAGCGCGGCCTGTCCGTGCGTCTGGCAGGTCGCCGCAGGCTGCGCCACGACCGGCACCGTCAACACCATGCTGAGCATGGCCATCGTCAAACCCGTTACTCGCTTGAACATGCGCGTATCTCCTCGCTGGTCAGCGGCTGCCTTCCAGCTGCAAGTGGATGTAGTACGAGTACCCCGCCGCGATCAGCCACACCGCCGCCAGCACGATCAACAGCAGCCACGGCGCGGGATCGACCATGGCGATGAGCACCACCGCCAGGCCGCCCAGCATGAACAGTCGGCCGCCGAAACGGTGCGTGCGTTCCCACACCGCGTCGCTGGCCAGCGTCCACGGCGTGCGAATGCCGATGAAGAAGTTGCGGCGCAGCTTGCCCATGTAGTTGCCGAGCAACAGGTACAACACGCCGGCGGCGAGCATGACGATGGTCGGCATCGACACGGCATAGCCGGCCCCGGCAAGCAGGATGCCCAGGCTGGCGACCAGCACGAAGCCCTGCATGATCAGCATCAGCACGCCCCACACGCCCTCGAACCGCCTGATCGCGAACTGGCGCGGCGAAACCGCCGGCAGCACCACGGACAGCACCGCCACGATGAGCACGCCCAACGCCGGGAATGCGGCCGCCCAGAAGCGCGGCGTGACACCGTTGACGTGGTTGTGCAGATCCCAGTGCGTGGGTACCTCGGCCGGCAGTCGCGGGTACAGCCACACACCAGCGATCACCGCCACCACGACAAAGACCGCGGACACCAGCAGATTGCGATGCCATTTCATCGTTTGCCTCCCTGACTCCCTTTCGACGGAAACAGATCCAGCACCATGCGGGTGAGATCCTCCATCACGGTGCTGTTGAGCGAGTAGACGATGAACTGCCCCTGCCGCTCGGTGCGCACCAGGTCGGCATGCTTGAGCACGGCGAAGTGGTGCGACAGCGAGGCCGGCGTGATGTCGAACGCCTCGCCGATCTCGCCGGCGGTCAAGGCGCCGCCCTGCAGGCGCTTCAGGATCGCGCGCCGCGTGGGATCGGCCAGCGCCTTGAACACTTCCTGCTGCTTCATCGGCCTCGCCGCACACGGTACATGTATAGATATTTAGACAAATCTCTAAATACAACCAGTGACGGAAGTCATGCCCTGCGTTCACGCAAACCGCAGCCCTGTGCCAAACTCGTTCGCCATGTCCCTCGTCCTGCCTTCCATCCTCGCCATCGTGTGCTACCTCGGCGGTGCCAGCCTGCTGGCCGCGCCGCTGACCGGCTGCCCGCGCTCGCCGCAGCGGCTGGGGCTGCTCGCCGCCACGCTGGGCGTGCTGCTGCACATCGCAGTGCTCATGGGGGCGCATGGCGGACGGCTGGACCTGCACTTCTTCGCCGCGCTGTCGCTGGTGGCCTGCGTGGTGGCGGCGCTGACTCTGCTGGTGAACCTGGCGCGACCGGTGGCCGGGCTGGGCGTGATCGTGTTCCCGCTGGCAGCGCTGCTGCTGGGACTGGACATCTTCCTCGCCCCGCCTACCACGCCGAATCCGCTGGACTGGCAGATCAGCCTGCACGTGGCGATCGCCCTGCTCGGCTACAGCCTGCTGTCGATCGCCGCGGTGCTGGCGGTGCTGCTGGCGGTGCAGGAGCGCGCGCTGCGCGCGCACCGGCCGGCGCGTGTGATGAAAGCGTTGCCGCCACTGGTGCAGACCGAGGCGCTGCTGTTCCGCCTGATCGGCGCCGGCTTCGCCCTGCTCACGCTGACCCTGCTGAGCGGCCTCTTGTTCATCCAGAACATCCGCGCCCAGCACCTGATCCACACCACGGTGCTCAGCGTGATCGCCTGGCTGATCTTCGGCACCCTGTTATGGGGCCGCTGGAAGCACGGCTGGCGCGGACGCAGCGCGGTGAACCTGTGCCTGACCGGCATGGCCGTGCTGCTGCTGGCCTTCTTCGGCAGCAAGGCGGTGCTGGAGCTGATCCTGCACAGAAGCGTGTAGGAGCGGCTTCAGCCGCGACAGAGGCGAGGGCGAAGGAATCGCGGCTGAAGCCGCTCCTACGACCGCTCCTGCGGCTCGCCGCGCAAACGCACGTCGCCGGGCGCGAGGTCGGCACGCTGTTCGGCGCGCTCCGCACGCTGCGCCTCGAAGAAGCGTTGCACCTGCTGGCATACCGCCATGGTGTTGTCCCGGGCCAGGGCGGAGACGAGGAACCAAGGCGCCTGCCAGTCGAGGCGCCGCACGATGTCCTCGGCCACCTGCTGGCGCTCGTCCTCGGGCAGCGCGTCGGACTTGTTCAGCACCAGCCAGCGCGGCCGCTCCAGCAGTTCGGGATTGAACTTCGCCAGCTCGTGCTCGATCGTCCGTACCTGCTCCACCGGGTCGGTGTCGTCGATCGGCGCGATGTCCACGAGGTGCAGCAGCAGGCTGGTGCGCGACACGTGGCGCAGGAACTGGATGCCCAGCCCGGCGCCGTCGGCGGCGCCCTCGATCAGGCCGGGGATGTCGGCGATCACGAAGCTCTGGTCGGTGCCCAGGCTGACCACGCCCAGGTTCGGGTGCAGCGTGGTGAACGGGTAATCCGCCACCCGCGGCGTGGCCGCCGACACTGCACGGATGAAGGTGGACTTGCCCGCGTTGGGAAAGCCGAGCAGGCCCACGTCGGCGAGCAGGCGCAGTTCCAGCTTCAGCTCGCGCGACTCGCCCGGTGTGCCCTGGGTGAACTGGCGCGGCGCGCGGTTCACCGAAGTCTTGAAGTGGATATTGCCGAGGCCGCCCTTGCCGCCCTGCGCCACCAGCAGGCGTTGGCCGTGCGCGGTGAGGTCGCCGATCGTCTCGTCGGTGTCGACGTTGGTGACCATCGTGCCCACCGGCACGCGGATCGCGGTGTCCTCGCCGCCCTTGCCGTACATGTCGCTGCCCATGCCGTTCTGGCCGCGCTGCGCCTTGTAGCTGCGCTGGTGGCGGAAATCGACCAGGGTGTTGAGGCCTTCGTCGGCCACCAGCCACACCGAACCGCCACTGCCGCCGTCGCCACCGTCCGGCCCGCCGAACGGGATGAATTTCTCGCGGCGGAAACTCGCGCAGCCGTTGCCGCCGTCGCCGGCCTGGACCTTGATGATTGCTTCGTCGACGAATTTCATGGGTGTGGGGCCGGGAATCAGAAACAGGAAATGGAAAACGGGCAAAACGGGCGCGGCGGCCAGTCTAGTGGCACGCGCCAACGCACGGCAGGGAGTCGCCGGGAACGGCTCTTGCGATCCCCCGCCCCTTGCGCCCGGTTCCCTCCAGAAAACAAAAGCCCCGCCGAAGCGGGGCCTCTGCAGCAGCTTCGGAAGGGATCAGCCCTTCACGACGTTGACGAAGCGGCGGTTGTTCTCGCCGCGAACCTTGAACTCCACCTTGCCGTCCATCAGGGCGAACAGGGTGTGGTCGCGGCCGAGGCCCACGCCGCTGCCGGCATGGAACTGGGTGCCGCGCTGACGCACGATGATGTTGCCGGCCTCGACGGCCTGGCCGCCGTACACCTTCACGCCCAGGTACTTCGGGTTGGAGTCGCGACCGTTGCGGGACGAACCTACGCCTTTTTTGTGTGCCATGACTTGTTCTCTCCGGCTCTAATCAGGCGTTGATGCCCGTGATCTCGACTTCGGTGAAGTGCTGCCGATGACCCTGCTGCTTCTTGTGGTGCTTGCGGCGGCGGAACTTGATGATGCGGATCTTGTCGGCGCGGCCGTGCTTGCGCACGGTGGCGGACACGGTGGCGCCGGCCACGGTCGGCGCACCGACGGTGATCGACTCGCCTTCGCCGACCAGCAACACCTGGTCGAACTTCACGGCGGCGCCTTCTTCGGCGTCCAGCAGCTCCACGCGCAGGACATCGCCCTGCTGCACGCGATACTGCTTGCCACCGGTCTTGATGACTGCGTAACTCATGGGATTATCCCTTCTGTCGTTATTCTCTTGGGTTCCGTCACGGCCTTTCGGGCCGGACGAACCGCAGATTGTAGCCAATCGCCAGCACTTTGGTCAATTCCTGACCAGACCCTTGAAAGGCCACCTCCGCAGGCAATAAGTAACCTGCCCGGTTTGGTATAGTTCACTTTTCCCCTCCGACCCCACGCATGGACACCATCCGCATCCGCGGTGCGCGCACGCACAACCTCAAGAACATCGATCTCGACCTGCCGCGCGACCGGCTGATCGTGATCACCGGCCTGTCCGGCTCCGGCAAATCCTCGCTGGCGTTCGACACCATCTATGCGGAAGGCCAGCGCCGCTACGTGGAGTCGCTGTCGGCCTACGCCCGGCAGTTCCTGTCGATGATGGAGAAGCCCGACGTCGACCACATCGAGGGCCTGTCGCCGGCGATCTCGATCGAGCAGAAATCCACCTCGCACAACCCGCGCTCCACCGTGGGCACGATCACCGAGGTCTACGACTACCTGCGCCTGCTGTACGCCCGCGTGGGCACGCCGCGCTGCCCCGACCACGGCATTCCGCTGGAGGCGCAGACGGTGAGCCAGATGGTGGACGCCACCCTCGCGCTCGACCCCGAGAAGCGCTGGATGCTGCTCGCCCCGGTGATCCGCGAGCGCAAGGGCGAACACGTGCAGGTGTTCGAGCAGTTGCGCGCGCAGGGCTTCGTGCGCGCCCGCGTCGACGGCGCGGTGTACGACCTGGACGCCGTGCCGCCGCTGGGCCTGCGCATCAAGCACACCATCGAGGCGGTGATCGACCGCTTCCGTCCGCGCGACGACATCAAGCAGCGCCTCGCCGAATCCTTCGAGACCGCGCTGCGGCTGGGCGACGGGCTGGTGATCCTGGCCGACATGGACGATGCCTCCGCGAAGGAGCAGCTGTACTCCTCGCGCTACTCCTGCCCGGTGTGCGACTACTCGCTGCCGGAACTGGAACCGCGGCTGTTCTCGTTCAACTCGCCGGTCGGCGCCTGCCCCACCTGCGACGGCCTGGGCGTGACCCAGGTGTTCGATCCCGCGCGGGTGGTGGGTCACCCGGAACTGCCACTGTCCGCCGGCGCGATCCGCGGCTGGGACCGGCGCAACCCGCACTATTTCCAGATGCTGCAGTCGCTGGCCACGCACTACGGCTTCGACGTGGACACCGCCTGGGTCAACCTGCCCAAGGCCACCCAGCAGGCCATCCTGTACGGCAGCGGCAAGCAGAAGATCGCCTTCCGCTACCTCACCGAGCGCGGCGGCCGGGTCACCCGCGAGCACACGTTCGAAGGCATCCTGCCGAACCTGGAACGGCGCTACAAGGAAACCGAATCCAACGCAGTACGCGAGGAGCTGGCGAAGTACATCAGCGATCATCCCTGCCCCGAGTGCGAAGGCCAGCGCCTGAACCGTTCGGCGCGCAACGTGTTCGTGGCCGACCACGCGCTGCCCGAGCTCACCAACCGCTCCATCGACGACGCGCTGGCGTTCTTCGCGGACCTGACGCTCGCCGGCTGGCGCGGCGAGATCGCAGCGAAGATCGTGAAGGAGATCCGCGAGCGGCTCACCTTCCTCAACGACGTGGGCCTCAACTACCTCACGCTGGATCGCCAGGCCGACTCGCTCTCCGGCGGCGAGGCGCAGCGCATCCGTCTCGCCTCGCAGATCGGCGCCGGCCTGGTCGGCGTGATGTACGTACTGGACGAGCCGTCCATCGGTCTGCACCAGCGCGACAACGAGCGCCTGCTCGGCACGCTCACCCGGCTGCGCGACCTCGGCAACACGGTGATCGTGGTCGAGCACGACGAGGACGCCATCCGCATGGCCGACCACGTGCTCGACATCGGCCCCGGCGCCGGCGTGCACGGCGGCGAAGTCGTCGCACAGGGCACGGTGAAGGACATCCTCGCCTCCAGGCGCTCCGTCACCGGCCAGTTCCTCTCCGGCGCGCGCGCCATCGAGGTGCCGAAACAGCGTCGCCAGCCCAACGACGACGCGTACTGGCTGCGCCTGCACGGCGCCAGCGGCAACAATCTCAAGAACGTGGATCTGGCGATTCCCGCCGGCCTGTTCACCTGCGTCACCGGCGTGTCCGGCTCGGGCAAGTCGACGCTCATCAACGACACCTTGTTCCGCCTCGCCGCCGCCGAACTCAACGGGGCCGGCACGCAGCCTGCACCGTTCAAGTCGGTGGAAGGCTTGCAGCTGTTCGACAAGGTGGTGGACATAGACCAGTCGCCGATCGGCCGCACGCCGCGCTCCAACCCCGCCACCTACACCGGCCTGTTCACCCCGCTGCGCGAACTGTTCGCCCAGGTGCCCGAGGCGCGCGCGCGCGGCTACGAGCCGGGCCGCTTCAGTTTCAACGTGCGCGGTGGCCGCTGTGAGGCCTGCGAAGGCGACGGCATGCTGAAGGTGGAGATGCACTTCCTGCCGGACGTCTACGTGCCCTGCGACGTCTGCCACGGCAAGCGCTACAACAGAGAAACGCTGGAAATTCATTACAAGGGCCACACGATTGCCGATGTGCTCGACATGACGGTGGAGGACGCGCTGAAGCTGTTCGAGAACGTGCCCACCATCGCGCGCAAGCTCGACACCTTGCGCGCGGTGGGCCTGGACTACATCAAGCTCGGCCAGAGCGCGACCACGCTGTCCGGCGGCGAGGCGCAGCGCGTGAAGCTGTCCAAGGAACTCAGCAAGCGCGACACCGGCAACACGCTGTACATCCTCGACGAACCCACCACCGGCCTGCACTTCCACGACATCGAGCAGCTGCTCGACGTGCTGCACCAGCTGGTCGACCAGGGCAACACCGTGGTGGTGATCGAGCACAACCTCGACGTCATCAAGACCGCCGACTGGCTCGTCGACCTCGGCCCCGAAGGCGGCGCCGGCGGCGGCCGCATCCTGGTCGCCGGCACGCCGGAAGCCGTGGCCGCCACGCCCGGTTCGCACACTGGCCACTTTCTCGCGCCGCACCTGAAACCTGCCAAGCCCACCGCGGCAAAGCGTACGAAGAACACCCTCAAGCACATCGCCTCAGCCGACAAGCACAAGCCGATGCGTGGAAAGAAGAAATCCTCATGAGCAAGACCGCCAGCGAATCGCCCAAACCTGCCCGCCGCGGCAAGAAAGCCGACCCCGCCGCCGCGCCGGCAGTCGCCGATGCAGCGCCGGCCGCACCGAAACCTCTGTTCACGGCGGATATCGCCGCACGCTGGCGCGATCTCGACGCCTTCAACCACGTCAACAACTCGAACTACCTCACCTATCTGGAGGAGGCGCGCTTGCAGTGGCTGAGCCACGTGCCCGGACCGTGGTTCGACGAACACAGCATGCCGGTGATGGCCGCCGTCCAGCTCAACTACCGCCGCCCGATCGAGTGGCCGGCGCAACTGCACGTGCAGCTCTATTGCGAGCGCATCGGCAACAGCTCGATGACCATCGCCCACCGCCTGGTGGATGTGGCCGACGCCGACACCCTCTACTGCGACGGCCACGTGGTAATGGTGTGGATGGATCCGGCCACCGGCAAACCGGTGGCGCTGCCGCAGGCGATTCGCGACGCGGTCGGCCCCGGCTAGGCCCGCCGCCATGCGCGCACGCCCTGCCCTCGTCCGCACCGCGTTCGCGGTTGGTCGCGAGGCGGGCGTTCCCGTCGAAACGATCGCGGGCAAACGCCACGCCTGGTGCTTCCGCCCGCACTTCCACGCCGGCGACGAGATCGTGCATGTGCTCGCCGGTCGCGCGCGCCTGCGTCTGCCCCACGGCTTCCGTGATGTCGCCGCCGGCGACACGCTGGTGGTGCCGGCTGGCGTGGTCCATCGTTTCGAACCGCTGGATCGGCAGGGCTGGGCCTTCGTCTCGCGCTTCGTGCCCGCGTCCCGCGCGGCTGCCCGCGAAACTACCATGCTGGCTGCACGAGCCGCCACGCTGCTGGCGCAGCGCCCGTCGTTGCGCACCGATGTCGCCGCGCTCGCGCGAGACTGCGCGGTGTCCGAGGGTCACCTGTCTCGCGCCTTCCACCGCGAGACCGGCAGCAGCCTGCACAACTTCCACATGCTGCTCGCCCTGCAGCAGGCCAAGACACTGCTGCGCCGCCAGGTTCCCGTGGTGGAAGCTGCGCTCTCTTCAGGCTTCCATGACCAGGCGCATCTCAATCGCGAATTCGTCCGCACCTATGGGATGACGCCGGCGGTCTTCCGCGGTGGCTGGACAGCAGCGGCGTAACCTTCAACCCAGTTCCAGCGCCATGTACAGCGTGCCCGGCAACGGGTTGTCGTAGTAAGGCGGCACCGGCCGGAAACCCAGCTCCACATACAGCCGCCGCGCGGCATGCATGCTGGCCAGCGTGTCCAGCATTACACGCGCATGGCCCGCCTCACGGGCACGCGCGAGGATCGCTTCCGCCAGCCGGCGCCCCAGCGCCTGACCACGCGCAGCGAGACGCAGGTACAGGCGTTTCATCTCGGCCGTGCCCGGCAGCGCCGTGGGCCGCAATGCCACGCAACCCAACACCATGCCTGCAGCGTCGCGGGCGATCAGGATGTCGCCCAGCGGCGGTGCGTACTTGCCGGGCAGTTGCGCCAGTTCCGCCGCGAAGCCCTGGAAGGAGAGATCGATGCCGAGGCTGTCCGCGTATTCCGCGAACAGCTCGCGCACCACCGCGCCGTCCGCGGGAAAGCGGGCCGGCGCGATGCTGATGCCTGATGCTGTCGACATGCCCGCTCGCCTCCGTCAGCCGGTTTCGCACCAGTCTGCCGGAGGCGATCGCCGCGCGCTTGGATCCATCTGATCCATCGCGCGGCGGCTATTTCACCAGGATCTCGTCCGCGAACAGCCAGGTGTTGGCGGCGCCGTCTGGGAAGCCGGCGGGCAGCGTGGCGTAGCGGGTCGCAGTGACGCGGACATAGCGTGCGCTCAACGGCTTGGTCGCCCTGAACACCAGGTGGAACTCCGCCGGCCGTGCGCTCATCACGTCGGCCTGCGGCTGCTCGGTCTGCAGCGTGGTCCAGTGCTGCCCATCGCCGGAGACCTGGAAGGTCACCTGTTGCGGCGGCAGGATGCGCGAGCCGGTGTCCTGCAGGAAATCCACGGCGATCGAGTGGATGGCCGTGGACTTCTGCAGGTCGATGCTGGCGTCGATGTCGTGGTCGTTCCAGCCCGACCACTGTCCGTCGTGGAAGTCGCCGCTGCCCAGCACGCCGTCCGTCAGCGCGCTGGCGGGTGCGTATTTCGGCGAAGGCGGCTGGGCGAGGCTGAGCGGCTTGCCGGTGGCGAGGTTGTCCACCAGGGTGAAGCTGGTCGGATTGTCGTAGCGCAGCCCCTTGCGGAACGGCACCACCTGCAGCGTGCCGGCGTGATGCAGGGTCACTGCGTCGGTGAACGACGGCGACTTCGCGGTCGGCGTGCTGCCGTCCAGCGTGTAATGGTTCACCAGGTCGTCGAAGCCGCGCTGCGCGTGCAGCTGCCACCCGCCCTTTGCATCCGCCGTGATCGCGTACTGCACCACCGCGCGATCCTCCGGACCGTAGGCCACGTGCCACGCGTCCAGCCGCGGGTACTGCGCCTGCAGGCGCTGGTGGAAATCCGCCCAGGCCGCATCGTCGTGCGCGTTGCCGCGCCACAGGTTCTCGGCGAAGGCCAGCACGCGCGGGTACAGCTTGGACTCGGCGTTGTACGGGTTCGCACGCTCGCTCCACAGCGGCGCCTCGGCGCCCAGGATCTGCGCGCGGTGCGTCGCGATGATGGCGGCATTCTGCGGCCTGGCCTCGGTGTACAGCGTCGGTGCGGCGCCGGTGATGTCCGTGCGGAACACGTTCTGCACGGTGAGCTTGAGCAGTGGCGAGTCGAGGTAGAACGGCCCGGCCACGATCGCGCGATTGCCGTTCTCGAGCGCCTTGCGCGCCTCGTCGTCGCCACGCCAGACCTCGACGACGGCGTTCCTGCTGGCGCCGCCTTCGAGGATCTCGTCCCAGCCGATCATGGTCTTGCCCTTGCCCTCCAGGTACTTCTGGATGCGCTGGATGAAGTAGCTCTGCAGGCCTTCCTCGTCCTTCAGCCCCAGCTTGTGCATCAGCGCCTGGCAGGAAGCGCAGTCGTGCCAGTCGTCCTTCGGCACCTCGTCGCCGCCGATGTGCACGTACTTCGACTGGAACAGCGGCAGCACCTCGTCCAGCACGTTCTGCAGGAAGGTGAAGGTGCCTTCGTCGCCCACGCAGTCGATGTTCTTGAACACGCCCCAGGTGGTGGGCACGGTCGCCGGCTGCTTGCTGCACGAAAGCTCGGGGTAGGCCGCGATCGCCGCCACGCTGTGCCCCGGCATCTCGATCTCGGGAATCACGGTGATGTTGCGCTGGCGCGCGTAGTCCACCACTTCGCGGATCTGCGCCTGGGTGTAGAAACCGCCGTAGCGCGTGCCGTCCGTCTCGGTGCGCCACGCGCCCACGCTGGTGAGCTTCGGGTAGCGCTTGATCTCGATGCGCCAACCCTGGTCGTCGGTGAGGTGCCAATGGAAGGTGTTGATCTTGTAGTAGCTGAGCAGGTCGAGCTGCTTCTCGATGAAGCTCACCGGGTAGAAATGCCGGGCAACGTCAAGCATCACGCCACGCCAGGCGTAGGCCGGCGCGTCCTCGATGGTCACCGCGGGAACCGCCACCTGCGTGGCGTGTTCCAGCGGCAGCAACTGGCGCAGCGTCTGCACGCCCCAGAACAGCCCCTTGTCGGTCGAGGCGCTGACCGTGATGCGCTTCGGCGTCACCGCGAGCCGATAGGCTTCGTCGCCCTGCACGGCCGGGTCGAGCTTCAGCTCGATGCCGTGCGCGGCGGCACCCTCCTGCACCGCGATGCCGGTCTGGGCGCGGATCGCCGCGCGCAGGAAGGCGGCGATCTCGCGGCTGCGGGCATCCTTCGGTGCCGCCACGCGGGTATGCGCATCGAGCCGGTAGCTGCCCTGTCCAGGTTGCAGGTGTTGCGGCTGCGGAATGATCGCCACGCCGGCCGCCGTGGCAAGCACCGGCAGCAACGCGGACAGGCCCAGCAGGCATCGCGCAAGCATCTTCGACATCAATGCATCCCCTCGTCGGTCGGACGGAGCCGATGGCCATGGCGCATCCGGCGCATGACGACGATCGGAAACCGGGACAGCCCGGCGGCTGGCCGTTGCCTGCAGTCCATGGCAACGACATTTACTCACTTGTAAATCATCGTTTCATAGGTGCACACTAACACGCAAGGCTGAGCTCGCAACGCCGCGCGCGAACCCGCAGCCACGATTCCGCCGGCTGACCGGCGGCACGCGCCCGATGGCATCACGCAGCGCAGGATGAAGAAATGACGCATGCCAGCGCAGACAAGGGGCCGCTCCACGCCGCGGAAACGCCACGACAGGCGGTGCTGCGCCGGCTGCCGCAGCTGTCCTTCGGCGGCGCACCAATCGGCAACCTGTATGCCGGCGTGGCGGAAGCCGATGCCATCGCGGCCGTGCGGCACGCCTGGCAACTCGGCGTCCGCCATTTCGACACGGCGCCCTACTATGGCTACGGCCTCAGCGAGACGCGCCTCGGCGCTGCGCTGGCAGGCATTTCCCGCGCCGACTACAGCCTGTCGACCAAGGTCGGCCGACTGCTGCTGGATGTCGACGACGCCGGTGCGACGGCGGACGACGGCTTCGCGGTACGCGGGCGGCAAGCCGTGTTCGACTACAGCCGCGACGGCATCCTGCGCTCGGTGGAATCCAGCCTGCGTCGGCTGGCCACCGACCATGTCGAGATCCTGCTGCTGCACGACATCGGCGCGTTGACCCACGGCGCGCGCCACTCGGCCATCCTGCGCCAGGCGCTGGACGAGGCCCTGCCGACGATGGCCGAGCTGCGCAGCCAGGGGATCTGCGGCGCGATCGGCCTGGGCGTCAACGAGCAGGACGTGTGCCTGCAGGTGATGCCGGAGTTTCCACTCGACGTCATCATGCTGGCCGGCCGCTACACCTTGTTCGAGCAGCGCGGCAGCGCACAGCTGATGACGCAGGCCGTGCAGCGGAACGTCGCAGTGATGGCGGCTGGTCCGTACAACTCCGGCCTGCTCGGCGCAGACGGTGGCCCCGGCGACACCTACAACTATGCACCCGCCGACGACGCGACGCGTGCGCGTGCCCAACGCTTCTACGACGTTTGCGGCCGGCGCGGCATCGCGGTCGGCGCCGCCGCGCTGCAATTCCCGCTGGCGCATCCCGCCGTCGCCACGGTGGTGTGCGGCCTGCGTTCGCCAGCGGAAGTCGACAGTGCCGTGCAGCGCATGCACGCTCCTTTGCCGCCCGCGTTGTGGAGCGAGTTGCGCAATGCCGGCCTGCTCGACGCCACCGCGAGTACGCCATGAAGGCCGCGCCTTGAACCTGATCGACGCCCACCAGCACTACTGGCGCGTGGATCGCGGCGACTATGCGTGGCTGCGCGAGGCGCCCGCCATGCTGCAGCGCGACTTCCTGCCCGCCGACCTGCAGCCGCAGCGCACCGCCGCCGGCGTGGCCGGCAGCGTGCTGGTGCAGGCGGCGGCGAGCGAGGCGGAGACGCGCTACCTGTTCGAACTGGCCCGCGCCGATCGCAGCATCCTCGGCGTGGTGGGCTGGGTGGATTTCGAGGCGCCCGACGCGGCCGCGCGCATCCGCGCGCTGGCGCACGACGGCGACGGCCTGCTGCTGGGCCTGCGGCCGATGGCGCAGGACCATGCCGATCCCGACTGGCTGGCACGCCCCGCGCTCGACCCGGCGTTTGACTGCCTGCAGGAACTGGACCTCGCCTTCGACGCGCTGGTGCGCCCGCCGCAACTGCCGGCCTTGCAACGGCGACTGCGGCGCGAACGCGAGCTGCGCGTGGTGCTCGACCACGCCGGCAAGCCGGACATCGCGCACGGCCGCTACGACGACTGGGCCGCGCCGATCCGCGAGCTGGCCGCCTTGCCCAAGGTCAGCTGCAAGCTCTCCGGCCTGCTCACCGAGCTCGCGCCCGGCACGCCGGCCGGCACGCTCGATCCGTACGTCGACCACCTGTTCGCCTGCTTCGGCCCCGCGCGGCTGATCTGGGGCAGCGACTGGCCGGTGCTCACGCTGCGCGGCAGCTATGCGCACTGGCTGGAACTCGCCCGCGCACTCGCGCAACGGCATGCCCCCCACGCGCTGGACCGCATCTTCAGCCGCAACGCGCTGGCGTTCTACCGGCCACGCCGCGCACCCGACTTCCCCGCTTCCGCTGGAGCCATCCCATGAACCACTCACCCGCCCAGAGGCCACGCGCATGAATGGCCGACTGCAAGGCAAGCATGCCCTCGTCACCGCGGCCGGCGCCGGCATCGGCCGCGCCACCGCGCTCGCCTTCGCCCGCGAAGGCGCCACGGTGCTGGCCACCGACATCGACGCCGCGGCGCTGGCCAGCCTCGCGCAGGAACACGCCTCGATCAGCACGCAGCGACTGGACGTCACCCGCGCCGGGGACATTCGCGCGCTGGTCGACGGCAATGCGCCATTCGACGTGCTGTTCAACTGCGCGGGCTACGTGCACGCCGGCACCATCCTCGACACCGACGACGACGCCTGGCAACGCTCGTTCCGCATCAACGTGGACAGCATGTACTGGCTGTGCCGCGCGGTGCTGCCGGCGATGCTGGAGCGCGGCCGCGGCAGCATCATCAACATGTCCTCGGTGGCGTCGAGCATCAAGGGCGTGCCGAACCGCTTCGCCTACGGCACGACCAAGGCCGCGGTGATCGGCCTCACCCGCGGGATCGCCGCCGACTTCGTGGCGCGCGGCGTGCGCTGCAACGCGATCTGTCCCGGTACGGTGAAGACGCCCTCGCTGGGCCAGCGCGTGCGCGCGCTGGGCGGCGACGAGGAAGCCGTGTGGAAGAGCTTCACCGACCGCCAGCCGATGGGTCGCCTCGGCACGCCGGAGGAAATCGCCGCGCTGGCGCTGTATCTCGCCGCCGACGAATCCTCCTTCACCACCGGCACCGTCCACGTCGTGGACGGCGGCTGGTCCAACTGAAACACGTTCAACCGAGCACACCACCATGAAACTCGTCCGTTATGGCGCCCCCGGCCAGGAGCGGCCCGGCCTGATCGATGCGCAGGACACGCTGCGCGACCTCTCCGCCCACGTTGGCGACATCGACGCCGGCGCACTCGTGCGCGCCGGCCGCACGCGCCTCGCGGCGCTCGATCCCGCCAGCCTGCCGGAGGTCGCCGGCACGCCGCGTTACGGCGCACCGGTGGCGCACGTGGGCAAGATGATCTGCGTGGGCCTCAACTACAGCGACCACGCCGCCGAGACCGGCGCGGCGATACCCGAGCAGCCGATCCTGTTCATGAAGGCCACCAGCGCGATCATGGGGCCGAACGATGACGTGATCATCCCCATGGACTCGCTGAAGACCGACTGGGAGGTGGAACTGGGCGTGGTGATCGGCGACACCGCGCGCCACGTTCGCGTCGAGGATGCGTTGAATCACGTCGCCGGCTACCTGGTGGTGAACGACCTTTCCGAGCGCGCATTCCAGCTCGAACACGGCGGCCAGTGGACGAAGGGCAAGGGCTGCGACACCTTCGGTCCGATCGGCCCGTGGCTGCTCACCGCCGACGAGGTGGCCGACCCGCAGGACCTCGCGTTGTGGCTGGAGGTCAACGGCCACCGCTACCAACACAGCAGCACGGCGAACATGATCTTCGGCGTTGCCGAGCTGGTGAGCTACATCAGTCGCTACATGAGCCTGCAGCCGGGCGACATCATCAGCACCGGCACGCCGCCCGGCGTGGGCCTGGGCCAGAAGCCGCCGGTCTACCTGCGCCCCGGCGACGTGATGGAACTCGGCATCGCCGGCCTCGGCCGGCAACGCCAGCGCACCGTCGCCTACGCAGACGCGGGGCAGCCATGAACAGTGCCATCGACACCACGCCCGCCAACATCGGCGCCGCGCGCATCGTGGCGCTGGACACACTGGACGTGCGCTTCCCCACCTCGCGCGAGCTGGACGGCTCGGATGCGATGAATCCCGACCCGGACTACTCGGCCGCGTGCGTCACTTTGCGCACCGACCAGCCCGGGCTGGCGGGCTACGGCTTCGTGTTCACGATCGGCCGCGGCAACGACGTGCAGAAGGCGGCGCTGGATGCGCTGGCCGAGCATGTCATCGGCCTCTCCGTCGAAGCGATCGTCAACGACCTCGGCGGCTTCGCGAAACGCCTCACCGGCGACTCGCAGCTACGCTGGCTAGGCCCCGAGAAGGGCGTGATGCACATGGCGATCGGCGCGGTGGTCAACGCCGCCTGGGATCTCGCCGCGCGCATCAAGGGCAAGCCGCTGTGGCGCTACATCGCCGAGCTGTCCCCGGAGGAGATCGTCGCCGCGATCGACTTCCGTTATCTCAGCGACGCGCTCACGCCGGAAGAAGCGCTGAGCCTGCTGCGCGCCGCCGTGCCGCACCGGCAGCAGCGCATCGAGCAACTGCTGGTCGAAGGCTATCCCGCCTACACCACCTCGCCCGGCTGGCTGGGTTACAGCGACGAGAAGATGCAGCGGCTGGCGCGCGAAGCGGTCGCCGACGGCTTCCGCACGATCAAGCTCAAGGTGGGCCTGAACGCGACGGACGACGTGCGGCGCTGCCGCCTCGCGCGCGCCACGGTGGGCCCCGACATCGCCATCGCGATCGACGCGAACCAGCGCTGGGACGTCCCCGACGCGATCGTCTGGCTCAACCAGCTGGCGGACGCGAACATCGCCTGGATCGAAGAGCCGACCAGCCCCGACGACATCCTCGGCCACGCGGCGATCCGCCGCGCGGTCGCGCCGATGCCGGTCTCCACCGGCGAACACACCCACAACCGGGTGATGTTCAAGCAGCTGTTCCAGGCCGGTTCGGTCGACCTGGTGCAGATCGACGCGGCCCGCGTGGGCGGCGTCAACGAGAACCTGGCGATCCTGCTGCTGGCCGCCAAGTTCGGCGTGCGCGTGTTTCCGCACGCCGGCGGCGTGGGCCTGTGCGAACTGGTGCAGCACCTGGCGATGGCCGACTTCGTGGCGATCACCGGCCGGAAGGAAGACCGCGCGATCGAATTCGTCGACCACCTGCACGAGCACTTCATCGACCCGGTGGTGATACGCGTAGGCCGCTACATCGCCCCCACGGCGCCGGGTTTTTCCGCGGAGATGAAGGAAAGCTCGCTGCGCGATTACGCCTTCCCGCAGGGCGCGGCGTGGCAATCCTGAAAAACCGGAGTCGCTGATGAACATGCCGCACCGCTTCGTGAAATCCACCCTCGCCTGCGCGCTCGCCTCCGTCTGCGCCATGGCGCACGCCGCGACTCCCACGGACACCGGCATGCATCCGGTCCCGGCGATCCAGGACACCGAAACACCGGCGCAGCGCGACGCGCGCATGGCGTGGTGGCGCGCGGCGCGCTACGGCATGTTCATCCACTGGGGCGTGTATTCGGTGCCGGCAGGCGTGTGGCACGGCAAGCCGGTCGACGGCGCGGGCGAATGGATCATGCACGACGCACGCATTCCGGTGGCCGAGTACAAACAGCTGCACGCGCGCTTCGACCCTACGCAATTCGACGCACGCACCTGGGTCTCGCTGGCCAGGGCCGCGGGCATGAAGTACATCGTGATCACCGCCAAGCACCACGACGGCTTCGCGATGTTCGACTCCAAGGCGAACGCGTTCAACATCGTCGACGCCACGCCGTTCAAGCGCGACCCGCTGCGCGAGCTGGCCGACGAGGCGAAGCGGCAAGGCATCAAGTTCGGCGTGTACTACTCGCAGGACCAGGACTGGACCGCACCCGGCGGCGCCGCGATCGGCGGCCACTGGGACAAGGCGCAGGACGGCGACTTCGCCACCTACCTGCACACCAAGGCGATTCCGCAGATCAAGGAACTGCTGGCGAAATACCACCCAGCCGTGCTGTGGTTCGACACGCCCACCCGCGAGATGACGCCGCAGCTCGCCTCGGAAATCGTCAAGCTGCTCGACCAATACCCGCAGCTGATCTGGAACAACCGGCTGGGCGGCGGCTACGCAGGCGACACCGAGACGCCCGAGCAGCACATCCCGCCGCAGGGCTTTCCCGGCAAGGACTGGGAAACCTGCATGACGATCAACGACACCTGGGGCTACAAGTCCGCCGACACCGATTTCAAGTCCACCACCGTGCTGCTGCGCAACCTGGTCGACATCGCCAGCAAGGGCGGCAATTACCTGCTCAACGTCGGACCTGACGCGCATGGCGTGATCCCTGCGGCCGAGGCCGAGCGCCTGCAGGCCATCGGCCAGTGGCTCAAGGTCAACGGTGAATCGATCTACGGCACCAGCCCCACGCCGTTCGCCGATCCGCATGGCAGCTACTCGGCCATGCAGAAAGATTCCAACGGCAAGCCCGTGTGGGTGCCTGCCTGGGATTGGCGTGCCACCCGCCGGCCCGGCAAGATCTACGTCCACCTGTTCGAGTGGCCCGGCGCATCGTTCCGCCTCGCCGACGCGAACCTCCACGCCACCGGCGCCTATCTGCTGGCCGACCCGCAGCACACGCCGCTCAAGTTCACCCAGCACGGCACGCAACTCGACGTGCAGTTGCCGGCCAAACCGCTGGACCCGATCGACACCGTGCTGGTCATCGCGACCAAGAGCTGAGGGCAGTTGCCCCGGTCACCGACGGACGCCGGTGACCGGGCGATCGATCCGACCCCGCCGTGACACCGCACCGCTACCGGTGTTCGCCCCGCTCCGCCGCATCGCAGGCGGTCAGCGCGTCCTTCAGCGAAAAAATCCCGCGCATCGCCACCCATTTCTCGCCCGGCTTCGCCCACGGCAGGCGCCGCTGATAGCGATCCATCAGCTGCTCCCATTCATGCACGCGCGGGTCGGCCGCATCGGCGGTCTGCTTGCCGGCGGCGTCGTAGCCGTCGGGCACCTGCATCACCATCACCAGCCGGTTGCCGCTGCGGAAGATCTCCATCTCCTCGATGCCGGCATTGCGGATCGAGGCGACGATCTCCGGCCAGACCACGCCGGGCCGGTGCCAGTTTTCGTACTCGGCGATCGCCGCCGCGTCGTCGCGCAGGTCGAGCGCGTAATAAAGGCGCGGCATCAGGCACCCGCCCCGCCCGGCTGTCGCAAGCGTCGCCACGCGAACCACGCCACCACCGCGAAACTCAGCGCCGGCACGGCGAGCGCACGCGCAATGCCGGCGACATCGGACACCGCGCCCATCGCCGCGGTGAGCACCGCGCCGCCGATGATGGTCATCACCAGCAGGGCCGAACCGAGCTTGCGCTCGTCGTCGTCCATGCCCTCCACGCCCAGCGCGAAGATGGTCGGGTACATCACCGACATGAAGAAGCTGCAAGCCACCAGCGCGACCGCGCCGCTGAAGCCCGGCTGCAGCAGCGCGTACAGCGTGAGCACCACGTTGATCGCGGCGAACGCCAGCAGCAGGCGCACCGGCGCGAGGAATTTCATCAGCGCCGTGCCGACAAAGCGGCCCGCCATGAAGCACGCCAGCGCAGCGAGGATGAAGCTCGCCGCCGCGTGCGCCGAGGTGCCGGGCATGCTCGATTGCACGTAGCGGATGGTGTAGCTCCACACCCCGACCTGCGCGCCCACGTAGAAGAACTGCGCCGCCATCGCGCTGGTGAAGCCGCGGTCGCGCAACAGCCGCGCCAGCGCGCCGTCGCGCCCGGTGGCGCGCGTGGTCAGCACGTGCGGCGCGGCCACCGCGGGAAAGCGCATCACCAGCACCAGCACGGCCCAGGCCAGCACCACCAGGCCGATGCACAGGTACGGCCACTGCACCGCATGCGTCGCCGTGGTGAAGTACGCATCGCGCTCGGCGGCGCTCATCGCGGCCAGTTGCGCGGGCGTGTGCTCCGCGCCCGCGAGGATGAAATGCTTGCCGATCAGCACGCCGGCGATCGAGCCCAGGGGGTTGAATGCCTGTGCGAAGTTGAGTCGCCGCGCCGCGCCCTCGCGCGGTCCCAGCACGGTCATCAGCGGGTTCGCCGAGGTTTCCAGGAAGGCCAGCCCGGTGGCGATCACGAACAGCGCGAACAGGAACAGCCCGTAAGTGCGCAGCTGCGCCGCCGGCCAGAACAGCAGCGCGCCCGCGCCGTACAGCACCAAGCCCACCACCACTGCCTCCTTGTAGCCGTAGCGGCGCATGAACATCGCCGCCGGCATCGCCACCAGGAAATAGCCGAGGTAGAACGCGCTCTGCACCAGGCCCGCCTGGAAGTCGTCCAGCACGAAAGCCAGCTTGAACTGCGCGATCAGCACGTCGTTGAGGTTGTTCGCGCCGCCCCACAGGAAGAACAGGCCGACGATCAGGAACAGCGGCAGCCAGCGGCGGACGCCTTGCGGCGCGGTGGCAACGGGTGTTGCCGGGGACTCCGTCATCACTTGCACATCCACCCCTCTCTCCCGTTGCGTGGCGCTGGCGTCCGGCGATGCGTGCCCGCGCGGGCTTCGCGCCGACGTGCAAATATGAAACAGTTATTCACCAGCATAACAAGACGCGCCGCAACATGCCGTGTTCCACATGACGACCACCCGCGGCATGCGGCAAGCTAGGGAACCATGACGAAACCCGCACCGAAATACCGCGCGCCCGCGCTCGACAAGGGCCTGGATATCCTCGAACTGCTGGCCAGCGCGCACCAGCCGCTCAGCATCGTGGAGATCTCCGAAGGCGTGGGCCGCTCGCGCGGCGAGATCTTCCGCATGCTGCAGGTGCTGGAGGAACGCGACTACCTCGCCCGCGCCGAAGGCGACGGCGGCTACTGCATCACGCCGCGACTGTTCCGCCTCGCGATGGAGCAGCCGCCGGTGAAGAGCGCGATCGAGGCCGCCCTGCCGGTGATGCACCGGCTCGCCGAGACCACCGAGCAGGCCTGCCACCTGGTGGTGCCTTCGCGCGACCAGATCGTGGTGATCGCCCGCGCCGATCCGCCGGGCGAGATCGCCCTGGTGGTGCGCATCGGCCATCGCCGGCCGATGTCCCTGGCCACCTCGGGCCACGTGCTGCTGGCCTTCCAGGACGAACAGGTGCGCGAGCACTGGCTGGACCTGATCGCCGCCCAGGAGCCCGACCTCGACCGCAAGAAACTGGTCCGCCAGCTGGCGCAGGTGCGCAGCCAGGGCTACGCCTGCGCGCGCAGCCACGTGGTGGATGCAGTCACCGACCTCTCCGCCCCGGTGCTTCACCACGGCCACGCCGTCTGCGCGCTCACCGTGCCGTTCATCGAGCAGCGCGCCTCGGCACAGACCCGCCAGCGCACCGTCGAGGCGCTGTGCAAGGCCACCGCCGAGATATCCGACATCCTGCACTACGGCATGACGGCGCAGAAGCGATAAACCTGCAGGAGCGGCTTCGGCCGCGACCGGCGTCTGAGGAATCGCGGCTGAAGCCGCTCCTACAGCCGCTCCTACAAAGAGTCCAAGCCATGCAAGGAGCATCTCCATGAACCAGCCCGCCCTCTCCGCCATCGCGCTCGCCTGCGTCGCCGGCTTGGCTTTCGCCGCGCCGGTCCACGCGGCGACGCCCACGGCGAACGGCGCCGACATCACGCTGTACCGCAGCGACAGCGCCGCGCTGTACGCCAGCAGCGGCGACAACAACGTCGACGACGGTTACGCGGTGGTGCGCGAACTGCGTGCGCTCGCGCTCAAGCCCGGCCTGCGGGACATCACCCTGGGCGACCTGCCCGACCATCTCGATGCCGAGGCGCTGGCGCTGGGCTTTCCCGATGGCGGCGCCAAGGTGGTCTCGCAGCGCCTGCTGCTGGGCCAGGGCGGCAGCGCCGCACTGACCGGCCTGCTCGGCCGCGAAGTCACCGTGCTGGGCGACAACGGCCAGGCCATCGCCAGCGGCACGCTGCGGCGCGCGGGCAACGACGGCCTGATGGTCAGCGACGCCACCGGCACCAGCTGGATCCGCCAGTACGCCGGCGTGCGCGTCGGCAGCGGCGATTTCCCCACCGGCTCCAGCCTGCGCCTGCGCGTCGACGCCACGCGCGGCGGCAACACCGCGGCCGTGCTCAGCTACCCCACCAGCGGCCTCGGCTGGCGCGCCGCCTACGTCGCCACGCTGCAGCCCGGCGACGACTGCCGCATGCAGTTCGAATCACGCGCCAGCATCGCCAACCGCAGCGGCCGCGACTGGCACGACGCGAAACTCACCCTGATCGCGGGCGAACCGAACTTCGCCAAGGCATCGGCGCCACGTCCGATGATGATGCAGGCCAAGGCCTTTGCAGCCGCCGCGCCCATGCCCGAGCAGGCGCAGATGGACAACTACCGCAGCTACACCCTGCCCGCGGCGGTGAACCTTCCAGACGGCAGCGTCAGCCAGGTGCCGCTGTATGCCACGCGCACGCTGGGCTGCGAGCGCACGAACCTGGTCGAGAACGGCGGCACCTGGCAGCCGCCGCAGCCGATGCTGGGCCGCGACTTCAACGGCGGCGGCAGCAACGGCAACATCGTCAGCACGTTGAAACTCACCGCCTTCGACAGCCTCCCCGCCGGCTACCTGCGCGTGCTCGCGCAGGACAGCCACGGCACGCCGCAATTCATCGGCGAAGGCCGCATCGGGGACACGCCCAAGGGCGGCGACGCCACCATCGCCCTGGGCCAGGCCTTCGACCTGCGCGCCCAGCGCGAGCGCACCGCCTTCCACGTGGACCAGGCTGGCCGCACGCTGGACGAAGCCTTCCGCATCACGCTCACGAACGCCGGCGACAGCGCGCGCACCGTCACCGTGCGCGAGCATCCCAACCGCTGGCGCGAATGGAAGCTGGCCTCGTCCAGCGAGAAGCCCAGCCGGCAGACCACCGACACGCTGGAGTTCCGCGTCAACGTGCCCGCCAACGGCAAGGCCGTGCTGGACTACGCCGTGCACTACAGCTGGACCGCCACCGACAAACCGCAACCGTAACCCGAGGCCCGCCATGCTCAACCTCATCAAGCACGACGCCATCGCCGAGATCCAGCTGGCGCGGCCGCCGGTCAACGCGCTCAACCTCGAACTGCTGCGCAGCCTGCGCGAAAGCGTGGGCGATGCCGTGCGCGACGGCGCACGCGGCATCGTGTTGTCCGGCGTACCGGGCATGTTCTCCGCCGGCGTCGACGTGCCGGCGCTGCTGCTGCGCGATCGCGCCGGGGTGCGCGAATTCTGGCGCGAGTTCTTCGCGCTGTGCTCGACGTTGGCGTGTGCGCCGGTACCGCTGGTCGCCGCGATCACCGGCCACAGCCCGGCCGGCGGCGCGGTGCTCGCGTTGTTCTGCGACTACCGCGTGATGGCGCAGGGGCCGTACAAGATCGGCCTCAACGAGGTACAGGTGGGCTTGATCGTGCCGGACTGCATCCAGCTCGCACTGCGCCGCGTGGTGGGCGCCTACCGCGCCGAGCGCCTGCTGGTGGCCGGCGCGATGATCGACGCGGAACAGGCGCTGGCTTGCGGCTTCGTCGACGAAACCACCGGCATCGAACAGGTGACCACCCGCGCCCTTCACTGGCTCGGCGAGCTGCTGGCGCGACCGTCGTACGCGATGCTGACCACGCGCGCACTGGCCCGTGCCGACCTGATCGCCGCCTGGGCCAACGTGGACGCGCTGCCGCTCGACGATATCACCGAGGCGTTCCTCCATCCGCAGGCGCAGGCCACCTTGCAGGCGCTGGTGGCGCGGCTCAAGAGCAAGGGCTGACTACCCGGAATGCGGCCTGCTGCAGCTTGCCCGCTCCTCCAACCCTCCCGCGCACGCGGGAGGGGCATACGCCGCTCGCTCAATAACCCTCGAATTCCTCGGTGCGCAGGTTGTCCTCGTCGGCGCCGAGTTCGACCAGCAGGGCGCGGGTGGCGCGCACGAAGGCTTCGGGGCCGCTGACGTACCACTTGGGCCTGGCGATGTCGGCGACGTGGCGGCGGATGGTTTCCGCGCTCAAGTGCCCGCTTTCGGCGCCGACCTCGCCACCCGCGCCCCGGCTGTAGACCGGCACGTAGTGGAAGTGCGAATTGGTCTTGGCGAATGCCTTGAAATCCTCGGCATAGGCCGCGCGCGAGGAATCACGGTTGACGTAGAACAGCGTGATGTCGTGCGCACTGTGGTCGTGCGTGGCCTGCGCGATGGCGCTGCGTGCGGGGGTGACGCCGATGCCGCCGGCGAGGTACACCGCGGGCATGGCTTCGTTCTTGTGCAGCACGAAGTCGCCGAAGTTGGCGTCGATCTGCACCGGCGTGTGGTCGGGCAAGTCGCGCATCGCGTTCTTGAACGGCGTGTCGCGCATGCGCGTGGCCACGGCGAGGTGACCCTCGAACGGCGAGGAGACGAAAGAGAAGCCGTGCACGTGGCTCATCTTGTCCGCGCCCGGCGTGGCCTTGAGCAGAATGTCAAGGAACTGTCCGGCGCGATAGCTGTGGCCGACGGGCTTGCTGAAACGGAACTCCGTGGTGCCCTCGGCCACGTCGCGCTTGCCGAGATATTCGACGTCGTAAATTGCCATGACTGCCTCCCTTGGGTTGAACGATGACGCCAAGCACATTCGTCCCCGATCAAGGGAAGGCGGATGGTCGTTGTGACTGGTTACGCTCCTGCGGCCACGGGCCGCGAGCGGTCGCTGACCCAGCCGCTCCATGACGGTGCATACAGGCGCGAGCCGGCGAGGCCGGCGTGTTCCATCGCCAGCAGGTTGTGGCAGGCGGTGACGCCGGAGCCGCACATGTGCACGACATCGGCCGGCGCGCGCGCGCCGAGTACGGCGAGGAATTCGCTTTTCAATTCCGCCGCGCTCTTGAAGCGGCCATCGGCGGCGAGGTTGTCCGCGAACGGGCGGTTGCGCGCGCCGGGCACGTGGCCGGCGACGGGATCGAGCGGCTCGGTATCGCCGCGGTAGCGTGGCGCGGCGCGGGCGTCGAGCAGCAGCGGCGCCGGCGCGGCGTGCAGCGCGGTGTGGTCGAGCACGACCTGGGCAGGGTCGAACTGCACCGTCGCCATAGTCGGCACGCGCTGCGGCGCGGTGGTTTCCACGGGCAGGCCCGCAGCCTGCCACGCGGCCCAGCCGCCATCGAGCACAGCCACCGCACGTTCGCCGGCGAGGCGCAGCAGCCACCACAGCCGCGCGGCGGCCAGCGCGCCACTGGCGGCGTCATAAGCCACCACCTGCAGTCCCGGGCGCCAGCCCCAGCGACCCAGCACGGCGGCGAACGCCGTCGCCGATGGCAGCGGATGCCGGCCCAGGCCCTGCGATTGCAGCGAGAGGTCGGAGAGGTCCGTGTCGAGTTCGGCGTAGACCGCTCCCGGAATATGACCGGCGAGATAATCGCGCCGGCCCTTCGCCGGATCGGCGAGGTCCTTGCGGCAGTCGACGACCAGCACTTCGCCCGGCGGCAGCGCCGCCAGCTCGGCTGCGGAGATCAGCGTGCTCTTCATGCGCGTCCCATCCTCTTCAGCAGGTTCAGCAGGATCGCCGCGGTGGCGCCCCAGATGCGGTGCCCGCCGTGCACGAACTCCACCATGTCACGCCGGTGGCCGCGGTATTCCATGACATAACGACGCAGGTTGGCTGGTTCAAGGAAGAACGCCAGCGGCACCTCGAACACCTCGGCCACTTCCGCGGGTGCGGCGCGCAGCTGCGCGTTCGCGGCGATGCGCGCCACCACCGGGGTGATGCGGTAGCCGCTGATCGTCTCGAAGTTGTCGAGGTAGCCCAGCGGCGTCACCAGCGTGCGGTCGAGGCCGATCTCCTCTTCGCTCTCGCGCAGCGCGGTGGCCAGCGCGTCGATGTCGCCGGGGTCCATGCTTCCGCCGGGGAACGCCACCTGCCCCGCATGCGACTGCAAGTGGTCGGTGCGCACGGTGAACACCAGCCGCGGCTGCACGCCCTCGCGCAGCCCCAGCAGCACCGCCGCCGGGCGACGCTGCGTGTTGCCCAGCAGTTCGGTGATGTCGGCGTGGTTCCAGCCTGGCGTGATGGGTGGCGCGGACAGCGGCCGCAAGGCCGGCAGCAGGATGCCCTCGTTCATGGGCGGCTGCGCGCGGGCAGCACGTCGCGCATCACGTGCAGGCGCTCGGCTTCGCTCATGCCACGCCAGCGACCGATCTCCTCGATCGTGCGGCGGCAGCCGATGCAGTAGCCCCTGGAGTCCAGCCGGCAGATGCCGATGCACGGCGTGGCCGGGGATGACGGTGCGGAGGGAGGTTCGTTCGACATCCCCGTCATTCTAGAGTCTGTTCGACATCCCCGCATGGTCTGCGGGGATATCGAACCGACTCTTGGCGGCTGGGTCGCGCGTGCTCAGCGCGAATCCTGCTCCGGCGCCGGCGGCTTGATCGCCAGCAGTTCGATCTCGAACACCAGCGCCTCGTTGGGACCGATGCGCGGCAGCGCGCCTTCCTTGCCGTAGGCCAGTTGCGGCGGGATCACCACCTTCCAGCGATCGCCCACGCGCATGCGCGGGATCACGTCGCGCCAGCCCGGGATCACCCGGTCCACGGCGAAGCTCACCGGCGCGCCGTGCGCCCAGGTGCTGTCGAACTCGGTACCGTCCACCAGCATGCCGCGGTAGTTCACCACCACCGTGCTGGTGACCGTGGGATGGACCGCGCCATCGCCCTTCTTCATCACCGAATACTGGATGCCGGAAGGCAACTGGGTCACGCCGGGCTGCTTGGCGTTGCGTGCCATGAACGCGGCGCTCTTGCTCGCATTCGCTTCCGCGAGCTGCTCGAACTCGGCTTGCGCGTCGGTGCGCAGTTGCTGGTTGAACGCGCTCAGCTGCTGGTGCATCGCCTGCATCGACACCGTCGGCGGGCGCTTGTTGTAGGCGTCCTGGATCGCCTTCTGCAGGGTGGCGATGTCGATCTCCGGAATGCCGGCCTGGTTGCGGCCGTCGACGAACTGGCTGCCGATCTGGTAGCCGATCGCGTAGGAGAGCTTGGCCTTGTCCAGCTTCACCGGAGCCGGCGGCGGACGGGTCTGCGCATGGGCCGCGCCGACCAGCAACACGCAGGGCAGCAGCCAACGCAGTCGTGTCATGCCGTTCTCCATCTCGCCTCGCCGCACGCCGCGGCCGCTCCGGGACACCCCATCGTAAGCGTTTCGCGTACCGCGTGCAGCGTCCGTGGCATGAGAAACCCGGGGGCGGCAAAGGTTCCCGCTGCTACCATGCGCGTTTCGAGACAGTCGGAGTTTCCAGCATGGCCTATCGCAACCTCGAGATCGGCAACCGCGGCGCGGTGCGCACCATCACGGTGAACCGTCCCGACAAGCTCAACGCGCTGAACCGCGACACGCTCAACGAACTCACCATCGCGTTCGCTCAGGCTGCGCAGGACGACGCGGTGTGCGTGGTGGTGCTCACCGGCGCGGGCGAGAAGGCCTTCGTGGCCGGCGCCGACATCGCCGAGATGAACGGCTACACGCCGGTGCAGGCGCAGGGCTTCTCGCGCGCCGGCCAGCGCCTGATGACGAGCATCGAACGGCTGGGCAAGCCGGTGATCGCGCGCATCCCGGGCTTCGCACTGGGCGGCGGCATGGAACTGGCGATGGCCTGCCACCTGCGCGTGGCCAGCGAGAAGGCGAAGTTCGGCCAGCCCGAGATCAACCTCGGCCTGATCCCCGGCTTCGGCGGCACCCAGCGCCTGCTGCGCCTCGCCGGCCGCAGCGCGGCGCTGGAACTGTGCCTCACCGGCGCGACCATCAACGCGCAGCGCGCGTATGAACTCGGTGTGGTCAACAGCGTGGTGGCGCCCGAGGCGCTGGACGAAACGGTCAACGCGCTGGCCGACCAGCTCGCCGCCGCCGCGCCACTGGCCGCCGCCGGCATCCTCGATGCGGTGCTGCAAGGTGGCGAGACTGCGCTCGACCAAGGGCTGGAATTCGAGACGCAAGGCTTTGCGCTGATGTTCTCCACCGAAGACATGCGCGAAGGCACCGGCGCGTTTCTCGAAAAGCGCAAGGCGCAGTTCAAGGGAAGTTGAAACCTCGCCTCACCGTCATTCCGGCTTTCGCCGGAATGACGAGCTCGCACTTCAGTGGTGACCGCCGGCGTACTTCTTCTCGCCCGCGGTCACCGCGATATCGAGCCGATTCTCCGGCGGCGCCAGCGGGCAGGTGGCGAACGGCGTGAACGCACAAGGCGGGTTGTAGGCCTGGTTGAAGTCGAGGATCAGCTTGCCCGGCTTGGCCAGGCCGCCGGCGGGCAGCGCCGCATAGAGGAAACGCGCGGCGCCGTAGGTCTGCTTGCCCGAGGTCTGGTCGGCCAGCACGAAGAACAGTTCGCCGCCCGGCTCCTCCTGGTAGGGCAGCAGTTCGAACGTGTGGCCGTCGCGCTGGAACACCGCCTTGCCGGGCACGCTCACCTTGTCGATGGTGCCGATGGCGGTGCCGATCTCGAGGTCGTGCGCGGGCACGAACGGCACCCAGTCGGCCTCGATGCGCCAGGACGGATCGATGGCGAAGTAGTCGATGCCGGTGAAATCGCGGCGCGCCTCGGCATCGGCATCCTTCACGCGCAGCGCCTTGCGGTGATCGCGGTCGATCACGTAGAAGTTCGCGTGGCCGAAACGCACGGTGGTGGGCTGCGCGTCCGCACCGGCATGCATGTCGTCGACCAGCGCGGCTTCGGCGACGGGCTTGCCGTCGACGGTGGCGCCGCTGTCCTTGGCCAGCGCGATGCGCAGCGCGCCATCGGCCGCCAGCGTCACCGTGCCCAGGTGCGCGGGACCGGCCTTCAGCACGATGTCGTTGTCCGCCGCGCTGCCCACCCGGTTGGCGCCTTCGTGCAGCCACTCCAGCCCGATCAGGCTCAGCCAGCCATCCGGCGCGGTGAGCTTTGCCACGCGGGCAGCGCGCCATTGCTCGATCTCGTGGGTGTAGGTCGATGGGGCTTCGGCGGCGGACACGGCGGCGACTCCGGTAATCAGGGCGAACAGGAAAGCGGCGACTCGCGACATGGGGACGATCCGCGGCAATGGAAGGTTCGAGTATGGACGGCCAAATGCGGGGTGGGCAAGCGCCTCAACGGCCACGCATGAACAGCTTGTCCAGTTCCGACAGGGACAACTGCGTCCAGGTAGGCCTGCCGTGGTTGCACTGCCCGGAACGCTCGGTGGCTTCCATCTCGCGCAACAGCGCGTTCATCTCGGGGATCGTCAGACGGCGTCCCGCGCGCACCGAACCATGGCAGGCCATGGTGGAGAGCAGCTCGTTCTCCAGCTCCTGCAGCCGGCGCGAGCTGCCGTGCTGGGCGAGTTCGGCCAGCACGTCGCGGGTGAGCTGGGCCACGTCGGCGCCTTCGAGCAGGGCGGGAATGCGCCGCACCACCACGCCGGACGGGCCGCTGCGCGACAGCTCCAAGCCCCAGTCGGCCAGCGCCTCGGCGTGTTCCTCGGCGGCGGCGGCTTCCTTCGCGCTCACCGTGAGGTTCAGCGGCACCAGCAGCAGCTGCGAGCGCAGGTTGCTCAAGGTGCGTCCGGATTTCAGCTTCTCGTAGGTAATGCGCTCGTGCGCGGCGTGCATGTCCACGAGCACCAGGCCCTGCGCATTCTCGGCGAGGATGTAGATGCTCTTGAGCTGGGCGATCGCATAGCCCAGCGGCGGCGCCTCGCCTTCTTCGGCGGCCGGCATCGGCGCGGCGACGGCGGCCATGCGCGGCGCTTCGCCCAGCAGCGCGGCGTAATCCGCCAGCGGCTCGTCGCGCACGCCCAGCGCGAGCCGGCTCTGGTCGGCACGGGCGGGCCACGCGGCGGCGCGCGCGATCGCCGGCAGGCCGGGTGCGGATGCATGCGCCACGCCCGCGGCGCCCATGTGCAGGCGGCCGCCATCGGCTTGCGCATGCGACTCCACCTGCCCTGCGCGGGTCTGCGCCAGTGCCTCGTGCAAGGTGCGGAACAGGAAGTCGTGCACCAGCCGCTGCTCGCGAAAGCGCACCTCGTGCTTGGCCGGGTGCACGTTGACGTCCACGCCGGCCGGGTCGAGTTCGAGGTACAGCGCGAAGACGGGATGGCGACCGTGGAACAGCACGTCGGCATAGGCCTGGCGCACCGCATGCGCCACTACGCGGTCGCGCACCAGCCGACCGTTGACGTAGAAATACTGCTGGTCGGCCTGGCTGCGCGAGGCGGTGGGCAGGCCCACCCAGCCGGACAGGCGCATGCCCGCGGCGGCATGGTCCACGCGCAGGCTCTGCGCGGGGAAATCCTCGCCGAGCACCTCGGCCACGCGCTGCAATTGCGCCTGCGCGTCGCGCGCGGCCTTCCAGATGCGCACCGGCTTGCCGTTGTGGCTGAGCCGGAATTCCACCGGGCCGCGCGCCAGCGCCAGCGATTTCAACAAGTCGTCGATGTGCGCGAACTCGGTGCGTTCGGCACGCATGAACTTCTTGCGCGCGGGCACGTTGTAGAACAGGTCGCGCACTTCCACGCTGGTGCCGGGCGGATGCTGCGCGGGGCGCGCCGCCTGCAGCTTGCCGCCGTCCACCTCGATGCGGAACGCGGCATCGGCCTCGCGCTGGCGCGAGGTGAGCGCGAAGCGCGCCACCGAGGACACCGAGGCCAGCGCCTCGCCGCGGAAGCCCATGCTGGCGACGTGTTCCAGATCATCGAAGCTGCCGATCTTGCTGGTGGCGTGCGAGGCCACCGCCAGCGGCAACTCGTCGGGCGCGATGCCGCCGCCGTCGTCGCGCACGCGGATCAGCCGCGCACCGCCCGCCTCGATGTCCACCTCGATGCGCGAGGCACCGGCGTCGAGGCTGTTCTCGACCAGTTCCTTGACCACGGACGAAGGGCGCTCGATCACCTCGCCGGCGGCGATCTGGTTGATGAGCTCGGGGGGCAGCGGGCGGATGACGGGCATCCGCGCACTTTAGCATTCGCGCGGGATCAGCCGGCCGGAATGGCAAGCACGGTGCCGGTGCGCACCACGTTGCCGTCGATGTGGTTGGCGCTCTTCAGCGCACCGATGCTGATGCCGTACTGGCGCGCGATGCTGCGCAGGCTCTCGCCCTCGCCGACGCGATGCAGATCGCGCACGTTGGCGTCGGCCGTCGCCGAATCGTCGTCGGTCGGCGACTTGGTCGAGGCCAGCTCGGTGCCGTTGCGGCGCGCGGCCTGCGCCGCGAACCAGGTGCCCGGCGGCGGCGTGGATTCGAAGTAGCTCTTGACGCCGCTCATCACCGCTTCGGCCAGCGCCTTCTGGTGGCCGGGGTCGCGCAGCTTGCGCTCCTCGGACGGGTTGCTGATGAAGGCGGTCTCGACCAGGATCGAGGGCACGTCGGGCGAACGCAGCACCACGAAGTTCGCGCGCTCCACGTAGCCGCGGTGGGTGGGACCGAGCTGGCCCAGCGCCTTCAGCACGTTGCCGGCCACGGTGTCGCTGGCTTGCACGGCCCAGCCCTGCTGCATGTCCAGCAGCACCTTGGCGAGGCCATCGCTCTTGTCGTCCAGCGACACGCCGCCGATCAGGTCGGAACTGTTTTCGCGGTCGGCCAGCATGCGCGCCGCCACCGAGCTCTTGCCGCGCGAGGACAGCACCCACACCGAGGAGCCGCGCGCGTCGCCGCTGGTGAAGGCGTCGGCGTGGATGGAGACGAACAGGTCGGCGTCGTGCTCGCGCGCGATCTGGTAGCGGCGCGCCAGCGGGATGAAGTAGTCGCCGTCGCGGGTGAGGATGGCCTGCATGCCCGGCTGCCTGTTGATCTGCGCGGCGAGGTCGCGCGCCACCGCGAGGGTGACGTTCTTCTCCAGCGTGCCGTCCGGGCCGTGCGAGCCGGGATCCTTGCCGCCGTGGCCGGCATCGATGCACACCACCACCTTGCGCTGACCGTCCAGCAGCGCGGCGGCCTGCTGGGTGATCTGGCGGCTCATGCCCACGGTCTTGCCGCCGTGGCGCCCGCTCACCGTCGCGACGGCGGGCGGCGGCGCGGCGACAATCGCGCTTGCCGGCTTCGCGACGGCGATCGGCGCCGCGACGGCCTTGTCCGCGCCGTTGCCCGGCAGCAGGTCCAGCACCAGCCGGTAGTGGTCGCCCTGGCTCGGCGGGAGCACGAAGCTGCGCACCTGGCTGCCGACGGTCATCTTCGCGGTGAGCTGCAGGCGCTCGCCCTGCTGGCCCTGGCTCATGCCGCGATACAGGCCTTGCGCGGCGGGATCGGTGTAGCCCGGCGCGAGCTTGCCGCGCGCGAAGTCCACCACCACCTGGTCGTTCTGGCGATCGACGCGGTAATCCGGCTTGCCGTCGAGATCGAACACCAGCCGGGTATGGCTGGCATCGGCCCAGACGCGCGCCGCCGTCACGTCGGCCGCGTGCACGCCGCCTGGCGCCGCTGCAAACGCCAGCGCGACGACAAACACCCCACCCAAGCTGTTCAGGTATCCCCGCATGAGGCGCATTGAATCGCAGGCATCACGGGAATGCAAGAAGTTTTCCCTTGAATATCCATAACCTGCAGATCATTCGTCAGCCTGCATCTAGCTATGGATCGCAAGTGGCGTTTGGCCCACACACACGAGGGCGTCGGGCCTTCGCCTGGCCACCAGCATTTTCCCAAGGGAAACCGCGACTTGCGGCGAAGGCTCAGCGCAGGCGCCGCTGCAGATCCCGCCCCCGCGCGGTATGCGCCTGCAGCCGCGCCTGCCGGCCACCGTCCGCATAAGCGAGGTGCAAGGTGAGATCGGGTGCGGGCAAGGCGCCGCGACCGCGCTCGGGCCATTCCACCAGCACCAGCGCCGCCGGATCGGCCAGCGCGTCCAGGCCCAGCCATTCGAGTTCGCCGGGATCGGCGATGCGGTACAGATCCAGGTGCCAGGCCGGCCGACCCTGCGCCTCGTAGCCCTCGACCAGGCTGTAGGTGGGACTCTTGATGCGCTCACCCACGTCCAGCGCGCCCAGCAGCGCGCGGGCGAAGGTGGTCTTGCCCGCGCCCAGCTCGCCATGCAGATAGACCACCATGCCGCCGCCGTCCAGCGCCGTGGCGAAGCGGCGGCCCAGCGCGAGGGTGGCGGCCTCGTCGGCCAGTCGCCAAACGTGTTCAGTCATCGTCGAGCCCGTTGCCCAGTGCGCGCAGCGGTGCCAGCAGATCGCTGGCGACGAGACCGCGCTCGCCCTGCCGCGCGGAACGATCGCCGGCACGTGCGTGCAATCCTGTGCCGAGGCAGGCCGCCTGCCACGCGTCGCAGCCCTGCGCCAGCAGCGCGGCGATGACGCCGGTGAGCAGGTCGCCCATGCCGCCCGTGGCCATGCCCGGGTTGCCCCACGGACAGACGTCCAGACGTCCATCCGGATCGGCGATCAGGCTGCCGCTCCCTTTCAACACCACCACCGCGTCGTAGCGCCCCGCCAGCAGGCGCGCCGCGGCGTAGCGATCGGCCTCGACGTCGGCCACGGTGCCGCCGAGCAGGCGCGCCGCCTCGCCGGGATGCGGCGTGAGCACGGCCGGCTGCGTGAAGCGGCGCGGCTCGCGCGCCAGCAGGTTGAGTCCGTCGGCGTCGAGCACCAGCGGCTTGCCGCTGTCCAGCGCGGTGAGCCATAGCGCGTGGCTCCACGCGCTTTGCCCGAGGCCGGGGCCGAGTGCGAGCACGCTGGCGCGCGCCAGCAGCGGCTCCAGCGCCTGCGGGCCGTCCACGCCGTGCGCCATCAGCTCCGGCCGCGCCGCGTTCAGGGCGAAGATGTGTTCGGTGCGCGTGGCCACGCTGACCAGCCCCGCGCCGGTGCGCAACGCAGCCTCGCCGCACAGGCGGATCGCGCCGCCCATGCCGTGCTCGCCGCCGATCGCCAGTACATGGCCGTTCGTGCCCTTGTGCGCGTCGCGCGCGCGTGGCGGCAACTGCGTGGCGGTCAACAACTGCGCGTCCGCCGGCTCGCCCTGCCACAACGACTCGGGCAGGCCCAGCGCGTCCAGTTCCAGCGCGCCGACGAAGGCCGCGGCGCGACCGGTGTGCAGGCCGCGCTTGGCGGCGATGAAGCTCACCGTGACCGCGGCACGGATCGCCGCACCCGGCACGTGGCCGGTGTCGGCATCCAGCCCGGAGGGCACGTCCAGCGCCAACACCGGCACGCCGCTGGCGTTGATCGCCTCGATCAGCGCCGCCACCGGCGGCTCCGGCGCACGGCGCAGGCCGGTGCCGTACAGCGCGTCGACATGCACGTCGGCCTCGGGCAAGGCGTCGCCGATCTGCCACAACCTCACGCTGCCGCCGGCGTCCTTCCACGCCTGCCGCGCCGCACCGGCATCGCCGGAAGACGCCTCGCCCAGCGTCAGCACGTCCACGTGCAAGCCGGCTTCGCGCGCCAGCGTCGCCAGCAGGAAACCGTCGCCGCCGTTGTTGCCCGGTCCGCAATGCACCGCGATGCGCCGCGCCTGCGGCCAGTGCCGGCGCAGGCTGGACAACGCCGCCCAGGCCGCACGGCGCATCAGCTCGAACCCGGGCACGCCCAGCACCTCGATCGCGCGACGATCCAGCGCGCGCACCTGGTCGACGGTGTAGAGCTCGTGGCGGTGGGAGGACGGCGGCATGCGTCGATTATAGGCAGCTGCGTCGACCCTCGATGGCCGCGAAGGCGCGGCCACCTTGCCGCCACGCACCGCTCAATGCCGCGGGGGATCCAGCAACGGCGTGACGACCTGATCGAGCCGCTCGCGCGTCAAGGCCGGCTGCCGGTCTTTCCAGCCATCGTGCACGAGCAGCCCGTGGCGATCCACCACGAAACTCACGGGCAGCCGCCAGATGCGCCCATAGCCGTCGACATGGGGATCGCCAAGCAGCCCTGTCGGAAAATCCAGCGTGGCCGCGACCTGGCGCACCTGTGCCAGCGTGTCCGGCGTATCGAGGCTGAACCCGAGCACGACGAGGCCGTCGCGCGCATGCCCCCGCGCGTATCGCGACAACATCGGCAGCTCTTCGCGGCAAGGGCCGCACCAGGTCGCCCAGAACGTGAGGATGACCGTCTTGCCGCGGAGGGCGTGCAGGGAGACGTGCTGGCCGTCCAGCGTGTCCAGCGTGATGTCCGGCGCAGGCTGGCCCACGCGGAGTCCGTTCGCGAAGGCGGCCGGCGACATGCCGCCGGCGCACAGCAGGCATGCGAGGGCGAGGCGGCGCAGGAATGGCATGGAGAACATGGGGCGGCTACAGCTGCATGCTCAGGCCGACCGTGCCGGTCCAGCGCGGAAACAGCTGGTATCCCTGCAGATGGCTGTACACGGGCAGCTGCACGAAGGCGTAGACCTGCAGGTTCCTGCCCAGGCTGGCGCCGATGCCGGGGCTGAGATAAGCCACCGTGCCGGCCGTATCGGGCCTATCGGCGAAGGCCCCCTGGTCGGCGCTGCGGTGGAACACGTTGACTTGCAGCTGCGGCACCCAGTCCGCATGGGCTTCATAGCGCAGGCCGAAGCTGGCGGAAGCCAGGTTGCCCGGGCGGAAGTCGGCACCGGGCCTGTCCAGTCGCTCGCGCACCGCCGCCTGGAATTGCCCGCTCACGAACATGTCGAAATCCTGGCTCACGGGCTGGAAGTAGTAGGCGCCGACGATGAGGTCGGTGCTGCCGGTACCCGCCTGCAGGCTGCTGTCCAGCGACTGGCCGAGGCCCGGCCCCGAATGGAAGGTGGTGGGCCGACCGACGAGCATGCCGTCGTCGGTCTGGCCGCCGTAGTGCCCCGTCGGCAGCTTGATGCCGAACTGGACGCCGAAATTGTGCGTGGGCAGGAAGCCCTGGTAGCTGCCGATCAGCTTGACGTCACCGAGGCCGGCCACGTGGGCGCCGCTGACCTGGTCGGGCGCGGTCTCGCCCGGCGTGTACGGCGCCAGCTGCGTGCCATAGGTGTCGTGGTCGCGGATGACGTACGGCACCACGAACGACACGCCCCAGTCGGCGTTGAAGCGGTAGGTCGCGCCGAGGTTGATGTAGCGGTTGGTGGTTCCCTTCTCGATCTCCCCGCCACCCAGCGGCGGATCGGACGGCTGGTTGACCACTTGCCCGGGCGATGCCTTGCCGCTGCCGTGGCGCAGCTGGTTCTGATCGATATACGTGTAGTCGAGATTGATCCGCCAGCCGCTGGCGGTCGAATAGCCGGTGGCGGCATCCGTGCTCAGCGTGCATCCGCACGTGGCGCAGGCGTGGGCAAGCTGCGGCATGCAGGCCGCTGCCAGCAGGAGTGCCCCGCCACGGGCCGCGATGCGCGGGGGCGAGCGGCGGGGTGCCGGCATGGAAGACGACGATGCTGTGGGTTTCATGGCTGCGTGATCTGGCAAGGGCGGCGAACGCCAACGTGGTTCACCTGGCAAGGATGTGATCGCGTGTGCCGGCGCCGCCCTCGCATGCGATGGCATGCGAGGGCCGGTGCGCGACTCGCGGATGGGAATGAAAGCATCGGCCCGGCGCCGGGTCGGCGCAGGCGTTTGCCGGGGCTCAGGCCCGGTATGGAGGCCCGCGCGGGCGAGCCCAGAGGCGACCCCGGTGTTCGGGCGATGGAACCCGGTAGGCGACCGCCACCGCTTCGCGCGGCGCCGCGGGCAGCAGATGAGGGAGGAGACACGCAGCCAGCAGCGACTGCTGTCCGAGCAACACGCAGTAGCCGCAGCAATCCGTCGGATCCTGCGTGCCTGCGTGCCTGCAGGGATGACCGGCGTGCACCGTGCCATGCGCACAATCCCCGCCCACCATGGTGTGCGTCATCGGTGCTTGCGCGGACAGGACACGCGATACCAGTGGCGCCACGACCAGAAGCGCCATGGCCAGCCATGCCAGCCACGCGATGGGTTGCCGCCTGGTCTTGTGTCGCAACACGCAATCGACCGTCGGGAAGGTGCGATACGGCAATGTAGCACGCACCACGCACCCCTCGATGGTCAATATCGTCGCATCCCGGCGGCGCGATGCCTCGCGGCGCACATCCGCGACGCGGGCGCGCGCCGCCTACAATGCCCGCATGTCCGCCAGCACCACCATCGACTACGCCGCCCTCGCCCGCGACATCAAGCAGTGGGCCCGTGAGCTGGGCTTCGCCGATGCCGGCATCAGCGGTGTGGCGCTGGGCGAGGACGAACGGCACCTGGAAGCCTACCTCGCGGCTGGCCACCACGGCGAGATGGACTACATGGCGCGCCATGGCGCCAAGCGCGCGCGCCCGGCCGAACTGGAACCGGGCACGCAGCGGGTGATCTCGGTGCGCATGGACTATGTGCCGCCGGGAACGCGCAACGCCTGGGAGGTGATCCACGACGGTGAGGCCGGCTACGTATCGCGCTACGCGCTGGGCCGCGACTACCACAAGCTGATGCGCAACCGCCTGCAGAAGCTGGCCGAGCGCATCCACGGCGTGGTGGGCGATTTCGGCTACCGCGCCTACGTGGATTCCGCGCCGGTGCTGGAGAAGGCGCTGGCGCGCAACGCGGGACTGGGCTGGATCGGCAAGCACACCGTGCTGATCAACCGCCGCGCCGGCTCGTACTTCTTCCTCGGCGAGCTGTATACCGACCTGCCGCTACCGGTGGACGCACCGGCCAGCGCGCACTGCGGAAGCTGCACGCGCTGCATCGAGATCTGCCCCACCCAGGCGATCCTGGCGCCGTACAAGCTCGATGCGCGCCGCTGCATCTCCTACCTCACGATCGAGCTGCGCGGATCGATTCCCGAGGAACTGCGCGCGCCGATCGGCAACCGCATCTTCGGCTGCGACGACTGCCAGCTGGTCTGTCCGTGGAACAAGTTCGCGCAGGAAGCGGAGGAACCGGATTTCGCGCCGCGCCACCGCCTCGACGGCGCGAAGCTGGTGGAACTGTTCGCGTGGAGCGAAGAGGAGTTCCTGAAGCGCACCGAAGGCATGGCGATACGCCGCACCGGCTACGAAGGCTGGCTGCGCAACATCGCGGTGGCGCTGGGCAATGCGCCGAAGTCGGCGGCGGTGCGCGCGGCGCTGCATGCCCGCGCCGACCACCCTTCGCCCGTGGTGCGCGAGCACGTGGCCTGGGCGCTCGCGCGGCAGGCCGGTTGAGCGATCGTCACCCTTGCGTGGCGGGAATCTGGAACACCTGCCGCAGGTAGGTCACGTAGGCCGCGTCCTCGCACATGTTCTTGCCCGGCGAGTCGCTGAGCTTGGCCACCGGCTGGCCGTTGCAGCGGATCATCTTGATCACGATGTTGAGCGGCTCGGGGCCGGTGTCGTTACTGAGGTTGGTGCCCACGCCGAAGGCCAGCAGGCAGCGGCCGCGGAAGTGTTCGTACAGCTGCATCACCTTGGGGATGTCCAGCCCGTCGCTGAACACCAGTACCTTGCTGCGCGGGTCGACGCGGTTGTCGCGGTAGTGCGCCAGCATGCGCTCGCCCCAGTCGAACGGGTCGCCGGAATCGTGGCGCGCGCCGTCGAACAGCTTGCAGAAGTACATGTCGAAGTCGCGCAGGAAGGCCTCCAGGCCGTACACGTCGGAGAGCGCGATGCCGAGGTCGCCGCGGTACTCCTTCGCCCAGGCCTCCAGCGCCGCCACCTGCGAGTCGCGCAGGCGCGGCCCCAGCGCCTGGTGCGCCTGCAGGTATTCGTGCGCCAGCGTGCCCAGCGGGGTGAGGCCCAGCTTCCACGCGTACCAGACGTTGCTGGTGCCGGCGAGCTGCTTGCCGAGGCCGTCGCGCAGTGCGATCAGCACCTCCTCGTGCCAGGTGCGTGAGAAACGCCGGCGCGTGCCGTAGTCGGCGATGCGGCACTGCTCGTAGTCCGGCGTGTCGCGCAGCAGCGCGATCTTCGCCTGCAGCCGCCGCCGCCCTTCGGCGAGGTCGTGATCGGGCAGCGTGTTGCGGAAATACACCTCGTTGACGATCGCGAGCAGCGGCACCTCGAACAGGATGGTGTGCAGCCACGGCCCCTGGATGAGTATCTCGATCTCGCCGTTGCCCGCCTCCGTCGGCGCGATCGTCACGTACTTCGCGTTGAGCTGGAACAGCCCGAGGAAGTCCACGAAGTCGCTCTTGATGAAGCGCATCCGGCGGACGTAGTCCAGCTCGTCCTCGGTGAAGCGCAACGTGCACAACGCCTCCAGCTCGGCCCGGATCTCCTCGATGTGCGGCGCCAGGTCGATGCCGGGATTGCGGCACTTGAAGCGGTACTCGACCTGCGCGGCCGGGTAGTGATGCAGCACCACCTGCATCATCGAGAACTTGTAGAGGTCGGTGTCCAGCAGCGATTCGATGATCATCCGTCGTCCGGCACGGCAGCGGCGCACGCGGCGCCAAGTGGACGATTATCCATGCCGACGGCGAATCGCGGGCATAAAAAATCCCGGTAGCCAGGGGAGTAGCTACCGGGATTCGTCAGGTCGGCGCGTCAAGAGGGGAGAGAGGGGCCGACCCCCCGACGGTGCGATGTGCTGCCCCGTCTCCTGTCGCCTCACGGCGATACGTGATGCTTAGTGTAGCCGCTGCGGCGAAAGTTCAAGGAACCCGCACGAAATGATTCAGTTTCCAGCCAGCCACGCGCCACGGATTTTCAACATATGGGGACGGCAGTGCGCGATTACAATGCCGCGTCACCGGGGGACCGTCATGAAAATCCTGCTGCGCTGCTGCCTGCTCTGCCTGTGCCTGCCGCTGCTCGCCCATGCGGCCGAATTGCGCATCGACCTCGGCCAGGGCGCGAGAGTCTGGACCACCGCGCAGCTGCTCGCGCGCGCCGATGCCACCACGGTGACGATCCCGGACGACGTGGCGTTCCGCCGCTCCATGCGCTACCGCGCCGTGCCGCTGCGCGCGCTGCTGCCCGGCCTGCGCCCGGACCAGCATCTGCAGTTCGTGGCCACCGACGGCTTCGCCGCCGAGATTCCCGCCACGGTGATCCTCAACCGCCAAGGCGCCGAGGCCTGGTTGGCGGTGGAGGATCCCGCGCATCCCTGGCCCGCGTCCGCCGACAACGGCAAGCATGCCGGCCCGTTCTACCTGGTGTGGACCGACCCGCAGGCCGCGCACGTCACCACGGAGGAATGGCCCTACCAATTGGCCACGATCCGCGCGATCTCCGGCGTGGATGCGCGCTTCCCGGCCATCGTGCCGGAGGCCCGCGCCGATGCGCAGGTGCTGCGCGGCTACGCGGTGTTCAAGCGCACCTGTTTCGCCTGCCACACCATGAATGGCGCGGGCGACGCCCGGCTGGGGCCGGATCTCAACCTCCCCTGGAACCCCACCGAATACCTGCGCCCCGACCTGCTGCGCGGCTTCATCCGCAACCCGCAGACATTGCACCGCTGGCCCGAGGCCAAGATGCAGGGCTTCCCCACGACGAAGGAAATGTCCGACGCCGACCTCGACGCGGTGCTGGCCTACCTGCGCTACATGGCGAAGCGCAAGACATCGCCGCCGTAGGAACGGTGTAGGAGCGGCTTCAGCCGCGATTCCCCAGCCGGTCGCGGCTGAAGCCGCTCCTACGGTGGCGGCGATAAAACCTGCAACGCGGCATCGCGCCTCGCCTTGGGCTCGTGCGCCAGTGCTCGCACTCGTGCGTAGAACGCCGGCCATTGCGCGCCGCTTTCGCGGAAGATGGCGGCGAACGCCGGCGTCCACTGGTCGTACAGGCCGAACGGCAGCAGGCGCGCATTGTTGATGGGCTTGGCCACCCAGGCGTCGTAGCGGTGATCGCCTGGCCAGTGTGCATCGCGCCACGCAGCGTAACGCGCACGGAACGCGGCGATCTCGCGCTGCTTGCCCGCCGCCATCGCCTCCGCGTCCACGCCGCTGGTGTACAGCGTCTTCAGACGCTCGCGCAGGTCCAGCACCAGCTTCGTGAAACCGTCGGCCATCGCCTGCGCGTGGCCGTCGCCCGCCGGCAGCTCGCGCGCGGCGCGCCATTCGCGCAAACCCTCGGTCTGCACGAACGTGGCGAAGGACTCGTTGAACGCGGTGTCGCCCTTGGCGTAGATCAGCTGGTGCGCCAGCTCGTGGAAGATCGTGCCGGCCAGCTCGTCGTCGTCCCAGCGCAGCATGCTGCTCAGGATGGGATCGGCGAACCAGCCCAGCGTGGAATACGCCGGCACGCCACCCACCCACACGTCGTCGCCCCGGCGCCGCATGCGCGCCGCGTCCGCCTCGGCGGCGGCCTCGCCGAACCAGCCGCGGTAGGCCACGCAGCCGGCAATCGGGAAGCAGTGCCGGATCGCCTCCACCGAGTAGCGCGGCGTGGCGAACACGTTCCACACCACGTAAGGCCGGTGCAGGTCCACGTAGCTGGTGTAGCTGCGGTTGTCGGGCAGGTCGAGGTGGCGGCTGGCGAACTCGCGCGCGGCCAGCGCCAGCGACAGCCGCGCGGCGAGTTTCGGGTCGGTGGCCGGGTCCTTGAGCAGCTTGCGCACGGGTTGCCGCTTGAACACCAGTTCGCCCTGCCCGTGCGCTGCCTGCGCGTAGTAGCGGATGCTGCCGCAGGCGCACAGAACCCAGCTCATCGCCGCGAACGCGATGAGCCTGGGCAAGTCGCGATGAAGCGTCGCCGGCAGCCGGATCATGCCGCCATGATGCCGCAGCGGCCGGCGGGACGGGACTCAGTGATGATGGTCGCCGCCACTGCCATGGCCGCTCCAGCGGCCATGGTTGCCGCCGCCACCGTGCCAATGGCCACCGCCGCTGCCATGCCAGTTGCCGCCGCGATAGTGGCGATACCCCCGGCCGCCGTACCACACGCCGCCGATCGTCACGCCCGGTGCATAGCAGCAGCCGTACCAGCCGTCATACCCGTACCCATACCACCCCGGCGCCACGTAGTAGCCGTCGCTGTAGACCACGCCGTTGCCGTAATAGGCCGGACCGGCATACGGGCTGGCCCGCACGTAGCTGTAGCCCGGATCGTAGTAGCAACCCGACAGCAGTGCGGCGAGCGCGACGAGGACGAAACCGCTGAGCAGGCGTTTCATGGCACAGCCTCCATCGGAGACGATGGCGCCAGCTTGCGCCCGCCCGCTTGAACCGGCGCTGATGCCGCCGTCGGCGCGCAGTCAGAATCGCGGCTGCAGCAGCGCATCCAGGAAATGCGGCAGCACCCGCGGGTTCACCAGCACGGTGAACAGCACGCCGTAGGCCGCGCCCCACAGGTGTGCGCTGTGGTTGATATTGTCCTGCCCGCGCCGGTCCATGTAGATCGAGTAACCGGTGTACAGCACGGCGTAGACGATCGCCGGCATCGGTATCACGAACACGATGATGCGCGACCACGGCGCCAGCAGGATGTAGCCGAACAGCACCGCCGACACCGCACCCGAGGCGCCCAGGCTGCGGTAGTTCGGGTTGCTGCGGTTCTTGAGATAGGTGGGCAGGATCGAGACCACCAGCGCGCCGAGGTAGAACAGCGCGAAGCCGAACGTGCCCAGCTGGCTGGCGTAGAAGCCCTCCATCACGCGCCCGAAGAAGAACAGCGTGATCATGTTGAACAGCAGGTGGCCGAAGTCCGCGTGCACCAGGCCGTAGGTCACCAGCCGGTGGTACTCGCGATGGCGGCTGATCGCCGGCGGCCACAGGATCAGGTCGTTCATCAGCCGGCTGTTGCTGAACGCGATGAACGAGACGATGCAGGTGACCGCGAGGATGATGAGGGTGATCGGCATGAACGTTTCCGCGCCCGGGCGATGAGGTGGCGGCATCTTGGCGGCAGCATGGCCGCTTGTCGAATCCGCGCCACCCCGGGCCAACACGGCTATCATGCGCGCTCCCCCACGAATCCCGCCGTCATGCCCGCTTTGCGCTACCTGCATTTGGACGTCTTTGCCGCCACTCACGGCGGCGGCAACCACCTCGGCGTGGTGATCGGCGCGGAGCACTGGAGCGGCGAGGCGATGCAGCGTTTCGCACGCTGGACCGACCTGGTCGAAACCACGTTCCTGCTGCCGCCCGCCACCAGCGGCGCCAGCTACCGCGTGCGCATCTTCACCCCGCACAAGGAAATCCCGTTCGCCGGCCATCCCAGCGTGGGCAGCGCGCACGCCGCGCTGGCATGCGGACTGGCGCAGCCCGTCGACGGCTTGCTGTGGCAGGAATGCGGCGCCGGCGTCTTGCCGATCCGGGTGGAGGGTACGGGCCCGCAGCGCCGTCTGCTGCTGAAATCGCCCGGCGAACGCGTGCTGCGCACCGGCCGCGACGCGCACCCGCTGCTCGCCGCCGCGCTGGCCGGCATCGGCGCCGGCACGCTGCCGCCCGCCCTGGTCGACGGCGGGCGCCGCTGGTGGCTGGCCGAGGTGGAGAGCGAAGCCGCGCTGCGCGCCTGGCAACCCGACCACAGCGCGATCGGCGCACTGGCCCACGCCAGCGACAGCATGGGTCTGTGCGCGTTCGCACGCAGCGCGCATCCCGACTACCAGTTGGTGGTGCGCGCCTTCCCTGCCGGCGTGGGCATCATCGAGGACCCAGCCTCCGGCGCCGCCAACGGCCTGATCGCCGCGTACGTTGCGCAGGCCGAACCGCTGGGCCCACTGGCCGGCGGCTACGTGGTGAGCCAGGGCCGCGAGATCGGCCACGACGCCCAGCTCGTCGCCCACATCGTGGACGGCACGGTGTGGATCGGCGGCCGCAGCCACACCATCATCGACGGCGCGCTGGACTGGAACGCGGCGTGAGCGCGCAGATCCTGGTCGACGCCGACGCCTGTCCGGTGGCGATCAAGGAGATCCTGTTCCGTGCCGCCGAACGCGAGCAGGTCAGTGTGACCCTGGTCGCGAACCAGTACCTGCGCACCCCGCCCTCGCGCTACGTGCGCGCCGTGCAGGTGCCCGGCGGCTTCGACGTGGCCGACCACGAGATCGTGCGCCGCGTCGCCGTCGGCGACCTGGTGGTGACCCAGGACATTCCGCTGGCTGCGCTGGTCATCGAGAAGGGCGCGCTGGCGCTGGATCCGCGCGGTGAGCTGCACACCCCCGACACCATCGCCCAGCGCCTCTCCATGCGCAATTTCATGGACGAGCTGCGCGGCGCCGGCGTCGACACCGGCGGCCACGCCGCGTTCCATGCGCGCGACAAACAAGCCTTTGCGAACCAGCTTGACCGCTGGCTCACGCAGCGGAAACGCTGACGCGCTATTCCCGCCTGCAAGGCCCATGTGTAGGAGCGCACCCTGTGCGCGATTGCTTTTGCCTTGATCGAAACACAAAGCAATCGCGCACAGGGTGCGCTCCTACGGGTTCAGGCTACCTCTCCCGCCGCGTGGCCCGAGGCCCAGGCCCACTGGAAGTTGTAGCCGCCCAGCCAGCCGGTGACGTCGACCACCTCGCCGATGAAGTACAGGCCGGGCACGAGCTTCGATTGCATCGTGCTGGAGGAAAGCCCGTCGGTGTCCACGCCGCCCAGGGTGACCTCGGCGGTGCGGTAGCCCTCGGTGCCGCTGGCGACGATGGGCCAGTCGTGCAGTTGCCGGCCGATCTCGCGCAACTCGGCGTCGCGGTACTGGCGCATGGGGCGACTTTCGAACCACAACTCGCACAAGCGTTGTGCGAGACGCTTCGGCAGCGCGTCGGCCAGCACGTTCTTCAGCTCGGCCGCCGGACGCGCGGCACGTTGCGCCAGCAGCCAGTCGCCGAGTTCCGCGTCCGGTGCGAGATCGAGGCGCAGCTCGTCGCCCGGCTGCCAGTACGAGGAAATCTGCAGGATCGCCGGGCCGCTCAGGCCGCGATGGGTGAACAAGAGGCCCGCGCGGAATGCGCGCTTGCCCACCCGCGCCTCGGCCAACGGCAAGGCCACGCCGGCGAGGTCGGCGTAATGCTCCTGGTGCTTGCCGCTCAGGGTCAGCGGCACCAGCGCGGCGCGCACGGGCAGCACCGCATGGCCGAACTGGCGCGCCAGCTCGTAGCCGAAACCCGTGGCGCCCATGCTGGGGATCGACAAGCCACCGCTGGCCACCACCAGCGATTCGGCGTGCACCTCGCCGTGCGCGGTGAGCACGCTGAAACCCTCGTCGGTCTTGCGCACGCGCTCGACGCCGCAACCGGTCTCGACGCGCACGCCCACCGCGGCGCATTCGTCCAGCAGCAGGCGCACGATCTGCTTCGAGGACTCGTCGCAGAACAGCTGGCCCAGTTCCTTCTCGTGGTACGCGATGCCGTGCTTTTCCACCAATGCGATGAAATCCCACGGCGTGTAGCGCGCCAATGCGGACTTGGCGAAGTGCGGATTCGCGCTGAGGTAATTTGCCGGCGTAACGCCAAGATTGGTGAAATTGCAGCGCCCGCCGCCGGACATCAGGATCTTCTTGCCCGGCTTGTTCGCGTGGTCGACCACCAGCACGCGGCGCCCGCGCCAGCCCGCGGCGATCGCGCACATCAGGCCCGCGGCGCCGGCGCCGACGATCAGTACATCCGTTTTCACGCCATCACCTGCCTGCCGAGCACCGCATCATTCGTCATCCCGGCGCAGGCTAATCCAGCGGCCAATGGCAAGCCAAGGCACTGGATGACTCGCTGCGCTCGCCCCTGCGGGGCCGCCCTTCGGGCGTTCTGCGCGCTTCGCGCTTGTCCGGCTTTCGCCGGGATGACGAGCATGAAGGTTCGCATTATCACCCAGCCGCATCGCTTACACTTTCCGCCTCATTCACCCGCGAGCCGCCGCCATGCCCTCCTTCGACGTAGTCTCCGAAGTCGACAAGCACGAACTGACCAATGCGGTCGACCAGGCCAACCGCGAGCTGGCGAACCGCTTCGACTTCAAGGGCCAGGACGCGAAATACGTGCTGGACGATTTCGTGATCACCCAGAGCGCACCCAGCGATTTCCAGCTGCAGCAGATGCTGGACATCCTGCGCGGGCGGCTGATCTCGCGGAAGATCGACGTGCGCGCGCTGGACATCGGCGAGGTGGAAACCAACCTCGCCGGCGCGCGGCAGAAGATCACCGTGAAGCAGGGCATCGAGCAGCCGGTGGCGAAGAAGCTGGTGGCCACGCTGAAGGAGGCCAAGCTCAAGGTCGAGGCGCAGATCAACGGCGACAAGCTGCGCGTGACCGGCAAGAAGCGCGACGACCTGCAGGCCGCGATGGCGGTGCTGCGCAAGGCCGAGGTGGAGCTGCCGCTGCAGTTCGACAACTTCCGCGATTGACGCGCCGGCATGACGACCTGTAGGAGCGCACCCTGTGCGCGATGGCATCTGGCTCCGACCGAAGCACAGAGCCATCGCGCACAGGGTGCGCTCCTACAACGTATCGTCAGCCACCCATCCCCGCCACGATGTTCACCGTGATCGCGATGATGAACACGTTGAAGAAGAACGCGATCACGCTGTGCAGCAGCGCCACGCGGCGCAGGTAGCGACTGCTGATCTGCACGTCGGAGACCTGGAAGGTCATGCCGATCACGATGGCGAAGTAGGCGAAGTCCCAGTAGTCGGGCTTCGGCGTGTCGGGAAACTCCAGCCCGGAGTGCTTCTCGCCGAAGTCGCCATAGAAGCCGTGCGCGTAGTGCAGCGCGAACATGATGTTGAGGAACAGCCAGCTCAGCACCACGCTGAGCGCGCCCACGCCCAATGCGGGCAGGCCACCGCCCTTGGCCGCGTGCAGTTCGGTGCCCAGCGCCACCAGCACCACGCCGCAAAGCACCACCGCGCTCCACAGCACGCCCCAGCGCCCGGTGTCCTGCGCCTTCGCCTGCCGGCGCATGTGTGCGGGCGTGGACCGGTTGAACAGCCGCGCCAGTGCCAGCAGATAGATCACGGCGGCGAGGTCGAAACCCAGCAGGATCGCGGTGGCCACGCGCAGGCCCAGCGCGATCAGCACGGCGCCGGCGACCACGAAGATCACGAACGAGGCGCTGAGCCGCGGCCGCGCCGTCACGTAGCGGAACGGTCGCCAGCGCCGCGGCTTCGACGCGCCGTTGGTGCCGGATGCCTCGCCGCTCATGCGCGCAGGTCCGCGTACTCGGGATGCCGCTTCATCCAGGCCTCGGCATACGAGCAGAGCGGCGCCACCTTCCAGCCTTTCGCGCGGGCGAAATCCAGCGCCGTGCGCACCAGCTCGCCAGCCACGCCGTGACCGCCGGCCGGTGGCGGCACCTCGGTATGGGTGATCGCCATGCCGCCTTCCGCGAGCGTGTAGTCGAGCACGCACTGCGCGCCTTCCACCTCCACCTCGAAACGCTGCGCAGCGCGGTTGTGCTGGATGTCGAGCTGCATGGCGATCTCCGTGGACGATGCCGCCAAGCATACCGCCGCCATCAGGCCGCCATCTCGTCCCCCGCCAGCTCGCGACGCCGACGCACCGCGGCAGCCAGTCGCTCCAGCACGCGCACCGAGTCCTCCCAGCCGATGCAGCCATCCGTGACGCTCTGGCCGTAGGTCAGCGGACGGCCATCCACCAGGTCCTGGCGGCCGGCGACCAGATGGCTTTCCACCATCGCGCCGACGATGCGCGACTCGCCCGCCTCCAGTTGCGCGGCGATGTCGGCTATCACCTTCGGCTGGTTCTCCGGGTTCTTGCCGCTGTTGGCATGGCTGGCGTCGATCATCACCCGCGCCGGCAGGCCGGCCTTGGCGATCGCGCTGCAGGCGGCCTCGACGCTGGCGGCGTCGTAGTTCGGCACCTTGCCGCCGCGCAGGATCACGTGGCAGTCGCGGTTGCCGCTGGTGGCGGCGATCGCGGCCTGGCCCTGCTTGGTCACCGCGAGGAAGTGGTGCGGATGCGCGGCCGCCTGCACCGCGTCCACCGCCAGCTTCACGTTGCCGTCGGTGCCGTTCTTGAAGCCCACCGGGCAAGACAACCCCGAGGCCAGCTCGCGATGCACCTGGCTTTCGGTGGTGCGCGCGCCGATCGCGCCCCAGGCCACCAGGTCGGCGAGGTATTGCGGCGAGATGATGTCGAGGAACTCGCTGCCGGCCGGCACGCCCAGCGCGTTGATGTCGCACAGCAGCTGGCGCGCCACGCGCAGGCCCTTGCGGATGTGGAAGCTGCCGTCGAGGTCCGGGTCGTTGATCAGCCCCTTCCAACCCACCGTGGTGCGCGGCTTCTCGAAGTACACCCGCATCACGATCTCCAGCTCGCCGCCGAGGCGCTCGCGCTGCGCCGCCAGCCGCTGCGCGTACTCCAGCGCGGCGCGCGGGTCGTGGATGGAGCACGGGCCGATCACCACCGCGAGGCGGTCGTCGCTGCCGGCGAGGATGCGGTGCAGAGCCGTGCGCGCGTTGCCCACGGTGGCGAGCGCGGCGGGCGTGGCGGGGCATTCGTCCATTACCTCGGCGGGCGTGGCGAGCGGGGTGATCGTGCGGATGCGCAGATCGTCGGTAGCGGACTGGGGCATGGCGGCGGCTTTCCTCGGGTGGGGTACCAGCGGCGGCCATGAAAAAAGCCGCCTGGGTCGCTGGCGGCTTTCGGGATGGGATTTCAGGACTTCAGACCAAACGCACCCATGCCTCCGCCAGCGGCTTCGGATAGCCATAAAACCAAAAGTACTGGCGGGCGGTGTGGGTCATGGGAAGTCAGTGATAGCACAGGCTTTCGGTGCGTGCAAAGTCCTTTTGCGCATATCCACCGGTTCCGCTAACTTCCCGCGGACCGACCGGGGGACGCCATTGGCCACGCTCATACCCACCCGCAACAGCTGCCTGCCACGGATGACCGGCGGCGAGAAGCGCGTGTCCGAACGGTTGGAACAGAAGCTCGAAGACGACTACCTGCTCTGGTACGACGTGCCGATCGGCCTCAAGCAGCGCCGCCCCGACTTCGTGGTGTTCCACCCGCGCCGCGGCCTGCTGGTGTTGGAAGTGAAGGATTGGAAGGCCGACACCATCCGCCATGCCGACACGACCCAGTTCACCTTGGTCACCGAACGCGGCTTGGCGAAGGAAACGAACCCGCTGCTGCAGGCGCGCGCCTATGCGCTGGAGATCGGCGTGGTACTGGAACGCGATCCGGCGCTGCGCTACCCCGAAGGCCATCGCCATGCCGGCAAGCTGGTGATGCCGTGGGCCTGGGGTGCGGTGCTGGCCAACCTCACGCGCAAGCAGTTCGAGGAAGGCGGGCTGGAGGCGGTGATTCCGGCGCACCTGGCGATCTGCCGCGACGAGCTGTACGAGACGGTGGACAGCGAGGCCTTCCAGGAACGGCTGTGGGCGATGTTCCCGCAGGTGTTCCCGGTGGCGCTCACTCTGCCGCAGATCGACCGCGTGCGCTGGCACCTGTTTCCCGAGATCCGCGTGGAACCGGGCAGCGGCCAGTTCGGCCTGTTCGCCGCCGAAGGCCATGACGCACGCGCGCTGGAGATCCCCGACCTGGTGAAGGTGATGGACGCCCAGCAGGAGCAGTTGGCGCGCTCGCTGGGCGACGAGCACCGCGTCATCCACGGCGTGGCCGGCTCCGGCAAGACGATGATCCTGGGCTTCCGCGCGATGCAGCTGGCGCAGTCGCTGAGCCGGCCGATCCTGGTGCTCTGCTACAACAAGACGCTGGCGGCACGGCTGGAGCAGCTGATCGGCGAGCGCGGCCTCGGCGACAAGGTGCAGGTCTACAACTTCCACCGCTGGTGCCACCGCATGCTCACCAGCTACCACGTGGCGCTGCCGCCCAAGGGCGAGCACTTCTTCGAGGCGATGGTGGAGCGGGTGATGGAAGGCGTGGACAAGGAGCAGATCCCTCGCTTCCAGTACGGCGCCGTGCTGGTCGACGAGGGCCACGACTTCGAACCGGACTGGTACAAGCTGATCGTGCAGATGATCGACCCGGCCACCAACTCGCTGCTGGTGCTGTACGACGACGCGCAGAACATCTACGGCAAGGCCGGCCGCCGCAAGCTGAGCTGGAAGAGCCTGGGCGTGCAGGCGCAGGGCCGCACCACCATCCTCAAGCTCAACTACCGCAACACGCTGGAGATCCTCGCGGTGGCGCGCAACTTCGCCGGCGAACTGCTCGCCGCGCGCAGCGACGGCGACGACGGCGTGCCGCTGATCGCCCCCGAAAGCGCCGGCCGGCGCGGCCCGTTGCCCGAGCTGATCCGCACCGATACCGCCGCCGCCCAGCTCGATGCGCTGATTGCCCAGCTGCGCGACGAGCACGCCCACGGCCGCCCCTGGGGCGAGATGGCAGTGATCTACCGCGCCGGCTGGGAGGGCGAGAAACTGCACGATGCGCTGGAGCGCCTCGCCATTCCCTCCAGCCTCGCCGACGAAAACGGCAAGCAGGCGCTGTTCGTGGTCAAGGACAGCGTGAAGCTGCTCACCATGCACTCCTGCAAGGGCCTGGAATTTCCGTTCGTGATCATCCCCGGCCTCGGCTCGCTGCCGCGCGAAAACCAGCGCGAGGTCGACGAGGCGCGCCTGCTCTACGTGGCAATGACCCGCGCCACCGAGCGACTGGTGCTGATCCACCACCTCGACTCGATGTTCTCCAAGAGCATCCGCGACTCGATCAACGAGGTGCAGGCGCAGCTGGCGCGGTAAGCCCCCTCCCCGGCTCGCCTGTGGAGAGGGCTGGGGTGAACGGGAGCTTCCCCACTAGACTGCGCGCACCATTCTCGGGGAATCCATCGCATGCGCCGCCTGCTGCTCGTCGCCACGCTCGCCCTCGCCGCCTGCATCCTGCCCGCGTTCGCCGCGGACGACGTCACCCAGCTGCAGAAGATCGATCAGGTCGTCGGCAGCGGCGCGGTGGCGAACGACGGCGACGTGGTGCAGGTGAACTACACCGGCTGGCTGTACGACGCGAGCACGGCGAACCACCACGGCAAGGAATTCGACAGCACGCAGGGTGGCGAACCGATCCGCTTCACGCTGGGCGCGGGCGAAGTCATCCAGGGCTGGGATCAGGGCATCCGCGGCATGCACGTGGGCGGCAAGCGCACCCTCATCATCCCTGCGCGGCTGGCCTACGGTGGCCGCGGCGCCGGCGACGCCGTGCCGCCGAATGCCACACTCGTGTTCGACGTGGAACTGGTGAGCGTGCATTGAGGTAGGAGCGCACCCTGTGCGCGAATGCGCTGGTGCTGATCGGAGCAAAAGCATTCGCGCACAGGGTGCGCTCCTACCGCAGCACGTCAAACCGCCGCAAGGCGGTCGGCATCGCCCTCATCATCGACCATCACGCAGTTGCGCCCGCTCCGCTTGGCGCGGTACAGCGCGGCATCCGCTTGCTTGCACAGGCGCTGCAGGTCGTAGCCGGAGGTATCGGTAAAGGCCAGGCCCACGCTGGTGGATATCCCGACGGCCACGCCGTCGCTCTCCACCTTGGCCATCTCGATGGCGAGCCGGATGCGTTCGGCAATCGCCACGCCCTGCCCGCGCGAGCACTCGACCAGCAGGATGCCGAACTCCTCGCCGCCGAGGCGACCGAACAGGTCGACGGCACGCAAGTGCTGCCGGCAGACGGCGACGATGTGCCGCAAGACCTCGTCGCCCATGGCATGGCCGTGGGTATCGTTGATGTGCTTGAAGTGGTCCAGGTCGATGAAGACCATGCAGGCTGCGCCCGCGCGCCGCTCCAGCAAACGCAGCATGCGATCCACTTCGCCCATGAAATGCTGGCGGTTGAACACCGCGGTCAGGCCATCGAGGTGGGACAGCTTCTTGAAACGCAGCTGCGAGCGCTTGAGCCGGAACATCCACAACGCGGCGAAAGCCAGCGCCATCAGCAGCAGCGCCAGGTACAAATGGTTGGCTTCCGCCTTTTTGGTGTCCAGCGTCTGCCGCATGCGCAACAGCGCGTTCTGCCGCCCCAGCTTTTCCGTCTCGAGCTTCTGCGCCAGCAGGTGTTGCTGCACCGTCTGATAGGCCATCGCACGCGCACTGACGTCGTCGAGGTAGGCCTTGTCCAGCGCGGCGTACTTCTTGTAGTAATCGAGCGCGGCGGCGGCATGGCCCTGCCGATTCTCGATGCGGTAAAGCACCTTGTACACGTCTTTAAGCCACGCGCCGAGATAACCTGACTGCCCAGCATTGACTACAGTCAAGGCAACCCTCCTGGCAGCGTCATTGTCGCCCAAAGCAGCAAGCGCCTGCGCCCTGTTCACCATGGCCGACAACTGGTAAGACGCATCACCCAAGGTATCGAGATCGGGCTCGACCCGGTCGAGCAAGGTCAGTGCCTGGCGTGGCCGTCCTTCTTGCACTTCCAAATCGGCGAGCGTGATCTGCAAGTTCGCGTTGTATACCGGCTCCTTGGCCTTAGGGCAGGCATCCATCGCCTGCTGCAACTCCGGACTGTCGGACTTGAGCCGATGAGCGTTGTAGAGCGCCTCGACCAGTATGGAAGCGGGATGACACGGATTTCCGTCGACAGGAATCGCCCCCATTGCCAAGCGCGCGTAACGGATGGCCAGATCGGTTTGACCCGCCAGGCCTAGCGACGACGACAGGTTCAACAACAACTTGAGGCGAACGTTCGCATCCGTGATCTGCGGCAAACGAGCCGCGAGGTGGTTGGCTAGCTCAAATGCCTCGGTGTAATGCCGGGTCAGCCCAAGTTGGGCCAACAGCAGGGCGGACGCTTGATCAACCCACAGCGGGTTGCCGGAATGTCGGATGACGTCCTGAAAGAGCATCTCCGATCTGGCGTAGTCGCCTTCATACATGGCCTCCCACGCGTTCAGGTATCGCAGGTGCCACTGTTGATCTGGCGTCAGCCGGGAAATTCCTTGGTTGAGTTGGGCCAGTTGTTGCAAGAATCGCGGGTGATCCTTGAGTTCCAGCCCATCGGCCTGCTTGAGCAGGACGGAGGGATCGGCGACGGCGTCGACGGCAAGCCCCGCCTGCCAGAACACGCAACCCGCCAGGCCCGCCCAAGCGAGCCATGACCGCAAGCTGCCCGATCGCGAGTACATGCCGTCCGGATTAACGCCGGAGCGCCGGAGCGCCCTGACCCGGAATCCGGCGATCGCCAACCGGCTGGGCGCCGCCGTCCACGAGTCGCTGCACGAAGCCGGGCGGCACCGGCACGTCCGCCATCCCGCTACCCGGAGCGCTGCACCGCAGCGCAGTGGTGCCGATCGCTTCCGGCGATTCCATCGTTTCCATGATGCCCCCCGTTTTCGCGATCATAACGCCGGCGACAGGCAAGCGTGTACGCACCCGCCGCCCCGCGACTGCGCCGCTCAGATCGCGATGGGAATGCTGTCCTCGGCGCCAGCTTCCACACGATTGCGCCCGCCGCGCTTGGCCCGGTACAGCGCGGCGTCGGCCTCGCAGCACAGGCGCCGCAGGTCGTGGCCGCAGGCGCCGGTGCAGGCCAGGCCCACGCTGGTGGAGATCGCGATGACGGCGCCCTCGCACTCCACCTTCGTCGCCTCGACCGCGTGGCGGATGCGGTCGGCGATGGCCATGCCCTGCTCGTGCGAGCAGCCCACCAGCAGGATGCCGAACTCCTCGCCGCCCAGCCGGCCGAACAGGTCGGCCGGGCGCAGCTGCTGCCTGCCGGCCGCCACCACTTGGCGCAGCACCTCGTCGCCCATGGCGTGGCCGTGGGTGTCGTTGATGCGCTTGAAGTGGTCCAGGTCGATGAAGACCAGGCAAGCCGTGCCGGCGCGCTTCTCCAGCAGGTGCAGCGTGCGCTCCACCTCGCCCATGAAATGCTGGCGGTTGAACACCGTGGTCAGGCCATCGAGATGGGACAGCTTCTTGAAACGCAGCTGCGAGCGCTTGATCCGGAACATCCAGAGCCCAGCAAAGACCAGTGCCATCAGCAGCAGGGCGAGGTACAGCCGGTTGGTCTCGGCCGTCTTGGCATCCAGCGTCTGCCGCATGCGCAGTATGGCGTTCTGCTGGCTCAGCGTTTCCGTCTCCAGCTTCTGCGCCAGCACGTGCTGCTGCACCGTCTGGTAGGCCAACGTACGGGCATTGATGTCATCGAGATGCCCGTTGTTCTGGACAACGTAATGCTCGTAGTTTGCCAATGCGGCGGCGATATCGCCCTGTTTTTTCTCGATGCGGTAAAGCAGTTTATAAGCCACCATCAACCAGTCGCTGATGTCCCCTGGGTGACTCATGCCGACAGCAGCAAGGGCAGCTTGCTTGGCCTTGGCGTCATTGCCCAGCTTCTCGTAGGCCTCAGCCCGTTCCACTTCCAACTGCAACATGTGCGCTTGGTAACCGCTAGTGCGGATATCAGGTGTGATGTGATCGAGTAAAGCCAAGGCCTTGTTAGGCTGCTTTTCATCAAGATAGATGCTGCCCAGCACAAGCCACATGGTGTTAGCGATGACTGGCTGCTGTGCAGCTATGCAAACCGCGATTGCACGCTGCAATACCGGACTATCCGACGTCAGCCGCTTGCCGTTGTAAAGTGCCGCCACTTCCATCGAGAGCGGACGGCACAAACCCTCCCCCGGCGGAATGGCGCCCCCTGCCATGCGTGCATACTGAATGGCCAGATCAATCTGATCGGCAAAATCCAGCATTTGGGACAAGTTTGTGAGCAACGCGAAGCGTGCTTGCGGATCCTTCACTCCAGGCAAGGAGGCCGTCAGGCGATTGGCCAACTCGAAGGCTTCCGTGTAGCGCCGGTTGAGTCCCAGATTGCTCAACAGCAGTGCCGACGCCTTCGCCGCCAGGACCGCATCGCCGGAATGATCGATGATTTCGCGCAGTTGGGCCTCGGACTTGGCATAGCCGCCCTCGTACATGGTTTCCCAAGCGTCGAGATAACGCAGGTGCCACTGCTCACCGATGCTCAGCTGAGGTGCTTCGCGGTGAATCTGTGCCAGCATCTGCACGAAGCGCGGGTGATCAGCCGTACGCAGGCTCTCGATACGGTCGAGGGATTGGCCCGGATCGGCGATGGTGGTGTGCCCGATCGACACGAGCACACACCAAGTCAGCCCCACCCAAAGGGGCCATGACTGGAGGCTGCAGGACAGCCGAGACATGTCGGTATCGTTATTGCAGAGACGATTTGCCGCGATCAGGGGCCGGCGGGTTGAGCGGCTCTTCACCCTCTTCCTGATCCGGCTCTTCTTCCTCGTCAGGGAGGCCTTGCGAGCTGTTCGGCGGATCCATGCGCTTTTGCCCGAACTCCTGCGTCAGCCGCGAGCTGTCGCCGAACACCACCGCAGCAGTGAGGGCCGTGGATGCCTGCGCCTGTTCGAGCACCTTGCCCAGTTCCTCTGCCGAAGCGTGACGCAGCGAGGCGTTGCGGCCGATGGCCTCCAGCAATTCAATCGTGTCCGTCATGTGTGTTCCCCTTGATTCCCCGTGATGATCTTGCAACCGCCTATGGGTGCCGCTTGTCGCGTATGAATGTCGGCTGCCTGGAAGCGCGACATGACTACTGGCGTTTGCGTAGATGCACTCAGCGCCAGACCGGCCCACGCTACCGACCTTGCGCATCAAAACATTTCCCCTTAATCCCCATCATCTCATGCAACGGTACCGGTTCGCTCCTGCTCGTCCAATGCCTCCAGCCGCGCCTGGATGGCGAGATTGAGCTTCAGTGGCAAGGCCGGAGGAAGTACCACCATTTCCTCGGCGCTCAGTGGAACGTGAGGCAGATCGCGCAATGCAACACGACGCACACGCGGCTGCTCGATCGGCAGCGTGGCCCCACGGTAGATGATCGTCTCGTGGTCCAGCGGATAGTCCCGGCTCAATAGATCAACCAGCAGTTGCCGATACGCTGGCCCGGTCGAGCGACGCCCGAGAGAACGATCACCGGTCAACCCGACTTGCCACAGCACCAGATAACCGGCGGGGTCGATACGTCGCTCATAGAACAACAGTTGGCTGGCCTCGAAGTGCTGGCAGCCATAGCGACCCGGGTCGATCCCCAGGTCGGCGTAGAGACAATCCTCGGCGGAGATACCAGGCTCCATGTGCGCTTCGTAGCCTTCCGCGCGGGCCTGTTCGATCACCTTGTGCGGCGACCAGGCGAAGATGCCGGGGTGGCCGTAGAACACGCCGCAGACGCGCTTGCCAGCCCGCAACTCGGCCATCATCACCGCCACCCACTCTCGATACGTCCTTTTGCGCGACTTGCCATCCTGATAGTAAGGCTGCAGGCTGCGCACGTCCGGATGCATGCGCTGCAACCACAGCTCCACGACGTGATCGGAAAGCGCCGCGAACACCACGTCCGCCTGCTCGATATGGCTGCGCGCCAGCGGTGTGAGGTGGGAGCCCAGGGTCATGCCCAGGCCCACGCAGCTCAGGCTGCCGCGGCGGGTGTCGTGCAGGGATGGCAAGGCGGCTGATGGCATCGCGCGATGATAGGGCAAGTCCGGGCGGCGCCAGCGCCCGACGAACGAAATTCCCGCCCGCACCCGCGACCACCGGAAGCACGCCCCGTGCCAATCCATGCCTTCAGGCACGGTTGCACGCTGCCCCGGCTCGCTAGGCTTGGGGCTTTGCCCCCGCGAGGAAAAACCCGTGCGCAAGCCGCTGCAGACGAGCTTGCTGGCAGCCCTGCTGCTGGCCGGATTCCACTACTCGGCGCTGGCCGCCGACAGCAAGCCGCCCGCCGCGGCGGAGGCACCGGGCGTCAGCGACGGCTTCCAACTGCCGCCCTTCCCCGCCGACGCGCATGTCTCCCAGTCCACCACCGCGGACGGCCGCACGCTGAAGTACACCGCCACGGTGGGCTCGCTGCCGGTGCGCGACGAGAAGGGCAAGGTGATCGCGCAGGTGATGTTCACCGCCTACACGATGCCGGGCAAGAACCGTCCGGTGACGTTCGCGCTGAACGGCGGCCCCGGCGCCTCGTCGGTGTATCTGAACCTCGGCGCGATCGGCCCGAAGAAGGTGAAGTTCGGCGTGGAAGGCGACAACCCGTCCGACCCGGCGACGCTGCACGACAACCCCGGCACCTGGCTGGGCTTCACCGATCTGGTGTTCATCGACCCGGTCGGCACCGGCTTCAGCCGCGCCCTGGTGGACGACAAGGAGGCCACCAAGCAGTTCTACAGCACCGACAGCGACATCCAGTACCTCTCGCGCATCGTCTACGACTGGCTGGTGAAGAACGGCCGCATGGAGTCGCGCAAGTACCTGGTGGGCGAGAGCTACGGCGGCTTCCGCGGCCCGCGCATCACCGACTACCTGCAGACCCGGCTCGGCGTGGCGATGAACGGCGTGGTGCTGCTGTCGCCCTACCTCGACCCGGCGGCCTCGGACGACGAGAACGTGTCGCCGCTGCCGTGGATGCTCACCCTGCCCTCGATCGCCGCCGCCCACTTGGAGCGCGAACACAAGCTCACGGCCGCGGCGATGCAGACTATCATCGACTACACCCGCACCACCTACGCCACCACGCTGATGCAGGGTCGCGCCAACCCGGCCGCCACCGAGGCGATGATCCACAAGGTCGCCGAGCTCACCGGCCTCGACCCGCTGTTCGTGAAGCGCTCCGGCGGCCGAATCGAGACTCAGGCCTACCTGCGCGAGGTGTACCGCGCCGAGGGCAAGCTGGGCAGCCGCTACGACTCCAACGTCACCGCGTGGGACCCGTTCCCCTATGCGCCGCACCAGCGCTCGGGCGACCCCATCCTCAACGGCATCATCGCCCCCACCACCACGGCGATGGTGAACTTCGTCACCCAGACCGTGGGCTGGAAATACGACGGCCGCTACAACGCGCTGAGCTACGAGGTGGGCCGGCTGTGGCACGAGGACGAGGACGCGAACCTGGGTTCGGTGAAGCAGCTGCGCGAGTCGGTGGCGAACGACCCTGGCCTGCGCGTGCTGATCGCCCACGGCTGGGACGACCTCTCCTGCCCGTTCATGGCCTCGGTGCTGATCGTCGACCAGATGCCGGCGATGGGCGACCCCACCCGTGTGCAGGTGAAGGAATACCCCGGCGGCCACATGTTCTACGCCCGCCCGGACAGCCAGGCCGACCTGCTGCGCGACGTGAAGAGCCTGTACGGCGTGCACTGAGCCTTTCTCCCCTCCCCCGCTCGCGGGGGAGGGGCCGGGGGAGAAGGCCGCTTTTCGTTCACATCCCGTGCCACCCAACCGGCCGATGATTGCGCACGGTGTCGCCATGGCGCACCACCGCGACCCGCCACATCCGCTGATGAGGTGTACCCATGAAATCCGCCTTGACCGGTCTTTTCGCGCTCTCGCTCGCGGTCGCCGCGAACGCCGCAACCGCCCAGACGAAATCCAAAGCCCCCGCCTACACCCCGCTGCGCCCGGTCGCCGACTGCCTGCGCACCGACCGCATCAACGAGTGGCACATCGTGGACCCGCGCACCGTCACGGTGCGTACCGGCCCCGACCGCTACCTGGTGAAGCTGCAGGTCGCCTGCCCGCGGCTGAGCTACGGGCCGCCCACCCTGCTGTTCCATTCCAATCCCGCGAACCAGGCGGTGATCCCGTTCAGCATTTGCGGCGAGGCCGGCGAATCGGTGCGTGCGCTGCAACAGCCGCCCTGCCCTATCCAGTCGGTGCGCAAGATCGACAAGGCCGAGTTCGACAAGCTCAGCGCGCACGCCAGCCGCAGCGGCAGCGGCGCCGACCAGCCGCTCAAGCCCTGAATCCGCTACGCCCGGTCAAACGAAAAGAGCCCGGCATTGCCGGGCTCTTTGGCTTGGGCGGTCGGCGACGATCAATCGCCGTCGTCGCCATCGTCACGCACATAGCGCGTGGGGTAGCCGTTGTCGTAGATCACGGTACGGGTCACCACGCGGCGCGTCACCACCGGCGCGTCTTCGTAAACCACCGTGGGGGGGCCGTAGACCACCGGGGCAGGGGCGTAATAAGCCGGCCGCGGCGCCAGCGCGTCGCTGACCACGCCAGCTACCACGCCGGTGACGATTGCGCCGGCGATCCAGCGGCCGCCACTCCAGTAGCCACCACCATGACGGTAGTAGCCGCCGTGATAGCCGCCGCGGCCCCAACCGCCGTCGTGCCAGCCGTGATGGCCCCAACCGCCACCATGGCCCCAGCCATCGTGATCGTGCGCGGAGGCGCTCAGCGGCATCGCCACCGCGGCGGCCACGGCCAGACCGATCGCCATCCACTTGCCGACATTGCGCTTGGACATGAGATGCACCTCCGTTGATTGCGGTATGGATGCTGAGTCCGAGGCACTTAATGCCTACTGAAGCGATTCCTATAAGCAAAACCTCAGCGTTTGATCCGTGACGCATCCCATGGATTGGCCGCGGCCGGCGCCCGCTTCGGCCGCAACAGCCAGCAGCCGTGGATGTCGGCGCGGCGGGCGAAATCGAACGGGATGCTGGCCGCGCTCCAGTCCTCGATGTCGAAGCGTTCCGCCAGCGCCGCCTCGTCCAGCTTGAAGCGCCGGAAGTTGTTGGAGAACACGATCACGCCGTCGTTCGCCAGCCGCTCGCCGCAGGCGTCCAGCAGCGCCGCGTGGTCGCGCTGCACGTCGAAATCCTCGGCGCGCTTGGAATTGGAGAAGGTCGGCGGGTCGACGTAGATCAGCCCGTAGTGCGCGCGATCCTGGCGCAGGAAAGCCATCGCGTCGGCCTGCATCAGCCGGTGCTTCGCGCCGGTGAAGCCGTTGAGTGCGAGATTGCGCGAGGCCCAGTCGAGATACGTCGCCGAGAGGTCGACGCTGGTGGTGTCCTTCGCGCCGCCCGCCGCCGCGTACACGCTGGCGGTGGCGGTGTAGGCGAACAGGTTGAGGAAGCGCTTGTTCGCGGCCAGCTCGCGCAGCTTGGCGCGCACCAGGCGGTGGTCGAGGAACAGGCCGGTGTCGAGGTAGTCGGTGAGGTTGACCAGGAACTTCAACCCGCCCTCGTCCACTTCGACGAACTCGCCGCGCTGGTCGAACTGGCCGTACTTGGAGCCACCCTTGCCGCGCTCGCGAGTCTTCAGCGCGATGCGCTCGCGCGGCACCGCGAACACCTCGCCGGCCACGCGGGCGGTCTCGCGCAGGCGGATGCGCGCCGTCTCGGCAGGCACCTCGGCCGGCGCGCGGTATTCCTGCACGTGCAACCACGGCGCCTCGCCCTCGCGCGCGTAGACGTCGATGGCGACGGCGTACTCGGGCAGGTCCTGGTCGTAGGCGCGCCAGCAGGCAATGCCTTCGCGCACGAGCCGCTTGCGCAGGTGCTTGAGGTTTTTCTCCAGCCGGTTCTTCAGCATCTGCGCGCCGGCGGAGAGCGGCTTCGGCTCGCGCGGCGCTTCGTCGCGCGCGCGGATCTCGAACGTGAGCAGCTGGGTTTCCAGCGCGCCGTTGTAGAGCGCGTACTTCTTTTCCGCGTGCAAGCCCAGCGCACGGCCCAGTTCCGCGTCGCCCGCCAGCACGGCGGCGCGCCAGCCGGGGAACTGCGTGCGCAAGCGCTCGCCCAGCGCGTGGTACAGCGCGGGCATCTGCGCCCGCTCGCCCAGCCGCTCGCCGTAGGGCGGATTGGTGATGACCAGGCCGCGCTCCACACCGGCCGGCGGCTCGACATGCGCCACGTCGCGCTTCTCCAGCGTGAGGAAGCCGGCCACGCCGGCCTCCTGCGCGTTGCGCTTGGCGGTCTGCACCATGCGCGGATCGGCGTCCGAACCGAAGAAGCAGGGGCGCAAGGCCTTCAGCCCCGTTTCGGCGCGCTGGCGCGCCTCGTCCAGCAGGCTGCGCCACAGCGCGAGGTCGTGCTGCTGCCAGCCGAGGAAGCCGTAGTAGTCACGGCGCCAGCCCGGCGCCACGTCGGCGGCCATCAGCGCGCCTTCGACCAGCAAGGTGCCGGAGCCGCACATCGGGTCGAGCAAGGCGCCACCTTGCGCGTAGACCTCCGGCCAGCGCGCGCGCAGCAGCATCGCCGCGGCGAGGTTCTCCTTCAGCGGCGCCTCGCCCTGCACCTCGCGCCAGCCGCGGCGGTGCAGCGGGCTGCCGGCGAGATCCAGCGACAGCGTGGCGCGATCGCGCTTCAGGCGCAGGTTGAGGCGCACGTCGGGTTCGTCGGTGTCCACGCCGGGACGGGTGCCGCCCTGCTGGCGGAACTGGTCGACTACGGCGTCCTTCACCCGCTGGGCGATGAACTGGCTGTGTGTGAGCTTGCTCAGCGCGGTGTGCGCATCCACCGCCAGGGTGGCATGCGCGGCGAGGTGCGCGGACCAGTCGATTGCCTGCACGCCGGCATACAGCGCCTCGTCCGTGGCCGCATCGAACTCGGCCAGCGGCAGCAGGATGCGGCTGGCCAGTCGCGACCACAGGCAGGCGCGGTAGGCGGTTTCCAGCGGGCCCTCGAAATGCACGCCGGCCAGCGCCTCGCGCACCTCCGTCGCGCCGAGCTGCACGAGTTCGTCGCGCAACAGGTATTCCATGCCCTTGGGGCAGGTGGCGAACCAGCGGCTCATGCCAGCGCCCCCAGCAGGATGCCGAACTGCGCGGCGATCGTGTCCATGCTGGCCAGCAGGCGATGGTCGTCGTCCAGCAGCAGCAGCGGCAGCCGGCGACGCGCGGCGAAGGCCTGCACGCCTTCCACCGGACACAGCTCGTCGCGCCAGCCGTGAACCAGCAGCGTGGGCACGTTGGCCCGAAGCTCCAGCGCCTGCGCGCAGCCTGGGATCGCCGGCGGCGTGGCGAGCAGGAACAGCGCCGCGACCGGCACTTCCAGCGAGGCCAGCGCGGAGGCGAACGCGCCCATGCTGGAACCCACCAGCACCGGCGGCGCCTCGCAGGCGGCGATGACCTCGCACAGTTGCGCCACGCGCGGCGCGACCGCCGCGGCGTAACCGTGGCCGTCGTGCGCGCGGAAATCCGGCCGCTGCGTGCGCCAGCCCATCGCCTCGGCCCAGTCGGCCAGCGCGCTGATCTTGGTGGCGCCCGGACCGGAATCCGAACCGTGCGAAAGAATGATCTGGCCGCGCATGGCGGTCTCCGGTACGGGCTGCAAGGCGCCCATGATAACCGGCCACCGTGCGAGACTTCGCGCATGCCGACCATCCATGACCAGCCCCTGCCCTACGCGGCGAAACTGCCCGAGCGCCCCGCCGCCGTGGTGACCCTGGTGGTGATCCACTGCACCGAGCTGCCCGACCTCGCGACGGCCCGCGAGTACGGCGAGAAGGTGCTGTACGACAGCGGCGCCGGCAACAGCGGCCACTACTACGTCGACCGCGACGGCACGACGTACCGCTACGTGCCCGGCACCCGCGTGGCGCACCACGTGCGCGGCTGGAACCCGCAGTCCATCGGCATCGAACTGGTGAACACCGGCCGCTACCCCGACTGGTTCGACTCGCGCCGGCAGACCATGACCGAGCCCTACCCTGCCGCGCAGATCGATGCCCTGCGCGCGCTGCTGGCGCAACTGCGTGAGGAATTCCCGGGCCTGCACGAGATCGCCGGCCACGAGGACCTGGACACCGCCCGGGTGGCGGCCAGCGACGACCCCGCGCGGACCGTGCCGCGCAAGCTCGATCCCGGCCCGCTGTTCCCGTGGGACGCCATCGTCCCCGCCTGCGGCCTGGAGCGGCTTCGCCAGACCGCACCGAACTCGCCCCGGCTCGCGCCGCATGCCTGAGTTCACCGTCCAGCCGCTGCTGCAGTCGGCCACTGTCTCGGCGCACGACGTGCATTGCCGTGGCGAGTGCCGTCATCGCAGTGCCGAGGAATGCGCAAGCGCCACCCAGCTCGTGTTTCCCTACCGCGGCCTGTTCCTGCGCCACGTGGGCAACACGCAGTCGGTGGCCGACGCCAACCATGTGCTGTTCTTCAATGCCGGCCAGGGCTATCAGGTCAGCCATCCCGCGACCGGCGGCGACGCCTGCCTGTCGCTGTCGATCTCGCAGCCGCTGCTGCGTGAACTGGCGCCGGCCGAGCTGCTGCAGCGGCGTGACATCCCCGTGTTCCACGGCCAGTCGCTGCGCATCGACGAGCGCGCCCAGGTGCTGGTGGCGCTGCTGCGCCACAGCCTGCACAACGGCGCCATCGAGCCGCTGGAGGCCGAGAGCCTGGCCCTGACCCTGGTGTGCCGCAGCCTCGGCCCACGCACCACCCGCGCGCCCGGCGCCACCCACGCACGGCAACGGCTGGTGGACCGGGCCAAGCTGCTGCTGGCCAGCGACCTCACCCGGCGCTGGACGCTGGCGGAGATCGCGGCGGAAGTCGGCGGCTCGCCGGTCTACCTCACCCAGGCCTTCCAGCAGGTCGAGGGCCTGCCGCTGTACCGCTACCACCTGCGCCTGCGCCTGGCGCGCGCGCTGGACCTGGTGGCCGACTGCGAAGATGTCGCCGCGCTGGCGCTGGACCTGGGCTTCTCCAGCCACAGCCACTTCAGCGCCGCGTTCCGCCAGGCCTATGGGCGCACGCCCAGCGAGTTCCGTGAGAGCCTGTTCAAAGTCTCCCCGTGGCCCGCGCCGGGAGCTGTTTGCGCGCAGGCCAAGGAAGAGCGAAGGAGTGGACGTCTGTCCACGACTGAGCGATGACGCAGGCATGCGGGCAAACAGACCCGGCCCTTCGGGTTGCCTTGCCTTGGCCGCCATGCGGCAGCGCGCGACTTGGCCTGCCAGCCAGGCAGGCGCTGCGCCACGCACTACCACCTGACGACCAGGGCAAGGCAACGCGAGCTACGGGGAGACTTTGAACAGGCTCTGAGACCACGCTGCCTCCGGGCGCCGCGAAGAGCTAAAGATCCTGACAGCCGCCGACAGCGGCCCATGGTCTCCTGTGCCTGCCCGATCACGGGCATCACCGGAGCACCACCATGCAAGCGAAAGAAGCCACCTGCGCCGCCTGTGACTACCCGCTCGACGGCAACGCCATCGAGGTGACCATCGGCGGCCGCACCGTTGAGGTCTGTTGCGAAGAATGCGCGCAGAAGCTGCGCGAGGCGGCAGCACAGTCGTGAACGGCGAAATCCTTTCGCCCGCTGCACAGCCCGCGGCGCCGGATCCAGGCCGGCGCCGCTTCCTCGCCCTGGCCACGGCCGCGTGCGCGACCGGCATCGCCGGCTGTGCCCGCTGGCCGCGCGCCACCGCCGCAAACGCCCCGGCGATGGATGCCGCGTCGTTCCACGCCGCACGCCGCTACACGCGCACCCCGTTCGGCGACATCGCCCACGTCGAGCGCGGCAGCGGGCCGGCGGCGCTGTTCCTGCACGGCTTCCCGCTCAACAGCTTCCAGTGGCGCGGGGCGCTGGAAAGGCTGGCACCGTACCGGCGCTGCATCGCGCCCGACTTCCTCGGCCTGGGCTACACCCGGGTGGCCGAGGGGCAGTCATGCGCACCCGCCGCGCAGGTGGCGATGCTGGTCGCCCTGCTCGACGCGCTGGGCATCGGGAGCGCCGACGTGGTCGCCAGCGACAGCGGCGGCGCGGTGGCGCAACTGCTGGTTGCCCAGCACCCGGAGCGCGTGCGCAGCCTGCTGCTGACCAACTGCGACACCGAACAGGATTGTCCGCCGCCGGCCATGCGGCCGGTGATCGAGCTGGCCAAACAGGGGCGCTTCGTCGACGACTGGCTGGGCCACTGGTATCGCGACCACGCCCTGGCGCGCTCGGCCGCCGGCATCGGCGGCATGTGCTACGCCGATCCCGCGCATCCCAACGACGAGGCCATCGACACGTATTTCGCGCCGTTGCTGGCATCGCAGCACAGCCGCGACCTGGCGCACGCCTACGCCATCGCACTGGAGCACAACGCGCTGGCCGGCATTGGTCCCGCGTTGGCGCGCACCCGCATGCCGGTACGCATCGTCTGGGGCGACGCCGACACGATCTTTACCCCCGGCAACGCCGGCTTCCTCGACCGCGCTTTCGGCCACTCGCAGGGCGTGCGCCGGCTGCCCGACAGCAAGCTGTTCTGGCCCGAGGAACGTCCGGACGTGATCGCCGAAGAAGCACTCGAACTCTGGAAGGAACACGCATGAACGCCGCCCGCCCCGATCGCATCGCGGTATACGGCGCCTACGGCCACACCGGCCGCTTCGTGCTGGACGAACTGCGCCGCCGCGGCTTCGTGCCGGTGGCCTGCGGGCGAGACGCGGCGAAGCTGGCGGCGCTGGTCGAGGCCACCGGCGTCGAAACCCGCGTCGCCGACGTCGACGATCCCGCCGCGCTGGACGCCGCCTTCGCCGGCACCGCCGCCGTGCTGCTCTGCGCCGGACCCTTCATGGACACCTCGGCACCGGTGCTCGACGCGGCGCTGCGCGCGCGCATCCACTACCTCGACGTGGCGGCCGAGCAGCGCGCGGTGGCCGACACCCTCGCGCGCGACGCCGAGGCACGGGCTGCGGGCGTGACGGTGCTGCCCGCGATGGCCTTCTACGGCGGCCTTGCCGACCTGCTGGCCAGCGCCGCGCTCGATGGCGCCAGCGACGCGGATGCGGTGGACATCGCCGTCGCGCTCGACGGTTGGCACCCCACGCGCGGCACCCGCATCACCGGCGAGCGCAACCGGCATCCACGCAGCTACATCGAGCACGGACGCACGCTCCACCTGCCCGACCCGGCGCCAGTACGCACCACGGACTTCCCGGTGCCGTTCGGACGGCAGGAAACCGTGCTGCTCACGCTGTCCGAGGCGGTGCTGGTGCCGCACCACGTCGCCTGCCGCAACCTGCACGCATGGATGAACCTGGCCCCGCTGCGCGACCTGCGCGATCCGGCCACGCCGGCGCCGGTCGCCACCGACGACCGCGGACGCTCCGCGCAGCGCTTCATGGTCGACGTGCGCGTGCGCCGTGGCGCGCACCACGGCCGCGCCACGGCCAGCGGGCGCGACATCTATGCCGTCACCGCGCCGCTGCTGGCCGAGGCGCTGCAGCGTATCCTCGACGGCCGGGTCCGCGGCTGCGGGGCACTGGCCGCCGGGCAGGCGTTCGACGCGCGCGATTTCCTGGCTGCGTTGGCGCCTTCCGGCGTCGCGGTGGCGCTGGAGGCAGTGACTGTGGCGGAGGCGGCCGCGTCCAGCTCCTGACGCGGCCCCGGCGGGCGCCCCGGTATACTGGCAAATCCCCCGCCAAGGACCCGCCATGCGCGAAGCACACGTCAACGAACTGGTCGAGCTGCTGCAGCTCGAACGGCTGGAGGACAACCTGTTCCGCGGCCAGAGCCGCGACATCGGTACGCGCTTCGTGTTCGGCGGCCAGGTGCTGGGGCAGGCGCTGTCGGCGGCGCAGCGGACCGTCGACCCGTCGCGCGAGGCGCATTCGCTGCACGCCTATTTCCTGCGCGCGGGCGACATCGACGCGCCTATCGTCTACAGCGTGGAGCGCGCCCGCGACGGCGGCTCGTTCTCGTCGCGGCGGGTGCTGGCGATCCAGCACGGCCAGCCCATCCTGAATGGCTCGATCTCGTTCCAGGTGCCGGAAAAGGGCTTCGAGCACCAGACCGCGATGCCGGAAGTGCCCGCGCCGGAAGACGTGGAACCGATGCGCCCGCTGCCGCCGGAGGAGCTGGCCAGGCTGCCGGTGAAGCTGCAGCGCTGGTTGGGCATCGACGGCCCGTTCGAGTTCCGCCTGGTGTGGCCGCGCGACGAGATGCACCCGGTGAAGCGGCCGCCGATCCAGCACATCTGGTTCCGGCTCACCGCGCCGGTCGCGGACTCGGCGATCCTGCATCGCGCCCTGCTCGCCTATGCCTCGGATTTCCACCTGATCGGCACCGCCACGCTGCCGCATGGGATTTCCTACATGACCCGCAACGTGCAGATGGCCAGCCTCGACCACGCGCTGTGGTTCCACCGCCCTTTCCGGGTGGACGAGTGGCTGCTGTACTCCTTCGACAGCCCCACCGCCCAGGGCGGCCGCGGCCTGGCGCGCGGGCAGATTTTCAGCCGCGACGGCCGGCTGGTCGCCTCCACCGCGCAGGAAGGCCTGATCCGCCTGCGCGGCGAATAGGAGCCAAGGAGCAGCCATGCGCCAGATCTACACCTCGCCCCGCCCAGAAAACATCGACCGCGTGGTCGCGCTGATGGCCGAACACGGCATCGAGGCCACGGTGGAGAACCGCTCCAGCTGGCGGAAACCCGGCCACCGCCGCTTCAGCTACCAGGAGCCGGATACCGACCGCAGCCACTGGGAGCAGGTGTGGATCGCCCGCGCCGACGACTACACCCGCGCCCGCGCGCTGCTGCGCGAGCTGGGCATCGAACCGGTGATCCGCCACGGCCAGGAGCTGGCCGAGGCGCGCAGCCCCACGCCGCAGGCCCGGCGCCGGCACGCGGTGGCGCGGGTGCGCCGCATCGTGCTGCTGGCCATCCTGGGCATCGTCGCGATGATGACGCTGCGCTATCTGCACGTGATCTGAGCGTTCGCAAGGGTTTGCGCCACGCGGCGTGCGCGCGCCGTGTCTTCCGGCCTAGAATCGGGCATGCGCTCCGAACACGTCCGCCTGTTCCAGACCCTGCCGCACGCCTGCGGCTACTACGCCGAGCGCACGGCGCAGAACCTGGTTATCGATCCGGCCGCGCCGCAGCTGGACCGGCTGTACGGCCCGGCGCTGGAACGCGGCTTCCGCCGCGCCGGCGGGCACCTGTACTTCCCGCACTGCCCGGAATGCCGCGCCTGCACGCCCTGCCGCATCGACGCGCTGCACTTCGAGGCGGATCGTTCGCAGCGGCGCTGCCTGAAGCGCAACGCCGACCTGGTGGTGACCGAATGCCAGGCCGGCTACAACGCCGAGCGCCATGCGCTGTACGAGAACTACCTGCGCAGGCGCCACCCCGGCGGCGGCATGGACGAGGCCGACGCCAGCGACTTCCGTCGCTTCCTCACCGCGCCGTGGAGCCCCACCGTGTTCCTGGAATTCCGCCTGCGCGAGCGCCTGCTCGGCGTGGCGGTCACCGACGTCTGCCGCAGCGGCCTGTCGGCGGTCTACACCTTCTACGACCCCGACGAAGAAGCCCGCGGCCTCGGCACCTTCGCCATCCTCAAGCAGGTGGAACTGGCCCGCCACCGCAACCTGCCCTGGGTGTACCTGGGTTTCTGGATCGAGGGCCATCCGAAGATGGACTACAAGCGACGCTTCCGACCGTTGCAGCTGCGCACGGCGGAGGGCTGGCAGACGATGCCGTAGTGCATGTGTCACGAACTCACTTGGCGAAGCTTGTCAGCAAGCTTGCTCTCCATGACTTCCAAACCTTCGGCGTTCGGAAGATATTTCAGAACTCGATGGTGAGCCATGTCAAACGGAACATCCGTTAAGGCCTGAGAAATCGGCACTACATGCTTGCCGAGAGCGTGAGCGATACCTGTTTCGTACATGACATTGGGGTTCTTGTCAGTGAAATCGACAATGACGACGTGCGCCTTGAAGATCAAGTTAAAAATGTCCTGGATGACCGTACTTTCTTCCCAAACGTCATCAACTCGAAGACATCTATAGCCTGCAATTGCACAGGCGCGTTTGATGCAATCGTGAACGATATTGAATGCCGCATTGAATGGCATCATTACCGCAACCAAATCCGACTCGATTGCAGTGTTCTCAGGAACCTGGAAGACGTTCGGCGCAAATGTAATCTTGCGTTCAGATGGCTTTGCCGAGATGTATTGCGCTTCATCGGGATATTTCTCCGCGATGTAGCGTTGAAATATATCTAGCGCCTTTGCGTCTTGCTCACCTATCCCTCTGATGACCGCAAGGACATTTCCTGCGTAGTCTTCATCACCCCAGTGTAGGCTTCTGAAAAGCCTTGGGTGATTTCGGATCGTGTCGGAATGGCCGGTGAGCAGCCCAACCTCTTCCCAATCGTTCGCATCGAAGTTACCCACCACCTTGCCTCGCAAATCAATGATACGTTTACCAAACTCATAATCGACCATGACGAACCAGCCTCATTAATTGGCGCATGACAGATAACTGCTATACAGCTGAGCCAGTCTTCGCCACCTCTGGATACGGAAACAGCTTCACCAGCGGCACCGAGATGCCGTCGTCGCCGACCACGCGGCAGTGCGTGCGGTCGAGCTGGCGCGGATCGTCGACGCCGCAGCTGTGGGCGATGATGCCCACCTCGTGCATAACGTTCTTCGCGTAGTTCGCCACCTTCTCGCTCTTGTCGGTGACCACCAGGCCGCGTTGCAGTTTCGGGTCCTGCGTGGTGATGCCGGTGGGGCAGGTGTTGCGGTTGCACTGCAGCGACTGGATGCAGCCCAGCGCCAGCATGAAGCCGCGCGCGGAGTTGACGAAGTCCGCGCCCACCGACAGCGCCCAGGCCACGTCGTAGGCGGTGATGCGCTTGCCAGAGCAGATCACCTTGATGCGCTCGCGCAGGCCCTTGACGATCAGCGTGTCGAGCAGCGCGGGCAGCGCCTCGTGCAGCGGCAAGCCCACGCCTTCCATCAGGGTTTGCGGCGCGGCGCCGGTGCCGCCCTCGGAGCCGTCCACGACGATGAAGTCCGGCGCGCTCTCGATGCCGCGCCGGCGCACCTCGTCGCACAGCTCCTCGATCATGGTCATGTCGCCGAACACCGCCTTGAAGCCGGTGGGCTTGCCGGTGAGTTCGCGGATGTGGCGGATGGCGTCCAGCAGTTGCGCCACGTTCGCGATATCCAGGTGCCGGTTCGGGCTCTGCGAGTCCTGCCCCACCGGGATGCCGCGGATCTCGGCGATCTCCGGCGTCACCTTGGCCGCGGGCAGCAGGCCGCCCATGCCGGGCTTGGCGCCCTGGCCGAGCTTGATGCTGACCATCTTCACCTGCGGGTGCGCGCAGATCGCCGCGAGCTTGTCGTCATCGAGCTGGCCGTCGCTGGTGCGCACGCCGTACTTCGCGGTGCCGATCTCGAAGATGATGTCGCAGCCGCCTTCGAGGTGGTACGGCGCGAGGCCGCCTTCGCCGGTGTCCATCCAGATGCCGGCCTTCGCCGCGCCGTGCGACAGCGCGCGCACCGCCGGCGCACCGAGCGCGCCGAAGCTCATCGCCGAGATGTTGAAGAACGCGGCGTGGTCGTACGGCTCGCGCGCATACGGGCCGATGCGCACCGGCTTCGGTTCCACGTGGTGGTCGCCCAGCGATGGGAACGCCGCGTTGACGAAGAACGGCACGCCCTCGCCGCGCAGGTCGCGGGTAGAGCCGAACGCGTTGGTGTTCTCCGCGTTCTTCGCCGCGCGGTAAACCCACACGCGCTGGGCGCGGTTGAACGGCAGCTCCTCGCGGTCGCTGGAGAACAGGTACTGGCGGAAGAACTCGCCCAGGCGCAGGAAGCCGTAGCGGAAGTGGCCGATCACCGGGAAGTTGCGCAGCACCGCGTTGGCGGTCTGGTTGCGGTCCACCACCCACACCGCCGCGATCACCACCACGGCCACCACCAGCAGCAGCACGAACAGCGCCGCGAACGTTTCCACCAGCACCACCAGCCAATGCGCGAAACCCGTCGATTCCATGTGCGACTCCCGTGTGTTGCGTGGAAATGCCGATCGCGTCGAGCGTAGCTCGCGTGGTGGACGAACGCGAGGAGCAGCCATGCATGGCTGCTCCCTGGTGCGCGAGGAAGTCGAAACGCGCGGTTCTTCCTCTCCCTGGCGGGAGAGGGAAAGATCGTTACAGCTCCACGCGCAGCTGCGCCGCCGCACGCACGGCCTTCGCACGCGCCGCCTCGATGTCGGCGTCGCGCGCCAGCGTCACCGCCATGCGCCGGCGCCCCTTCACCTCGGGCTTGCCGAACAGGCGCAGCTGGGTGTCCGGCTCGGCCAGCGCAGCCGCCACGCCGTGGTAGCGCGGCGCGCGGCCCTCGCCTTCCACCAGCACCGCGCACGAGGCCGAGGGGCCGAGTTGGCGGATCACGGGAATCGGCAGGCCGAGGATCGCCCGCGCATGCAGCGCGAATTCCGACAGGTCCTGCGAGATCTGCGTGACCAGGCCGGTGTCGTGCGGGCGCGGGCTGACCTCGGAGAAGATCACGTTGTCGCCCTTGACGAAGAACTCCATGCCGAACACGCCCCAGCCGCCCAGCGCGTTCGACACCGCCGCGGCCTGGCGCTGCGCCTCGGCCAGCGCCTTGCCGCTCATCGGTTGCGGCTGCCACGACTCGCGGTAGTCGCCGTCCTCCTGGCGATGGCCGATCGGCGCGCAGAAGCTGGTGCCGCCCTGGTGGCGCACGGTGAGCAGGGTGATCTCGTAGTCGAAGTCGACGAAGCCTTCCACGATCACCCGGCCCTGCCCCGCTCGGCCGCCGGACTGCGCGTAGTCCCACGCAGGCTGCAGCTCGGACTCGTTGCGCACGATGCTCTGACCCTTGCCCGAGGAGCTCATCACCGGCTTGATCACGAACGGATAGCCGATGTCGGCCACGGCGCGGCGGTAATCGGCTTCGTTGTCGCAGAAGCGGTACGGCGAGGTAAGCAGTTCCAGTTCCTGCGCAGCCAGCCGGCGGATGCCCTCGCGGTCCATCGTCAGCCATGCGGCGCGCGCGGTGGGGATCACGTGCAGGCCTTCGCGCTCCATCTCCACGAGGGTGGGCGTGTGGATCGCCTCGATCTCCGGCACCACCAGGTCGGGATGCTCGGCCTCGATCACGCGACGCAGCGCGGCGCCATCCAGCATGTCGATCACGTGGCTGCGGTGCGCCACCTGCATCGCCGGCGCGTCGGCGTAGCGGTCCACCGCGATCACCTCGACCGCGTAGCGCTGCAGCTCGATCGTCAGCTCCTTGCCGAGCTCGCCGGAACCCAGCAGCAGCACGCGCACGGCATGGTCGGAGTGGGGCGTGCCGAAGGGTTTCATGGACGTGCTCCGTCGTTGGGCGGGAGCGCATTGTAGGCGTAGCGCCGTGGCTGTCGCGTCGGCGCAAGATTTTGCTGCGCCGCGCATTGACCGCGCCCGCGCCGCGGCTTCCACTGGCCGCACCCGTCCCCGCGGAGCCATCCCATGGGTCGTCCGAACGCCTTGTTCCGGCTGGCGCTGTGCCTGGCCTGCACGTTCGTCGCGCCGACCCGCGCGCAGGCTCCCGCCGCCAGCGCTGCAACCAGCCCGACAACCAACCCGACAATCAGCGAAGACACCTGGATGAGCGTGCTGCTCGGCGGCCGCAAGATCGGCAGCCTGCACGTCGAGCGCCAGCGCGACGGGCAGACGGTGACCACCACCCAGACGCTGTCCATCCTGCTGACCCGCAACGGCAAGAGCATCCCGCTGGGCAACACCAGCCGCAGCGTGGAAACGCCGGACGGTCGGCCGCTGGGCTTCCGCGCGCGCACCACGATGTCGGCGATGGACAGCGTGGTCGAAGGCACGCGCCTGCCCGATGGCGCCTTCCGCGTCGACATCACCGTGGGCGGCGCCACGCGGCAGGAAACCATGGACTGGACCGCCGGCGCCCTGCTCGCCGAGGGTCAGCGCCTCGCCATGCTGGACGCCGGCCGGCAGCCCGGCCGGCACTACCGGCTGGCCATGTTCGACCCGGCCAGCCGGCAGGTGCTGGACGTCGACACCGAGGTGCTCGGCGAGGAGACGGTGCAGCTGCCGGGCGGCACGGAACGTCTGAGCCACCAGCGCCAAATCCTGTACCAGGCGCGCGGCGAGCAGGTGCTGGACCTGTGGCTGGATGCGCAGGGCCGGGTGCGCAAGGGGCTGCTCGGCATGCTGGGCAGCCGCATGGAAATGCTCGCTTGCGACCGCGCCTGCGCGCAGGCGCCGGCACAGGGCGTGGACATGTTCCGCGCGGCGATGGTGGACGCGCCGCGCGCGCTGACGCCGAACCTGCGCACCACCTCGCTGCGCTACCGCGTGCACGTCGACGGCGACGCGACGCAGCCGTTCATCGACACCGACGAGCAACGCGTCATCCCGCTCGGCCATGGCGACTGGCAGATCGACACCGGCGGCCCCCACATGCACGGGCAACCGCCGCCGCAACCGGGCGACCTCGCGGCCAACGCCTGGCTGCAATCCGATGACCCGCTGATCCGCGATCTGACCGCCAAAGCGATTGGCAACGCCGGCACGCCCGTGCTGAAGATGCGCCGGCTGCGCAACTTCGTCAGCGGCTACATCACCCAGCACGGACTGGACGTGGGTTACGCCTCGGCGCTGGAAGTGGCGAACCACCGCCAGGGCGATTGCACCGAATTCGCCGTGCTGCTGGCGGCGATGGCGCGCGCCGCAGGCGTGCCCGCGCGCGTGGTCACCGGCATGGTCTACACCGACCGCTACGGCAACGCCGCGCGCGTGTTCGTGCCGCACGCCTGGGTGCAGGCGTGGACGGGCCAGCGCTGGCAAAGCTACGACGCCGCGCTGCGGCACTTCGACAGCACCCACCTCGCGCTGGACAGCGGCGATGGCGACCCTTGGCACTTCTACGGCGTCACCGACCTGTTCGGCCGCCTGCGCATCGACAGCGTCAAGTCGGTCACCGAACTCTTCGACGCGCCGATCGACAGCGCCCCCGCCTCGCCCGCGGGCACCGCCGGCAACGGCGTCGGTTCCGGCGGCGGCAACGGCTGATGCGGCGGCATGCCCGGCACGCCCGCTCAACGCGTGCCGGACATCGCCACCGTCAATTGCGGCAAGCGGAGTTCGCTGCGCGTCCCGTCGTCGCCCACCACGTACAGGCGACCGTCGCGCCGGGCCAGGGTGGCGATGTCGCCTACCGTGCGGGCGTCGAGCCGGTGCAGCAGGCGGCCGTCGGCCGCGTCGTACACGCTCAGCTGGTCGGCTTCGTCGTCGGCGGCCAGCAGCCAGTCGTGGCCGGCATCGTGCCAGCGCATCAACTGCCCCGAGCCCGACGGCGGATGCGCCAGGCCGAAGCCGCCCGACACGATCGCCAGCAGGCCCGCCCACAGGCCGAGGGCAGGCCACCAGGAGCGCGGGGACGAGGGCGCGACGGCAGGCATGCAGACATGCTCGCGCCCCGGCATGACACGCGCGTGACGCCGTGCTCGCGTCAGTCCTTGCTCCGACGCAGCGCCATGCCCAGCGCGATCCAGCCGACCACGAAGGCCACGCCGCCGAACGGCGTGACGATGCCGGTCCAGCGCGGCGCGCCCAGGGCCAACGCGTACAGGCTGCCGCAGAACAGCACGATGCCGCAGGCGAACGCGATCACTGCACAACGGCCGGCGCGCCCCGCGCCGAGCCCCACCGCGAGCACCAGCGCCAGCGCGTGCCACGCGTGGTATTCCACCGCGGTGTGCCACAGCTCGCGATGGGCGGGATCGAGTACGCCGCGCAAGGCGTGCGCGCCGAACGCACCGAGCAGCACCGCGCTGGCGCCGGCGAGGCCGACGAGCAGGCCGGAGGAGGATCGGGCAGTTTGTCGCAGCATGGCCGGACTCCGGAAACAGGTGGTCGCGCAGCGTATGCTTGGACGCTTGCAGTCCACGGATTCTCGCATGAAGTTCCCGCGCCTCCTGCGTCTCGCCCTGCTCCTGCTGCCGCTGACCGGCGCCCTGCTGCTGGCCGGCTGCCATCGCGACGCGCTGCCGTTCAAGCTGACCAACATCAGCGGGCACATGCCGGATCTGCAATTCCAGCTCACCGATGACAACGGCAAGGCGGTGAGCGCCGCGGATTACCGCGGCAAGGTGCTGCTGCTGTACTTCGGCTACACGCACTGCCCCGACGTGTGCCCGCTGACCCTGGCCCAGCTGCACGTGGCGCTGCAGAAGCTGGGCAAGCCGGGCGACGACGTCCGCATCCTGTTCGTCAGCGTCGACCCCGCACGCGACACGCCGGCGGTGCTGCACGCCTACGTCAACGCCTTCGACAAGCGCGCCGTGGGTCTCACCGGCAGCCCGCGCGCGATCGAGGCACTGAGCAAGCGCTATCGCTCGGCGTTCACCCGCGAGCCTTCCGGCAAGGACGGCAACTACGAGGTCACCCACAGTTCGGCGATCTACGTGTTCGACCGCGACGGCCGCGCCCGCGTGCTCTCCACGCCCGGCACGCCGCAGGACGACCTGGTGCACGACCTGCAGTTGCTGCTGGGCACGGGGACTTCCGCATGAAGCGCATCGTCCTGCCGCTGCTGTTCGCCGGCCTGCTCGTCGCCGGCCTCGCGCATGCCGCCACCGGACACGTGACCGCGAGCCACGCCTGGATCCGCGTGCTGCCCGGCGCGCTGCCGGCCGGGGCCTACGTCGTGCTGCGCAACGACGGCGACGCGCCGGTCGCGCTGACCGCTGCCGGCAGCCCCGCCTACGGCGAGGCGATGCTGCATGAAAGTTCACGCGCGGGCGGCGTGAGCCGCATGACGATGGTCGACGCGCTGGCGATTCCCGCCCACGGCACGCAGGTACTCGCACCCGGCGGCTACCACCTGATGCTGATGGACGCGAAGCAGCCGGTGCGGCCCGGCGACACCGTGCGCATCACGCTGAAGTTCGACGACGGCTCCACGCTGCCGGTGGATTTCATTGCCCGTCCGGCGAACGCGCTGGACGACCGGGGCTAGCCATGGCGGGAGCGCGCCGGGAAGAAGGGAGTGAGTGAACAGGAGTGAGAAGTGAGTGAGGAGCAGAGTGCGCTGTTTCTCAAGTTTTTCCTATCTCCTCACTCCTTTTCACTCACTTCTCGCTGTCGCGTGCAGGGTGCGCGCCTGCGATGCCGCTGCACGTTCCTGCCAGGTCTTGCGCGGCAGGCGTCCGCTGCGCGACAGCCGCAGCCACTGGCGCAGCGCCAGCAGACCGCCGATCGATTCCAGCAACGCCGCCGGCACCCAGGTGATCACCCCGCCGATCATCTGGCCGGTGAGCACGTTGAAGGTGAACGCGCGCCCGCAGATCTCGAAGATCGGGTAGAGGTCGCTGCGCGAGAACGTGACGATCGCGCCGGCGAGGATCTGCGGCGCCATCGTGATGCCGGGCGACAGCACGCGCATGCCCGCGCCCATGCGCCCCGGCGGGTGCGGCCGGTGGTCGAGGATCAGCGACCAGTAGACGAAGCCCGAGAGCAGCATCGTCCAGTTCATGAAGCGATAGACGCGCCAGTCCAGCATGGCCAGCGTCTGCATGGCCGGCACCAGCCAGATCAGCACGAAGAACACGAACAGCACCGACGCCAGCAGCGGCTGGAACAGCACGCCGCTGACGGCGCGCCACGGCCACGAGCGCCGCAGCGGTTTCAGCCAGCGCACGCGCCAGCGCCGCGGCAGGCCCGCGCGCAGCACGCTGGCGGGGAACGAGGCGCAGATCAGCAGCGGCGTGAGGTGGTGCAGCAGCAGCTGCTGCAGCCGATGCACGAAGAACTCGTGCTCGGCGTAGAAATCCAGGTAGGTCTGCAGCGTGAGCCAGATGATCGCCATGCCGACCCAGAACGCCGCGCGGCGGGCGCGACTCACGCGCAGGCACCGGCTGCCGCGCCAGTACAGCACGCCGACCACGAGGAAGCTCGCGAGGAACACCCACGAGAACTCCCACGGCACGATCCATTTCAGCAACGTCGCCATCAGTCCAGCATAGCGCCGGCAGTGGCGCGCCCATTGCGGCGGATTGCCGCCCGCGGCGCCGGCATGTTCACGGCCGCCGCCGGTTGCGGCGGGTGCGACGCCAGCCGTACAGCAGGCCCAGCAGCGCCACCAGCGCGGGCACCACCACGATATTGATCACCTTCAGGCGCAGGCCCAGCGCGTCGATCTCGGCGTTGAGCTGGTGCTGCACGTCGCGCAACTCCTTGTTGATCGCCAGCTGGCGCTGGCGGAACTGCTCGATCTCGCGCCGCTGCTCGGTGCTGACGTTGCCGCCGTGGCCGCCCTTGCCCGGCTGCAGCTCCTCCAGCCGCTGCCGCGTCTCGGCCAGCTCGCGTTCCAGCTCCTGTTCCTTCTGCAGGAATTTCTGGTCGGCCACGTTGCGCAGCGCCTCCACACGGGTGAACGGCCGCTGCGAGGTGGAACGGCCGCGGACCGACAGCAGCGCCGAGGAACCGCTGAGGTTGTCCACCAGGTTGCTGACGAACTCGCCGTTGTTCGCGAACGGCCGCATCATGACCTGGCCCAGGATGGTCTGCGGCTCCACCCACAGCCGGTCGCTGAGCAGGTCGGTGTCGGCGACCAGGATCACCTCGTCGCTGGCGGCCGAACGCGCCAGGTGGCCGGGCTGTTTCGCGCGCTCGGGAAACGCGCTGGCGAAGCTGCCGCGCAAACGCGCGGCGAACACGTAGTTGGTGTTGTCCGGCTTGTAGTCCTGCAGCAGCAGGGCCGGGTTGTCGCTGGCCTGCAGCACCCGCACCGCCGGCACCGCCTCGGCATCGGCGCTGCTCTGCAGCAACGGGATCAACCGCGCGCTCGCGTTCGGGGCGAGGTCGAAGTGGCCGGCGGTGGACAGGTCGATGCGCTGCAGGCTCGCGGTGACCACGTCGCCGTGGTTGAGCTGTTGTGCGTCCAGCCCCAGCATCGCCGGATGGCTGACGTTGGTGCCGTTGAGCTCGATGGTCAATGCGTGCGCGCGGTCCAGCACCACCTCGTGCGGGTCGTAGCGCACGCCCCAGGCCGCGAACAGCCGCGGCAGGTTCGAGCTGTGGTCGGGCAGCGTGCCGCTGGCGGGATCGCCCGGCGTGTCGTCCAGTTCCGCATCCGGGTCGACGAACACCACCAGGCGGCCACCGCGCAGCACGTACTGGTCGATCGCGTACAGCGCGTCCGTCGGCAGGTTCTTGGGATGGATCAGCAGCAGCACGCGGATGTCCGCGCCGACCTGCTTGAGCCGGTCCGGATTGATCGTCTTCACCTCGAACAGCTGGGCCAACTGCTGCATCGCCACCCAGGGCTGTTGGCCCAGCACCGGGTTGCCCTCCACCGGCAGGGAACTGATCACGCCGATGTGCGGCTTGTTGACCTGGTTGAGCTCGTACAGCAGCTTGGCGATGTCGTATTCGAGGAAGGATTCGCGCGCCGGATCGAAGAACGGGATCGCCAGCGCGCGCTCCGGTGCGGCCTCGGCCGTCTCGCCGTCGGCGCCGCCGGCCAGCACGCTGCCGGCCAGGCCGAAGAACACCCGCTCGCCGTTGCTGCCGCCGCTGGCCGGGGTGAGCCCCGCGCCTTCGGCGCTGGCCTCGTCGTCGGAGTACGGCACCGGGTCGACCACCGCGAGCTGCACGCGCCCGTGCGAGCGGGCCGCTATCTCCTGCAGCATGTCGCGCACGCGCTGCTCGTAGCTGCGCAGCTTGGGCAGGTCGCGGGTGGCGTGCTCGGAGAAGTACAGCGTGAGGCGCAGCGGCCGCTGCAGGCGGTCGACGATTTGCACCGTGCCGGACGAGAGCGTGTACAGCCGGTCGGCGGTGAGGTCGATGCGCCGCGTGCGCAACCAGTGTCCGCTGGACACGATCAGCGACACGGTGACCAGGGTCAGCAGTACCAGCGCCGTGTACAGCGTGGCGCGCCGGTTCCAGCGCAGCGGCGTGGTGAATACGGGAGGAAGACGCAGGCGGCCCATCGTCAGCGCACCCGCTTCAGTTCGAGCAGCAGTACGCCGGCGATCAGCCAGCCGACGATGCTGAGCACGAAGTAGGCCAGGTCGCGCAGGTCGAGCACACCGCGCGCGATCGCCTCGAAGTGCCGCAGCATGCTGAGGTAGGCCAGCGCATTGATCAGCCGGCGCGGCAGCGCGCCGGAGAAGAAGTCCAGCACCTGCGGCTGGCCGGCCAGGATCAGCAGCACGCACACCGTGGCGGTGAGCACGAAGGCCACCACCTGGCTGCGCGTCAGCGCGGACAGGCAGGCGCCGATCGCCACGAAGCTGCCGGCCATCAGCCAGCTGCCCAGGTAGCCCGCGAAGACCACCCCGTTGTCGGGCGCGCCGAGGTAGTTCACGGTGAGCCAGATCGGGAAGGTCAGCGCCAGCGCCAGCCCGATGAACAGCCAGGCGGCGAGGAACTTCCCGAGCATCGCCTGCCACAGCGTCAGCGGCAGGGTCAGCAGAAGCTCCAGCGTGCCGCCCTTGGCCTCCTCCGCCCACATGCGCATGGTCACCGCGGGCACCAGGATCAGGTACAACCAGGGATGCACCACGAAGAACGGCTGCAGGTCGGCCTGGCCACGTTCGTAGAAGTCGCCCGTGTAGAACGTGAGGATGCCCGCCAGCACCAGGAAGATGACCAGGAACACGTAGGCCATCGGCGTCACGAAGAAGCTGCGCAGTTCGCGCCGCAACACCGCGTTGACCGGGCTCATGCGCTCGCTCCCACCGCGTCCTGCGCGGTGGTGATCTGGCGGAACACCTCGTCCAGCCGTCCGCGTTCGAGCTGGATCTCGGAAACTTCCAGTCCCTGCTCGCGCAGCAACTGCTCCACCGGCTCCAGGATGCGGGCGCCCGACTTCGGAAACACGGTGATGCGCCCATCCAGCGGATCCACCTCGATCGAAGCCACCTGCGGCAGCCGGCCCAGCATCTCCTGCGAGACCCCGCTGCCCGGCGCGCTGAACGACACCGCGCCGTGGTAGCGCGAACGCGCCTCCAGTTCGGCCGGCGTGGCGTCGGCGAGCAGCTTCCCGCGCGCGACGATCACCACGCGGTTGCACAGCGCATGCACCTCTTCCAGCAGGTGCGTGGAGATCAGGATCGTGCGCTCGCGCGCCATCGCGTCGATCAGCTGGCGCACGGTGTGTTTCTGGTTGGGATCGAGGCCGTCAGTGGGTTCGTCCAGCATCAGCACCGGCGGATCGTGCAGGATCGCCTGGGCCAGTCCCACGCGCCGGCGCAGTCCCTTGGACAGCGTGTCGATGCCGGCCTCCAGCACGTCCTCCAGCTGCAGCCAGCCCACCACCTCGTCGAAGCGGCGGTGCCCCACCTCGGCGGTGAGCTTGCGCATGCGCGCGATGAACACCAGGAACTCGCGCACCGTCATCTCGCCGTAGCTGGGCGCGCCCTCGGGCAGGTAGCCCAGCGCGCGGCGCGCGGCCAGCGGCGCGCGCTGCACGTCGTGCCCGCAGACCCGCGCGGTGCCGCTGGTGGGTGCGAGGAAACCCGCGATCATGCGCATCGCGGTGGACTTGCCGGCGCCGTTCGGCCCGAGCAGGCCCAGCACCTGGCCGGGTTCGGCGCGGATGCTCAGCGCGTCCACCGCGGTGAGCTGGCCGTAGCGGCGGGTGAGTCGTTCGGTCTCGATCATGGATGGGCGGGCGGCGGGATCACCTGCAATGTACCGCAAGCGTGCGGGAAGGTTCCGGCGCATCGGCAGCGGTCCAAGCACAAAACGGCAGGATTGCCGTTTTGCACGTCCGCAGGGCGCCCGCGAGGGTGGCGCACACCAAGACATGCGCCATGACAAAACGGCAGGACTGCCGTTTTGCACGTCCGCAGGACGCCCGCAAGGGTGGCGCACACGGATGTGCGCCATAAAAACGAAAAGCCCTTCCGGAGAAGGGCCTTTCGATGAAACGAGAAGCGGGGCTCAGTGACTGCTGGCGGGGGCCGGGGCGGTGCTCGCCGGGGCCGGCGCACTGCCGGCAGCGGCCGGGCCCTGCACTTCCAGCGTCGGCTGCTTGATGCCGGCGGCCTGCTCCGGAGTCTGGTCCGGCGCGTTGGTGATCGGCAGGTACACGTCGAATTCGGCGTAGCTGGTGATGTTGCCCTGCGCGTCCTTCAGTTCCGGCTTGGCCAGGATGTCGTACATGCGGTTCACCACGTCGTCGAACTTGTAGCCGTGGGTCAGCGCATAGGCCTTCAGCATGTCGCGGGTCTGCGGCACGCCGGCGGCGGTACCGTTCCACACGCCTTCCAGCGCGGCGCCGCCGAACGCCAGGGTGGCGCGCACGTCGCCGTCGACGATCAGGCGGCCGAACTTGTCGTGGTCGCCGGGGTTCAGCGCAGCCGGGGCGGCCGGGGTCGCGGCGGTGCCGGCGTCGGCCGGGGCGCTGCTGTCCAGCGCGGGCGGCGTCGGCGCGGTGAGCTGCTGGGTCTGGCCGTTGACGTTGACGGTGCTGGAATCGATCGGCATCGCCACGTCGAAGGTGTAGGTGGTGTCGCCGTAGTTGGTGGTGAAGATGATGCGCGGGCCGGTGACGTTCACGCCCAGCTTCTTCGCCGTGGCCTGGATCTGCGCCACCGCCTTGTTGACGGTGTCGGCCAGGCCCTCGATGCCGTCCTTGCGCTGGATCGAGGCCGGCACCAGCAGCACCGGGGTCTGCTCGGTCTGGCGGATGTACGGGATCAGGTCGCCGTAGCTGACGTTCGGCACCGAGGCCAGCACGTTCTGCAGGCTGTTCAGGCCGAACTCGATGAACGAGTCGGGATCGCCGTGGATGTACAGGTTGGCGAAGCGGTTCACCAGGTTCCAGCCGTACTTCACGTCATACGACCAGGTGATGTTGGTGAGCTGGTTGCGGCTGCCCTGGCGCTCCAGGTCGAGGGTGAAGGCCTTGTCGTAGCCCTTCCAGCCGTTGTCCAGGTCCCACACGATCTTCGCGCTCTTGGCGGTGCCGTCGACCTTGTTGAAATCCGGGGTGGCGCTGTCGATGGTCAGCGAGCCGCTGCCCACGCGGGGATCGCTGCTGGTCCAGCTCACCTCGGCACCGGGGCCGAAGGCCTTGCCGGACCAGTTGTACTTGACGTGCGCATCGTACGAGTTCAGCACCGAGAACTCGGGCAGGCGGCGGAAGTTCGCGAGCACGTCGTAGACCTGGCGCATGTCCTTGCCGACCACCAGCGAACGCTCGATGTGGCCGCTGCCGGGCATGATCACCGCGGCCAGCACGCCGATGCCGATGACGATGGCGCAGGCCATCAGAAATTCAAGAACACGAACACGCATCATTCCAGGGTCTCCGAGCGTCTGTACGCGGTACTCAGGTGTTGCCCCAGCCGTCGCGCGGGCCTTGCTGCGGCTCGATCGCGGGGAGATGACCGGGGGTCGGCAAACGCCGAAGGACTGGATGTTACTTGCTCATGCGCCGGAACGCCATCGGGTTCCGGCATGCCGTATGGACGGCTGCAAGGCCTTGTTGCGGCAGGCTTGCCGGACCGCGCCGGACGCTGCGCCGCAGCATCCGCGGGCGCATGGAAGCGCCGGCGCGCGGTGGCTCAGACGATGCCCAGCTCCAGCGCCTTCAGCACGGCGCGGGTGCGGTCGCGCACGCCCAGCTTGGAGAGGATGTTGGAGACGTGGTTCTTCACCGTGCCCTCGGCCACCTTCAGCGAGTTGGCGATTTCCTTGTTGGAGTAGCCGCCGGAAAGCAGGCGCAGGATCTCGGTCTCGCGTTCGGTCAGCGGATCGGGCTGCTCCAGACTGGTGAACTGGTTCTGCATGCGCCCCACCCCGGCCAGCAGGCGCTGGGTGACCATCGGCGCCACCAGCGAGCCGCCCGCGGCCACGGTGCGCACCGCCTCCACCAGTTGCTCCAGCGAGACATCCTTCAGGAGATAGCCGCGCGCGCCGGCCTTCAGCCCCTGCAACACCAGCTGGTCGTCGTCGAAGGTGGTGAGGATGATGGTGGGCGGCAACTCGTTGCGCGCGGCGAGCGCCTGCAGCACTTCCAGCCCGCTCATGTTCGGCATGCGCAGATCCAGCAGCACCACGTCGGGCTTGACGCGGGGGATCTCCTGCACCGCCTGCGCGCCGTCGGCGCACTCGGCCACCACGCGGATGTCCTGGGCCAGATCGAGCAGCGAGCGCACACCTTGGCGCACCAGGTTCTGGTCGTCGACGAGACAGACGGAAATCATCGCGGATCCTCGAAGCGGTCGTCGTTCCGGTGCGGCATCGAACGACAGGGGAAACAATGCGGTGTCCGAACCGACGCATTCTGGCATGCGAAAAGCGCGTTGCGCGAACTCATAGTGAGCATCACGGCACACTCAGCGCCGGCGGTTCGAGCCGCGAAGGCGCATGCGCCAATTCCGGCTGCTCGCCCAGCGGCAGGCGCACGGTGAGCGCGAAGCCCTCGCCCGGCGCGGTTTCCAGCACCAGGCTGCCGCCGAACTCGGCCAGCCGCTCGCGCATGCCGGACAGGCCGTTGCCCGCCTCCGGCTGGATGGCGCCGCGGCCGTCGTCGCGCGCATGCAGGCCCAGCAGGCTCGGCCCGGCGTAGGCGAAGGTCAGCCACAGGTTGCGTGCGCCGGCGTGTCGCGCGGTATTGGTGATGATCTCCTGGGCGCAGCGCAGCAGCACCTGGGCGCGGCGCGGATCCTCCACACTGAAACGCGGCGGCATGCTCACCTGCACCTTGAGCCCCGGCACGCCTTCGGTGAGGCTGCGCAGCGCCTGGGTGAGGTCGATCGCGTCGTCCTGGCGCAGCTCGCTCACCGCCTCGCGCACGTCGGTCAGCAGATGCTTGGCGGTGGCCTGCGCCTTGCGCACGTGCGCGACGGCGTCCTCGTTGCAGACGTGGCTGGCCACTTCCAGGTTCAGGCTCAGCGCGGTGAGGTGGTGGCCGATCAGGTCGTGCAGCTCGCGCGCGATGCGCATGCGCTCGGCCAGCCGACTGGACTCGGCCAGCAGCGCGCGGGTGGCGCGCAGCTCGGAGTTGAGCCGACGCAGCGCCTCGCGCTCCTCGGTCTGCTGGCTGGCCACCACCGAGGCGATGAACGCCAGCGCGCAGATGCCCAGATAGATGATGGTCTGCAGGATCACCTTGATGAAGCTGTGGCCGAACTCGGGGAAGTGCACGAACACCGCGATCAGGCTGAGATACTGCAATACGATGCAGAACACGCCGAGCCAGAGCGGCAGCAGCCAGGGCAGCACCAGCGACGTCACCGCGAACAGCATCGCGACCAGGCCGCTGTGGCTGTACCAGCCGACGGCCACCGCCGCGGCGCTCATCACCAGGACACCCACCAGCCGCAGCCCCACGTGGCGACGCGAACCGAGGTCGTAGGTCACCGCCCAGTACAGCACTCCGAACGACAGGTAGCACAGCGTCCAGATCAGCAGCGAGAACCCGGGCCGATGCAACTGGCTCAGGCGGTCGGGCGCCCACTCAGTGAGCAACGGCGTGCCTACGCACAGATAGGTGAACAATCCGGCGAAGCGCAGCAGCCGGATATGGCTGAAATTGACCTGGGACATGCCGCACATCATTGGACACGCGCCCGGCCCGCGCAATGCGCGGGAAGTCATCCCTGCCGAAAGGCATGCGATTGCTTTACGACGTCTTTACATGTGGCGGCGCGAGGTGTGCGGGTGGCGGGTGCATGCCATAATGCGCCATTGCCGCGAGGCCATGCCGGCCTCGGCCCACCTCATTCCTGCGGAGCAACGAATGGCCCTTGCCATCCGCGACGTCAGCGAGCACGACCTGGACGCCGTGCTGGCCCTCAACAACGCTGCCGGTCAATCCATCATCGCCCTCGACGCCGCGCAGCTGCGCTACTTCTTCGAGCGCGCGGACTACTTCCGCGTGGCCGAGATCGACGGCCATATCGCCGGCTTCCTGATCGCGCTGCGCGAAGGCGGCGACTACCACAGCCCGAACTACGTGTGGTTCAGCGAACACTACCCCGCGTTCGTGTACATCGATCGCATCGTGATCGCGAATGCCTACCGCCGCCACGGCCTCGGCCGCATCTTCTACTGCGACGTCACCAGCTACGCCGAGGTGCGCGTGCCGCTGCTCACCTGCGAGGTGTTCCTGGAGCCGCGCGACGACGTGATCGTGCTGTTCCACGGCACCTACGGCTTCCAGGAAGTGGGCCAGCAGCGCATGGGGTCGAGGAAGGGGCGCCAGGTGAGCCTGCTCGCCAAGGACCTGCCCAGCTACGCCTACGTGCGCGAAACCTGGCTCGAACACGGCGGCCTGCCCGACCTGCCCTGGCTGGCCGAGCGCCGGCGCCCGGCACCGGCCTCCAGCCCGCTTCGGCAGGCCGGGGAGCGCCACGCATGACCGCCACCGTTGATACGGCGGACGCCTGCGACCTGCGCTTCGGCCAGGTGGGCATCGCCAACGTGCGCATCAAGCGCGTGGACGCCGCCGCGCTGTGCGAGGAACTGGAACGCCGCGTGCGCTCCGCGCCGCAGCTGTTCGCCCGCGCCGCCGTGGTGATGGATCTCAGCCACCTGCTGAACCTGCCCGACGACGGCGCCGTCGACGCGCTGCTGGAAGCCGTGCGCAGCGCCGGCATGCTGCCGGTGGGGCTGGCCTACGGCACCAGCGAGACCGAGGCGCTGGCCCGCCGCATGGGCCTGCCGTTGATCGCCAAGTTCCGCGCCGCCTACGAGCCGGCGAGCGGCGCGATCGCGCCACCGGTCGCTCCCGCACCGGCGGCCGTACCGGCATCGACACCGGCGCGCGAGACGCCGGCCGCCGAATCCGCGCCCGAACGGACGCAAGGCTCGCTGCACCACGACGGCACCGTGCGCTCCGGCCAGCAGATCTACGCGCGCGACCGCGACCTGGTGATCACCGGCACCGTCGCGAACGGCGCCGAGGTGATCGCCGACGGCGACATCCACGTCTACGGCGGCCTGCGCGGCCGCGCCATGGCGGGCGCCCAGGGCAGCGCCGACGCACGCATCTTCGTGCACGACTTCCGCGCCGAGCTGGTGGCGATCGCCGGTCACTACCGCGTGTTCGAACAGATACCGAAAGACCTCGAAGGCCAATCCGTGCGATGCTGGCTCGAAGGCGAAAAACTGCTGCTGGCCCGGCTGTGACCGGGCGCTTCAACCACAACGACAAGAACGTTCCCGGGAGATGGTTACTTGACTGCTGAAATCATTGTTGTCACCTCGGGCAAGGGCGGCGTCGGCAAAACCACGACCAGCGCCTCGCTCGCCACCGGCCTCGCGATGGCCGGCAAGAAGGTCGCGGTGATCGACTTCGACGTCGGCCTGCGCAACCTCGACCTGATCATGGGCTGCGAACGCCGCGTGGTGTACGACTTCGTCAACGTCGTGCACGGCGAGGCCACGCTGAAGCAGTCGCTGATCAAGGACAAGCGCCACGACAACCTCTACGTGCTGGCCGCCAGCCAGACCCGCGACAAGGACGCGCTGACCCAGGAGGGCGTGGAAAAGGTGCTCGACGGCCTGTCCGAGGACGGCTTCGACTACGTGGTGTGCGATTCGCCCGCCGGCATCGAGAAGGGCGCGCACCTGGCGATGTACTTCGCCGACCACGCGGTCGTCGTGGTGAATCCGGAAGTGTCCTCGGTGCGCGACTCCGACCGCATCCTCGGCCTGCTCGCCAGCAAGACCCGGCACGCCGAGCGCGCCAACGGCACCACCGTCAAGCAGCATCTGCTGCTGACGCGCTACAGCCCGACGCGCGTCGCCAACGGCGACATGCTCAGCGTGAAGGACGTCGAGGACATCCTCGGCATCAACGTGGTGGGCGTGATCCCCGAATCGGAACAGGTGCTGGCCGCGTCGAACTCCGGTGTGCCGGTGATCCTGGACGAGAACTCGCATGCCGGTCAGGCCTACAGCGACACCGTGGCGCGCATCCTCGGCGAGGAACGTCCGCTGCGCTTCGTCGACGTGCCCAAGAAGGGCTTTCTCCAGCGTGTATTCGGAGGCTGATCACGATGGGCATACTCGATTTCCTGAAGCGCAAGCCGGAAGCCACTGCCAGCGTGGCCAGGGAGCGCCTGCGCATCATCGTGGCGCAGGAGCGCTCCACCCGCGGCGCGCCGGACTACCTGCCGATGATGCGCAACGAGCTGCTCGAAGTGATCAAGAAATACGTCCACGTCGACCTTGAGGCGATCAACATCAGCTTCGAGCGCGACAGCGGGCACGAAGTGCTGGAGCTGTCGGTGGCCCTCCCCGACGGCAAGACCGCGACCACGCCGGCCACCTGATCGCACCGTCGTCCCCGATCCATGCCGGGGCGACGTCATCCCATGCCGGATACCGCTCCCGCTCCCGGCGTGCTGCGCCTCACCGACATCGGCGAGGCCGCGCCGACCGCCCTGCTCGCCCGCCACGGCCTCGCGCTGCAGCGCGTGGCCGACGGTGCGCTCATTCCCGGCAGCTACTGGGGCGACGAGGAGGCCGGCGTCATCGGCCACACGGTGTACGCGCGCGGCGACACGCCGGTGCATTCACTGTTGCACGAAGCCTGCCACCTGATCGTGCTGCCGTCCGAACGACGCGCCGCCGTGCACACCGACGCCACCGACTCGATCGAGGAGGAGGACGCGACCTGCTACCTGCAGATCGTGCTGGCCGACGAACTCCCCGACGTGGGCCGCGCGCGGTTGATGGCGGACATGGACGCCTGGGGCTACAGCTTCCGGCTCGGCTCCACCCGAGCATGGTTCGAGCAGGACGCCGAGAATGCGCGGCGCTGGCTGGTCGAGCGCGGCCTGCTCGCGCCCGACGGCGCGCTTCCCGCTTCGGCTGACGCTACGATGCGCGCTGCTGGCTGACTCCATCACCTCCACCTACAGGTCCGCCGTGGCGCGATCCCCGCACGAAGCTTTCGACCTCGACCACCTGCGCCGCCGCGTGGCGCGCGGCCTGATGCGCCTGCTGTTCGGCAAACCCGCCGAGCCCAGCGGCGAACCGCTGCCGCGCCGGGGCATCCATCGCATCCTGGTCTGCCACATCAGCCACACACTGGGCAATGCGCTGCTGCTGACGCCGCTGATCCGGGAACTGGAAGCCACGTATCCCGGCGCCCAGATCGACATCGTCACGCGCAGCCAGGTCGGGCGCGAGCTGTATGGCCACTACGACCGCGTCAGCGAAGTGTTCCGGATGCCCGCGCACGGCTTCGGCCATCCGCGCCAGTGGCTGCGTGCCCTGCGCGGCATGCGCAAGGCGCATTACGACCTCGCGATCGACGTCGATCCGCAATCGCAGACCGGCCGCCTGCTGCTGCTGAAGGCGCGCGCCACCTGGACGCTGGGCTTCAGTGGGCCGAAGAAGAGCGGCAGCGTGACCCACGCGGTCGAGGTGCCCGAACACGTGCAGAACAAGGGCCAGCGCCCGGTCTACCTGCTGCGCCAGGCGCTGGGCGATCGCGCCGAGGCCGACTACCCCGTGCCCGACATCCGCCTCGACGAGGCCGAGCTGGCCCGCGGCCGGCGCGTGCTGGACCGCGTGCTGGCCACGGCCCCGGCTGACGCTCGGCACCGCAAGACCATCGGCGTGTTCGCCAACGCCACCGGCCCCAAGCTGCTAGGCACCGGCTGGTGGAACCCGCTGCTGGCGACGCTGGAACAGCTGCGTCCGGATTGTCAGCTGGTGGAAATCGTGCCGATGAACGGCCGCTCCATGCTGGACTCGCGTTATCCCAGCTATTTCTCCACCGACCTGCGCCAGCTCGGCGCCGTGCTCGCCAACCTCGACGGCTACCTCAGCCTCGACTGCGGCATCATGCACTTGGCCTGCGCCTCGCGCGTGCCCACGCTGGGCATCTTCACCACCACCCGCGCCGACGAATGGGGCCCCTACGGCCCCGGCAACCACGTGATCCACGCCTACGAGCTCGTACCCGAGGCCGTGGCGCGCGAGCTCGCCGCACGGCTGTAGGAGCGCACCCTGTGCGCGAATGCTCTGATGCTTCGATCAGAGCCAAAAGCATTCGCGCACAGGGTGCGCTCCTACACTGCCCCATGCTGCGCTAGTCTTCCGGTGTCGCCGCGCCACCACCTGCGGATGCGGCCCATCGCGCCACAGGAAAACCTCGATGAAGCCGCTCACACGGATCGCCTGTGCCTTCGCCTTCGCACTGCCGCTGGGCAGCGGCACCCTCGCCGCGCAAGTCGCGCCCGCCACCACGACCACGAGCGCCGACCAGGCCTTCACGCAGCTGGCCGACCAGTACTTCGACGACTACTACTTCCCCGCCAACCCCAGCGTGGCCACCGCCGACGGCCTGCACGCGTGGGACGGCAAGCTGGAGGACTACTCGCGCGCCGGCGTCGACGCCAACATCAAGGCGCTCAAGCAGTGGGAAGCGCGCATCGCCGCGACGGACCCGAAGGCGCTCGGCGAGTTCGTGCAAGGCGACCGCGAACTGGTGCTCAACAACATCCGCAGCACCCTGCTCACGCTGGAAACGATACGACCGTGGCAGAAGAACCCGGACAGCTATTCCAGCGGCATCACCAGCAGCGCGTTCACCTTGATGGAGCGCAAGTTCGCGTCGCCGGAAACGCGGCTGCGCGCGCTGGTCGCCCGCGAAAAGCTGATGCCGGCGGTGCTGGCCGAGGCGCGCAAGAATCTCGACAACCCGCCGAAGATCTACACCGAGATCGCGCTGGAACAGCTGCCCGGCCTGGTGAGCTTCTTCCAGCACGACGTGCCCGCGGCCTTCGCCGAGGTCGCCGACGCGGACCTGAAGCAGCAGTTCGCCGCCAGCAACGACGCGGTGACCAAGGCGCTCGAGGACTACCAGGCCTGGCTGAAGACCGATCTGCTGCCGCGCTCACACGGCGACTTCCGCATCGGCGCGCAAGCCTTCCGCAACAAGCTGAAGTACGACGAGATGGTCACCCTGCCGCTGGATCGGCTGGTTGCGATCGACACGGCGAACATGCGCGCGAACCAGCAGCAGTTCGCCAAGGTGGCGCACGAGCTCGACCCGACGAAGACGCCGCAGCAGGTGCTGGCCGAGCTGGCCGCCGACCACCCGCCGCGCGACAAGCTGCTCGCCACCTTCCGCGGCAGTTTCGGCCAGCTGGTCGCCTTCATCCGCGCGAAGCACATCATCACGATCCCCTCCGACGTGCGGCCGATCGTGGAGGAGACGCCGCCGTTCATGCGCGCCACCACGTTCGCCTCGATGGACACGCCAGGGCCTTACGAGACAGTGGCGAAGGAGGCCTACTTCAACGTCACCCTGCCCGATCCCGGCTGGAACAGGCAACGCACGCAGGAGTTCATGGCGCAGTTCAGCTACCCGGTGATCAACAGCGTGGCCACGCACGAGGCCTATCCCGGCCACTACATCCAGTTCCTGTGGATGCACGACCTGCATGACCGCGTGCGCAAGCTCCTGGGCGCGAACACCAACGTGGAAGGCTGGGCGCACTACTGCGAGCAGATGATGCTGGACGAGGGCCTGGCACAGTTCCTCTACCCGCACGACCGCCGCCAGCAACTGCTGCTGCGCCTCGGCCAATTGCAGGACGCGCTGTTGCGCAACGCGCGCTTCATCGTCGGCATCAAGCTGCACACCGGCCAGATGACGATGGCGCAGGCGGTGGACTTCTTCGTCAAGGAGGGCTACCAGTCGCGCGCCGTGGGCGAGGTGGAAACCAAGCGCGGCACCTCCGACCCCACCTACCTCTACTACACGCTGGGCAAGCTGGAGATCCAGAAGCTGCGCGCCGACCTCGAAAAGAAGCAGGGCAAGGACTTCAACCTCGAACGCTTCCACGACGCCTTCATGCAGCAGGGCTTCGCGCCGATCGCGTTCGTGCGCAAGGCGATGCTGGGCGACGACTCGCCGGTGCTGTGACGGAATCCATTGTCACCGCCCGGCCAGGCGCGGACGATCAAGAATGGTTTGAACAACAGGCTTTTTGTTCGTCATTCCTGCGAAAGCCGGGATGACGAGCAAAATCAAAGCTTCCTCAAGGTGACCTGACGTTTCGATGGACGCGGCTGCATGCCGCCACGGGGACGACATGAGCAAGCGCAGATTGGTCGTGCTGTTCGACGGCACCTGGAACAAGCCCGAGTCGAACACCAACGTGGAACGCCTGCGCCGGCTGATCGCGCCGCGCGATGCGGTCGGCGTCGAGCAGCTCGTCGAGTACATCCCCGGCGTGGGCGTGGAGCCGGGCGTGGCCCGCCTGCTCGGTGGCGCATTCGGCTACGGCCTGTCCGGCAACGTGAAGGACGGTTACCGCTGGCTGTGCGGGCAGTGGCAGCCCGGCGACGAGATCTGGCTGTTCGGCTTCAGCCGCGGCGCCTACACCGCGCGCAGCCTCGGCGGCATGATCCGCAAGTGCGGCCTGCTGCGCCGCGACGCCGGCGGCGGCGTCAGCGACGAGGCGGTCACGAGCGCCTATGCGTTCTACCGCGACACCGCGATCAAGCCGGGCGACCCCGATGCCGTGCGTTGGCGCGCTGCGCGCTCGACCGAAACGGACATCCATTTCATCGGCGTGTGGGACACCGTGGGCTCGCTGGGCATCCCGGACACCGCCTCGTGGTTTCCGTTCGCCCGTTCGCGCTACCAGTTCCACGACACCGACCTCAGCTGCATCGTCAAGCACGCCTACCAGGCGCTGGCGCTGGATGAGCATCGTGCCGACTTCGCGCCGACCAAGTGGACGCGCAACCCCGACATGCTCGCCCCCGGCGAATCGCCCACCGCGAAGAAGGCCGAGCAGGTCGAGGTGGAGCAGCGCTGGTTCATCGGCGCGCACGCCGACGTGGGCGGCGGCAACGACCACGACGGCGCCGGCCGCGTGCCCGACCCGCTGCCGGAGCTCGCGCTGGCCTGGCTGCAGCGCAAGGCGATGGCGGCCGGTCTGGCCTGCAGCGAACTCTGCGTGCCGGCGTCCGATGCCGCCGCAGGCGTGCCTCGCGACTCCTACGGCGAATTCATGTACGGCATCTACAAGACGTTCAAGCCGCCGTTCGACCGGGTGATCGGCAACGGCGTCAACGAGACCGTGGACGAGTCGGTGTGGCGGCACAGCCGGCTCGCCGCCGACTACCGCTCGCCCACGCTGGAGCAGGCCTTGCGCGACGACGTGGTGGGTGCGCCACCCGGCGTCGCCTGACATGCCATTGCGCATCGGCTAGCATGCCGGCTCATGTGGGAGATGGCATGCCTCCTGCTCCAGCCATGGAGCGAACCGCCGAAGTGCAGCCGCACCGAAGCTGATGATGCCTGCACCACCGGATTCCGGCGGCGCAGGCGTGCCTGTCGTCGCGGATGCCTCGATTCGCGGACAGGAGACATGACACGTGAACCTCAACGGATTCATCGCGGTGGGCCTGGGCGGCGCGCTGGGCTGCTGGCTGCGCTGGCTGCTCGGCATCGCGCTCAACCCGATCTTCCCCACCGTGCCGCTGGGCACGCTGGCGGCGAACCTGCTGGGCGGCCTGATCATGGGCTGCATGATGGGCATCTTCGAGCACTTCCAGACCCTGCCGCCGGAACTGCGGCTGTTCGTGCTGACCGGTTTTCTCGGCGGCCTCACGACCTTTTCCACATTCTCCGCCGAGGCCGACACCTTGCTGCTGCGCCAGCAATACCTGTGGTTCGGCGGCCACGTGGCGATGCACCTGGTCGGCACGCTGGGCATGACCATCGTGGGCATCGCGCTCACCCGCGGCCTGCTGCGGCATTGAGGAGCAAGCATCCATGAGCACGGAAACCTCGATCGACGGCGTGCAACTGCGTTTCTACGTGCACATGCACGCGCGCCACGACGGCCTGCTGGTGTCCCAGTGGCTGCTGGAGCTGGCGAAGCGGCACAAGCTCGGCGGCGGCTCGGTGTTCCGCGCGATCGCCGGCTTCGGTCGCCACGGCGTGCTGCACCAGGAAGCGTTCTTCGAGCTCGCCGACGACCTTCCGGTGGCGGTGGAATTCCTGCTGCGCGAGAGCGAGGCGGAGACCCTGCTGCAACTGGTACGTGCGGCCGGCGTGGAGCTGGTGTACTCACGCATCCCCGCGCGCTTCGGCGTGCTCGGCAACGAGGAAACCCGATGAGCCAGGATTCATTGAAGCAGCGCGCCGAAGACCTGCTGCTACACGCCGGCATCCGCATTGACGGCAACGCACCCACCGACGTGCGCGTGCACGACGAGGACCTCTACGCCCGCGTGTTCGCGCATGGCTCGCTGGGCCTCGGCGAGGCCTACATGGACGGCTGGTGGGACGTGGACGACCTGCCCGGCTTCATGACGAAGCTGCTGTCCTCGCACCTGGACGAGCACCTCAAGACCCTGGATACCCTGATCGCCCACCTCAAGGCACGCTTCATCAACCTGCAGCGCGGTGAGCACGCGTTCGAGATCGGCAAGGCGCACTACGATCTCGGCAACGACCTGTTCCACGCCATGCTGGGCAAGCGCCTGGTGTATTCCTGCGGCTACTGGGCCGAGGCGGGCAACCTCGACGACGCGCAGGCCGCCAAGCTCGACCTGGTCTGCCGCAAGCTGCGGCTGCAACCCGGCCAGCGCGTGCTCGACATCGGTTGCGGCTGGGGCGAGGCGCTGAAATATGCGGCGGAGCACTACGGCGTCAGCGGCGTGGGCATCACCGTCTCCGAGCAGCAGGCCGAGTTCGCCCGCGAGTTGTGCAAGGGATTGCCGATCGAGATCCGCCTGCAGGACTACCACGAGATCGACGAGCCGTTCGACGCGGTGTATTCCATCGGCATGTTCGAGCACGTGGGCGGCAAGAACTACCGCGCCTACTTCGAGACCGTGCGGCGCTGCCTGAAGGAGGACGGCCTCTCGCTGCTGCACTGCATCGGCAGCAACGGCACGCCGGCCCAGCCCGATCCATGGATCGAGAAATACATCTTCCCCAACTCGATGATCCCCGCCGCCAGCCAGGTCGCCGCGGCGCTGGAAGGCCTGTTCGTGGTCGAGGACTGGCACAACTTCGGCACCGATTACGACCGCACGCTCACCGCCTGGCGCGCGAACTTCGACGCCGCCTGGCCGGAGCTGTCGAAAAACTACGACGAGCGCTTCCGCCGCATGTGGCGCTACTACCTCGGCGCTTCCGCCGCGGTGTTCCGCAGCCGCCGCGACCAGCTGTGGCAACTCACCCTGAGCCCGGACGGCGTGCCGGGCGGCTATCGCGTACCGCGCTGATACCGCGGGCGCTCGTCCCGGGCACCCCGTCAAGCTGTTGCGTCCGGCCGCGTTCTGGCACCATCGCCCGGTTATCCGCGCGAATCGCGCGCCTGTCGACGCATCTGCATGAACCTGCAAGCCAACTACGAACAGATCCCGCTCAAGGAATACGCCGAGCGGGCGTATCTCGACTATTCGATGTACGTGGTGCTGGACCGCGCCCTGCCCTTCGTGGGCGACGGCCTGAAGCCGGTGCAGCGGCGCATCGTCTACGCGATGAGCGAGCTGGGCCTGGCCGCCAGCGCGAAGCCGAAGAAATCCGCGCGCACCATCGGCGACGTGATCGGCAAGTTCCATCCGCACGGCGACAGCTCCTGCTACGAAGCGATGGTGCTGATGGCGCAGCCGTTCTCCTACCGCTATCCGCTGGTGGACGGCCAGGGCAACTTCGGTTCGCCGGACGATCCGAAGAGCTTCGCAGCGATGCGCTACACCGAGTCGAAGCTCAGCCCGATCGCCGAGGCGCTGCTGGGCGAGCTGGGCCAGGGCACGGTGGACTGGGTGCCGAACTTCGACGGCACGCTGGAGGAGCCCAGCTGGCTGCCCGCGCGCGTGCCGCACGTGCTGCTCAACGGCTCGATGGGCATCGCGGTGGGCATGGCCACCGACATCCCGCCGCACAACCTGCGCGAACTGGTGACCGCCTGCATCCGCCTGCTCGACGAACCCGAAGCAACCGTCGCGCAATTGTGCGAACACGTGCTGGGCCCGGATTATCCCACCGAGGCGGAAATCATCACTCCGCGCGCGGAACTCTTGGCGATGTACCAGAACGGCATCGGCTCGGTGCGCGCCCGTGCGGTGTTCCAGCGCGAGGAAGGCAACATCGTCATCACCGCGCTGCCGCACCAGGTGAGCCCGTCGAAGATCCTCGAGCAGATCGCCGCGCAGATGCGCGCGAAGAAGCTGCCGATGATCGAGGACCTGCGCGACGAATCCGACCACGAGAACCCGATCCGCCTGGTGCTGGTGCCGCGCTCCAGCCGCGTCGACGCCGACGAGCTGATGCCGCACCTGTTCGCCACCACGGACCTGGAGAAGAGTTTCCGCGTCAACCTCAACATGATCGGCCTGGACGGCCGCCCGCAGGTGAAGGATCTCAAGAAGATCCTCGGCGAATGGCTGACGTTCCGCACCTCGACGGTGACGCGCCGCCTCAACCATCGCCTCGCCAAGGTCGAGCGCCGCCTGCACCTGCTGGAAGGCCTGCGCATCGCCTACCTCAACCTCGACGAGGTGATCCACATCATCCGCACCGAGGAGGAGCCGAAGGCCAAGCTGATGGCGCGCTTCGGCCTCAGCGAGGAACAGACCGACTACATCCTCGAAACGCGCCTGCGCCAGCTGGCGCGGCTGGAGGAGATGAAGATCAACGCCGAGCGCGACCAGCTCGAAGAGGAGCGCGCACGCATCAACGTGCTGCTGAAGTCGCCCGCCAAGCTCAAGAGTCTCATCAAGGACGAGCTGCGCGCCGACGCGGAAAAATACGGCGACGCCCGCCGCTCGCCGCTGGTCGAGCGCGAAGCCGCGCAGGCACTGGACGAAAGCGCGCTGGTGGCCAGCGAGCCGGTCACCGTGGTGCTCAGCCAGAAGGGCTGGATCCGCGCGGCGAAGGGCCACGACATCGACGCCGAAGGCCTGAGCTACCGCGAAGGCGACGGCCTGCTCGCCACGGTGAAGGCGCGCACCACGCAGCAGATCGCGGTGATCGACGCCACCGGCCGCAGCTACTCCACGCCCGCGCACACCCTGCCTTCCGCGCGCGGCAATGGCGAACCGCTCACCGGGCGCTTCACGCCGCCGGCCGGCGCCAGCTTCGATGCGCTGACCGCCGGCGACAACGACACCCGCCTGGTCCTGGCCACCGATTTCGGCTACGGCTTCGTCACCCGCTTCGAGGCGCTCACCGGCCGCAACAAGGCCGGCAAGCAGATCATCAGCCTCAGCGACGGCGCCAAGGTGCTGGCGCCGCAGGCCAGCGCCGACCCCGCGCGCGACCGCATCGTGGTGGTCACCACGGAAGGCCATCTCCTGATGTTCTCGGTGGCCGAGTTGCCGGAACTCGACAAGGGCAAGGGCAACAAGCTGATCGAGATTCCGAAGAAGCAGCTGACGGAGGGCGAGCGCGTGGCCGGCGTCGCCGTGGTCGCCGAAGGCAAGGGCGAAGTCACCATGTACGCCGGCGCGCGCAAGCTCACCCTGCGCTGGGCCGACCTGGTGGAATACGGCGGCAACCGTGCCACCCGCGGCGGCCTGCTGCCGCGCGGCCTGCGCCGCGTCGAACGCATCGAGACGACGGCGTAGGTCGGGGTTCATCCCGACATGGATGTCACGGCCAGCTGATGTCAGGATGAATCCCGACCCACAAGGGCTACGGGGAACCTCGGGCCGCCGGAGCCGTCAAACGTCGGTACACGCCGTCGCCACTCATGCGTTGAAGACGGCATTCCCCGGAGCAAGTCCATGAAGCCGCTCGTCCTCATCGTTGCCTGCCTGCTCGCCGCGCCCGCCTGGGCGCAAAGCGCCAGCCAGCCGCTCAACCTCAAGCTGCCGCCGCAGAGCGACATGCCGCCGACCGACCTGCCCGCCCGCAGCGCCAGCACGGCCAAGCCCGCCAGCAGCACGCCCGGCATGTACTACGGCGACACCAGCGGCAGCACCAGCCATGCGGACGAGCGCAGCGCCAGCCTGCAACGCTGCGACGACTCCACCTACAACCAGGCGCAGGTGCACGGCAGCGTGGGCATGGGCGTGGTGGCCGGCAACCACGCCAGCGGCAACTACCAGACCGGCGCGGTGAGCGTCAGCAAGAACCTCGGCGACTGCGACCACCCCAGCGGCAGCGTCAACTTCTCGATCGGCGTGGGCCAGGGCCACTTCCACGGCCGCGGCTGGTAAGCCCGTGCGCCTGCGCCGCAGGGCCGCGCCCGCGCCGTCGCGCTAGACTCGTCGCTTCCGTTCCGGCATGGCCGGACGCCACGGATGCGCGCAAGCGATGCACGGCGAATACAAGATGCCCGGCGGCAAGCTGGTGGTGGTCGACCTCACTCTGCACGACGGCCGCTTCGCCGGCGTGCGGCTGAGCGGAGACTTCTTCCTCGAACCCGACGCGGCGCTGCCGGCGATCAATGCCGCACTCGAAGGCCAGCCCATAGCCATTGACGACGCCACGCTGGGCACCGCCATCGACGCCGCCCTGCCCGCGGGCACCACGATGTACGGCATCTCCAGCGCAGCCATCGTCGTCGCGCTGCGCCGCGCCCTGCACGAAGGAGCGCCGGCATGAGCCGCAGTGACTGGCGCGACCACGACTGGCAGCTGATCCACGCGGCACCGCAGTCGCCGCTGCTGCACATGGCGCTGGACGAGGCTTTGCTTGACGCGGTCGGCGCGGGCCGTCGCCAGCCCACGGTGCGCCTGTGGGAATGGGCGTCCCCCGCGGTGGTGATCGGCCGCTTCCAGTCGCTGCGCAACGAGGTGGACGGCGACGCCGCGCAACGCCACGGCATCGAGGTGGTGCGGCGCATCTCCGGCGGCGGCGCGATGTTCATCGAGCCGGGCAACACCATCACCTATTCGATCTATGCGCCGCTGTCGATGGTCGAGGGCCTGAGCTTCCAGGAATCCTATGCGCTGATGGACAGCTGGGTGCTCGAAGCGCTGCGCGAGCTGGGCATCGAGGCCTGGTACCAGCCACTCAACGACCTCGCCTCCGCCGCGGGCAAGATCGGCGGCGCCGCGCAGACCCGCCGCGGCGGCGCGCTGCTGCATCACGTCACCATGGCCTACGATATCGACGCGGCGAAGATGCTGGACGTGCTGCGCATCGGCCGCGAGAAGCTCTCCGACAAGGGCACCGCCAGCGCCGCCAAGCGCGTGGACCCGCTGCGCAGCCAGACCGGCCTGCCGCGCGCCGCCGTGGTGGAGCGCATGCTGGCCACGTTCCGGCGGCTGCACGGCCTCGCCGACGACCGCCTGCGCGACGACGAACTGGCGCAGGCACAGGCCCTCGTGGAGGACAAGTTCGGCACGTACGCCTGGATCGCCGACGTGCCCTGACGCCACGCTTTTCTCCCCTCCGTCCCGGTCTGCGGGAAGAGCAGCAAGACACTCACAGCCGCGTGTACGACCACGACTGCATGCGCCCGTCCCGGTACGGCATCACGCCGTGGAACGGGCGCGGATCGGCATCGAACACCAGCGGCAGGAAGTGGCGGTCGCCTTCCCACATCGGCAGCTCCATCAGCCGATCGCGCGCCACCCATTCCAGCGTGCCTTCGGGGTTGCGTTCGAGCGGCGTGCCTTCGTAGCGGTCGATCAGGAAGATGAAGCCCAGCCAGTCCTCGCCCTGCTTGCCGAAGCCGGGCCAGTTCAGCGTGCCGCGCAGTTGCATCGACAGGCACTCGATGCCGGCCTCCTCGCGGATCTCGCGGCGCATGCAGGCGGCGATGTCCTCGCCCGGCTCCATCTTGCCGCCGAGGCCGTTGTACTTGCCCAGGTGCTGGTCGTCCGGCCGCGCGTTGCGGTGGATCATCAGCACCTGCGTGCGGTCGGGCGAAAGCACGTAGCCGAGCGTGGCGACGATGGGTGTGTAAGGCATGGCGAAACGACCGCGGAAAACGTCGATTGTAGCGGCGCCGGCCACGCCCCAGCCGCGGACTTGCATCGACCCGCACCGGGCGGCGACCATCGGCGAATGCGCATGATGCTTCGCCCATCCTCCGAGCCTCGCACTCGCCGCTGGCGCTGGCTGCCGCTGCTGGCGCTGCTCGCGGGCGCGGCCGGCTGCGGCGCCTCGGCGCGCGCGCCGCACAGCCGCGAGCTGAGCTTCGACGGCCAGACCTACCGCGTGGTGACGCTGGACCTGAAACACGACCCGCTCAGCCTGCACTGGCGCGACCCGGCCAGCGGCGAGGCCTACGGCGACATCGAGACCCTGCAGCAATGGGGCGAGACGCACGGCCGGCGCCTGCTGTTCGCCACCAACGCCGGCATCTACGACCGCAAGGCCGCACCGCTGGGCCTGTACGTGGAGAACGGCAAGACGCTGGTGCCGCTGAACATGGCGCACGGCAACCCCGCCTCCGGCAACTTCTCGCTGCTGCCGAACGGCGTGTTCGCGATCTACCCCGACGGCCACGCCGCGGTGCACACCAGCGCCGCATTCAAGGCCGACGGCAAACCGGTGCGCTGGGCCACCCAGTCCGGCCCGATGCTGGTCATCGACGGCCAGCTCAACCCCAGTTTCGTGGACGATTCCGGCAGCCTGAAATGGCGCAGCGGCGTCTGCGCGAAGACGCCGCACGAAGTGGTGTTCGCGGTCAGCGAGGTGCCGGTGAACTTCCACGGCTTCGCGCGGCTGTTCCGCGACAAGCTGGGCTGCCGCGACGCGCTGTACCTGGACGGCAGCATCTCGCAGGTCTTCGTCGACGGCGAAGGCTACGCCGGCGCGCCGGCGTTCCTGGTCAAGCCCTACGCGGGCATCTTCGCGGTGTTCGTGCCGCAATGACCCGGCGCCGTTTCCGCTGGCTGCGCGGCCTGCTGCTCGCGATGCCGGTCTTGCTGCTGGCCGCGCTCGGCACCGGCGGGTACCTGCTCGCCGGCAGCCGCGCGCAGCTGGACGGCCGCGTGCGCACCGGCAGCGTGCAGGCGCCGGTGGAGATCCAGCGCGACGCGCTGGGCACGGTCACGCTTGCCGGCAAGAGCCGTGGCGACCTCGACTACGCGCTGGGCTACGTGCACGCACAGGAGCGCTATTTCGAGATGGACCTGACGCGCCGCACCGCCGCGGGCGAGCTGGCCGAACTGGTCGGTCCGGCCGCGCTGGCTGCCGACCTCGGTCATCGCCGCCATCGCCTGCGCGCAGTGGCGGAAGCGGCCTATGCGCAACTGCCGCCCACGCAGCGGCAGGAACTCGACCGCTACCGCGACGGCGTCAACGCCGGACTCGCCGCGCTGCGCGTGCGGCCGTGGACCTACCTGTTGCTGGGTGCGAAACCGAAGCCGTGGCGCTCCGAGGACACGCTGCTGGTGATCGCGGCGATGTACCTCGACCTCAACCACGACGGCCGCAACACGCGCGAACTGCGCATCGCCGAGATGCACGCGACGCTGCCTGCCCCGCTGGTGGATTTCCTGCTCGCACCCGATCCCACCTGGGAAGCGCCGCTCGAAGGCCCGCTGTCGCCGGAGCCGGTACCGCCCGACGCCAGCGTGTTCGACCTGCGCAGTCTGCCCGCGACCAGGCCAGTCGCCGACCTCGCCGCCGTGCTCGCGCCCACCCACGACGCGCGCCGCCCCGGCAGCAACAGCTTCGCGGTGGCCGGCACGCTCACCGGCACCGGCGCGGCGATGCTGGCGAACGACATGCACTTGGCGCTGCGCGTGCCGGACATCTGGTTCCGCACTAGGTTGCGCTACCCCGACCCCGGCGCGCCGCACGGCGAGCGCGACGTGGTCGGGGTGAGCCTGCCCGGTACGCCGGCGATGATCGTGGGTTCCAACGGCCAGATCGCCTGGGGCTTCACCAACAGCTACGGCGACTGGATGGACTGGGTGCGCGTGCTGCGCGATCCGCACGATCCCTCGCGCTACAAGGTGCCCGAAGGCTGGGCAGCGTTGCAGACGCACGAGGAGATCATCCGCGTGAAAGGCGAGGCGCCGCACACGCTGAAGGTGGAGGACACGCGCTGGGGCCCGATCATGGCCAAGGACGCCGACGGCACGCCGCTGGCGCTGGCCTGGATCGCCCAGCAACCGCGCAGCTACAACCTCGGCCTGATGCAGCTGGAACGCACCGCCAGCACCGCGGCCGCGCTTGAGCTCGCGCCCACGTTCGGCATGCCGCCGCAGAACATCCTGGTGGCCGATGGCGCCGGCCACATCGGCTGGACCATCGCCGGCAACGGCGTGCCGCTGCGCAGCGACGCCGATGCCCGGCGGCCCTCCGACTGGTCGCAGCCCGGCACGGGCTGGACCGGCTGGGCCACACCCGCGCAGTACCCGCGCGTGCTCGACCCCGCCGACGGCCGGCTGTGGACCGCGAACAACCGCGTGGTGGGCGGCGCCGCGCTGGCCCTGCTCGGCCACGGCGGCCACGACCTCGGCGCCCGTGCGCAACAGATCCGTGACGACCTGTTCGCGCATGCGGATTTCACCCCCGGCAACCTGCTCGACACCCAGCTCGACGACCGAGCGGTGTTCCTCAGCCGCTGGCAGCAGTTGCTGCAACAGACCCTGGCCGGCACGCAGGAACCGGCGCTGCGTCAGTTGCGCGAGCTCACCGCCGTCTGGCGCAACCGTGCCGACCCGGACAGCGTGGACTACCGGCTGGTGCGCGCGTTCCGCGACGCGGTGCACGACGCCGTGCTCGCACCGTTCGCCGCACGCGTCGTGGCGAAGTATCCCGACTTCGCCTGGCCCGGCCTCGGCGACCCGGAGGCCGCGGTGTGGATGCTGGTGCAGCGCCAGCCGCCGAACCTGCTGGCCCCGGCCTACCCGGACTGGCATGCGCTGCTGCTGGCCGCCGCGCGCCATGTGACCGACACCCTGGGCAAGCAGTCCGGTGGCCTCGCCGCGCGCCGCTGGGGCGAGATCAACCACGCCGGCATCGATCACCCGCTGTCGCGCGCCCTGCCCGGCTTCGTGGCGCACTTCCTCGACATGCCGGACGACGAACTGCCCGGCGACGACGACATGCCGCGCGTGGCGCGCCCCGGCTTCGGCGCCTCCGAGCGCCTGGACGTGTCGCCCGGCCACGAGGCGCAAGGCGTGCTGGAAATGCCCGGCGGCCAGAGCGGTCACCCGCTGTCGCCGTACTACGGCGCCGGCCACGAGGACTGGGTGCACGGTCGCCCCACCCCACTGCAGCCCGGCCCCGCGCAGCACACACTGACGCTGGAGCCGAGGACCATGGACGCCAAATAATGTGATGTGCATCACATTTTTGCGTGCTATTGTCCCGCTGCGAGGGTCGTGACACGCCGTACCACCGCGATTGTTCGGCGCCCGATTCCCGGTCGGCGGTTGTGAATTTCCCGGCAAGGGAATGCATCACCTCGTGCGGGAGCGCGGTGCGCCATGACACCAGCCTCCGCGATGCCGGATTTCCGGTACCGCGCCTTCATCAGCTACAGCCACCAGGACAAGTCCTGGGCGGACTGGCTGCACAAGGCGCTGGAAACCTACGCGATCCCGCAACGGCTGGTTGGCAAGACCACGGCGGCCGGCGTGATTCCGAAACGCCTCGCGCCGATCTTCCGCGATCGCGAGGAACTGGCCAGCGCCACCGACCTCGGACGCAAGGTCAGCGAGGCGCTGGCGCAATCGGCGAACCTGATCGTGATCTGCTCGCCGCGCTCGGCCACCTCGCACTGGGTCAACGAAGAGGTGCTGGCGTTCAAGCGGCTGGGCCGCGACGAGCGCATCTTCTGCCTGATCGTGGAAGGCGAGCCGAACGCCGGCGACGCAGCCGGACCGGATGCCCGGGAGTGTTTCGCGCCGGCGCTGCGCCACACGCTGGGCGCCGACGGCCAACCGGGCGCGCAGCGCCGCGAACCGGTCGCCGCCGACGCTCGCGCCGGCAGGGACGGCAAGGGCAACGCGAAACTGAAGCTGATCGCCGGCCTGCTCGACCTCGACTACGACCGGCTCAAGCAGCGCGAGCTGAAGCGGCGGCACCGGCGCATGGCGGCGATCACCACGCTGGCGCTGGTGGTGATGGCGCTGACCACCATGCTCGCGGTCGCCGCGCTGTTCGCCCGCCATGCCGCCGTGGTCGCCCGCAACGACGCCGAGCGCCGGCAGAAGCAGGCGGAAAACCTGGTCGGCTTCATGCTCGGCGACCTCAACGACAAGCTGGCGCAGGTCAAGCGCCTCGACATCCTCGAAGCCGTCGACGACAAGGCGATGGCGTACTTCGCTTCCCTGCCGACCGGCGACGTGACCGACCAGGCGCTGGGCCAGCGCGCCAAGGCGCTGGAAAAGATCGGCAACGTGCGCCAGGAACAGGGCCACCTGCCGGCCGCGCTGCAGTCGTACCAGGCCGCCGCGAAGCTGGCCGGGGCGCTGGCCCATGCCGCGCCCCGGGACGCCGCCCGGCAGGTCGCCTACTCCCGCACGCTGGCCTACGTCGGCATGACCTACTGGTACCAGGGCCGGCTCGACGATGCGCAGCATGCCTTCGAGGCCGCCCAGCGCGCCCTGCAGGGCGCCCGCGCGCAGGCTGGCCAGGACCCGGCCCTGCTCTCCCAGCTCAGCAGCATCGACAACAACATCGGCCACGTGCTGGAGGCGCGCAGCGAACTGGATCAGGCCGCGACCCAGTACCGGCAGATGCTCGCGCTGGCGCAGCAACTGGTGGCGCTGCAACCCGACCGCGCCGAGTGGGCCGTGCAGCTCGGCAGCGCGCACAACAACCTCGGCAAGCTCGCGCTGCTGCATGGCGACCTCGCCACGGCCGTCGCCCAGTACGGCGCCGACGACGCGATCGAGTCGCGGCTGGCGGCGGGCGATCCACGCAACAACAGCCAGCACGAGAACATGCTGATCGTGCGCGCGATCCTCGGACGCACGCTGGCCATGACCGGCAACGATGCAGCCGGCATGCGCGACCTGCAGCAGGCGGTCGACCTGGCGACCGAACTGGCACGCGTCGATCCCCGCAACGGCGGCATCCAGGAAGACCTGTCGCGCTACGCCACGCAGCTGGCGCGGCTGCGACGCCTCAACGGCGATCCCGCCGCCGCCACGACGCTGAACACACGCGCGTTGTCGATCCTGGCCAGGCTGGCCCGGCAGGATTCCACCGATGCCGAGCTGCAACGCGAGCTCGCCGAAGCGCAGGCGGAGCAGGCGGCGCAATCCCTGGCCGGCGGACAGCTCGCCGCGGCCCGTGCACAGGCCAGGACAGCACTCGATGGGCTCGCCCCCCTGCTCGCCCGGCAGCCGCACAACCGCACGACCCTGCTGGCCACGCTGGACGCCCAGTTGCTGCTGGCCAGGCTCACGGCCGATCCGGGTGCGGCCATGCAGCTGCGCCGCGAGGTGGCGGACCGGGCGCGGGACCAACCCGGCGGGCGCGGCGATCCGCGCCTGCAGTCCCTGCGGGTGCAGGCGCTGCTGGCGCTGGGCAACCGCGCCGAAGCGCAGGCCCTGACCCGGCAACTGTGGAACAGCGGCTATCGCGATGCGCAGTTGCTGGCCGCCCTGCCGCACGCAGGCGCGGCCTATCCGCCCAATGCCGCCTTCCGGAAACAGCTGGCGGCAGCCAGCGCAGGCACCGCTGCAGCATCGCGCTGAACGAGGAGCCCACGAACGAGAAAACCACGGCAGCAAGCATCACGAACACCCGTCTCTCACCCGCAGGAGTCCGCCATGAACAAAGATCTCGAACTGAGCGTCACGCTGAACACGGATCTGCCCGGCCACGCGTATCTCGTGGTCAACGGCGGCAAGCACGTGCACGAATTCAACGAGCACCCCGAGGGCCAAGGCATCTGCTGGACGCTCACCGGCAACGCCAGCCACGGCGAGTTCTGCGAGCCCGACAGCGACACGCCCTGCCTGCAGTGGCCGCACCGGAAACCGCCCGAAGGCATCTTCCGTTCGCACGCGAAACCCGCACCCAACAAGTTCCGCATGCTCAACCACCACACCGGCCAGGACAGCCGGGGCCAGTGGCACTACCAGCTGTTCGCGCGCTTCGGCGACCGGATCTGCCAGACGCCATGGACCAGCACCAACGGCGCGTCCGACACATCCAACCCCACGATCAAGAACACCTGATGACCGCCGCCGGATCCGACGCCACGACCGCGCCCGCTGGCGGCGAAAGCCCGGCGCCGGTCGCGGTGCCGCTGGTGATCGGCGTCACCAGCCACCGCAACATACCCGCACGCGAGCTCGAGCCGATCCGCCAGTGCGTGCGGGATTTCCTGGCCCGGCTGCAACGCGAGCTTCCCGGGCTGCCGCTGGTGCTGCTGTCGGCACTGGCCGAAGGCGGCGACCAGCTGGTGGCCGAGGAGGCACTGGCCGCCGGCGCCCACCTGCTGGCCCCGTTGCCCTTGCCGCGGGAACTGTACGTGGAGGACTTCACCGATCCGGCCTCGCACGCCCGTTTCGACGCCTTGTGCGCCCGGGCCGAAGTCATGCAGCTGCCGCTGCAGGCGGAACCGTCGCCCCGCGAGACCGGCTCGCCGGGCGCGGCGCGCGACGGCCAGTACGCGCGGGTCGGCGTCTACATCGCCAGCCATTGCCACATCCTGCTGGCGATCTGGGACGGCAAGCCTTCGCACCGGATCGGCGGTACCGCGCAGATCGTGAGGTACCACCTGAGCGGCGTCATGCCCGGCCCGCATCACCGGCATCGTGGCGCACGCCACGTGCTGGGCGCCGGCGACGAGCGCCTGCTGTACCACATCGTCTGTTCGCGCGACGCCCCCGATGGCGCCCCCGCGGACGGCCTGCTGCCGATGCAGACCCGCTGGCGCAGCACCGACACGGCCGCGACGCCGGAGGCCGAGTTCCGCCGCATGTTCGCGCACATGGCCGAGTTCAATGCCGACTGCGCCAGGTACGCCGTGACCATCGATGCCGCGGCAAGCCCGCCCGATGCGCCGGCGGCCGCCGCGACGAACGTCGACCGCCTGTTCCATGCGGCCGACCGCCTGGCATTGCATTTCCAGGGGCGCGTGCTGCTGGCGTTGCGCTCGACCTACACGCTGGCCGCGCTGATGGGCATCGCCTTCACCTGCTATGCGCACCTGCCGGGACAGAACGTCCTGATCTACCTGTTCCTGCTGCTGTTCGCGCTCGGCGCGCTGGTGGCCGTGCTCGCCCGTCGCCGCGACTGGCACCGCAAGTACCTGGACTACCGCGCGCTGGCGGAAGGCCTGCGCATCCAGTCGTACTGGCGGCGCGCCAGCATCGCGGTGAACAGCGAGCATGAATTCGTCCACGACAACTTCCTGCAGAAGCAGAACGTCGAACTCGGCTGGATCCGCAACGTGATGCGCGTCTCCGCCCTGGCCTCGCCCGCCGGCACGGAGGAACCCGCGCCGGCCGAACTGGCGCGCGTCATCGCGGAATGGGTCGGCGAATCGGGCAAGTCGGGGCAGCTCCACTACTACGAACGCAAGACCGCCGAGCGCAGCGGCCTGCACCATGTCACCGAGACGATCGGTTCGATCAGCCTGTGGGGCGGCGTCACCATCAGCGTGTTCCTCGCGCTGTTCGTGTTCCGGCTGTCGGAAGGGTCGAAGACCGTGCTGGTGACGGCGATGGCCGTGCTGTCGATCATCGCCGCGGTGCGCGAGGCCTATGCGTACCGCAAGGCCGACAAGGAGCTGATCAAGCAGTACCGCTTCATGCAGCGCATCTTCGCCGGCGCGCGCACGGCGCTCGACCGCACCCGCGATCCGGTGGAGCAGCGCGCGATCCTGCTCGCGCTGGGCGACGCCGCGCTGACCGAGCACGCGGAGTGGACGCTGATGCAGCGCGAGCGCCAGGTGGAGCAGGGCAAGCTCTGAACCTGCCCGCCGGCCACGCCGCGATCCGGATCAGCCGCTGCCCGTGAGCCCGGCGCTGCGCCCATGCGCCAGCACCGTCGCCACGATGCGGTCGCAACGCGCACCGTCGAACGCAAAGGCATCGGCCACCGCGAGGTCGACCTCACTGGCAAGGCCTTCGCGCAACAGGCTGCGTGCACGGAAAAAGCGGCTGCGCACCGTGGCCTCGGGTATGCCCAGTGCCTGCGCCACCTCCTCAACGCTCAATTCCTCCACCGCACGCAGCATGAATACGGTGCGGAACGCCTCGGGCAACAGGTCGATGCGGGTTTCCATCAGTCGGCGCAATTCGGCGCGCATGGCGAATTTCTCCGGTAGCCGGGCGGGATCGTCGGCAAATGCCGACCGGGTGGCCGCGTCGCTCGCATACAGCGCGGCGTCCAGCGGCACCACGGGCGCGGCCTTGCGCCGCCGGCGCGCCAGTGCCTGGTTGACCACGATGCGCACCAACCAGGTGGAGAGCCTTGCTTCCGCACGGAAACTGCCCAACGCGCGCCAAATCTGCAGGTAGGCATCCTGCAGCGCATCCTCGGCCTCCTCGTCCACGCCCAGGATGCTGCGCGCGGTGCGGAACAGCAGCCGGTTGTGGCGCCGCATGATGGCCTCGAACGCACTGCTGTCGCCCATCGCCGCCCGCTGCACCAATTCGGCATCCGGCGTGTCTTTGCCAATCGGTGCCATCGTCGTGTGACTGTATTGCATGGACTTCGTCTCCACCGGGTTCAACCGCCGTCGCGGCTTACCGTATCGAGGAACACGCGCCGCAACTCGGCATCGTGCACATAGCTGCCGCGCACCACCACGTTGCGCATCGACGCACCATCCTGTTCCACTCCGCGCCAGTGCATGCAGAAATGCTCGGCCTTCATCGCCACCGCAAGACCCGCGGGCTGCACACAGCGTTCCAGCTCATCGGCCAGCATCACCACCGCCTCCTCCTGGATCTGCGGGCGGCGCATCACCCATTCGGCGAGACGGGCATACTTGGACAGCCCGATCAGCGCCGAGTCCGGGTTCGGCTGGACGCCGATCCACAGCCTGCCCATGATCGGACACAGATGGTGCGAGCAGGCACTGCGCACGCGGATCGGCCCTACCAGCATCGGCTCCGCCAAACGCTCCACGTTGGGAAAAGCCGTGGTCGCAGGCGCACTCCGGTAACGACCACCGAACACCTCGTCGACGAACATCCTTGCCACGCGCTGCGCCGTACCACGGGTGTTGTGATCGCCGACCACATCGATCACCAGCGCATGCAGCACCTCCTGCAGCCGGCCCGCCACTTCCTCGCGCAGCTCGGCCAGCTCGCCACCCCGGATGAAGCCCGCAATGTTGTCGTTGGCGTGATAGCGCCAACCCGCTTCAATCAGACGGGCACGGATGCGTCCGGACACCGGCAAGCATGCGGTACCGGCATCGGGTTGCAGTACAGCCACGGCAGACGGGGCGGGCATGCGTCACTCCTTCAGCGAACAAGATCAGTCGCGGCCCACGCCGTGACCATAGACCAACCGGCCGCCCAGCCAACCACCCACCGCGAGGGCGAGGAAGCCGCCCGCATCGAGCAGCAGCGAGAGCGTGTCCGGCACCAGCGGCTGCAGGTGATCCAGCCGCAGCAGCAGGCGGGTGGCGAACAGCGCCAGCGCCAGCAGCATCACGCCCATGTGCCAATAGGCGTCGCGCATCGCCGGCCCCTCCGGCACGCGGGCAAGTTCCACCAGCCCGGCCAGCATCGCCAGCAGCGCCATGCCGCAACCCACGGCCAGCAGGCCGGCCGACCACGACCAGGCCGCCGCGCCGAAATGCAGGCTGGCGAAATCGGCCGCCACCGCGAGCGACCAGCAGGCCACCGGGAAATGCACCAGCGCCGGATGCAGGGGATGACGCATGCCGGTCACACCAGCAGGCTGAGCAGGGTCAGGAAGCCGACCACCGCGACGCTCGCATGCACCAGCACCACCGCCTTGGGCGGCAGTTTCCGGCGCAAGTGGAACGAGGCCAGGAAGAAGCCGCCCAGCGCCGCGATCAGCAGCAGCACGAAACCGGCCAGCACCCGCTGCGGCACCGAACCCTGCACCAGCATCACGATCAGCAGTACCAGGCCAGTGGCACCCAGCAGCGCATGCAGCACGGACAAGGCCCAGGGGGCGAACTTGCCGCGCAGCACATGGGCCGCGAGTATCAGGCCGCCCACGGCAGCGATCGCGAAGGCAAGCAAAGCGTAGTTGAGCATGTCGATAGTCCTCGGTTGGGTGGTTGGGAAGTCGGGTCAGTGCACGGCATGAAGCCGATCCTGGTGGGCCAGCGGCACGTGCAGCGGGCCGCTGCGGCGCAACCCGCCACTCGCAAGCCAGTCGCGGGTCTGCGCGGCGGCGCGCTCGATCAGCGCCACGGTCTGCGAAAAATCGAAGGCCGACACCGCCAGCGGGCACAGCGGCGGCACGATGACGATCTCGGCCAGCGCGGTGCAGTGCTGGACGTCGCGATCGAGCTGGCGCATCGACAGCAGGCTCATCACCTGCAGGGCCCGCGCCGCCATGTCACGCGGCGGTTCCTGCAAGGCGCAACTGGTGCCGGTGGGCAGCACCAGGATGCGCTGCGCGCCCAGCGCCAAGGCGCCGGTAATCGGCGTGTTGCTGCCCACGCCGCCGTCGATCAGGCGCCGCCCGGCCACGACCACCGGTGGGAACACCACCGGAATTGCCGTGCTGGCCAGCAGTGCCACGTCGATGGCGCCGGAGGAAAGCAGCACTTCGGCGCCAGTCATCGCATCGGTGGCCACCACGTGCAGCGGCACACGCGTCTCTTCGATGCGCCGCACATCGAGCGCTGCCGCAATGATGACCCGCAGCGCATCGGGCTCGACCAGATGGTCGCGTCGCAACAGCAAGGCCTTCAGCCCCGCCAGCAAGGTCAACGGGAACACGTCCTTGCGACGCAGGCGGCGCCACAACCCGGCCAGCCGCGCCACACCCTCGACCGTGGGCGCCTGTGCGTAAAACGCGGCGTTGAGCGCGCCCACCGAGGCACCGATCAGGAAGTCTGCCTGCACGCCCGCCTCGGCCAGCGCCTGCAGCATGCCCACCTGCACCGCGCCCAGGCTGCCGCCACCGCTGAATACCCAGGCCGTCTTGGGCCTCGCCATCACGCTCTCCACGAATCGCCCGCACGGGGCGTTCCTGTCCATTGGATGCAGGCAGGCGCCGCGGCGTTCCCGGGAACGCCCGTGCCACCCTGTACATCTGATGTGCAGACCCGCGGTTCCACCACACCTGGCCAAGCCCATGCGACTGACCGCACCGACCTCCGCTCCGCAGCTCGAACTGCCCGACACCCAGGGGCAGACCATCACGCTCGGCGACGGCGGGCGACCCACCCTGCTCTGTTTTTTCCGCGACGCCGCCTGCCCGTTCTGCAACCTGCGCGTGTACGAGCTCACCGAGCGCCATCCGTCGTTGCACGCGCGCGGGCTCGCCATCACCGCGGTGTTCGTGGCCACCACGGACGACGTGCGCCGCTTCGTGGCATGCAGACCACGTCCGTTCCCGGTGATCGCCGATCCCGACGGCGCGGCGCACGCCGCCTACGGCATCGAGCGCTCGTTCTGGCGCAAGTTGAAGGCCATCGTCACCCGCATGCCCGCCTTGATCCGTGGCTTGCGCATCGTGGGCCTGGCGGGCTTGAACACCAGCAACCTGATGCCGGCGGATTTCCTGATCGACGCCAGAGGTCGCATCGTGGAGGCCTATTACGGCAAGGATGCCGGCGACCGCATTCCGTTCGAGCGGGTGGAGCGCTTCCTCGCCGGTCAGCCGCGCGCGCGCCGGGACAGATCAGTACCAGACGCTGACGCGGCGGCTCAGGGCAGGCGATAGTCGAACGTGTACGAATGGCCGCCCTGGACGTCGATGTGGATCGCCAGCGAACCGGTCAGCCCGGCGAGTTCCTCGCTGCCCGAATCCGGCACCACGCTCACCACCAGCGTGGATGCGCCGCGATCCATCGTGCCGGAGTGCTGCAGCACGAAGGCGCCATGGCGGCCGTGCAGCGTGCCGGTGACCCGCTCCATCGCCACGTAGCCGGCCGAACCGTCCACCGTGCTGCGGTACGCCAGCATCTCGCCGAGACTGTGCGCCACGAGGTCGCCGCTGAATTGCTTGTCGATGCCCATGCGGCCCAACCCGCTGTCGGCGTGGCTGGGCGATTGCGGTTCAAGTTTTACCGTGAAGGTGCCGGTGGCTTGCATGAGTACGCCTCCTGGTGAATGCCGCCTGCGTCAAACGTCGAGCCGCATGCCCGGTTGCGACAGCGTCACCGTGACACCGTAGCGTCGCTTCAGTTCCACCGCCAGCGCCTCGCGCGCCGGGTTCTCGCCATGCGCCAGCGCCACCGGCGGATGGTTGGGGCTGGCGCCGTACCAGTCCAGCAGGCCCTGCTGGTCGGCATGCGCGGACAGGCCGCCCACGGTGTGGATCTGCGCGCGCACCGGAATCTCCTCGCCGAACAGGCGCACGCGCGGCACGCCGTTCACCAGCAGCCGGCCCAGCGTGCCGGCGGCCTGGTAGCCCACGAAGACCACGTGGTTGCGCGCGAACGCGAGGTTGTTCGCCAGGTGGTGGCGTACGCGCCCGCCGTTGGCCATGCCGGAGCCGGCGATGACGATCGCGCCACCGTGGATGCGGTTGATCGCCTTGCTCTCGTCCACGCTCTCGCTGACGCGCAGGTTCGGCAGCTTGAACGGCTTGATGCGCCCGGCCCAGACCTTCGCGGCATCGGTGTCGAACAGCTCCTCGTGACTGTCGTAGACCGCCATCACCTTCGCCGCCATCGGGCTGTCGAGGAAGATCGTCCACGGCGCGAGGTTCCAGTCCCCGAAGTGCTCCGCGAACCAGTACAGCAGTTCCTGGCTGCGCCCCACCGCGAACGCGGGGATCACCACGTTGCCGCCGTCGGCGCGCGCCGCGGCGAGGATCTGCCCCAGCTCGGCCACCGTGGCGGCGCGATCCTTGTGGTTGCGGTCGCCGTAGGTCGATTCCATCAGGATCAGGTCGGCGCGCGGCGGCGGCGCCGGGTCGCGCAGGATCGGCGTGCCACACATGCCGACGTCGCCGGTGAACAGCAGGCTGCGGCCGTCGGCACGCAATTCGATCATCGCCGAACCGAGGATGTGCCCCGCTTCGTGCAGGCGCACCGTCATGCCCGGCAGGATGGTCGTGTCGGTTTCGTAGGCGAGCGGATGCAGCTGCTTCTGCGCGACGACGACGTCCGCCGCCGTGTAGAGCGGCACGGCTTCCGGTTCGCCCGGCGCCCGATCGCGGTTGTCGAATTCCGCGCTGCGCTCGGCCAGCGAGGCGGCGTCGAGCAGCATGATGGGAAACAGGTCGCAGGTGGCGGCCTGCGCCCAGATCGGCCCCTTGAAACCGCGCTTGACCAGCAGCGGCACGCGGCCAATGTGGTCGATGTGCGCGTGGCTGAGTACCAGTGCGTCGATGGAGGCGGGATCGAACGCGAACGGCTCGGCGTTGCGCGCCTCCGCGTCGCGGCTGCCCTGCACCATGCCGCAGTCGAAGAGGATGCGCCGGCCGGCGACCTCGATGAGATGGCAGGAGCCGGTGACTTCGCCGCCTGCCGCACCGTGGAATTCGATTCGCATGCCTGCCTCCGATGAATACGGTTGTCAGCCCGCCAGCATCCGCTCGCAGATCGCCTGGTACAAATCCGGCAAGCGCTCCAGCTCGGCCACGTCCACGCATTCGTCCACCTTGTGGATGGTGGCGTTGACCGGCCCCAGTTCCACCACCTCGACGCCCAGCGGCGCGATGAAACGGCCGTCCGACGTGCCGCCGCCGGTGCTCTGCTCGGGATCGATGCCGCACAGCTCGCGGCACACGGCCACCACCGTCTCGCGCAGCTTGCCGCCGGGCGGGGTGAGGAAGGGCTCGCCGGAGAGGTTCCACTCCAGCGCGAAATCCAGCCCGTGCTTGTGCAGGATCGCCTCGGTACGCGCGCGCAGATCCTCCGCGCGGCTCGCGGTGCAGTAGCGGAAGTTGATGAGGGCGACGAGCTCGCCGGGAATCACGTTGTTCGCGCCGGTGCCCGCGTTGAGGTTGGAGACCTGGAACGAGGTGGGCGGGAAATCCGCGTTGCCTTCGTCCCAGCGCTCTGCGGCGAGTTCCGCCAGCGCGGGTGCGAAGGCGTGGATCGGATTCAACGCCTTCTCGGGATAGGCCACGTGGCCTTGCACGCCGCGCACCGTGAGCGTGCCCGAGAGCGAGCCGCGCCGGCCCACACGGATCAGGTCGCCCAGCCTCGCCTTCGCCGAGGGTTCGCCCACCACGCACCAGGCCATGCGCTCGCCGCGGGCGCGGAAATCCGCGGCCACCTTGCGCACGCCGTCGAGGTTGGTCGGGCCTTCCTCGTCGCTGGTGAGCAGCAGCGCCACGCGGCCGGGATGATCGGGGTGCGCCGCCACGAAACGTTCCAGCGCCACCGCCATCGCCGCCACCGAACCCTTCATGTCGGCGGCGCCGCGGCCAAACAATCTCCCGTCGCGAACCACCGGCTCGAACGGCGGGCTCTGCCAGCGATCCTCGGGACCGCTGGGCACCACGTCGGTATGGCCGAGGAAGGCCAGCGTGGGGTCCGGCTCCGATGAAGCATGGCCTCCATGCACCGCCCACAGGTTGTCCACCTCGCCGTGGCGCTGGTGCTCGATGCGGAATCCCGTGCGCGCCAGCCTCTCGGCCAGCAGCGCCTGGCAGCCGGCGTCGTCCGGCGTCACCGAGCGACGGCGGATCAGTTCGCAGGCAAGGTCGAGCACATCGGACATGGCGCAGGCGGTCGCGTGGGGTGAAGCATGCAGCATAGCAAGCAGAAGGCGCGTGCTCAGCCGGCGACCACCGTGCCCAGCAGGTGCCCCACGCCGTAGGTGATCGCTGCCGCTGCCAGGGTGATCACGAACTGCCGTGCGATCGAGAACAGCACGCTGCGCCCGGTGAACAGCGAAGTGCCGGTGCCGATCAGCGCCAGCCCCACGACGGTAGCGGCCATGCTGCCCAGCATCGCGGCGTGGCCGTGCAGGAACAGGTAGGGCACCACCGCGAACGCCGCACCGAACGCGAACAGGCAGAACGAGGACAACGCCGCGCTCCATGCCGAACCGCCCAGTTCGGCGGGATCGATGCCCAGGTCCTCGCGCACCACGGTGTCCAGCGCGGTGCGCGGCGTCTCGGCCAGATGCTCGGCCAGGTGTTCGGCCTCGGCGCGACCCAGGCCCTTGTCGCGGTAGATGCCGGCGATGTGGCGCACGCCGTCCTCCGGCGCCACCGCGAGGCGCTCGGCGCGCTCGGTGATCTGCGCCTGGTAGAACTCGCGCGAGCTGTTCACGCTGAGCCACTCGCCCAGCGCCATCGAGCAGGCACCGGCGACCAGGCCGGCGAGGCCGGCGAGCAGCACGGCGCGATCGCTGGCGGCGGCACCCGCCATGCCCATCACCAACGAGGCGTTGGAGACCAGGCCGTCGTTCGCGCCCAGCACGGCGGCGCGCAGCGTGTTGCCGCTCTGCGCACGGTGGCTGTGGCCGCGTGCGGCGCGCAGCTGCGGCGGCACGAAGTGGTCGCGATGGCCGCTGCGGTCCACCGGCGTGGCGCCGTGGTCGGCATGTTCCAGCCGCACCACGGTGGGCATCACGAACTCGGTGCCGAAGGCTTGCGCGAACCAGCCCAGCACGCGCACGCGCAGTCCCGTCCGCGGCGGCGGCACCACGGCGCCGGCCTCGCGCAGATGCGACTCCCAGAACGCCGCGTTCGCCTGCTCGCCCTCGGCGATGCGCCGGTAGGCGCGCGCCAGCCGCGCATCGGCAGTCAGCTCGGCGAGCCGCGCGTACAGCGCGGCGTTGTCGCGCTCGATGCGCAGGTTGATGCGGTAACGGCGGACGTTGCTGGTCGTCATGCAGGTGCGGCGGGCAGGCGGTGGCGCGCAGCCTAGCAACGAAGCCCCGATGCGGGTGAGGACGGATCGCGTTCCGTCGATGCGGTGGGGTTCAGCGCGGAAACAGTTTCTTGAAACCGTTGTCGCTGAAGCCCGTGCTGACGCTGCCGTCCTCCTTGAGCACCACCGGGCGGCGGATCAGCGCCGGGTATTCCTTCAGCAGCAGCGTCCACTCCGGATCGCTGCCGGGGTTCTTGCGCTGCGGCAGCAGGTTGCGCCAGGTGGTCGAGGACTTGTTGACCAGCGCCTCCCAGCCGCCGAGCTGCGCCGCCCAGGTCTTCAGCGTGGCCGCCGGCACCGGGTTCGCGCGGTAGTCGACGAACGTGTAAGGCACCGCGAAGCGGTCCAGCCAGTTGCGCGCCTTGCGGCAGGTGTCGCAGGTGGGCAGGCCGTAGAGGGTTGGCTGGATCATGCGGATTTCCTGTAGGGGCCCACCCTGTGGGCGATCGATCTCGCTGCAAATCCCATCGCGCACAGAGCCTGCCCCGGACTTGATCCGGGGGTGCGCTCCTACAAGGCTCGCAGCAGTTCGTTGATGCTGGTCTTGCCGCGCGTCTTCTCGTCCACCTGCTTCACGATCACCGCCGCGTACAGGCTGTGCGAGCCGTCCTTCGCGGGCAGGCTGCCGGCGACCACCACGCTGCCGGCCGGCACGCGGCCATAGCTGACCTCACCGGTGGCGCGGTTGTAGATACGGGTGGACTGGCCGAGGAACACGCCCATGCCGATCACGCTGCCGCGCTCCACCACCACGCCCTCGACCACTTCCGAGCGCGCACCGATGAAGCAGCCGTCCTCGATGATGGTGGGATTGGCCTGCAGCGGCTCCAGCACGCCGCCGATGCCCACGCCGCCGGAGAGGTGCACGCCGGCGCCGATCTGCGCGCAGGAACCCACTGTGGCCCAGGTGTCGACCATCGTGCCGGCGCCCACGTGCGCGCCGATGTTGACGTAGCTGGGCATCAGCACCGCGTCCCTGGCGATGTGCGCGCCGCGGCGCACCAGCGCGCCGGGCACCACGCGTGCGCCGAGGCCCTGCAGTTCCGCGTCGTCGCCGTGGGCGAAGCGCAGCGGCACCTTGTCGAAAGCCAGCGCCGGACCGCCGTCCACCACGCGGTTGCCGTTGATGCGGAAGTACAGCAGCACCGCCTTCTTCAGCCACTGGTTGACCTTCCAGCCGCCCTGCCCGTCCGGCTCGGCCACGCGGCGCTCGCCGGATTCGAGCAGGTCGAGCACCTGCCCCAGCGCGGGGCGCAGGTGGGTCTCGACCTCGGCCTGGGTCAGTTCGTTGCGACGCTCGAACGCGTCGTCGATCAGGGATTCGATGCTTTGCATGGGGAATGGACGTCCAAATCAGCCGGAAGATAGCCCCGCCATTGTGCCCGCCCGCGCCGCAGGGGGAAACCGCCGGTGCCCGGAAGCCCGCGCTCACACGAAGGACGACCGGCGGGCACCCATGCTCGCGCCACGATTCGCCCGCGGATCGGGAGGGCCGGCACGCGCTTGTCCGGTACGCGCTAAACCAGCGCGAGCAGGATCGGCACCGCGATGCCGGCAAGGAAGATCGCGAGGATGCGCCCCGCACGCCGCGTGTATTTCCAGGAGAGATACAGACCGGTCAGGGTCGACACGGCCAGTGCGAATGCGACCAGCGCGACGAAGATCTTCAGCGGCAGCGGGTTCTTCGCCCGCGGCGCGGTCGTCCCGGCCTCTGCACGGATGGCCGGGGCCGGCATCGCGGCCGCCGGCTTCTCCGTCGCCGGCGCGGCCGGCGGACGCAGCTTGGCCGGCGGCACGGCCATGTCCTGTTTCTTGTGCAGTTGCCCCGCCACCGCGAGCCACTTCGGCGGCGCGTAGCTGCTGCCACGCTTGGCCTCGTGCAGGCCGAAAGTCTGCAGGCCGCCGGTGATCGCGAAGAACAGCAGGGCCGGCGCGGTGAACACGCCGAGGTAGAGATGCACCAGGCGGCAGCCTTTGAGGAAGCGATGGGTCAATGACATGCGGCAATTTCGCAAATGAGAATCGATAGCATTTAACCAGATCGTGGCGGCGAGGTGAAGCCTCCGGCTGGTCCCGCATCGGACAAAACCGGGCGGCGGCGGCGTCTGTTCCCCCCGGCACGGTGGTCACCTTGCCGTCCCGTTCCTGCCCGCTCAAGTTCGGCGGCCGATGGCCGATACCGAACTCGGCAAGACTCTTGCTTGCCGGTCTGTACCGGGCCTGCCGCAACGGCCGGCCACGCTGAGAACGTGATGGATGAGAGGGGCGCCGCCGTAGACAAGCCGATGAAACGCCGCCCGCGCCTGGTCCGGGTGCTGGCGCTCGTCGCGTGCGGCCTGCTGGCCGGCCTCGCGCTGGCCGCGCCCGCATGGGCCGCGTCCGCGCCGGCGGCATCGATCGAGGCGGGCCTGCCGTTCATCCGCAATTTCGATCCCCGCAGCTACGGCGCCGCGGCGCAGAACTGGTCGCTGGCGCAGGATCGGCAGGGCGTGATCTACGTGGGCAACGTCGACGGCGCCGTGCTGGCCTTCGACGGCGCGCGCTGGCAGCGCATCCCGGTGCCCAACCGCGCCGCGGTGCGTTCGCTGGCACTGGGCGCGGACGGCCGCATCTACGTGGGCACGGTGGGCGACCTGGGCTACCTGGAGCCGGACGCCACCGGCCAGCTGGGCTTCGTCTCGCTGCGGGACAAGATCCCGCCCAGCGAGCGCGATTTCGCCGACGTGTGGTCGATCCACCCCACCGCCGACGGCGTGTTCTTCGCCACCACGACCCAGCTGTTCCGCTACCGCCACGGCGCGATGGAGGTCTGGAGACCGAAGACCTCGTTCCACCTCAGCTTCCTGGTCGACGGCAAGCTGTACATCCGCGAGGTCGGCCTGGGCCTGCTGCAACTGGACGGCGAGCGGCTGGAACTGTCGCCCGGCGGCAGCCGCTTCGCCGACGAGAAGATCTACGCGCTGCTGCCCTGGCGCGGACCGGACGCGCAGCCCGGCGACCTGCTGGCGGGCACGCGCACGCAGGGCTGGTTCATCCGCCACGGCGACAGCTGGCGGCCCTGGATCACCGAAGCCGACGCGGCGATCCGCAAAGGCCAGCTGTACAACGCGAGCTGGCTGGCCGACGGCCGGCTCGCCGCGGGCACGCTGCGCGGCGGCTTGTTCCTGCTCGATGCGCAGGGCCACCTGCTGCGCACGCTGACGCGCGGCAGCGGCCTGAGCACCAACATGATGCTGGCGCAGTTCCAGGATCGCGAGGGCGGCCTGTGGATCGCCGCCGGCAACGGCATCAGCCGCATCGGCCTCGGTTCGCCGCTGACCTACTACGGCGAGCGCGGCGGCCTGCCGGACGGCGTGCAGGCACTGCAGCGCCACGCGGGCACGCTCTACGCGGGCACCACCGACGGGCTGTACCGCCTGGTGGATGGCGCCGACGCGCATTTCGAACGGCTGCCCCGGGTGACGGGACAGATCTGGGGCTTGGCCGAGGTCGACGACGATTTGCTGGTCGCCAGCAGCGACGGCGTGTTCGCGCTCGCCGACGGCACGTCCAGGCAGTTGCTCGACACCCGCCAGGGCGCGCTCTCGACCGCAGCGCTCAGCCTGCGCCGCTCCACGCGCAATCCCGCGCGCGTGTTCGTGGGCTACCCGGACGGCATCGGCACGCTGCGCCACGAGGGTGGCCGCTGGATCGACGGAGGCCGCATCGCCGGCGTGCGCCAGGAAGTACGCACGATCCGGCAGGACGCCGACGGCCATGTGTGGCTGAGCCTGTGGGTCGGCGGCGCGATTCGCCTGAGCCTGCCGCCGGACTGGCAGGGGCCGCGCGACGGGCGCGCCGTCAGGGTCGAGCGCTTCGGCACCGCGGAGGGCCTGCCACCGGAACAGAACGACCTGGTGATGATCGACGGCCGGCTGCGCTTCACCACCCCGCATGGCATCTATCGCTTCGACGAGGCCAGCGGCCGCTTCTCGCTCGACCCGGCGTTCGCGGGGTTGTTCCCCAATGGCCCGCAGCCGGTCGACGTGCTGCACCAGGATCGTCGTGGCGGCCTGTGGGTGTATGCCGTCGCCGATGCCGACGGCGGCAAGCAGACCGGCCACGCCGTGCACGCCGGCCAGGGCTGGCGCTGGGCGGACACGCCATTGCAGCCGCTGGCGGGCATCGACATGTCGGTGTTCCTGGACGACGCCGACGGCACCCTGTGGCTGGGCGGCGACAAGGGCCTGTACCGCTACCGGCCCGCGCTCGCCGCATCGGCGGACCCGCCGCCGCGGACGCTGCTGCGCATGGCGGCCGAGCAGGGCGGCCGGGTGCTGTTCGCCGACCACCTCGCCACTGCGCAGCCGCCGGAAATCCCCTACGCGCAGAACTCGATCCGCTTCGAGTTTGCGCTGCCCAGCTACGAGCACTCGGACGCCAATCGCTACCAGGTATGGCTGCAGGGCCTGGACCGCGACTGGTCGCCGTGGAGCGACGACGCCTACCGCGACTACACCAACCTCCCGGACGGCCGTTACCGCTTCCACGTGCGCGCGCGCAATGTGCACGGCCGGCAGGGCCGGGAGGCCACGTTCGATTTCCGCATCCTGCCGCCGTGGTACCGCACCGCCTGGGCCTGGCTGCTGTGGATCGCCGCCGGCATGCTGGCGCTGAGCCTGCTGGTGCGCTGGCGCTCCGCCGCGCTGCGCCGGCGCAACCGCGCGCTGGCCGGCCTGGTGGCACGGCGCACCGGCGAACTGGCGCAGGCCAACCGCGCACTGCGCGAGGCCAACGAGGCGCTGGCCCAGCAGATCGTCACCGACCCGCTCACCGGCCTGAAGAACCGCCGCTACCTCAGCGAGCACATCGAGCACGACCTCGCTGCCGCGCGTCGGCACTGCCGCGACCACGGCCCCGGCGCGCAGTTGCTGTTCCTGATGGTGGACATCGACCACTTCAAGCAGATCAACGACAGCTACGGCCACGCCACCGGCGACCGCGTGCTGCTGCAGTTCCGCGACGTGCTGCTCTCGGTCACCCGCGAATCCGACACGCCGGTGCGCCGCGGCGGCGAGGAGTTCCTGATCGTGGCCCGCTTCGCCCCCCCCGGAGCCGGCCCGCAGTTCGCCGAGCGCATCCGCGCGGCGGTGGCCGCACAGCACTTCGAACTGGGCAACGGCCGGCACGTGCACCTCAGCTGCTCGATCGGCTTCGCCAGCTACCCGTTCTACGCCAGCGAACCGGAGCGGCTGAACTGGGAGCAGGTGGTGAACATCGCCGACGAATGCCTGTACGCGGCCAAGCGTCAGGGCCGCAACGCCTGGGCCGGCGTGGCGCCGGTGGCGACGCCACCTGCGGGCAGCGCGATCGATGCGCTGCACGCGACATTCGCCCGCCTGCCCGAACCCGGACCGCTGCCGGTGCTGGCCTCGTGGACCTGCGCGGAACCACTGGAAGCCTGACATGCCCTGCCGCACTGACCGCACATCCGGACGAAAGGAGGAGCCGTGCCGCGGCGCCCGCTCGACGCGACCGAACTGACCGTGGGCCTGCCCATGCGCTTCAATGCCTACGACGGTCGAGGCAACCTGTTGCTGTGCGTGGGCCAGGTGATCGGCAGCGCGGCGCAGCGCGAGATGCTGCTGCAGCACGGGCTGTTCTACGGTTCCGAGGAGGAATGCCGCGGCCCGCTGCCGCCGTCGCCGGAACCGGCGCGCTCGCCGCTGGCGCGGCTGCTGGACGCGCGCCAGCGCCTGCAGGCCCTGCTGGCCGATCCGGAGCCGGCGGATTTCCCGGCGGCGCTGGCCGACATCGCCGCGCAGGTGCGCGAGGCCTGCCGGATCAATCCCGACGTGGCACTGGCCAGCATCCTGCTGCACACCGACGGCCCGTACAGCAGCCGCCATGCGGTGAACGCGGCGGTCGCCTGCCAGCTCACCGGCATGGCGCTGGCGCTCGATGCCGGCGAACTGGCGGCCATCGTCGCGGCCGCGCTGACGATGAACATCGGCATGTTCACCCTGCACGATGCGCTGGTCGCATGCGAGGGGCCGCTGTCCGACGTGCAGCATGCGATGGTGCGCGCGCATTGCCGGCTCGGCGTGGCGATGCTGCGCGAGCGCGGGATCACCAGCACCACCTGGCTCGACGCCGTGCGCGACCACCACGAGCGCAGCGACGGCAGCGGCTATCCCGACGGCAAGCGCGGCGCGCAGATCGGCCGGGCGGCATGCCTGGTGGCCCTGGCGGACATCTATTGCGCGCGCGTTGCCGGTCGCGAGTACCGGCCGCCGCTGCAGCCGACGCAGGCGCTGCGCTGGCTGTTCCTCAACGAAGGGGCGGCGCTGGACGAGCACCTGGCCCGGGTGTTCATCAAGACGCTCGGCGTTTATCCGCCCGGCACCGGCGTGCGCCTGCGCAACGGTGCGCTCGCGGTGGTGCTCCACCGCCAGTCGGCCGGCCACCAGCCCGTGGTGGCCTCGCTCACCACGCACGACGGCCTGCGCCTGCACTCGCCGATCCGGCGACGCGGCGACATCGAGGCGCATGCGGTCACCGAGGTGGTGGACCTGGCGGCGCTGGGCATCCGGGTCGGCATGGAAGCGCTGTGGGGCGCCGACGCGGCGGAGTGAACGCCGGACGAGTCCCGGGAAAGGTCTGAACAACCCAGCTTCCTGTCCGTCATTCCTGCGCAGGCAGGAAGCGCTTCACGACGGCGAAGCTCCTCCAGCCTTCGCCGGGATGACGAGCGAAATCAGAACTTCCCTAATGGGCGCCCTGCCCCAGCCTTGCCAGCAGCGACTGGCGCAAGCGTTCCTGCTGGGTCTCGTCCAGCGGCGCATCGGCGCGGTCGCTGAGCTGGAAGAAATCCTCCACCCGCTCGCCGAAGGTGGCGATGCGCGCGTCGTGCACGCGCACCGCGCAGGCCACCAGCACCTGCGCCACCGCGGCCAGCAGGCCGGGGCGGTCGCTGCACACCAGGGCCATGCGGGTGCGCCCGTCGGCCTGGCGGAAATCGATGCGCGGCGGCATCTGGAAGTGCTTCAGCTGGCGCGACATGCTGCGCCGTGGCGGCAGGATCTGGCCGCTTTGCGCGAGCGCGCGCTGCATGCGCGAACGCAGTTCCTCGGCGCGATCCGCGCTGGCCGGCTGCTGGCCGTCCGCCTCCAGCAGCAGGAAGGTGTCCATCGCCATGCCGGCGCTGGAATTGAGGATGCGCGCCTCCACCACCGAGAAGTGCAACCGGTCCAGCATCGCGGTGACGCTGGCGAACAGGCCGTCGCGGTCGGGCGTGCAGACGAACAGCTCGGTGCTGCCGCGCACCGAGAGCGGATGCACGGCGACCAGCGGCCAGGCGCCGTCCGCGCGCACGATCGCCGCGGTCTGCCAGGCGATCTGCTCGGGGCGGTGGCGCAGGAAACTGGAGTCGGGGAACGCGCTCCACGCGCGCTCGGCTGCCGCGGCGGCGATGCCCTCGGCCTGCAGCAGGATCAGCGCCTGCGCCCGGCAGGCGTCGATGCGCGCCGCGGCGTCGTGCCCGGGTCGCATGTCGCGGCGCAGCGCCTGCCGCGCCGCCGCGAACAGGTCGGCCAGCAGGCGATCCTTCCAGCCGTTCCACAGCTTCGGGCTGGTGCCGATGATATCGGCCACGGTGAGCAGGTAGAGCCGGCCCAGCCGCTCGCGGTCGCCCACCGTGTCGGCGAAGCGGCGCACCACGTCGGGGTCGGTGATGTCCTGCCGCTGCGCGGTGGTGCTCATCAGGAGATGCCAGCGCACCAGCCACGCCACGCGCTCGCCGTCGGCCGCGGGCAAACCCAGCTTCGCGCAGAACGCGCGCGCGTCACCTTCGCCCAGCACGGAATGGTCGCCGCCGCGGCCCTTGGCGATGTCGTGGAACAGGCCGGCCAGCAGCATCAGTTCCGGCTGGCCCAGGCTGGCCCAGACGTCGCAGGCGACGGGGAATTCGGCACGCGCCTCGGGATCGGCAAAGCGCGCCATCTGGCGCAGCACGCGCAGCGTGTGTTCGTCCACGGTGTAGACGTGGAACAGGTCGTACTGCATGCGTCCGACCACCTTGCCGAACGCGGGCAGGATCGCGGCGAGCAGGCCGTGCCGGTTCATCCGCCACAGCGCATCCACCGCGGGTGCGCCCCGCCGCAGCAGGCGCAGGAAAGCGGCCAGCACGTCGGGATCGTCGGCCAGTGCGCCATCGTGCTGCGCGGTGGCCTGGTGGATGCGCCGCATGGTCTCGGCGGAAAAGCCGATCAGGCCCGGCTCGTCCAGCCGCGCGATGAAGGCCTCGACCAGCGCCGCCGGCCGCCGCGCGAACAACTCCGGATCGCGCGCCGACAGCCGCGTGCCGTGGCGCACGAAATCCTCGCCCACCGGCTTCGCCTCGCCCGGCGGTTCCAGCAGTTCGACAAAGCGCTCGGCGATCTGCACGCCCAGCCGCTCGACCTGGCTGGCCGCGCGGTAATAACCCTGCATGAACTGCTCGACGCCGAGGTTCTTCTCGTGCTCGTCCTCGAAGCCCAGCCGCCCGGCGAGCGCGCGTTGATAGTCGAACAGCAGGCGTTCTTCCGGCCGTCCCGCCTCCAGGTGCAGCGCGAAACGGTAGCGCCGCAGCGTGGCTTCGGCCTCGCACAGGCTGGCGCGCTCGGCCGGATCGAGCAGGCCGGCGTCCTGCATCGCCTCGAAGCCGCCGGCATGCGCCAGCCGGCGGCCCAGCCAGCGCAGCGAATCGAGCGTGCGCAGGCCGCCCGGGCCGTCCTTGAGGTTGGGTTCGAGGTTGCTCGCGGTGTCGTTGTGCCGCGCGTGGCGGGCGTCGCGCTCGGCCAGCCGCGCGGCGAGGTAGTCGCGCGGCGGCCACAGCGCCGGATCGTCCACGATGGCGCGCAAGGCGTCGTCCATGGCCGGATCGCCGGCCAGCCGACGCGCGTCCAGCAGACTGGTGAACACGCTGGCGTCCGCGGCGGCCAGCGCGCGGCACTGCGCCGGCTCGCGCACCGCGTGGCCCACCTTGAGGCCCACGTCCCACAACGTGGCGAAGCACTGCTCCAGCGCGCGCAGGCGCGCCGGCTCGGGCCGCTCGGCCAGCACCAGCAGGTCCACGTCGGAGTGCGGGAACAGCAGGCCGCGGCCGAAGCCGCCCACCGCGAACAGCGCCGCGCCCGTCACTTCGCCCAGGCAGGCCATCCACACGTGCGCCACGATGCGCGCCACCGCCTCGCCGCGCCGCCGCGCCAGCGCGCTGGCGTCGGCGCCGTCGCGGAACGCGGTGGCCAGCGCGCGATCCACGTCGCCCAGCAACTGCCGCAACGCACGTCGCGCATCGGCCGACACGCCCGAGCGCGGCACGGCCGACGGCAGGCGGGGCAGCGGGGGAAGCACGATGCTCATCGGTGGAGTTCGGGGCAGCGGTTGGGAACTGTCAGTCTGCCACGCCGCCCGGCATTACCTGTAGGAGCGCACCCTGTGCGCGAATGCTTTGCTGCGGTCAGGACGCAGAGCCATCGCGCACAGAGCCTGCCCCGGACTTGATCCGGGGGTGCGCTCCTACGCATCCGGCCAGGGCGTGAGGATCTCGAAGCCGTCGGCGGTCACCGCGATGGTGTGCTCCCACTGCGCGGAGAGCGAGTGGTCCTTGGTGACCACGGTCCAGCCGTCCGGCAGCTGCTTGGTATGCGGCTTGCCGGCGTTGATCATCGGCTCGACGGTGAAGGTCATGCCTTCCTTGAGTTCCACGCCGGTGCCGGGCTTGCCGTAGTGCAGCACCTGCGGCTCGTCGTGGTAGACCTTGCCGATGCCGTGGCCGCAGTACTCGCGCACCACGCTGAAGCCCGCCGCCTCGGCGTGCTGCTGGATCGCGTGACCCACGTCGCCCAGTGTGGCGCCGGGGCGCACCGCGCGGATGCCGCGCATCATCGCCTCGTGGGTGGTCTCCACCAGCCGCTTCGCCAGCACCGATGGCGTGCCCACGAAGTACATGCGGCTGGTATCGCCGTGCCAGCCATCCTTGATGACGGTGACGTCGAGGTTGACGATGTCGCCGTCCTTGAGCACCTTGCCGGGGCTGGGGATGCCGTGGCAGATCACGTGGTTGACCGAGGTGCACAGCGTCTTCGGGAAGCCGTGATAGCCCACGTTGGCCGGCACCGCCTTCTGCACGTTGACGATGTGCTCGTACGCCAGCCGGTCCAGTTCCTCGGTGGTGACGCCGGGCCTGACGTGCTCCTTGAGCATGGCCAGCACCTCGGCGGCCAGCTGGCCGGCCACGCGCATGCCTTCGAGGTCCTTGGGGGATTTCAGGGTAATCGCCATGGTTTTGCCTATATGGCGGCACAAACGCTGGAAATCCAGCGACTTGCCGCATCGCCGGCGCACCGGCTACAATTGCGCGGTTTTGCAGGCTGCACCCGGCGTCATCGACGCCCGCACAACGCAAAACGAGACGGGATTGTAACCGCCCCGCGGTACAAGCCCAAACCAACGCCACACACGCATCGGCACCGTTCTTCGGGGTGCCGCGCGCAGCATTCGCTGCCGCGGTCGAAGCCGGGGATGCGTGGAGGTCCCAACCCCCCGGGCCACCTGAAAAGGCCCACTGCAAGGAGTTACACCATGGCTCAAGTCACCATGCGCGAAATGCTCGAGGCCGGCGTCCATTTCGGTCACCAGACCCGTTACTGGAACCCCAAGATGGCGCCGTACATCTTCGGCGCCCGCGGCAAGATCCACATCATCAACCTCGAGAAGACCCTGCCGCTGTTCACCGACGCGATGAACTTCCTGTCGGGCCTGGCGCAGAAGCGCGGCACCATCCTGTTCGTGGGCACCAAGCGCTCTGCCCGCGAGGCGCTGGCCGAAGAGGCCGCCCGCGCCGGCATGCCCTTCGTCACCGCGCGCTGGCTGGGCGGCATGCTCACCAACTTCCGCACCGTGAAGCAGTCGGTGGCCAAGCTCAAGGAGCTGGAAGCGGCCGAGACCGACGGCAGCTTCGAGAAGCTGGTCAAGCACGAAGTGCTGGCCCGCCGCCGCGAGCGCGACAAGCTGCAGGCCTCGCTGGGCGGCATCAAGGACATGAACCGCCTGCCCGACGCGCTGTTCGTGATCGACATCGGCCACGAGGACATCGCGGTGCAGGAAGCCAAGAAGCTCGGCATCCCGGTGATCGCGGTGGTCGACACCAACTACAACCCGGAGCTGGTGGACTACGCGATCCCCGGCAACGACGACGCGATCCGCGCGATCCAGCTGTATGCCCGCGCCGCCGCCGACTCGATCCTGGAAGGCAAGGCTGCCGCGCCGGCCGCCGCCCAGGGTGACGCCAACGAGTTCGTCGAACTGGACGAGGAAGGCAACCCGGTCGCCAAGGCCGAGCGCAAGCCGGCCGCACCGCGCCGCGACGCCGCTCCCCGCAAGGGCGCCGGTGCGCCGCGCCGCGACGGCGGCCGCGATGGCCGCGCCCCGCGCGACGCCAAGTAAGGCCAGGTGACGGCGGGCAACCGCCGTCGCTGCGACAAGACAAAGCCCGTCCGGCGTCGTGGCGCGATCCGCCACGACGCCTCAAGCATTCGAGGAATACCGATGAGCAATATCTCCGCCCAACTGGTCAAGGAGCTGCGTGAGCGTTCCGGCGCCGGCATGATGGAATGCAAGAAGGCGCTGGTCGAGAACCACGGCGACATCGAGATCGCGATGGAGTGGCTGCGCAAGTCCGGCCTCGCCAAGGCCGACAAGAAGGCCGGCCGCGTGGCCGCCGAAGGCCGCATCGTGGCCGCCCAGGCCGGCGGCAAGGCCGTGCTGGTCGAGGTCAACTGCGAAACCGACTTCGTCACCAAGAACCCCGACTTCGTGAAGTTCAGCGACACCGTCGCCGACGTGGCGCTGAAGTCCGGCGCCGCCGACATCGACACGCTGAAGGCTGCCGCCTACCCGGGCGCCAGCAATGTCGAGGAGGCCGCCAAGGCGCTGATCGCCACCATCGGCGAGAAGATCGACGTGCGTCGCGTGGCCCGCGTGGAAAGCGACGGCACCATCGGCAGCTACATCCACGGCGGCCGCATCGGCGTGCTGGTGGCGCTCAAGGGCGGCTCCGAGGAGCTGGCCAAGGGCATCGCGATGCACGTGGCGGCGATGAACCCGCCCTACGTGAAGGCCGAGGACGTTCCCGCCGACTTCATCGCCAAGGAAAAGGAAATCGCGCTGGCCGCGATGTCCGACAAGGAAAAGGCCAAGCCGGCCGAGATCCTGGAGAAGATCGTCGCGGGCAAGATCAACAAGATCGTCTCCGAGGTCACCCTGGTCGGCCAGCCTTACGTGCTGGACACCAACGTCACCGTGGGCGACGCGCTGAAGAAGGAAGGCGCCGACGTCGCCGCCGTGGTGCGCCTGGCCGTGGGCGAAGGCATCGAGAAGGTGCAGGAAGACTACCTGGCCGAAGTCGCCAAGGCGATGCAAGTCTAAGGAGCGCGCTCGCGCGCTCCGCGCCCTGCGCCCATGGATGGGCGCACGCGCAGCGGAGCCTGATTCGCCTTGCGAATCAGGCGAGTCAAAAACGGGCAGGAGCCCGTTTTTGACCATCAGGCACGAACGCTCTTGCTTTGTTCCGCCAAACACACGGATACGAAAAAGCCGCGGGCATCCGCGGCTTTTTCGTATCCGTACGTCGAGGGCGAAGAGCCAGAGCACCGTGCCTGATTGCCAGAAAAGGGCTCCTGCCCTTTTCTGGCTCGCCTGACTCGCCAAGCGAGTCAGGCTCCGTCTGGCAGGCCAACGGCCTGCCAGACGTGCGCCCATCCATGGGCGATGACCTCACCCTCGCAACACCCCCAGCGCCCCCGCCACCTGCGCCTCGCGCCCCAGCGCCTTGCCCAGCGCTTCCAGCCGCGTGGACAGCATCGCCGCATCCGGTGCACACACCGTGGCATGCCCCACCTTGCGCCCCGGTCGCGCCTGCTTGCCGTAGTCGTGCCAGTGCGCGTCGACGGTGCGCAGCACCGGTGCGGCATCGGGCAGCTCGCCGATCCAGTTGAACATCGCCGACAGGCCGCGCGCATTGGCGTCGCCCAGCGGCAGGCCGAGCACGGCGCGCACGTGGTTCTCGAACTGGCTGGTGTGCGCACCCTCGATCGTCCAGTGGCCGGAGTTGTGCACGCGCGGCGCCATCTCGTTGCCGAGCAGCTCGCCGTCCTTGACGAACAGCTCCAGCGCGAACACGCCCACGTAGTCCAGCCGTTCGGCCAGGGTGCGCGCCAGCGCGGTGGCGCGCGGCTGCAGCGCGGCGATGTCCTGCGCGGGCGCGAGGCTGAGGCTGAGCACGCCGTCCACGTGCCAGTTGCGGGTCAGCGGCCACGTGCGGAAGTCGCCGTCGCGGCCGCGCACGGCCAGCACCGACAGCTCGCGCTGGAACGGCACGAAGGCTTCGAGGATCAGCCCGTGCTTCGCCGCCTGCGCGCCCAGCGCGGTCCAGGCCGCGTCGGCGTCGGCCAGCGACTTCAGCCGGAACTGGCCCTTGCCGTCGTAGCCCAGCCGGCGGGTCTTGAGGATGGCCGGGGCACCCACCGCGGCCAGCGCACGATCAAGATCCGCGCGGGTATCCACCGCCATGAACCCGGGCGTGGCCAGCCCGCACTCGCGGAACAGGGTCTTCTCGGCGAGGCGGTCCTGCGCCACCGCCAGCGCGCGCGGGTTCGGGAACACCGCCACCCGCTCGGCCAGCCACTGCGCAGTTTCGGCCGGCACGTTCTCGAAATCGAAGGTGACCACGTCGACCTGGCGCGCGAACTCCTCCAGCGCGGCGTAGTCGGTCCAGTCGGCCCGGACCAGTGGCGCCACCTGGCCGGCGCAGGCGTCGGCGGCGCTGTCCACCACCAGGGTGTTCACGCCCAGCGGCGCGGCCGCCAGCGCCAGCATGCGCGCCAGCTGGCCGCCGCCGAGGATGCCGAGCACGGGCTGCCGCGATGCACTCATGCGCGCGGGTCCGGCTGGTCGAGCACCGCCTGCGTCTGCCGGCTGCGCCAGCTCTCCAGCGCCTGCGCGAGGCGCGGATCGTGCAACGCGAGCACCGCGGCAGCGAGCAGGCCCGCGTTCACCGCACCGGCGCGGCCGATCGCCAGCGTGCCCACCGGGATGCCGGCCGGCATCTGCGCGATCGACAGCAGGGAGTCCATGCCGCTCAGCGCTTTGGACTGCACCGGCACGCCCAGCACCGGCAGCCGGGTCTTGGCCGCCAGCATGCCCGGCAGGTGGGCAGCTCCGCCGGCGCCGGCGACGATCACCTGGATGCCGCGCCCGGCCGCCTGTTCGGCATAGCGGAACAGCAGGTCCGGCGTGCGGTGGGCGGACACCACCTGCACCTCGTGCGCCACGCCCAGCTCGGTCAGCACGCCGGAGGCGTGCTCCATGGTCTCCCAGTCCGAACGCGAGCCCATCACCACGCCTACCCTTGGCGTTTCCGTCGTCGCTGTCATGGTCCAGCCGTCCAAAAATGGTTATTGTACGGCTTTCCGGTTCCGCAACGATTCCGCCCCATGGACAAGCGCCTGCTCGACATCCTGTGCTGTCCGGTCAGCAAGACGCCGGTGCGCCTGCTCGGCCGTGCCGAACTGGACGCGCTGAACGGCGCCATCGTGGCCGGCAGTGTGGTCACGACGGCCGGCAGCCCGGTGCGCGAGCGCGTCGACGAAGGCCTGATCACCATCGACCGCAAGCTGATTTACCGTGTCGACGACGGCATCCCCGTGATGCTGCCCGAAGATGGCATCGGCACCACCCAGTTGAACGATTTCCCGGCCCCCTGAAGCAGCGTCCCCACGCCCCGAACCCTCGCCGACGGATCGACGACTCGCCCGCAAGCGCCAACGACAAACTTCCGGTGTGGCCATGAACGAAGCCTACGAACCGCCCAAGATCGTGCCCCTGGCGCCGCGCCTCGACGCCAGCGCCGGCGAGCGCGTGGGCGAGCTGCTGAACGCCGTGCGCGGGGTCGCCGGCAAGCGCCTGCAGCAATGCCTGGGCAACCTGTTCGAGCACGTCGACGACGCGCTGTTCGACCTCGCCGAGAAGGCCGAGAACAACGCCACCCAGACCCATTACTTCGACGGCATGCGCGAGGTGCGCAAGCGCCGTCCGGCGATCGAGCGCAACTTCCTCGCCACGGTCAACCGCGAGCTGGGCAACCTGGCCGGGCGTGCCGCACCCGGCACCTCGGCGCCCGCGCCGGCGATGTCCGAACTGTCGCTGGTGGCCGACGCCGAGCTCGAGGAATCGCTGGCGATCACCAGCATGAGCAGCAAGCACGAGAGCCGGCTGGCGCGCGACCTGTTCGCGATCAACCAGCGTCTCTCGGTGATCTGCGGCGGCCGCAAGGTCGACGATGCCGGCAACCCGATCGCTCCGGCGGCGCTGTCGCAGGCCTTCCGCCAGGCGCTGAAGGAACTGGGCGCGGACATGCGCGTCAAGCTGCTCATCTACAAGCTGTTCGACCGTTACGTGCTGTCCACGCTGGAAGAGCTGTACGCCGAGGCGAACGCCGACCTGGCCCGCGCCGGCGTGCTGCCGCAGCTGCGCCCGGTCGCGTCGCGCGGCGCCGGCACGCCCCGCGGCAGCGCCCAGGCGGCGCATGCCGGCGGTGCCGCGATGGCCGGCGCGGGCACGGACGAGGTCGCCGATCCCGCGGCCGCCGAACTGCTGCAGACCCTGCACGGCCTGTTCGTTGCGCGACGCGGCGCCGTCGCGCCGTCGTCCGCCCAGGCCGGCGACGCCGGCAGCCCGCCGCCCTCCGTCGGCGAGCTGCTGGGCGCGCTCAGCGTGCTGCAGACCCAGCTGGCGTCCGGCGGCCTCGCCGCGCCGTCCATGGTGAGCGGCGGCAGCTTCGATCGCGAGGCCGTGGCGCAGCTCAAGGAACAGCTGCTGGGCCAGCTCGGCGCGCTGCGCGGCGCGCGGCCCAGCCATGTCGCCAGCATCGACGAAGACACCATCGACCTGGTCGGCATGCTGTTCGAGTTCATCCTCGAGGACGACACCCTGCCGGCCGAGATGCAGGTGATGCTGGCGCGGCTGCAGATCCCCTACCTCAAGGCGGCGATCCTCGACCGCAAGCTGTTCGCGCACCGCCAGCACCCGGCGCGCCGCCTGCTCGACGCCCTGGCCGAGCAGGCCAAGGGCTGGTCGCCGGAATCCGACCGCGACGGTCGCCTGCACGACAAGGTCAAGGCCATCGCCGACCAGTTGCTGCACGAGTTCGACGACGACCTCGGCATCTTCGAACGCCTGTTGTTTGACCTGCAGCAGTTCCACGAGACCAACCGCCGGCGCTCCGAACTGGCCGAGCAGCGCGTGGCCGAATCCACCCGTGGCCGCGAGAAGCTGGAGCAGGCGCGCCGCCGTGCCGCCCGCGAGATCGTCGAACGCATCGACGGCCGCAAGCTGCCGCCGCTGGTGCACGAGGTGCTGGCGCGCGCCTGGGCCAACCACCTGGTGCTGGTGCTGCTGCGCCAGGGCGAGGATTCCGGTGAGTTCCGCGACGCCTTGCGCTTCGTGGACGACTTCATCGCCAGCACGCGGCCGGCGCAGGACGCCACCACGCGCCAGCAGCTGCGCCAGCTGCTGCCCGGCATCGAGCGCGCGCTGCGCCAAGGCCTGGTCAACGTGGCCTTCCAGCCGCAGGACATCGAGCGCCTGCTGGCGCAGCTGCGCGACTGGTACGGCCAGCAGTTGGGTGAACCCTCGCGCGGTGCCGTGCCGGCCGCCGAGGTCGCCGCCGCTGCCGTTGCCGCGATCCCGGAAAGCATCCAGCCCCTCGTCGAGCCGCAGGCCGAGCAGGACGAACTGCCCGAGGAAAGCGTGCCGGTCGCCACCGACAGCCCCGAATGGCGGCAGGTGGAAGCGCTGCAACCCGGCGTCTGGCTGGAGTTCCAGCTGCCCGACGAACCGATGGTGCGCGCCAAGCTGTCGTGGATCAGCCCGATGAGCGGCCGCTACCTGTTCGTCAACCGGCGCGGCCTGAAGGTGGCCGATTACGCGCCGCAGGAACTGGCCGTGCTGCTGGCCGGCGGCCATGCCCAGGTGCTGGCCACCAATGCGCTGTTCGATCGTGCGATGAGCGCCATCGTCAGCCGCCTGCGCCAGCCCGGCACGCCCCAGCCCGGCACGGACACCGAATGAATTCCAGTCTCCCGTTCGCCCCGCCCTCCGCCGAACTGGTTGCCGCCGATGTGGAACGCGCCTTTGCCGAGGATCTCGGCAAGGGCGACGCCACCGCCGAACTGCTGCCCGCCGACGCCGTGGCCGAGGCCGCGCTCACCTGCCGCGACGAGGCGGTGATCGCCGGCACGCCTTGGTTCGATGCCTGCTTCCGGCGCATGGATCCGGCGGTGCGCATCGAGTGGCAGGCGCGCGACGGCGAACGCGTGGCGCCCGGCACGGTGATCTGCCGGCTTTCCGGCCACGCCCGCTCGCTGGTCAGCGCCGAGCGCTCGGCGCTGAACTTCCTGCAGTTGCTGTCCGGCACCGCCACCGCCACCGCCGCCTACGTGGCCGCGGTGGCGGGCACCGGCGCGCGCGTGCTCGACACCCGCAAGACCGTGCCTGGCCTGCGCCTGGCGCAGAAGTACGCAGTGCGTTGCGGCGGCGGCCACAACCATCGCATCGGCCTGTACGACGCGATCCTGGTCAAGGAAAACCACATCATCGCCGCCGGCGGCATCGCCAACGCGGTGGCGGCGGCGCGACGCCTGCATCCCGGCCTGCTGCTCGAGGTCGAGGTGGAGAACCTGGACGAGCTGCAGCAGGCGCTGGCCGCCGGCGTGGACCGCATCATGCTCGACAACTTCAGCGTGCCGCAGATGCGCGAGGCCGTGCAGATCGCCGCCGGGCGCGTGCCGCTGGAAGTATCCGGCAACGTCGACCTGACCACCATCGGCGAGTACGCCCGCACCGGCGTCGACTACGTCTCGGTGGGCGCGCTGACCAAGCACGTCCGCGCGATCGATCTCTCGCTGCGGCTGCGCCTGGGCTGATAATCCCCTGCAGGATCACATCCTGCGCGCGCAGGCGAGAAGTGAGTGAAGAGGAGTGAGTAGATAGAGAAAGCCAAGAACATGAGAAGCGGCGCGGCCATGCTCTTCTCCCACTCCTCACTCCTCTTCACTCACTCCATGGGTTTTCGCGCACAAGCTGCGCTCCGCGGACGGCCTCCGGCTTGCGCGCGGGCCTGCCCGCCCACACACTGCAGGCATGGGCAACGTCAACGATCTGCTGGTACTGCTGGCGCTGATCGCCGTGATCGGGCTGTGGCTGAAGCTGAGCGCAGCGCGCGAGCGCGCGACCGCCGAGGCGCGCTCGCAATGCGAGCGCTACGGCGTGCAACTGCTGGACGAAACCGTGGGCCTGCGCGCGTTGCGCCTGCGCCGCGTGGCCGGCCAGCGCCGGCTGGAGCGCTGCTACGGCTTCGAGGTGAGCATCGACGGCGCGGATCGCGAGCAAGGTTCGCTGTGGATGCTGGGCGGCGCGCTGAGCGAACTGCGGCTGCCCACGGTGGTGCTCATGCCGGCGGTGCCGACGGCAGCGGCGGAGATTCCGTCCATCGGCTCGGAACCACGTCACCCGACCGCCGCACTGTCCGCGCCGACAGCCAATCACCCGGACGAACCCGCATCGGGCAGCAACGTGGTGCCGCTGCGACCGCGCCGACATTCCGGCGACGGCGATACGCTGCACTGACGGCACGTATCGCGACTGAAGCTGCTCCTACTTGATGACCCGCAGGAATGGCGCGCCGCGCTTGGGCTTGTCGTCGCCGTTGCCGCCCTGGCCGGACGGCGGCTCGTCGGGTGCCGGCGCGGGCGGCGGTGTGTCGCCACCTTCCTCTTCGGCCGGGAACATCATGCCCTGCCCGTTTTCCTGGGCGTACAGCGCCAGCACCGAGCCGACCGGGATGCGCACCGCCTGGCTGACGCCGGAGAAGCGCGCGGAGAAACCGATCCAGTCGTTGCCCAGTTCCAGGTTCGCCACCGCGCGCATCGCGATGTTCAGCACCACCTGGCCGTTCTTCACCACCTGCGGCGGCACGCGAACGCCTTCGCCGCTGGCATCGATCAGCAGGTACGGGGTCAGGGCGTTGTCGCTGATCCAGTCGTAGATCGCCCGCAGCAGGTACGGACGATTGGAACTCATCGGATGGGTTACATCAGTCATCAGGGTCGCATAGCCTTTTCTTGCTCGGTCATGCTGCGCGCAAAACCCTGACTGTGGAACAGGCGCTCGCCGTAGTCGACGATAGCCTTGCCCTCGCGACCCAGGTCCACGCCCAGCCAGGGCAGCCGCCATATCACCGGCGCCACCAGGCAATCGGCCAGGCTCATCTCGGGATTGAGGAAGAACTTCGCCGCCTTGAACAGCGGCAACGCGGCCAGCAGGTGCGCGCGCAGGCGCTTGCGCGCGGGCTCCGCGGAACGGCCGCCGGCGCGGATGGTGTCGACTTCGGTCAGCCAGTCCTTCTCGATGCGCACCGCGGCGACGCGCAGGCGCGCGCGGGACAGCGGGTCGATCGGCATCAGCGGCGGATGCGGGTAGCGCTCGTCGAGGTATTCGCACACCACGCTGGCGTCGTACAGGGTCAGGTCGCGATCGACCAGGGTCGGCGTGCTGCCGTAGGGGTTGAGGTCGAGCAGGTCTTCCGGCGGCTTGCCCGGATCGACCAGCACGCGCTCGTAGCTGACGCCCTTGGCGGCCAGCACCAGACGGGCACGGTGACACTGGATGTCGTCGGCCGTGGTGTAGAGGGTGAGTGCGGTACGCGAGCGGGCGCTTGGAACCATGCGCGATATTCCCTGTTGCGGTTGCACGAATGCGGCAGCCAGGGGCTGCCGCATTCGATGGGTGTTCCCCGGAAATCAGTGCACGTCTTTCCAGTATTCCTTCTTGAGAAAGTAAGCCAGCAGGGTGAACAGCGCCAGGAACAGCACTACCCAGACGCCGTAGTCGTGCCGCTGCAGGGCCGCCGGCTCCGAAACGTACTCCAGGAAGTTCACCAGGTCACGCGATGCCTGCTGGTACTGCGCCGGGGTCAGCTTGCCGGGGTGGGCCAAGTCGAGCTTTTCGACCTCGTCGGTGCCGGGCTTCATCACCGCGGTCTGCTGGCCCTGCAGCTCCCATAGCGGGAACGGCATCGCCGCGTTCGGCAGCGTGGTGTTGTTCCAGCCGATCGGGCTCTTCGGGTCGAGGTAGAAGGTGTTGAGGTAGGTGTAGACCCAGTCGGCGGTCTTCGCGCTCACTTCCAGCGACAGGTCCGGCGGATCCTTGCCGAACCACTTCGTCGCATCCTCCGCCGGCATGTGCGAGATCACCGGATCGTCGAACTTCGCGCCGGTGAAGTTGAGGTTCTGCATCACCTGCTGCTCGGTCAGCCCGAGGTCGTCGGCAATGCGCGAGTAGCGCATGTACTTCAGCGAGTGGCAGCCCACGCAGTAGTTGAAGAACAGCTTGGCGCCGCGCTGCAGCGAGGCCTGGTCGCGCACGTTGGAGCCCGACGCCATCAGCTGCTCGCCGCCCTCGGCCCGTGCCGCCGGCTGGCCGGCGACCAGCAGGCCCAGGGTCAGCGCGACCGCGGGAAGGAGTTGCTTCATCAGGAGCCTGGGTTTCATCAAGAGCGTCGGCTTAGTCATGCATCGTCACCCGATCCGGAACCGGCTTGGTCTTCTCCCAGCCGAAATAGGTATAGGCCCACAGGAACGCGAAGAAGCCGAAGTAGATCAGCGTCATCGTGCGACCGAACGCGTTTTCCCACGTGGTCACGTCGACGTTGCCAAACCAGGCCGGGATCACTTCCGCGGTGATGCCGGCGCCCACCGCGCCGAGGCCGAAGAACGCGATCACGAACAGCGTCAGCGCCACCTTGTAGCCGGTGCCGCGGTAGCGGATCGACTTGACCTTGCCGCGGTCGAGCCATGGCAGCAGGAACAGCACCGCGATTGCGCCGAACATCGCCAGCACACCCCACACGGCGGTACCCACGAACGACGGGATCATGCGCACGATCGCGTAGAACGGGGTGAAGTACCACACCGGCTTGATCTCCGCCGGGGTGACCAGGTTGTTGGCCATGATCGAGTTGTCGTGCTCGAGGAACCAACCGCCAAAAGTCGGCGCGAAGAAGATGATGAAAGCCGCCACGATCAGGAAGAAGCCCACCCCGACCAAGTCCTTCACCGTGTAGTACGGATGGAACGGGATGCCGTCCATCGGGGCACTCGGGCTCCAGCGGTTGCCCTTCGGGCCATGCTTGACGTCCACGCCATCGGGGTTGTTCGAGCCCACCTCGTGCAGCGCGGCCAGGTGCAGCACCACTAGCAGCAGCAGCACGATCGGCAGCGCGATCACGTGCAACGCGAAGAAGCGGTTCAGCGTGGAGTCCGCCGGCAGGAAGTCGCCCATGATCCACTCGACCAGGTGGCTGCCGATCACCGGGATGGTGCCGAACAGCGACACGATCACCTTGGCGCCCCAGAACGACATGTTGCCCCACGGCAGCACGTAGCCCATGAAGGCCTCGGCCATCAGCACCAGGAAGATCAGCATGCCGAGCAGCCACACCAGTTCGCGCGGCTTCTTGAACGAGCCGTAGATGATGCCGCGGAACATGTGCAGGAACACCACCACGAAGAACAGCGAGGCGCCGGTGGAGTGCATGTAGCGGATCAGCCAGCCCCACTCCACGTCGCGCATGATGTACTGCACCGAGTCGAACGCGCCCGCCGCGCTCGGGTTGTAGTTCATCGTGAGGAAGATGCCGGTGACGATCTGGTTGACCAGCACCAGCAGCGCCAGCGAACCGAAGTAGTACCAGAGGTTGAAGTTCTTCGGCGCGTAGTACTCGGTCATGTGCTTGCGGTACACGGGCGCGAGGCCCGGTGCGCGCTCGCTGACCCAGTCGCCGATGCTCGCGAATACGTTCGCCATCACGCGGTCTCCTTCGGACCCACGCCGATCTGCACGGTCGTGTCGTCAATGAAGTGATACGGCGGGATCTCCATGTTCTTCGGCGCCGGTACACCCTGGTACACGCGGCCGGCCATGTCGTAGCGCGAGTGGTGGCAGGGGCAGTAGTAGCCGCCCTGCCAGTTCGGGTCGAACGGCTCGGGCTTGATCTCGCCCACGTAGTTCGGCACGCAGCCGAGGTGGGTGCAGATGCCGACCATCACCAGCCACTCGGGCTTGATCGAGCGCGTCTCGTTCTGCGCGTACTTCGGCTGCTGCGCGGCGGAGGCGCCGTCGGACTTCGGGTCGACGAGGCGCGGATCCTGCTTCGGCAGCGTCGCCAGCTGCGCCGGCGTGCGGTTGACGATGAACACCGGCAGGCTGCGCCAGCCGACAATCAGCTGCTGGCCGGGTTCGATCTTCTTGAGGGATTGGGTGACCGGTGCTCCGGCGGCCTTGGCGCGCGCGCTGGGTTCCCACGACTTGATGAAGGGCACGGCTGCCGAGACGATTCCCACACCGCCCACCACCGAAGTGGCGGCTGTGAGAAACCGGCGGCGGCCATGATCGACGACTTCGTTCGCCATCAGGCTCTCCGGTACATGATGCGTCAGGTTGGGCTCGCGCCCAGCAATAGATTTGGAACCCCTGAAAATCGCGTTAGTCTAGCGTCAGCCCTCACACCGTACAATAAAAGCGCCGCGGCGTATCGACGCTGGGGGAACCTTGCCCGACCTCGGCTGCACGGCCAGCCTACCCTACCGTCCGCCCGCCCGTCACGGATTGCAGCACGACATGAAACATGCCGCCGGCACGCTCGCCTTCCTCGCCCGCTGTGTCGTCATCGGCCTCGCGGCAGCGTTCGTGATCGGCCTGTTCTGGCCCGGCAGCGGCGAGCGCCTGCGCGCGCGGCTGGGCCTGCCCGGTGCACCGGCGACCGGGGCACCGGTCGCCGCACCGGCCTCCTATGCCGACGCGGTCGCCGCCGCGGCTCCCTCGGTGGTGAACATCTACGCCGACAAGATCGTCAACGAGCGGGCGATCAAGATGTACGACAACCCGATCCTGCAGCAGCTGCTGGGCGGCACGCTCACCACCTACGCGCGCCGCGAGAAGACCCTGGGCTCGGGCGTGGTCGTGAGCGCACAGGGCTACGTGCTCACCAACTACCACGTGATCTCGCACGCCACCGACATCCAGGTGCTGCTGTACGACGGCCGCGTGGCCAAGGCCACCGTGGTCGGTTCGGACGAGGAAACCGACCTCGCGGTACTGAAGATCGACGCCGGCAACCTGCCGGTGATCCAGTTCGCCAAGCAAAACCCGCGCTCCGGCGACGTGGTGCTGGCGATCGGCAACCCGCTCGGCCTCAACCAGACCGTGACCATGGGCATCGTCAGCGCGGTGGGTCGCCAGTTGTACGGCTCCAGCGCCGAGGACTTCATCCAGACCGACGCCGCGATCAACCTCGGCAACTCCGGCGGCGCGCTGGTCAACGCCGAGGGCCGGCTGGTGGGCATCAACACCTTGCTGATCGGCAAGGCCGCGAATGCCGAAGGCATCGGCTTCGCGATCCCCGCAGGCACCGCCAAGAAGGTGCTGGACCAGATCGTCGCCACCGGCCACGTGGTGCGCGGCTGGCTGGGCGCGGACTACAGCTTCGTGCCGGTGGCCGCCAACAGCGGCCTGCCCGCGGCTGCGCGCGGCGCCCAGGTCACCGACGTGTACCCCGGCAGCCCCGCTGCACTGGCCGGCATCCAGCCGCGCGACATCTTGCTGCGCATCGGCAACGACAACATCCGCGACCCCGCCGACCTGCGCCGGCGCGAGTCGGCGATCAAGCCCGGCACCACGGTGGAGATCTCCGGCCTGCGCAACGGCAGTCCGTTCCATACCGAGGCCACGCTGACCGAGCGCCCGCCGATGAACGTGGAAGCCGCGACGCCCGAGAGCAACCCGTAGGAGCGGCTTCAGCCGCGACCGGCAGACGAATCGCGACTGAAGCCGCTGCTGCGCTCCGGCATCACCCCGGCTCAACCCTACCCCGGCCGCGCCGCCGCCAATGGCGGATGCAGCGCCGCCTCGTAGCGCTTGCGCAAGGTGTCCACGCGCTGCACGTAGACCTGAGTCTCCGCATACGGCGGCACGCCGTTGTAGCGCTGAACCGCGCCGGGACCTGCGTTGTAGGCCGCCGCGGCCAGGCGTTCGTTGCCGCCGAAGTCGCGCAGCAGCAGGGCAAGGTAGCGCGCGCCGCCGCGGATGTTCTGGCCGGTGTCGAATGCGTCCAGCACGCCCATGTCGCCGGCGGTGCCCGGCATCAGCTGCATCAGCCCCTGCGCGCCCTTGAGCGACAGCGCGCGCGGGTTGAACGCGCTCTCGGCGTGGATGATCGCGCGCAGGAAGGCCTCGTCCACGCCGTACTCCACGCTGGCCGCGCGGATCGCATCGGCATAGGCGGTGATGTTGAGCGGCACGCTGCCCCAGTGGATGGTCGAATGCAGGTTGCAGGCGAAGCAGGTGGCGATGTAGCTGAACAGCATCTTCGCCTGCTGCGCGGCGCGGCCGGCGGGGCGGATGTTGGTGTACTCCACGCTGCCGTCGGCGCGCGCGATGCGGTACACCGCGCCGCGCAGCACGCGGTCGCCCGGCGCCGTGGCGGCTGGCATGTCGGGCAGCGCGCCAGCGCCGCCGCTGGCCTGCTGGTAGGTCCAGCGCCCACGCAAGGCTGCCGGCACGGCCGCGGCGGCCGCATCAGAAGGGGGCGCCGCAGCGGGCGGCAGCGGATCGGTCGCCGGCAGCTTCGCGGTGCTGAGCACGCTGCCGCGCACCGCCGCCAGCGAGGTCACGTCGGCACCGGCCTGCGGCTTCGTGCCCACCACCGTTCCCTGCACGTGCTGCAACGAGGCCGCGGGCGCGCGCCGCGCCGGTGCGCCGTAGCTGCCCAGCTTGCGGCAGTCGTGATAACCCGCGGTGCTGCCGGTGAACACCGCCTCGCCATTGGCGCCGGTGCACCGGTAAAGATTGCCCGCATGCGCCACGGGCAGCCATAGCGCGCCTGCCAGCAGGACACAGCCCAGCGCGACCCGTTGCGGGATCGTGGCGAAGGACGGGGAGCTTGCGACGGGCCGGCCGACACTCCCCCGGTGGCGCACGGCGTCGAACATGGGCGCAGTGTGCCGCCGCGCCGTGTCCGCGCCAAGAGTGGACGCACCGTTTCGTGCGCCATCACCCATAGCCGGATGGGCCAAGGTCACCCGCAAGTGCTTGATCCGGCACGCCGCTTGCTGGCGGGCCGCCACATGGCGGCGTAAACTGCGCGGTTCGGCGCCATCTGCGCCGCGCCTCGCGCAACCACGGTAACCAGCACCCATGAGCGGCAAGCTTTTCATCAAGACCCACGGCTGCCAGATGAACGAGTACGACTCGGCGAAGATGGCCGACGTGCTGAAGGCCTCGCACGGCCTGGAGCTGACCCAGGACGAGGCCGAGGCGGACGTGATCCTGATCAACACCTGCTCGATCCGCGAGAAGGCGCAGGAGAAGGTGTTCAGCCAGCTCGGCCGCTGGAAGGAACACAAGCAGGGCGGCCGGCAAGTCGTCATCGGCGTGGGCGGCTGCGTGGCCAGCCAGGAAGGCGAGGCCATCATCAAGCGCGCGCCGTACGTGGACCTGGTGTTCGGCCCGCAGACCCTGCACCGCCTGCCCGAGCTGATCGAGGCGAATCGCGCCACGCACCGGCCGCAGGTGGACATCTCCTTCCCCGAGATCGAGAAGTTCGACAAGCTGCCCGAGCCGCGCGCCGAAGGCCCCACCGCCTTCGTCTCGATCATGGAAGGCTGCTCGAAGTACTGCAGCTACTGCGTGGTGCCCTATACCCGCGGCACCGAGATCAGCCGCCCGTTCGACGACGTGCTGGTGGAAGTGGCCCAACTAGCCGCGCAAGGCGTGCGCGAGGTGAACCTGCTGGGCCAGAACGTCAACGCGTACCGCGGCCCCATGCACGACGGCGGCATCGCGGATCTCGCCGTGCTGATCCACGCGATCGCGCAGATCGAGGGCATCGGCCGCATCCGCTTCACCACCTCGCATCCGCTGGAGTTCTCCGACTCGCTGATCGAGGCCTACGCCAGCGTGCCCAAGCTCGCCAACTTCCTGCACCTGCCGGTGCAGGCCGGCTCCGACCGTATCTTGAGCGCGATGAAGCGCGGTTACACCGCGCTGGAGTTCAAGCAGAAGATCCGCAAGCTGCGTGCGGTGCGCCCGGACATCTGCATCAGCTCGGACTTCATCGTGGGCTTCCCCGGCGAGACCGACGAAGATTTCGGCAAGACCATGCAGCTGATCGAGGACGTCGGCTTCGACCAGAGCTTCAGCTTCATCTTCTCCGCCCGCCCCGGCACGCCGGCCGCGAACCTCGCCGATGACACGCCGATGGCGGAGAAGCACGCGCGGCTGGAGCGCCTGCAGGCCGCGATCAACGCGAACGCCAAGACGATCAACGAGGCGATGGTCGGCACCGTGCAGCGCGTGCTGGTGGAAAAGCCGAGCACGAAGAATCCTAACGAACTCGCCGGCCGCACCGAAAACATGCGCTACGTGAACTTCCCCGGCGACGCGCGCATGATTGGCCGCTTCGTCGACGTGCTGATCACCGAGGCGATGAGCAACTCGCTGCGCGGGCGGGTGCACGCGCTGGCCGAGGAAGCGGCCTGATCCAAAAGCCCCTCTCCCCTAGGGAGAGGGGTTGGGGGAGAGGGTCCGTGGCTTGCGAAACGCTGCAATGACACGCTCCGCCCGCCCCCTCATCCGCCTGCCGGCACCTTCTCCCAAAGGGAGAAGGATTCACCCCCAAACATTTTCGCCAGCCCCATGACCAACGGCCTCAACGAACGCGATTTCGCCCTAGCCCCGGAAGACAACGCCCGGCTCGCCAGCCTGTGCGGCCCGTTCGACGAGCACCTGCGCCAGATCGAACTGCGCCTGGGCGTGGAGATCGACCACCGCGGCAACCTGTTCAAGGCGATCGGCGAGGAAGCCTCCGCGCGCGCCGCCGAGAAGGTGCTGCGCGCACTGTATGCCGTCACCGAAAACGAGACCTTGAACGGCGCGAAGATCAACCTGCACCTGGCCGAGTCGGGCGTGGACGCGCTGACTGGTGACTCGGGCGAAGGCGCGCAGGATGTCGTCATCAAGGTGAAGCGCGGCGTGATCAAGGGGCGCGGCCCCAACCAGGCGCGCTACCTGCACGCCATCTCGCGCCACGACATCAGTTTCGGCGTGGGCCCGGCCGGCACCGGCAAGACCTACCTCGCGGTGGCCAGCGCGGTTGAGGCGCTGGAGGCGAACCGCGTGCAGCGCCTGCTGCTGGTGCGCCCTGCCGTCGAGGCCGGCGAGAAGCTGGGCTTCCTCCCCGGCGACCTCAGCCAGAAGGTCGACCCCTACTTGCGCCCGCTGTACGACGCGCTGTACGAGATGCTCGGCTTCGAGAAGGTGGCCAAGCTGATCGAGCGCAACGTGATCGAGATCGCGCCGCTCGCCTACATGCGCGGGCGCACCTTGAACGACTCCTACGTGATCCTCGACGAGGCGCAGAACACCACCGTCGAACAGATGAAGATGTTCCTGACCCGCATCGGCTTCGGCTCGGTGGCGGTGATCACCGGCGACGTCAGCCAGGTCGACCTGCCGCGCAACGTGCGCTCCGGCCTGCGCCACGCGGTGGAAGTGCTGCGCGGCGTCGACGGCATCAGCTTCACCTTCTTCACCTCGCGCGACGTGGTGCGCCATCCGCTGGTGGCGAAGATCGTGCGCGCGTATGAAGCCTTCGAGCAGAAGGACGAGGACGCCAAATGAAACGCGCAGGAGCGGTCGTAGGAGCGGCTTCAGCCGCGACCGGCACCCAATCGCGGCTGAAGCCGCTCCGACCCGCGAACACGATGGTGCATCTTGGCTACGCCGTGCCACGTGCGGGCATTCCTTCACCGGCCAGCTTTCGCCGCTGGGTCGAGGCCGCGCTGCGCGGGGCCAAGCGGCGCAGGCCGGCGGAGCTTTCCATCCGCATCGTCGACGCCGACGAGGGCCGCACGCTCAACCGCGACTACCGCGGCAAGGACTACGCCACCAACGTGCTCTCCTTCGAGGCCGAGCTGCCGCCGGCGCTGAAACTTCCGTTGATCGGCGACATGGTGATCTGCGCTCCCGTGGTGGCGCGCGAGGCCGCCGAACAGGGCAAGCCCGAGCGCAACCACTGGGCCCACCTCACCGTGCACGGCACGCTGCACCTGCTCGGCTACGACCACATCGTGGAAGCCGAAGCCGAGGCGATGGAGGCCTTGGAAACGCACATCCTCGCCGGACTGGGCATCGCCGATCCTTACGCCTGACGTCGGCATGGATTCTCGTAGGAGCGGCTTCAGCCGCGACCACCAGCACGAATCGCGGCTGAAGCCGCTCCTACGCCGCTCCTACACCCTGAATTGTCACGGGTTTTCCGCTAGACTCGTACTCCCGCCCGACATCGGGCAGTTGCAACCCGAGTAATGAACGACGACCCCGGCAGTACCAATGGCCCGGCCCACCGCACGTGGTGGGATCGACTGGGCCATCTGTTTTCCGGCGAGCCGCGCAACCGCGCGGAACTGATCGACGAGTTGCGCGCCGCCCAGGTCAACGGCCTGCTCGGCGCCGACACCCTGCCCATGCTGGAGGGCGCGCTCAAGGTCACCGAGCTTTCCGTCGACGACGTGATGGTGCCGCGCGTGCAGATCGTGATGATCGCCGCCGATGCCCCGCTTTCGGACATCCTCGCTGCCGTGGTCGAATCCGGCCATTCGCGCTTCCCGGTGCACGGCGAGGACAAGGACGAGATCCTCGGCATCCTGCTGGCCAAGGACCTGCTGAAGTACTTCGGCAACGGCGCCGACTTCGACATCCACGCGATCCTGCGCCCCGCGGTACTGATCCCCGAGTCGATGCGCCTCAACGTGCTACTGGCCGAGTTCCGCCGCAGCCGCAACCACATGGCGCTGGTGGTGGACGAGTACGGCGGCGTGGCCGGCCTGATCACCATCGAGGACGTGCTGGAACAGATCGTCGGCGAGATCGACGACGAGCACGACGACGAGGAAGAGCCGACCCAGATCCACGCCCAGACCGACGGCTCCTGGCTGGTCAGCGCGCTCACCCCGATCGAGGACTTCAACGAGGAAGTGGGCGCAACCTTCTCCGACGAGGAGTTCGACACCATAGGCGGCCTGATCACCGCCGAGTTCGGCCACCTGCCCGAGGCGGGCGAGGAGGCCAGCGCCGGCGATTTCCTGTTCCACGTCACCGAAGCCGACGATCGCCGCGTGCAGCAGTTCCGCGTCACCCGTCGCCCCGACGCCTGATACATCGACACCCCGTAGGAGCGCACCCTGTGGGCGAATGCTTTTGCCCCGATCAACGCCAGAGCATTCGCGCACAAGGTGCGCTCCTACCGGAACACCCGCGGCAGATCCGACCATGCGCCATACCATCGCCCTGCTGCTCGCCCTCTTCCTGCTGGCCATCGCCCCGGCCCATGCCAGCGTCGCCAACGCCCCCGGCGCGAACCTGGAAGTCTCGCTCGTCACCTATGGCCCGGGCGACGTCTACTGGGAGCGTTTCGGCCACGACGCGATCGAGCTGCGCGACACCGTCAGCGGCGAGGCGGTGAACTTCAACTACGGCGTGTTCGACTTCAACGAGAAGAACTTCTTCTTGAACTTCGCGCGCGGCCGCATGCACTACCTGATGGACGCCGAGTCCACCGGCCCGGAGGAAGCTTGGTACGTGCAGGTGGGCCGCTCGATCACCCGCCAGCAGCTCGCGCTGACGCCCACGCAGGCCGCCGCGCTGCGCGACTTCCTGTTCTGGAACCTGCGCCCCGAGAACGCCGGCTACAACTACGACTACTACATCGACAACTGCACCACCCGCGTGCGCGATGCGCTGGACAAGGCGCTAGGCGGCATTCTCAAGGCGCGCCTCGCCGCGGAACCAGGCGGCATGACGTATCGCCAGCAGACCGACCGCCTGATGAGCGGCCAGCCCTGGCTGATGCTGCTGCTCGACCTCGGCCTCGGCCCCTACGCCGACCAGCCGATGACCGCGTGGAGCGAGAGCTTCCTGCCCTACGAATTGCAGACCAATCTGCGCGACATCCGTGTGCCCGACGGCCACGGCGGCACGCAGCCGCTGGTGCAGGACGAACAACTGCTATCGCCCAACCGCCTGCAGGCGCCGCCCGCACAGGCGCCGGACCTGCGCCTGCCGCTGGGCGCGGCCGGCCTGACCCTCGCCATCGCGCTCGTGCTGACCGCGCGCCGCTGGCGCACCGGCTTCGCCCTGCTCGGCACGCTGTACCTCGTCGCCGCCGGCCTCGTCGGCCTGCTGCTGCTGGCGCTGTGGACGCTGACCAGTCACCACTCCGCCTGGGCGAACACCAACCTGCTGCTGTTCAGCCCGCTCGCCTTCCTGCTGCTGCTCGCGCTGTGGCGCACGCGCCGTGGCCTCGCACCCACACGCTTCGTCAACGGCGTGCTGATGCTGCAACTGCTGGCCGCGCTGGCCACCGTGCTACTGCACCTGCTGCCCGGCACCGTGCAGCAGAACCAGCCGTGGATCCTGTTCGCGCTGCCGGTGTGGCTGGCGCTGGCGTGGAGCCTGCGGCAGCTCACTCCTCCGCCTTCCCCGTAGGAGCGGCTTCAGCCGCGATGCTCTTGAAGCTGCCTACCCGAGAGCATCGCGGCTGAAGCCGCTCCTACCCGCTCCTCCCCGGAGGCGGGTGTTCGTTCATTGCCCGGTAATGCTTTGGCGCTTCGACCGTCGCCAAAAGTTTTCGCGCACAGGGCGCGCTCCTACGGCGGCGTCTTGGCCTTGCCGCTGTCACTGGTCGCAGTTGCCGCATCGATGCCCAGCTTCCCGGCCAGCACTGGTCCGAGCGAGGCCGCGAAACTGCCGGTCAAATGCTGACTGTCCCGGAACACCACCATGCCATCACGCTCCGCCGAGCACATGTCGCCCGGGCAGATCTGCGCATTCATGTCCAGCATGCTGACGTTGGCGAAGCGACTCGCTGCCTCGCCCAGCCATCGATACACCTGATCGCCGCGCGGATCGTCCGCCGGGGCGCTGCAAGCATGCCGCAACCCCAGCCACGCCGGACGTCCCGCGTGCTCCGCCAGGCAATCCGGACCATCGAACGGCAGATGCGGCGTATCGCGCAACAGGTAGATGCGGCCCATGGCCGGGCTGAGCACATCGAGCACTTTTGCCGTGCCGTCGACCCATTGCGCCTTCGTGAAACCGTTCGTATCCACGGTTCCCAGCAGCAGCACGTCAGGCTTGAGCCTGGCGACCTGCGCCAAGGCATGCGTGCGCCAGGTCGAACACACGGTGTACTCCTTGCCGATGCGCTCGTAGAAGAACGGCTCGTCGACCATCGGGCAGGACGATTTGGTGAGCACCAGCAGGCGCCAGTCCGGTCGATCGAACGCCTTGGCGACGGCGGGAAACCACTGTCCGGCATGGCTGTCGCCCATCAGCACCACCGTATGCGCCGCATCAGCCGGACCGAAGGCACAGATGCGCACCCGGTCGCTGTAGTACCAATCGTCGCAACCCATGCCATAGATCGCCGGCGCATCGCCATGCGCCATGGCATAACGCTGCATGGCGGGCGACTGCATCCGCTCGGCCGCGTGGTTGTTCCAGCGCACGCACAAGCTGTTGGCCAGCAGCATCAGCGCCAGCGCGCCGTAGATCGCCATGCGCGGACGCGCCAACCACTGCCGCCGGTTGCGGATCGGCGACTCGATGAACCGGCAGGACAACCAGGCCAGCACCAGCGACAGCAACACCCAGGCGACGCGATACACCGGCGCATCCGAGCCCGTGACCGCACGGCCGAGCAGCAGGATCGGCCAATGCCACAGGTACCACGAATAGGAGATGCCGCCGATCCACTGCAAGGGCCGCCACGACAACAGCCGCGACACTCCGAACGGCCGCGTGGCCACGCAGCCCGCCGCAACGATGCCGACGGCGCCCAGCGTGGGCAGCAACGCGTAGCCACCGGGATACGGGATGTCGGCACTGAACAGCACGCCTGCGAGCGCGACCATCCCCAGGCCCAGCCAGCCGATGGCATGCAGCGCCCCGGGGCGGCGACTCCACCACGACGCGCCGCCGGTCGCCGATGGCACCTTGAAATACAGCCAGACCAGCGCACCGGCTGCGAACTGCCAGGCGCGCAGGGGCATCATGTAGAACGCCAGCTGCGGCGCCTGGTAGCTCAGCCACGCACACGTCGCGAAACTGGCGACCACCACCACGAACATGCCGATCTTCAGCCGCGCCACGCCGCGCTCGCCATCGCGACCGAGCAGCCACACCAGCAGCGCCGGCCAGACCAGGTAGAACTGCTCCTCCACGCCCAGCGACCAGGTATGCAGGAACAGATTCGTCTCGGTACCGGGCGCGAAGTAGTTCTGCGGCGCGAAGGCGAAATGGATGTTGCTCAGCCACAACGCGGCCATCGCCGCCGCGGACGACTGCTCACGCTGCTCCGTCGGCGCCAGCAGCAGCGAGGCCAGCGCGCCGACGACCAACAGCATCGTCAGCAGGGCCGGCAGCAGGCGGCGCAGGCGGCGCACGTAGAACTCCGCGAAACGCAGCCGACCGGTGTCCGATACCTCCTGCACCAGCAGGCCAGTGATCAGGAAACCGGACAACACGAAGAACACGTCCACACCGACGAAACCGCCGCGCAGCCACGGCACGCCGGCGTGCACCGCCACGACCAGCAGGATGGCCAAGGCACGCAGGCCTTCCAGATCGGCGCGGTAACCCAGCCGGTAATCGTGTCCCTTCATCGCCCCTGCGCCCCTGCGTGATTCCGAATACGAATCCGGTGATGGTACAGGGCAGTGCCTTCCACCAGACTGCCCCATGCGCGAACTGTGCGGTGATCCAGCATGTGCTGGCGTGGAGCCTGCGGCAGCTCACTCCTCCGCCTTCCCCGTAGGAGCGGCTTCAGCCGCGATGCTCTTGAGTAGGCCGGCTCAAGGCATCGCGGCTGAAGCCGCTCCTACCCGCTACTACCCGGATGTGGGGATTCGTTCATTGCCCGGCATCGGCCTGCACGGCATCATGCAGGCATGACCGCGTCGACGCCCGCCGTACCCGCCCCGACCGACACCCGCATGGTGGTCAACTGCGTTGCCTACCACAACGACGGCCGGCGCATCGGCGACGTGGGCATCGACGCAATAAGCGAGGTGCTCAAGGAGCCCGACACCTTCGTCTGGGTTGGCCTGCACGAGCCGGACGAAGCGTTGCTGCTGAAGCTGCAGGAGGAGTTCGACCTGCACGACCTCGCGATCGAGGACGCGCAGAGCGCGCACCAGCGCACCAAGATCGAGGCCTACGGCGACTCGCTGTTCATCGTGGTGCAGACCGCCCAGCTCATTGGCGGCCACATCGCGTTCGGCGAGACGCACATCTTCCTCGGCCCGCGCTACCTGCTCACCGTGCGCCACGGCGCCTCGCTCTCCTACGCGCCGGCGCGGCGCAGCTGCGAACACTCGCCCGATCTGCTGGCGCTGGGACCAAGCTACGGCCTGTACAGCGTGCTGGACTTCATCGTCGACAACCTGCTGCCGATCGTGCGCGACTTCCGCGAGGAGCTGCAGGAACTGGAGCAGGACATCTTCGCCGCCAGCTTCAACCGCGACACCGTGCGCCGGCTGTACGACATGCAGCGCGACCTGATGACGCTGCGCCTCGCGGTGGCTCCGCTGCAGGACGTGATCAGCCAGCTGGTGCGCCTGCATCCGCAACTGATTCCCGACGAGCTGCGCGCCTACTTCCGCGACGTGCACGACCACGTGACGCGGGTGAACGACTCGATCGGCGCGATGCGCGAGATGCTCACCGCGGCAATCAGCGTGAACCTCTCGCTGGTCACCTTCGGCCAGAACGAGGTGATGAAGAAACTCGCCGGCTGGGCCGCGATGCTCGCCGCCCCCACCCTCATCACCAGCTGGTACGGCATGAACTTCACCCACATGCCCGAGCTCGCCGAATCCTGGAGCTACCCCGTCATCATCGGCGTGGTGGGCTGCGTGGTGGGCGGCATCTATCTTGCGCTGAAGAGGGCGAAGTGGTTGTAGGGCTTGGTTGAAGCGCCCCCTGTAGGAGCGCACCCCGTGCGCGATGGCTCTGACGGTGATCGGAGCAGAAGGCTTCGCGCACGGGGTGCGCTCCTACAGCGAACCGAGTCCATACCCGATTGAGCCAATGCATACGCAACAGGATGGTTGGCGCATGGCAAATCCCACTGGCCATCAAGCATTGCGCAAGGGGCGAGTGTCCCAACCCGGACGGCTCTATCTGCTGACGACGGTCACGGCCGACCGCATGCCATGGTTTGGCGACACCGATCTGGCACGAATTGTCGGTCGCGTGATGATCGAGCCCAACGCATGGGGCGACGCCCGGCCACTTTGCTGGGTATTGATGCCGGACCATTGGCACGGACTGGTGGAACTGGGCGAACACGACGGCTTGGCACTGGTCATGAACCGATTCAAGTCGCTCATCGGCAAACGGCTTCACACAGTCATGCCAAGTGCCCGCATCTGGGCACATGGTTATCACGATCATGCATTACGCCATGACGAAGACATCCATGCCGTGGCGCGCTACATCATCGCCAACCCGCTGCGTGCCGGCTTGGTCAGGCGGGTATGCGACTATCCGTACTGGGATTGCATCTGGCTGTAGGAGCGCACCCTGTGCGCGATGGCTCTGGTGATTGACTGGAGCCAAAGGCATTCGCGCACAGGGTGCGCTCCTACAAGCGGCTCTATTGCTTCGGCGCCGCCGTCCACTGCTTCAGCCACGCGTTCACCGTGTCGTGCCAGAGCACACTGTTGTGCGGCTTCAGCACCCAGTGATTCTCGTCCGGGAAGGTGAGGAACTCGCTGGGGATGCCGCGGCGCTGCAGCGCGGTGAACGCGCCCAGGCCCTGGCTGAGCGGGATGCGGAAGTCTTTCGCGGAGTGGATCACCAGCATCGGCACGCGCCAATCCTTGACGTGAGCTAGCAGGTTGAACTTCTCGTAGTTGGCCGGCACGTCGTACTGGGGGCCGCCGTTCTCGTGTTCCTCGAACCACAGCTCCTCGGTGGCGTAGTACATCATGCGCGCATCGAACACACCGTCGTGATCGATCAGGCACTTCCACGGCTGGTTCCACACGCCGGCGATCCAGTAGGTCATGAAGCCGCCGTAGCTGGCGCCCAGCGCGCAGGCGCGGTTGCCGTCGAGGAAGGAATACTTCGACAACGCGGCCTGCCAGCCGAGCTTCAGGTCCTCCAGCGGCTTGCCGCCCCAGTCGCCCGAAATGGAATCGGTGAACTTCTGGCCATAGCCGGTGGAGCCGTGGAAGTTGATCGTCACCACCGCGAAGCCCTGCCCCGCGTAGGTCTGCGGGTTCCAGCGGTAGCTCCAGCTGTTGGTCATCGCGCCCTGCGGGCCACCATGGATGATGAAGGCGACCGGATATTTCTTGCCGGGCTCATAGCCTGCCGGCTTCACCACATAGCCTTGCACGGGCTCGTTGTTCCAGCCCTTGAAGGTGAAGAACTCGAAGTCACCCTCGTGCGCGTTCTTGAGCAGCGCGGCGTTGTAATGGGTGACCTGCCTGAGATCCTTGCCGTCGACGTTCGCGGTATAGAGATCGCTGGGACGCTTGAGATCATTGCGCGCCAGCAGCAGCCGCGAGCCGGCCAGCGAGTAGCCGTCCACCGAGCCCGCGCCCACCAGCTCGCGCACCTTGCCGCTGGCGGTGTCCACCGCAAACAGCGGATGCTGGCCCTCATCGTCGGCCGTCACATAGAGCGTCTTGCCGTCGGCGGAAATGCCCATGCCGCCCGGCGAACGATCCCAGTGCGGATCGACCTCGTGCTTCGCACCGGTGGCCAGGTCCAGCGCCGTGATGCCGAAGCGGTCCGCCTCGAAGCCCGGCACCTTCATCGCGAGGTAGTACAGCGTCTTGCCGTCCGGCGAGGGCACCGGGTAGGCGTCCCAGGCCTTGTTTTCGGCGGTGAGGTTCACCGGCGCCGCGGAACCGTCGACCGGCACCTTGTAGATGTCGAAGTTCGTCGACCACGGCTCGCTGCGACCAGCGATGCGCACGTCGAAGTACACCGTCCTGCCATCGGGCGAGTAAGCGAATTCGCTGTCGTCGCCGAACGGCTTGCTGGGCACGTCGCCGTCGATGCCGCGCGTGAGCAACACCGGCTCGGCCGGCAGCTGGCCGTGTACATCGAAGCGGCCGAGGTAGAGCTGGTTGCGCGTGCCGTCGGACCAGGTGTCCCAGTGCCGCACGAACAGCTTCTTGTACAGCGTGCCGGTGGCCTTGTCCGCCGCGCGCTTGTCCTGCATCTGCTTGGTGCAGGCCAGCGTGCCGCAGTCGGTGAACACCGCATAGGAAAGCAGCACGCTCTTGCCATCCGGCGACAGCTTGTATGTCTGCACGTCCAGCACGCCGTGGCTCACCTGCACCGGCGCCGTATGGCCAGCGAGATCCAGCCCGCCCTTGCCCGCCGCGAAATCCAACCGCCACAACTGCGCCACGCCATCGACCGGCGCCACGTAGTACAGGCTCTTGCCATCCGGCGCCCAGCGCGGCGCGGAAGCGCCCTTCGCCACCACCGTCACCGGCTCACCGCCGCGCGACAGGTCCAGCACATCGATCGCATTGACGCCCTTGTTCGCCGCGTAATCCGTGCTGCGTACGCCGAACGCCGCGTAGCGCCCATCCGGCGACAGCTGCGGATCGGAGACCCGCTGCATCATCACCAGGTCGCGCACGTTGAACGGGTGCGACGCGTGGTCCACGGTGATCGCGGTATCGATCGGTGCCACCGTGTCGGTGTCCACCGCGAGCGCGGGCGACGCCGCCAGCGCCAGCAGCAGCGCGGCCGTCAGGGCCTTTTTCATGATCGTTCCCCAGGGTGATTGGTAAAGGGGCAAGGTAAGCACACCGGGAATACGACGCAAGCCAGCCCGCCAAAACCCCTACAAGGCAGCTTGAGAGGCACACCAGCCGTGATCGTCCCTCGCCCCTGCCGGATGACTCATGCCAGCCCAATCGGCCGCAAGCTGACAAATTGCGTCACATGCTGCCCAAAATCACCAGTCCTCGCGCAGCAACCCAAGTGTCAGCCAGCGCACGGAACCAGGCCTCCCCACTACCGGTGGCGGGCTTTCGTGACCGCATGCACAACACACAAGCGCCGCAACATGAGGCAATATGCCCGCGGTGGTCGTGGCATGTTAGATGCTTCGATTCCGCCAGCTTCCTGGTCGTTCCTGACCAAGTCGTGTTGGGGTTCGATCCCGCCTAGGGGGTATCGGGGCCGGAACCCAGGGGGCAACTACGCTAGCTAGCCAACAGAGGAACCACCATGAAGACCATGCAGAAAGGCTTCACCCTGATCGAACTGATGATCGTGGTCGCGATCATCGCGATCCTGGCGGCCATCGCCGTGCCGGCCTATCAGAACTACATCATCCGCTCCAAGGTGACCGAGGCAATCTCCGCCATCGACATGGCGCGGACTGCGGTTGCGGAGACCACCCAGTCCACCGGCGTAGTCCCCCCTTCCAACGCCTCGGCAGGTCTGCCGTCCACACCGGCCAGCGTTGCATCGCAATTCGTGAGCAACCTGCAAATTTCCACAGGCGGGATAATCACCGCCACGGTCGCGAACACCAAGAACACCACGGTGGATGGATTCAACGTCGTCTACAAGCCGTTTGACAGCGCCGGAGCTGCATACATCACTGGTTCCACCGGCCCGATCACCTGGAAGTGCACTGGCAGCACCGTGCCGAGCCAGTACCTCCCGGCAAGCTGCCGCTGATAACCGCTACACTGCAACACCCTCGAAGGGCCGCTTTTTGCGGCCCTTCTTTTTGTATGCGTTGTATGCGCCGCGTAGTAGCGAAGACGCAAGAGCAGGACCCAGCCGCTCCTGCTGTTTCGCTAACATGTCGTCTCTCGCTTGTCGGATCATCCCGATGCACATGAATGAACGTACTCGTACATGGTTGCCTTGGCTGATACTGGCGCTTGCCGTGGTCGCCACAGCGGCCGTGTACTGGTCGGGTTTGTCCGGCAACTGGCTGTTTGACGACTACCCCAACATCGTGGACAACCGCGGCGTGCAACCGACGCATGCGGATCTCTCCTCACTGGTGAATGCAGCGTTGTCGTCACCCGCCAGCGAGTTCAAGCGGCCGCTGGCATCGTTGAGCTTTGCACTCAACTACCTCGCGGGAGGACTCAATCCCTTCGGCTGGAAGCTAACCAACCTGGTCATCCATCTGCTGAACGGGTTGCTAGTGTTTGTGCTGGCACGGCTATTGGTCGCCGCAGCCACCACAGCCCACAGCAAAGGGCCCAGCCGCAACTCTTCCGCAATCGCGGTCGAAGTCTCCCCGGTGGGTGTGACCGCAGCACTGATCGCCGCTTGCTGGATGCTGTTGCCGATCAATCTCACGGGCGTGCTGTACGTGGTGCAGCGCGAAGAGAGCATGGCGAACCTGTTCGTGCTCGCAGGGCTGATCGGCTATGTCACGGCGCGTTGTCGCATGCTGGCTCCGGTATTGTCGCCATCCATCCCCGAAGGAAGGCGGTGGCGCGAATTCTGGCTGTGTGCGCTCAGCATCACCGTTCCCACCGCCATCGGTGTGCTGGCCAAGGAAACGGCAGTGATGCTGCCGCTCTACGCGCTGCTCATCGAATGGGCGCTGTTCCGCTTTCGTACTGCCAACAACACCGCACCCGACCGACGCATCATCGTCTTGTTCGTGCTTGTGCTGGCACTGCCCATGGTCGTCGGGCTTGCATGGCTGCTGCCCGGCGTGCTGAATCCGGTGGTCTGGGCCACCCGCGATTTCACGCTTGGCACGCGACTGCTCAGCGAGGCACGCATCGTGGTTGGCTATATTGCCGGCACCTTGCTGCCCACGCCGCAAGCGTTGTCGTTCTACCACGACAACTTCCGCATCTCGACGGGTTTGCTTGCTCCGTGGACCACGCTTGCCAGCATCATCACGTTGATTGCACTGGTTGCACTGGCCGCATGGCTGCGCCCACGGCAACCATTGGCGGCACTCGGCATCGCGCTTTTTCTTGGCTGCCAATTGCTCACCGGCACCATCTTGCCGCTGGAACTGATCTACGAACACCGCAACTATTTCGCGAGCTTCGGGTTGATGTTGGCACTGGTACCGTTGCTGGTTGCACGCGCGGGGCAACCCATGCTGCTGTCGCGTCGCGCATTGCTGGGTTGCTTGCTGCTGCTGTGGGCAGGCGAAACGGCGATGACTGCGGCTTCATGGGGCAATCCGCTACTGCTCGCCGAAACCCTGGCTGCGCGCGCACCCGATTCGCCGCGCGCCCAATACGAACTGGGTCGCACCTGCATCATCTACTCGCATTACGACCCCGTCTCTCCCTTCACCAAGCTGGCCTACGCTCCGCTGGAACGCGCCGCCGCCCTGCCCAACGCATCGATACTCCCGGAGCAGGCGCTGATCTTCATGAATTCGCGCATGCACCTGCCGATCAAGGACGCATGGTGGGACAGCTTGATCGGCAAGCTCAAGGCACACAGGCCGGGGGTCCAGGACGAAAGCTCGCTTGCGGCGCTGACCAAGTGTGTGCAGGACAAGCTCTGCGATCTGCCCGTCAACCGCCTGGTGGAAGCCTTCATGGCCGCACTTTCGCATCCCAATCCTGATGCCCGCCTGCTCGCCAACTACGGTGAGTATGGCTGGAACGTGCTCGGTGACAGGGACCTTGGTCTCCGTATGACCGAGGAGGCTGTCAAAGCCGCCCCCACCGAGCCAGCCTATCGCATAACCTTGGTACGGATGTTCGTGGTTCTCGGCAGGAAGGACGATGCGCTCGATGCCATCAAGCAACTTGAACCCTTGAATTATGGCGGCCGCCTCAACGGCACGCTAGCACAGTTGCGCGCACTTCCCGCGCTGCAATGAATCGCGCTTCCGCTACCGCGTCTTGTCCGGCTCCAGCGATCATGCGCGTCCTGCTGCTCAGCACGTCTTATCCCTGCGATGGATCGGACTGGCGCGGCGTCTTCATTCGCCACATGGTCGATGCGCTGGCGCGATCCGACGATGTTCAACTGAGCGTATGGGCCCCGCCGGGTAAATTGCCTGCCACCGTGCAATCAGCCACGACTGAAGTGGAAAGGCGGTGGCTTGCACGGCTCATGTCATCCGGAGGCATCTCGCATCTCATCAGGCAAGGGCGCGCCAAGGATCTCCTCGCGCCCATCACCCTGCTGCGCATGCTGGCTTCGGCTTATCGCCGGAATCCGACCATCGACATCTACCACATCAACTGGCTTCAATGCTCCCTGCCGTTGCCTGATGATGGCAAGCCTGCACTGATTACCGTGTTGGGCAACGATCTCAAGCTATTGCGACTTCCTCTCATGCGCCGGGCACTGCGATGGACCATGCGCCGGCGCAAGGTGACCGTCTGTCCAAATGCGGAATGGATGGTGGAACCGCTGCAAGCAGCATTTGGCGATATCGCCGAAGTGGCGCCGGTTTCCTTCGGCATCGATCCGCGCTGGTATGCCATAGATCGGAATATCAATGCGCAACCAGTCAAACGTTGGCTGGCCGTGACTCGTCTGACTGCAGACAAGCTTGGCCCGCTCTTCGAATGGTCCAGAGAGCACTTCCAAGGCGCGGAGCGCGAACTACACCTGTTCGGCCCCATGCAGGAGAACATGGAGATACCGAACTGGGTGCACTATCACGGCGCAGCAACACCAGAGCAGTTGGCCACCGAGTGGTTCCCGCATGCCTGCGGCCTCATCACATTGAGCCGGCACGCAGAAGGGCGACCGCAAGTCATGCTTGAGGCCATGGCCGCAGGGTTGCCCATCATTGCTTCGCACATGCCCGCTCACGCTAGCATCGTGGATGACGAAGCAACCGGCGTGCTTTGCGACGACTCGAACGAGTATGGCCAGGCATTACGCGACCTGGAAGACACCGACACCAATCGTCGATTCGGCGAAGCTGCGCGCAATTGGGCACTGCGCGAATTCGGCACTTGGGACGACTGCGCCCGACGCTACACTCGCATCTATCGAAAGCTGCTCGGGGGCGACGGCATTGCGTGACTCCATCCTGATCTTCGGTGCAAGCGGCTTTGTCGGGGCCGCACTGACTCGTGCGCTCGCGGAACTCGGCGAAAAGGTAATCGCGATCAGCCGTCGACCGCCGAATCTGCACATGAAGGGCGTGGAGGTCGTCACCGGCGAATTGAACCAGGCCGATCATTTCCGGCCCTTGCTCGAACGCAGCCGGGTTGCAGTTCACGCCGCATCGTGCTCGACACCAGGTAGCTCGGCGGGTCGCCCATTGGAAGAGTTGCAGCACAACCTGCATCCGTTGTTGGCCATGCTGCAAGCCCTGCAATGCCTCCCCCAGACAGAACTGCTTTATCTGTCCTCCGGGGGCAGCCTTTACTCCACCGATCCCGGCGAGATGGCGAACGAGGATTCCGCCATCCGCCCGCGCTCCTATCACGGCGCAAGCAAAGTCGCTGCCGAGCATTTCATTCGCGCCTGGTGCAGCCAGTATGGTGGTAGCGCCACCATACTTCGACCATCCAATCTATATGGCCCTGGTCAGATGGAGCGCATGGGCTTCGGCATCATCCCGGCCTGCATGGGCAAGATCAGACGCGGTGAAACATTGTCGGTGTGGGGTGATGGGACCTCGGTTCGTGACTATCTCTACATCGATGATTTCATCAAGTTGTGCATCACCGCGACAGAGCGGCCGATGCCAAACGGCTGCTTTCCCTACAACGCTGCCAGCGGCCTGGGCATCAGTCTCAACACCTTGTTCGACACCCTGGAATTGGTTACCGGCCAGCACCTGCATCGGGATTACGATGCCAGTCGCGCCGTGGACGCCCCCCATATCGTGATGAGCGCGAATTTCGCCAAAGAGCAGTACGGGTGGGGTGCCACAACCTCATTACGCGAAGGGTTGGAGAAGACATGGGCATGGTTCAATACCACGCAGCAATGAATCGCCCAGAGGTTCCGATCTGCTCGGTATGCATTGCCAACTACAACGGTGCTGGGCTGCTCGCCGACTGTCTGGAATCCATATTGGCCCAGCAAGGCAACCACAGCGTCGAAATCATCGTACACGACGATGCCTCGACGGATGATTCGCTTGCCCTGCTGAAACAGCGCTATCCACAGGTCGAGGTAATCGCCAGCCCGCAAAACGTCGGCTTCTGCATTGGCAACAACCGCATGGTGGCGCATGCACGAGGAGAGTATGTCCTCCTGCTCAACAACGATGCCGCGCTTGCATCCGATGCTATCCAATGCCTGCTGAACGAAGCTGCACGAATCGGTGCGCAGGCAATCCTCACCCTGCCGCAATTGGATTGGGAAAATGGCACTCTGGTCGATCGAGGTTGCCTGCTGGATCCGTTCTGCAACCCTATTCCCAACCTCGATCCCAATAGAGATGAGATTGCCTACGTCATTGGCGCCTGTTTGTGGTGCCCGCGCGCGACATGGCACGCACTCGGCGGCCTTCCCGAGTGGATGGAGTCGATCGGTGAAGACTTGTACCTCTGCGGGGTCGCTCGTCTACGTGGGATACCTGTTCGCGCCTTGCGCAATAGCCACTATCGCCACAGACAGGGCGCAACCTTCGGCGGCAATCGCGCGGATGGACGACTGCGCACGTCGATCCGTCGCCGCCGGCTCAGCGAACGCAACAAGACGCGCGCACTGATGGTGCTCGTGCCTGGTGCCGTCATGTGGCCGCTGCTCGCGGCGCACCTCCTTGCGCTGGCGTGCGAAGGTATCGTGTTGTCGCTGTTGCGCCGCAATACGACTTTGCTGCGCGAGGTGTACCTGCCCGCGCTCGCCACACCTTTCCGCGAATGCGCGGTGCTGCGCGCGCGTCGGCACAATGTGCAGAAAACACGCTCGACGTCGGTGTGGAAGTGGTTCTCGGCGGTGCGCTGGCAGTTGCGAAAGATCGCGTTGCTGCATAGTTACGGTCTGCCTACGGTGCGGTGAACGCCGCCATAGCATCGTGCCTCGCAAAGACGTAATTGAACGTGCCCGAGTCGGTTCGGCGCGCCTTCCACCACTCTTCGACACGTTCGCGTGGCACGAGACGCGGAGACTCTTCCGCCGTGTAGGCCTCGTAGCCGTTGTCCCAGAACTGGTGGAACACGCCCAAAAAATCCGGATTGAAGCCTTCTGGGTGGAACTCGTGCAGACAGACTTCGAGGAGCCACACGGGTCTGACATCGCGACGCAGCGTAGCTTGCGCACCGCGCAACACGCCGAGCTCGGCGCCTTCGACGTCGATCTTTATCAGCAAGCGCTCGCTATCGAACCGCCCAGCCAGCAGATTGTCGAGCGTGGACACCGCGACGGTCTGGTGATAACGCGAAGAGTATCCGGCCCAGCTTTGTAGCAGCGATGCTGACGGACCAGATGCACCGTACAGCGTGAGCAACCCGGGCGCATCGGCCAGCGCAACGGGCATGACTTCCGCTTCCCGCTCCCAGCCGTTGGTGATCAGGTTTTGGAACAGGCTGCGGAGGTTGCGAGGCTGGGGTTCGATCGCCATCACCTTGCGACCGCCCTGCAAGGCAACGCAGGTGTAGTAACCGAGATTCGCTCCCACATCGATGAAGCGATCGATGTGTTGCAGCATGCTGACGATCAGCGCGGTCTCATTCGGCTCGAACGTTCCGTTACGCATCTGGTCGTAGGCCGGATGCAAGCCCGCGGTCAACTTGAATCCGAGTGGCGTGGTCGTGATCTTTGTGCGTGTCCACACGAGCGCGCCCCAGCTGTCGCGAAGCACGTGTAGCTTCCATCGCGCAGCGCCATAGGCCCGCTTCAGGAAAATGGACTTGTTCGCCTGCCGCTTGATGAAGGTCGTGAAGCTCATCGATTGGTCTCGTACGAAAGAAGCCGCTGCGCGGTGGCTTCGAGGAACGCGTGTCCATGAATTCGGTCGGGTTCGAGGTGACACCCCTCCGCCCATTCGTTCCATGCGTTTAGGAACACTAGGCGCTGCTGGGGAGAACGCGCCGAAACACGCGTGACCGCATCCTCAAGCCAGCGCGCGTATTCTGTGGCGTCATGGTTCTCGATGATCGTTGCCGAGCTGCGGCGCGCCGAGTTGTCCCAGCTTGGAAAGACCACCGGATACGTCGTGTGATCCAGCGTCGGGCGCGCAAGGCTCTTGTCCACGTAGGTGGCGTAGTCGACGACAGTGTAGATGTTGCGCTCACCTAGCCAGCGATTATTGCGTAGCGCGTCGTACCATCGCGCTGGCAGGAGTCGACGAAGGAGCGACACCGCATATCCCGTCGGATTCTTCGCCGCCGGGATATGCTTGCGATTCGGCTCGAACTCCACGACACCGTCGAAGCCGAGCGCACGCAGCCCCGTCGAGTCGCGTGTCGAAAAGCCCGTCCGCACGGCACAGAAATACGGGTCGACGCCAATGCGCGTGATCGTCTCGCGGCGCCACTGTTCCAGCAACCGCGGCGCGTCTGGCAGCTTCTCCGGCATGTAGACGAGGAACAGCGGATGCCCGTCGACGCGCAGGTATCGCGGATCACGGAAGACTTCGCAAAGCCACGCGACGTGCGCAGCGGAGTCGGCAGCATCGTAGCCCTGCTGCATCAGCACGTCGTGGTCGCGCCCGCTCCACGCGCGCGACCAGCTTTCGTTCGCCCAGCACAAGCAGAAGGGAAAATCCGGCTCGCCCGACGCCAGCACTTCGTCGATCGGACGACCGAGCAGCCGCTTGCCCTGGAACCAGTAGTGGTAATAGCAGAACGCCTCGATGCCCGCGGCGCGGGCCATGTCGGCTTGCTGCTGCCGTGTTTCAGGCAAGCGCAGATCGTAGAAACCGAGATCCGCCGGCAAGTGCGGCTGGCCGTGGCCTTCAAAGCGCGGCTTGCCGGTGACGACGTTGGTCCACTCGGTGAAGCCCTTGCCCCACCACGCGTCGTTCTCCGGGATCGGATGGAACTGCGGCAGATAAAACGCGATCGCGCGGGCACGCGGCGCGCCATTCGGTGCGGACGCATGCATCGTCACGCGGGCACGGCTCCGGCACGCACCACCTGCAAGGTCGGCAACGGGAACACCAGCGCGCGTCCGGAGTACGTGGAATTGGCGAGGAAGTTCTTGCGGAAATGCCACGGCAACACGATGTGGTAGTCGTGCCCGCGTGCAAGCACTTCGCTCTCGGCACGGATCGGCAGATACGTACCCGGCGTCATCGCGCCGAATTTGTCCGGATTCACTTCGCCGACCTCGGCGATATCGTCGGTCGTGACACCGCAGTACTGCAGCAGCACGTTGCCTTTCGTCGATGCACCGAGCGCCGCGATCGTCTTGCCTTCGAACTTGGCGTTCGCCATGAACGCGCGCAAGCCATCGCGCGATGCCGTCGTACGGTGAGCGAAGTCCTGGAACGGCGCGAGCGTGTCAAGTCCACGCCGTTGCTCTTCGGCAAGGATGCGCTCGACCTCGGGACTTTCCGGCATGCCGGACGTCGACTTGGCTGCGGTCACCGAAAAGCTCCCGCCGTTGACATCATTGAACTCGATATCGACGATCGTGAAGCCGACGCGATCCGCCATCCACTTCACCTGCTTGAGCGCGTAGTACTCCAGATGCTCATGACAGACGGTATCGTAGGACAACGAATCGAGCATCGTCGGCATGTAGCTCTGTTCGAACACCCACACGCCATCGTCTGCAAGAACGTCGTGCGCGTCCTGCATGAAAGCCATCGGCGACTCGAGGTCATAAAACATCGAGAATGAGGTCAGTACGCGCACGCGCTTGCCCGGCCGCACCTTGCGCAGCGCATCGGCCGTGAAAAAGTCAGCACACAGATCGACATGCGGCTTGTAGTACTGGCGGAACTTCGAACCAGTGGGATCGATGCCGAGCAGATCAGCGCCGAGCGACTCCGGGTACGCACCAAGCGTCGTGCCGTCGTTGGCACCGACATCGACGACGAGGTCGCCCGCGCGCAACGACACCAGGCCGAGCACGCGCTCGACCTTCGCATACAGGTGGCGAACCATGCTCGCGTTGAGCCCGGAGCGATAACCGTAATTGTCGCCATACATCTCGCCAAGATCGTAGGAGTGCGCGAGCTGCAGCAACCCGCACGCGTCATCACCCATGCATTTCACCAGCCTTAGCGGGCCAGTGGTCACCTGCACGTCACGTGAGCGCGGGAACACGCCGGTCAGCATCTGCTCACCGAGGTCGAGAACCTGCTCGAGGTGTATGTTGCCGCAAATGCGGCAGCGGCCGAGGGCTTGCGTCATGACATCGAATCCTTGGAAGCGAGGGACGTGATCGACGCGTCCACCATCAGGCGCACCAGCGCCTCGAAATCCGTCGTCGGCCGCCATCCGAGGTTGTCTCGGATCTTTGTGGCATCACCAACCAGCGGGCCACGGGCATCATGTCGCAGATCGGCGGCGCTGTCCTTGACCCAGTCGCGATAGTCAAGGCCTGCGTGCGAGAACGCAATCTCACAGAACTCGCGCACCGAGTGCAGTTGCCCGGTGGCGACGATGTAGTCGTCGGCTTGGTCGTGGGCGAGCATAGACCGCATCGCCCGCACGTAATCGGGGGCATAACCCCAATCGCGTCGCGCCTCGAGGTTGCCCAGGCACAAGGGTTCGTTGTCGCCGGACTGGATGCGTGCAACCGCGTCGGCGATCTTGCGGGTGACGAAGGCGGGGCTGCGGCGCGGGCTCTCGTGGTTATAAAGGATCGCGGAGCAGGCGAATACGCTATGCCGCTCTCGGTAAGCACGCACTGCGGCATGCGCGAACAGCTTCGCGGCACCGTAAGGGCTTTGAGGCCTAAAAGGCGTGGCCTCGTCTTGGGGCGCATCGGCGGGATCGCCGAACATTTCGCTGCTCGATGCCTGACAGAAGCGGATTGACTTGTCGGTCTCCGCGATCGCTTGCAGCATCCGGGCCGCGGCGATCCCGTTGAACTCGCCGATCGCCACTGCGTCGTCGTACATGCCCGCGCCGGTGGAGAAGGCCGCAAAGTTGTAGAACGCGACGGGACGAAGCGCGTACAGCAAATCGCGCAAAGCGGCGATATCGACGAAATCCCATTCCGCGACCTCGATGCCTTCGACGCGGCGTACAGGCGCCGCGCGCCCTTGGCGCAACAGCCCGACGGCCCGATGCCCTTCCTCCCGCAGTTGCTCGGCGAGATAACTACCGTCCTGCCCACTGATGCCAGTGATGAGGATTACGCCCATCTCAATATCCTGCCAACCGTGCGACGGCGCGTGTGATGAACGTCGCGTGCGGACTGCGCGAGAGATCGTAGATGTTCATGCGCGCGTGGCGCGCAAACAGGCCGCAGTAGAGACTCGACGCTGTATTGGCGAGAGCCGCTGGAACTCCGGCGATGCTGCGCGACAGCACGCGCTTGAACGACGTCATCGGCATCCCAACAAGGTAGCGTTGGTACTCCGCACGCGCATAGCCGCCGATGCCGCGATAGAGCCAAAGCTTGCGAAGTTGTCGCCAGGGCTCCCGAGCGCAGATGCGCGACTTCGCCGCCGATGACACGCTATCGAACGACCACACGAGCGAGGGCCACTTGAACATCCAGATCTCGAAGCCGCTGGGCGTCCACATCGCGTTGCCATAGCGGATCGAGATGAGTGGCTCAGCAATCACACGCGTGCGCGGCGTGCGCCCCTGGAAGATCACCCCGACATGGATGAACAGTGATCCGTAATAAGAAGCGCGGTCGCGCGATTGCCAGAAGCCGCGCAGCACGACGACACACCCGATGAAGCTGAGGGCGTGTGCGGTATCAACGAGCAACTGATCCGCATCCTCAGGGTTGTACTCGGTGTCCTCACACTTCGCGACCAATGTATCGCGCAGAGCGCCACCGAAATCCACGGTGCGCACTTCCGTATTGACGACGACGAGTTCGACACGCCCATCCAATGCGGCGAGCACGCGATCGACGGCACCCGGCTTGAGCAGATCGTCATCGGTCATCAACCAGCAGTATTCGCCGCGAGCGTGGTCGACAGCCTTGTCGTAGTCTTGATCGACGCCGGAGTTGATCGGCAGGCGAATGTAACGCACGCGCGGATCCGACTCGGCGTAGCGATCCACGACCTCGGCGGTGTTGTCCTTCGATGCTCCATCAACGATCACGACTTCAATGTCGTCACGCAACTGCCGAACGATTGTGTCAAGCGTCTCGCCGATGAACGCACCACGATTCAACGTCGCGATGCAGATGGACAAACGTGGTTGCATCAGACGCTTCCAACAGGCATCTTCAGTTCGAACGCCGGGATCTGCACCAGCGGCTGATCCGCAATAAGCGCAAACTGCCCGGCATGATCGCAGCCGTGCGCACGAAACTGATAGCGGTTCTCGACAAACTGCCGCTTATTGCCAATATGAAACAGGAAGCGATCGTGCTCGATCTGTGCGGGATCAACGAAGAACGCATTGACACCGTTCCCGTCGACTGTGAGGAATTGATAGCCTCGACTCCAGAAAAAATTCTTCCATGCAGCGACGGAAACACCGTAGTACAGAGCAGATGAGTGCGCGGTCGTACGACGGAAGTCATCGCGGTACATGGATGTCACACTGCGGTCGGGCCCAAAAGCAGAATTGTATTCGACGGAAACGATCTTCGGCCGGAAGCCGCGATCGAACAAGGCATTGGCTATGTGATAGTCGTTGCCGTCGATGTCAAGCGAGAAGACGTCAGGATCCTTGAACGCGAGCTTCTGCATAATCGCGTCAACCGTTCCAAGTGTCACGAACATCGACACGCACTCGCTGCCGATGCTGTAACGCGCAACGTTGCGACGCGCACGCGCGGACTGGCGTGGGTCGCCTTCGATCATCAGGCCTTCATAGCGTTCGGCGAGCAAGAGCCAACTACTGTTGTTTTCTGTGCCATCCGCCGCGCCGATTTCGACGACGTAGCGGTTCGGCGACAGAAGCTGCCGGCGTAGCACATCGATGATCCCGTCCTCGCCATTCTGGCTGAAGCCAGAAAATTCCCATGTGCTCGGATCTCGCAAGTCCACCTGCCGCGACAGCATCGACGCGACGCCTTTCGCGAGCGCGATGGCGATGCGCTGCCGATCCTTGTAGTCGATCAGGTAGTCGATAACCCTGCCCAGCATCCCCATACTCCAATCAAGAGAGCCTACTCTCGGTAGGCGACGAGCGACCAAGCGCCATATCCACAATGTGACGGAATTCATGGGGAGCGAAGCTACCGGCAACCCCCAACACACTCCCCGTCGATGCAGCAACCACGCCGATCCCCAAGGACACCCATGGTTCGACTGCGAGGGTGTTACATATCCACGCGCCGAACAATGCTGTCGTGAGCGTGGCGATCAATGGTACAGATATGCTGCGCTTGAGCCACATCCAGCCCGCGAATTCCATCACCTTTCGGCCTGTCAACCACGTCCCGATAAGCAGGTAGATGGAATTGAGCACTGCCCAACTCACGGCACCACCGATCGCACCGTAATGGTATGCGAGCATTAGCACCATAGGAACAGCCACCGCCAGCAAGATCGCAGCGATGAGAAATGCCAGTTTAGGTTTACCTGCCGCGAGCTGCAGACAATACGGGAAAATCATGATCCCGTTGAGGGAAGACCCGATGGCGAGCCAAGCTGCGAGCGGCGCGACGTCCGATGCCACCTTGGCATCGCCGAGCCAGACCGTGACCAGCGGCCGGGTCTGGAACACTACCGCGAATGTGAGCGCAAACAACGCAGTAGCAAATAACCGCCCAGCCACAGTGTAGAGATACTCAAGCGACTCCCGGTCACCTCGCGCGATCAATGCAGAAAACTTTGGAAAAAGCGTGTTGAAGGCAGGGGCTGCGAGGATCTGCAACCCGCTGACGAGCAACGCCGCCAGCATGTAATGCGCAAAAGATTCGAGCGTGACGACGCGACTCAGCACGACCTTGTCGAATTGGGACACCAAAAGGCCAGCAATCACGGCACCACCCATCCATGCCGAGAAATGCCATACCCTTCGCAGATCACCGAAATCGTACGGTGCATCACGCTCACCGACCGCTCGCCACGCCAGCACCCGCAACACGATCACCTGCAGCAACCCAAAGGCTGCCTGCACGATGAAGAATGCCTGGATGCTGCGAACGCTCCACGCGAGGACAGCGATCGTCGTGATTGCAGCGCAGATGTTGATCGTCATACTCGTCGCAGCAGAGCGCGCGAGACGGTGCGAGCCGATCAGCGCGCCGTGGTAGAGGCTGATAGGCCAGCGGCAGGCGAGATTAGCACCCATTAAAGCGACGGCCTGAGTGACGGTCGATTCCGACAACGCTTTCGCCTGCAACCAATTGGCGCCAATCCACGGTGCAATCAACGCGATGATGGCAACGATCACGATAGCGACGCCGACGTACACCACACCCAGCGTGCGTAACAACGATGCCGAACGTCGCTGCTGCCCCGTTTCCGCGCCATGAGCGATTTCACGGCTGACCGTCGGCGCAAGGCCCAGGTCGAGCACCTGCAGAACCGTTTGCAGCGTCGCGTAGAAGCCGATCAGACCGTACGCCTCCATGCCGAGGAAGCGTAAATAGAACGGTAATGCAATGAGATTGATCAGCACGAGGACGACCGAGTTGGTCATCGCTGCTGCCATGTTCCGCGCCAGGCGCATGCGCGCTACTCGTTGAAATCGTCGGCGCGGTAGCCGTGCTGTGTGATTAGCGCATCGCGCTGAGCTGCGCGCAGGTCAGCCTGCGCCATTTCGCGCACGAGTTCGTCAAAGCCGATGGTCGGCGACCAGCCGAGTTCGCGCCTCGCTTTCGAAGCGTCGCCCAGTAGTGTGTCGACTTCCGCCGGACGGAAATAACGCGGATCGACGGCGACAATCACTCGCCCCTGGCCATCAACGCCCTGCTCGTCCATGCCACTGCCCCGCCAAGTGAGGCCAATCTGCATTTCACGAGCGACCGCGTTGACGAACTCGCGCACGCTGTACTGGTGGCCCGAGGCAATCACGTAATCGTCCGGTTGATCCTGCTGCAGGATCAACCATTGCGCGACTACATAGTCGCGCGCATGCCCCCAGTCACGCTTCGCATCCAAGTTTCCCAGATACAGGCAGGACTGCAGCCCGAGTTTGATGCGCGCGAGGCCCCGAGTGATCTTGCGGGTGACGAAATTCTCGCCGCGCACCGGAGATTCATGATTGAACAGGATGCCGTTACTCGCGTGGATGCCGTGCGCCACACGGTAGTTCACCGTAATCCAATATGCATACAGCTTCGCCACTGCATAGGGTGAACGCGGATGAAACGGCGTGTTTTCGCGCTGTGGCGTTTCCTGCACCAACCCATACATCTCGGAGGTCGATGCCTGATAGAAGCGGGTGCGCTGTTGCAGTCCGAGAATGCGAATAGCCTCCAGCAGGCGCAATGTGCCAAGCGCATTCGTGTCCGCAGTGTATTCCGGTTGCTCGAACGAGACTGCTACGTGGCTTTGCGCTGCAAGGTTGTAAACCTCGTCCGGCTGCACCTGCTGCATGATGCGAATCAGGCTCGAAGAATCCGTGACATCGCCATGGTGCAGAAAGAAACGCACGCCAGGATCATGCGGGTCACGGTACAAGTGGTCTATACGCTTGGTATTAAACGAGGAGGCACGTCGCTTGATCCCATGAACCTCATATCCGCGATCAAGCAGGAACTCGGCCAGATAGGCACCATCCTGACCGGTAACGCCGGTGATCAATGCGCGCTTTGTTGCAGATCCCATTGCCGAACAATCCTCATTCAGTCCAATCACCTTGGATACATAATCATTGTTGGTTCTGCCGATAAATCAGTGATGTTATCTGTTCCGATATCAGGCCAATCAGAAATACGATTACTGAGGCGCTCCATAGCAGGGTGCTTCCGTTGGTCAGGCGACCTTCGTGAACGAAGGTCCAAGCATAGTTCGCACAGCCAATTACGAAGAACGCTGCGGCGACCGGCACGAACAGCTTGAGTGGCGAGTAAAGCGTGGCAATCTTGAAAATAATCAGCAGGAAGCGGATGCCGTCCTTGAGAGGGCGGATGTGGCTCCTGCCGACCCGCTGGGCGGCCTTGATCGGTAGGTAGGCCACTGGGTAGGCGCTGCGGAAGAAAGCCATGGTGCTGGTAGTGGGGTAGCTGAAGCCATTGGGCAGCAGGTGCAGGAATTCGCGGAACTTGTCCGCGCGCACGGCACGAAAGCCGGAGGTGAGATCGGCGACTTCGTGTCCAGTCATGCGGGTGGCCAGCCAGTTATACAACGTGTTGGCCAAGCCGCGGCCCACGCCGGCTTGGCTGCCCCAGCCGCGGGCGCCCACCACCATGTCGTAGCCCTCGCCCAGCTTCGCCAGCAGGCGCGCCACGTCGGCTGGATCATGTTGCCCGTCGCCGTCCATGAATATGAGGATGTCGCCGCTGGCGGCACGGGCGCCGCGCTTGATCGCCGCGCCATTGCCCATCGAGTACGGCGAACTGTGGCAGCCCACGTTGGCTTCGGCACAGATCCGGCGGGTGTCGTCGGTGGAGCCGTCGTCCACCACGATGATCTCCGCCTCAGGGTGGGCGGCACGCAGTCGCGGCAGCAATTCGGCCAGTGCGGGGGCTTCGTTCTTGGCGGGCAGGATAATGCTGAGGCGGTTCAACGGTCGGTTCCCCCGGATTGCGACGCATCATAACGTGAAGCAGGCGTCACGACCGCCGATTTGCTCCCGCCGCGCGGGTGACCTGCGGGGCGGAGTGGGGTAGATTCGGCGCCAGAAGGCTTCGGGGACCGCCACTCATGTCATCTGCAATGCAAACGCCGCTCGCGGGGCTGACCGGGCTTGCGCGCCGCTTGGTAGCCGAGGGCCTGTTGCCAGAGGCGGATGCGCGTCGCGCTGTGCAGGAAAGCAACCAGCAACGCGTCACCCTGACCTCGTGGCTGCTAGACCAGAACCTGGTGGATGGCCAGCGCCTGCTGCGCTTGGCTTCGCTGGAGTTCGGCATGCCGGTGCTGGACGTGACGGCAATGAACCCCGCCCAGTTGCCGGTCAACCTGGTCAGTGAGGCGCTGCTGACCAAGCATCGTGCACTGCCGTTGTTCCGGCGTGGCAAGCGCCTGTTCGTGGGCATCGCCGACCCCATGCAACTGGATGCGCTGGAGGAGATCAAGTTCCACTCCAACTGCATGGTGGAGCCGATCCTGGTGGAGCGCAGCCAGCTCAACCGCACCATTGACGTCGCGCTCAGCAGCATGCACGACGTGATGCCCGACATGGGCGGCGACGACCTGGGCGAGCTGGACACAGAAGGTGGTGACGTCGACGAAGTGCCGGGCGGTATCGATGCCACCGCGATCGATGACGCGCCGGTGGTGAAGTTCGTCAACAAGATCCTGGTCGATGCAATCCGCCGCGGCGCCTCGGACATCCATTTCGAGCCGTTCGAGACCCACTATCGCGTGCGCCTGCGCATGGACGGCATGCTGCGCGCAGTGGCCAGCCCGCCACTGAAACTGGCCAGCCGCATCAGCTCGCGCCTCAAGGTGATGGCACAGTTGGACATCGCCGAGAAGCGGGTGCCGCAGGACGGTCGCATCAAGCTCAACCTGAGCAAGAGCCGCGCGGTGGACTTTCGCGTCAGCAGCCTGCCTACGCTGTTCGGCGAGAAGATCGTGCTGCGTATCCTGGACGGCTCGGCGGCGAAGATCGGCATCGAGAAACTGGGTTACGAGCCGGACCAGCAGAAGCTCTATGTGGATGCCATCCACAAGCCTTACGGCATGGTGCTGGTCACCGGCCCCACCGGCTCGGGCAAGACGGTGTCGCTGTATACCGGCCTCAACATGCTGAACACCGCCGAGCGCAACATCTCCACCGTGGAAGACCCGGTGGAAATCCGCGTCGAAGGCATCAACCAGGTGCAGCAGAACGTGAAGCGCGGCATGACCTTCGCCAGCGCTTTGCGCTCCTTCCTGCGCCAGGATCCGGACGTGATCATGGTGGGCGAGATCCGCGACCTGGAGACCGCCGAGATCGCGATCAAGGCCGCTCAGACCGGCCACATGGTGCTGTCCACCCTGCACACCAACGATGCGGCGCAGACCGTCGCGCGCCTGATGAATATGGGCATCGCACCGTACAACATCACGTCCTCGGTCACCCTGATCATCGCCCAGCGCCTGGCGCGCCGCCTGCACAGCTGCAAGAGGCCGCAGAACCTTCCGCCGCAGGTATTGCTGGCCGCCGGATTCAGCCAGAAAGACATCGATGACGGGCTCACCCTCTACGAGGCGGTGGGCTGCGACGAATGCAACGAGGGCTACAAGGGCCGCCTGGGCATCTACCAGGTGATGCCGATGCTGGAGGAGATCCAGAAGATCGTCCTGCAGGGCGGCAACGCGCTGCAGATCGCCGAGGTGGCCAAGGCCGCCGGCATCAACGATCTGCGTGCCTCCGCCCTGCTCAAGGTGAAACAGGGGCTTACCAGCCTCACCGAGATCGACCGGGTGACCAAGGATTGACGTCGCGGCCCAGGAGCGGTTGTAGGAGCAACTTCAGCCGCGATGAGGCAACGCCGACGCTGAGGAATCGCGGCTGAAGCCGCTCCTACGCCGCTCCTGCGGTGCCCCGATGACCCTCCTGCGCCAGCTGTGGCCGCCGCCACGGTTTCACGGCAGGGAAATGACGTAAGCTTCGGTATCAGAACGGTTCCGCGGCCCGAACGGCCCGCCGGAACGCACCATCAGGGGGACAGCGCATGGCCACGGCTTCCGCAACTGCCAAGAAAGATCCGCGTGCGCTCGGTGCCGAGCGCGCCGCGGTCAGCAAGCTCACCGTCTACGAGTGGGTGGCGCTGGACAAGCGCGGCAAGCGCATGAAGGGCGACATGCCGGCGAAGAACGCCTCGCTGGTGAAGGCCGAACTGCGCCGCCAGGGCATGAACCCGCAGACCGTACGCGAGCGCGCCAAACCGCTGTTCGGCTCCGCCGGCAGCTCGGTAAAACCGCGCGACGTGGCGGTATTCAGCCGCCAGATCGCCACCATGATGAAGTCCGGCGTACCACTGGTACAGTCCTTCGACATCATCGCCGACGGTCAGAAGAACGTCCGCTTCAAGAACATGCTGCTGGACGTGAAGCAGGGCCTCGAAGGCGGCCAGACGCTGCACGAAGCGCTGGGGCGCTACCCAGTGCAGTTCGACGAGCTGTATCGCAACTTGGTGCAAGCCGGCGAAGCTTCCGGTGTGCTGGACACCGTACTGGACACCGTCGCCACCTACAAGGAGCGTACCGAGGCCTTGAAGAAGAAGATCAAGAAGGCACTGTTCTACCCCATCATGGTGGTGGCGGTGGCCTTCCTGGTCAGCATGGTCATGCTGCTGTTCGTGGTGCCGGTGTTCGCCCAAACCTTCCACGACGCAGGTGCTGCCCTGCCCGCCCCCACCCAGTTCGTGATCAGCGCCTCGGAGTTCATGAAGAGCTGGTGGTGGCTGGTGCTGTTCATCATCATCGGCAGCGTGGTGGGTTTGGTGGCGGGCAAGCGCCGTTCGGTGAAGTTCGCCCATTTTCTCGATCGCGTGACGCTGAAGCTGCCGGTATTTGGCAAGATCATGCGCGAGTCGGCGATCGCTCGCTTCGCCCGCACCTTGGGCGTGACTTTCCATGCTGGCGTGCCGCTGGTGGAGGCGTTGGACGCGGTCTCCGGCGCCACCGGCAGCATCGTCTACGGCGATGCCGTGAAGCAGATGCGCGACGACATCTCGGTAGGCCACCAATTGCAGCTGGCGATGCGCCAGACCGGCCTGTTTCCCAACATGGTGGTGCAGATGACCGCGATCGGCGAGGAATCCGGCGCGCTGGACAGCATGCTGTTCAAGGTGGCCGAGTTCTACGAGGAAGAGGTGGAGAATGCGGTCGATACGCTCTCCACCCTGCTCGAACCCATGATCATGGTGATCCTCGGCGTGGTGGTGGGCGGCATGGTGATCTCGCTGTACCTGCCGATCTTCAAGCTCGCCGGCACCGTGGGCTGATCGCCTGCCGGTAGGAGCGCGCCCTGTGCGCGAATGGCTCTTCGCGAAAGGCCGATCGCGCACAGGGTGCGCTCCTGCGGGCAAGCCCGTAAGCTTGGCCGCCCCGTAACCGCCATCCGACCCGCATGCCCGATCTGCCCCTGACTGCCTGGATCGCCCTCGCCGCCGTGCTCGGCCTGCTGGTGGGCAGCTTCCTCAACGTGGTGATCCTGCGTCTGCCTGAGCGCATGGCTGCCGAATGGCGGCGCGAGGCACGCGCCGTGCTGGAGCTGGAAGTCCCCGACGAGCCGCTGCCGCCGGGCATCGTGCGCGAGTCTTCGCACTGCCCGCACTGCAAGCATCCCCTTTCGGCCGCGGACAACATCCCGCTGTTCGGCTGGCTGCTGCTGGGCGGACGCTGCCGCTACTGCAAGGCGCGGATCTCGATCCAGTACCCACTGGTGGAACTGCTGAGCGCCGTGCTGAGCGCCGTCGTGGTGTGGAAGCTGGGCCCGACCTGGCCGGCGCTGACCGGGCTCGTGCTGACCTGGACGCTGATCGCGCTGTCCGGCATCGACTTCCGCACCCAACTGCTGCCCGACCAGCTCACCCTGCCCTTGCTGTGGCTGGGCCTGCTGCTGGCGCTGAAGCCGCTGTTCGTGGAGCCCACCACCGCGATCCTCGGCGCCGCGATCGGCTACCTCAGCCTGTGGAGCGTGTACTGGCTGTTCAAGCTGCTCACCGGCAAGGAAGGCATGGGTCACGGCGACTTCAAGCTGCTGGCCGCGCTGGGCGCCTGGATGGGGCCGCTGGCGATCCTGCCCATCGTGCTGCTGTCTTCGTTGATCGGCGCCATCGTGGGCGGCAGCCTGATCGCGCTCTCCCGCCATGAGCGTGGCGTGCCAATGCCGTTCGGCCCGTTCATCGCGATGGCCGGCTGGGTGTGGTTCATCGCCGGCGACGCCCTGCTGCACACCTACCTGCAGTTCACCGGGCTGCGATGAACAGCTACGTCGTCGCCCTCACCGGCGGCATTGCCGCCGGCAAGAGCGCGGTGACGCGCCGTTTCGCCGCGCTGGGTGTGCCGGTGCACGACGCCGACGTCGCTGCGCGTGAGGTGGTCGCGCCTGGCAGCGAAGGTTTGGCCGCCGTGGTCGCCGCCTTCGGCGACGAGGTGCTGGATGCCGAAGGCCGGCTGGATCGTCCGGCCATGCGCCGCCGCGTGTTCGCCGATCCGGCGGCGCGGCGGACGCTGGAAGGCATCATCCATCCCCGCGTGCGCCATTGGCTGCACGAACGTGCGCTGGCCGACACCACGCCTTACTGTCTGCTGGCGATCCCCTTGCTGGCCGAGAACATCGCGCATTACCGCTGGGTCGACCGCGTGTTGCTGGTCGACGCGCCGGTGGAGCAGCAACTGGAGCGGCTGATCGCCCGCGACGGCATCGACGAGGCGCTGGCGCGGCGCATGCTCGCGCAGCAGGCGCGGCGCGAGGAGCGATTGACGCTGGCCCACGACGTGATCGACAACAGCGGCGACGAGGCAGCGCTGGATACGGCTGTCGCGAAGCTGCATCAACGCTATCTGGCGCTGGCCGCTGATCGGTAGGAGCGCACCCTGTGCGCGACAGCTCCTACCTCGATCAAGGCCCAAGACAATCGCGCACAGGATGCGCTCCTACACGTCTCCGGCGGAGGCATTCGGCAAACGCGGGTAGCGCGTGAAATCCAGCCGCGCCTTGCCGCCCTCCACACGCAAGCGCGCCGGCACGCCGAACGGCAAGGTGAACTTGTCCGGCACGTGGCCGAACGGCAGGCCGTCCAGCACCGGGATGCCGGCCACGCGCCTGAGCTGGGCGAAGCCTTCGCCCAGTCCGTAGCCGTTGTCGTAGGCGCTGGGCCGGCAGTCGGTGAAGTCGCCGAGGATCAGCGCGCGCTGGCGGCCCAGCACGCCGGACAGGTGCAGCTGGTACAGCAGCCGTTCGATGCGGAATGGCGGCTCGCCCACGTCCTCCACGAACAGGATGCCGCCGTCGATGCGCGGGAAATACGGCGTGCCCAGCAGGCTGCACAGCATCGCGAGATTGCCGCCCCACAGCGGGCCTTCCAGATCCAGCGCATGCTCGCCACTGCTGGTCCACTCCGCCGTGCCCTGCGCCGTACGCACTGTGCGCCAGAAGTGCGGCACCGTCAGCACGCTCAACGTCTCCGCGCCGAAATCTGGCCCCAGCATGGGGCCGCCGAAAGTGACCAGGCCGCTTTTCGCATGCAGTGCCAGCTGGATCGCGGTGAAGTCGCTGTGGCCGACCAGCACGATGCTGGAACCGGCCAACCGTTCGCGCAGCGCGTCGTAGTGCAGGTGCTCCAGCAGGCGCGTGGCGCCATAGCCGCCGCGGATCGCCAGCGCGATGTCGGGCAACGCGTCCAGCGTGGCGAGCGCGTTGAGGTCGGCCGCGCGCTCGGCATCGTTGCCGGCGTAGCGCAGTTCGGTGCGCTCCAACACGTCCAGGCCATCCACCGTGCAACCGGTCTCGCACAGGCGGGCCACACCGCGGCTCATCGCGGCGCGGTCGTGCGGGTAACCGGAGGGGGCGATCAGGCGGACGCGGGTGGCGGGCATAGGAACAGCCGACGGTTGGGACAGCCGATTATGCAGGCAAGCATCTGGCCGGCGCATGGCGAAAATGTTCGCCAGGGGCGGCGTAGGAGCGGCTTCAGCCGCGATTTGTCCAGCTTGGACAGCACGATGATCGCGGCTGAAGCCGCTCCTACGCCGCTCCCGCGAGTACCGTGCCACTACACGTGTTCGACGACCTCCAGCCCGAAGCCAGCCAAGCCCACCAGCTTGCGCGGCGTGCCCAGCACGCGCAGCTTGCGCACACCGAGGTCGGCCAGCATCTGCGCACCCAGGCCGAGCTGGCGCCACTCCTGCTGCTGCGCGTCCTCGGGCGCCAGGGTCGCGGGCTGACGCTTGAGCCGAGCCAGCAGCGCCTCGGGGGTGTCCTCGCCGGACAGCACCAGCAGCACGCCGCGGTCTTCGTCGGCGATGCGGCGCAGTGCACTGGTGACGGTAAGGCCGAGGTCGTCGCGCTTGAGGTGCAGCACGTCGGACAAGGTGTTGCGCACGTGCACGCGGCTCAGCACCGGCGCACCGTCGTCCACCGTGCCGCGCACCAGCGCGTAGTGCAGGCCACGGCGGATCGCGTCGCGCCAGGCCACCAGCCGGAACGGGCCGAATTCGGTTTCGACGTCTTCCTCGTGCACGCGCTGGATGGTCTTCTCGGTTTCCAGCCGGTAGCGGATCAGGTCGGCGATGCTGCCGATCTTGAGACCATGCTTCTGCGCGAACACCTCCAGCTCGGGACGGCGCGCCATCGAGCCATCCTCGTGCAGGATCTCGATCAGCACCGCCGACGGCTCCAGCCCCGCCAGCGCGGCAAGGTCGCAACCGGCCTCGGTATGGCCGGCGCGGGTGAGCACGCCGCCGGGCTGTGCGGTGAGCGGGAAGATGTGGCCGGGCTGGGAGAGGTCCTGCGGCTTCGCATCCGACTTCACCGCCACCTGGATGGTGCGCGCGCGGTCGTGCGCCGAGATGCCGGTGGTGACGCCCTCGGCTGCCTCGATCGAGACGGTGAAGTTGGTGTGGTACTGCGAGGTGTTGTCGCTGACCATGGGGCGCAGGCCAAGCTGGCGCGTGCGCTGCTCGGTGAGCGTGAGGCACAGCAGGCCGCGCGCCTCGCGCACCATGAAGTTGACGTCTTCCGGCCGCACCATCTGCGCGGCCATCACGAGGTCGCCCTCGTTCTCGCGGTCTTCGTCGTCGAGGATCACGACCATGCGGCCGGCGCGGAGGTCGTCGAGGATTTCGGGGATGGTGTTGAAAGGCATGGGATCACCGGTTCGCTTCAGTTCTTGCCGGACGTCATTCCCGCGAAAGCGGGAATCCATCCTGCGCTACGTATGAATCGACATGGATTCCCGCTTTCGCGGGAATGACGCCGGGGTGGTGGATGCAGCGGGTCAGGCGAACCCGTGTTGTTTCAGGAATGCCTCGTCCAGCTTCGGTGCACCGCCGCCGCCGACCAGCCGCTCCACGTAACGCGCGATCACGTCCACCTCGATGTTCACCACGTCGCCCGCGCGCTTCGCATGGAACGCCGTGTGTTCCACCGTGTGGGGAATAAGGTTGACTCCGAAGCGGTGGCCGGCCACCTCGTTGACGGTGAGGCTGGTGCCGTCGATGCACACCGAGCCCTTGGCGGCGATGTAGTGGGCCAGGTTCGCCGGCACCTCGAAGGTCCAACGCTGCGAACGGCCGTCGGGCGCGATCGACACCACCTTGCCCAGGCCGTCGACATGGCCGGAGACCAGATGGCCGCCCAACCGATCGGCGAGGCGCAGCGCCTTCTCCAGGTTCACCGGGTCGCCGGCCTTGAGTCCGCCCAAGGTGGTCAGCGACAGCGTTTCGTTGGAGACGTCGGCGCTGAAGCCGCGTGCTTCCAGCGTCACCGCGGTCAGGCAAATGCCGGAGACGGCGATGGAATCGCCCAGCTGCACGTCGGCAAGGTCGAGATTGGCGGTGTCCACGTGCAGACGCAGATCGCCGCCGCGCGGTTCGAGCCGCGCGATGCGGCCCACGGACTGGATGATGCCGGTGAACATCAACGCACCTCCCGACAGGAGGCAGCCGTCTTGCTTGCAATCATCGTGATCATGAAACGTTCTCCACGGATACGGGCGAGAACGCCTCAAGGCATGAGGTCGGCGCGTGGCAGGACCGCGCGTCGAACCGTCTTCTTTCATCCGGACTGTGAGCCGCCCCGCATGCGGGTTGGCCTGACCGTCGGCTCCGGCATTCGACCGGATCTGCTGACCCTTCCCGTTGCGGCGAAGGCGCTCGCGGGCTCGTGTCCTCGGGACACCTACCGCCGGTGGGGAATTTCGCCCCGCCCTGAAGACGCTTGCCGGCGAACCGGCGCGCGCAGTCTAGCACCTGCGCCGGCACCGGCCCGACCCGTCGGCGGAACACGGTGTTCAACCAGGGCGACGCCGAATCAAAGCACCGGATGCAGCCGCAGGCGCATGTCCTGCCCCAGCATGCGCTGGTCGTGCAGGTGCAGGCGCCAGCGCGAGGCCATGTCCGCCAGCGGCGGCAGCGCCAGCAGGGGGCGCGCGGCGTCGCCCAGCAGCACCGGGGCGACGTACAGCAACAGTTCGTCGACCAGGCCGGCGGCGAACAGCGCCCCGCACAGGGTCGGGCCTGCTTCCACGTGCAGTTCGTTGATGTCGCGCGCGGCGAGCAGGGACAGCACGGCGGGCAGCTCGAAGGCGCCGCCCTGTTCCGCCACCGTGGCGAGTTCGACCCGCGCGTAGCGGTCGTCGCGGCACGCGGCATCCGCGCCATGCAGCACCAGGGTAGGCGTGCTGCCGTCCAGCACGTGGCTACCGGCGGGGCTGCGCAGCTGGCGATCCAGCACCACGCGCAGCGGCGCGATGGTCACCCCCTCACCCCAACCCTCTCTCCCGGCGAGGCCGGGGGAGAGGGAGCCAAACCCGGCGCCGTGGCTGGCCAAGCTCTCCCCTCCAGGCACGCCTGGGGGAGAGGGCTGGGTGAAGGCGGGTGTTGTGCCGCCCAGCCGCACGGTGAGGTGGGGGTTGTCCGCCAGCACGGTGCCGCTGCCGGTGAGGATGGCGCTGCTGCGCGCGCGCCAGCGCTGCACGTCGGCGCGGGCGGCCTCGCCGGTGATCCACTTCGACTCGCCGTTGGCGAGCGCGGTGCGGCCGTCCAGGCTCATCGCCAGCTTCACGCGCACGAAGGGGCGGCCGCGTTCGATGCGGCTGAAGAAGCCGCAGTTCAATTCACGCGCCTCGTCGCGCAGCAGGCCGGTGTCCACGGCAATGCCGGCAGCACGCAGTTTTTCGATGCCGCGCCCAGCCACTTGTGGGAACGGGTCTTCCGCAGCGATCACCACCCGCGCCACGCCGGCGGCGATCAGTGCGTCGGCGCAGGGCGGCGTGCGACCGTGGTGGGCGCAGGGTTCCAGCGTCACGTAGGCGGTGGCGCCGCGGGCGCGTTCGCCGGCCTCGCGCAGCGCGAACACCTCGGCATGCGGCTCGCCGGCGCGCCGGTGCCAACCGGCACCGACCACCTCGTCGCCGTGCACGATCACGCAGCCCACGCGCGGGTTGGGCTGGGTGGTGCAAAGGCCACGCTTGGCGAGGCGCAGGGCGTGCGCCATGTGGGTGTGGTCGGAGGAGGTGAAGCTCATGCGGGTCATCCACTCCCAGGAAGGGTGAGGGCGCGGCCGTCCCTTGACCCCGACCCTCTCCCCGGCGGGGAGAGGGAGAAAAGCGTCAACCCTTGCGCGGGCGACGCGGCTCCGCAGCCGCGGCTTCGCCGCCGGCCAGCAGCGACAGCTGCAGTTTCTCCAGCTCCGGCAGGTCGTGCTCCAGCTTCGCGATTTCCTCGAGAAAGGCTTGTACGTCCTCGAACTTGCGGTAGACCGAGGCGAAGCGCACGTAGGCCACCTGGTCGAGCTTCTTCAGCTCGCGCATCACCAGTTCGCCGACCTGGCGCGAAGGCACTTCGCGCTCGCCGCTGCGGCGCAGGTCGTTGACGATCTCGCGCACCGCCGCATCCACCGCGTCGCTGGCCACGGGCCGCTTCTGCAGCGCGCGTTCGAAGCTCACCCGCAGCTTGCGCTCGTCGAAGGCCTCGCGCCGCTCGCCGCTCTTCACGATCGCCGGCAGTTTCAGCTCCGCCGTCTCGAACGTGTTGAAGCGTTCGCCGCAGGCAGGACACTCGCGCCGCCGGCGCACGGTAGCGCCGTCCTCGGTGAGCCGCGAGTCGATCACGCGGGTGTCTTCGTGCTGGCAGAAGGGGCAATGCATAGGGGCTTAGGAGTGAGAGTAGAGAAGTGAGGAGCGAGAGGAAAGCATCAGCACCGGCTTTCTCTCACTTCTCACTCCTCTTCACCCACTTCTCGCTTTCAGCCGTAGACCGGGAACTTCCCGCACTGCGCCTCTACCTTGGCGCGCACGGTGGCGATCACCGCCTCGTCGTTCGGCGCGTCCAGCACGTCGCAGATCCAGTTCGCCAGTTCCACGCAGTCGGCTTCGAGATAGCCGCGGGTGGTGACGGCAGGGGTGCCCACGCGCAGGCCGGAGGTGACGAAGGGCTTCTGCGGGTCGTTCGGCACGGCGTTCTTGTTGACCGTGATGTGGGCCTTGCCCAGCGCGGCTTCCGCGTCCTTGCCGGTGATCGGCTTGCCGATCATGTCGACCAGCATCAGATGATTCTCGGTGCCGCCGGAGACGATCTTGTAGCCGCGCGCGATGATGGTCTTGGCCATCGCCTTGGCGTTCTTCACCACCTGCGCCTGGTAGGTCTTGAACTCCGGCTCCAGTGCTTCCTTGAACGCCACCGCCTTGGCGGCGATCACGTGCATCAGCGGGCCGCCCTGGATGCCGGGGAACACGATGGACTGCAGCTTCTTCTCGATCTCCTCGGCCGCCGCGCCCATGCCCTGCTTGCTCGCCACGATCAGGCCGCCGCGCGGGCCGCGCAGCGTCTTGTGCGTGGTCGAGGTGACCACATGCGCATGCGGCAGCGGGCTGGGATACACGCCAGCGGCGACCAGGCCGGCGACGTGGGCCATGTCCACGAACAGATACGCACCGACCTTGTCGGCGATGGCGCGGAAGCGCGCCCAGTCCATCACCTGCGAATAGGCGCTGAAGCCGGCCACAATCATCTTCGGCTTGTGCTCGACGGCGAGGCGCTCGACCTCGGCCATGTCGACGATGCCGTTGGCATCCACGCCGTACTGCACGGCGTGGAGGATCTTGCCGCTGAGGTTGACCTTGGCGCCGTGGGTAAGGTGGCCGCCGTGTGCCAGGCTCATGCCGAGGATGGTGTCGCCCGGCTGCAGCAGCGCGAAGTACACCGCCTGGTTGGCCTGCGAGCCGGAATGCGGCTGCACGTTGGCGTACTCGCAGTCGAACAGCTGCTTGAGGCGCTCGATGGCCAGCTTCTCGGCCACGTCCACGTACTCGCAGCCGCCGTAGTAGCGCTTGCCGGGATAACCCTCGGCGTACTTGTTGGTGAGCTTGGAACCCTGCGCTTCCATCACCCGCGGGCTGGCGTAGTTCTCGGAGGCGATCAGCTCGACGTGGTCTTCCTGGCGTCGCCCTTCGTCGGCGATGGCCTGGGCCAGTTCGGAGTCGTAACCGGCGATCGTGCAGTCCTTCGGGAACATTCGGGCCTCTGCGGGCAAGGGGGCGGGGATGAATCGCGAAATTGTAACGCCGCCGGGAGGTTGCGGCCACTGCCCGGCCGCTGGCGGTGCAAGGCAGACACCATTACGTAGCTGATGATCATCAGCAGCAGCCACGCGCCCAGCTTGCCGAACGGCACCCAGTGCCAACCATGCTGCTGTGTGGGATACAGCCAGGCATGGCTGAAAGTGCCCGCGTTCTCCGCCAGCCAGATGAACAGCGCCACCAGCACGAAACCCAGCAGCAGCGGCATGCGCCGGTGCGTGCGGCGGATGCGGAAGTGGATCCGGCACGGCCCAAACAGCCACGCCACTGCCACGAACAGCAGCGGCCGCGCATCCGGCAGGTAATGGTGGCTGAAGAAGTTGAGGTAGATCGCCACGGCCAGCGCCACCGTCGCGGCGAACGGCGGATGCCGGGTGAAGCGGAAGTCGAACAGCCGCCACGCGCGGGCGATGTAGCTGCCGACCGCCGCGTACATGAAGCCGGTGAACAGCGGCACCCCGCCCAGCCGCAGCAGCGAGGGTTCCGGGTAATTCCACGAACCCACCGCCGTCTTGAACAACTCCATCGCCGTGCCCACGACATGGAACAGCAGGATCACCCTCGCTTCCTCGCGACTCTCCAGCTTCGCGGCCAGCAGGATGCCCTGGATCGCCAGGGCCGCCACGGTCAGGAAATCGTAGCGCGCCAGCCACGCGTCACGCGGATACCAGCGCCAGCTGGCCAACAGCAAGGCCACCATCAGGCCGCCGAACAGGCAGGCAGCGGCTTGCTTGAGGCCGAACACCACGAATTCGTGGGCAAAGACGGCAAGCCGGCCGCCAGGGCGTGCCCAATACGCCACCCGCCGATCCAGCCTGAGCAGCGCCCGCCTTGCTCCGTCTGCCACGCCATCCATTCGTCCATCCCGATCCCGGCCGCACCGGCAGCAGCTTGCAAGGGAAATCGGGCCGCGAACGGCGCCCGGCATGGCGGCAAAACGGCCTATCGGCGATAATTGGCGGTCTTTATCCCACCTACCCGTCCGGACCGCGCCAGCAGTGGCCGGCGCACCGCAGCCAGGGAGCACGCATGCAATACATCTACACCATGAACGGGGTGAGCAAGATCGTCCCCCCGAAGCGCCAGATCATCAAGGACATCTCGCTGTCGTTCTTCCCCGGCGCGAAGATCGGCCTGCTCGGCGTCAATGGCGCGGGCAAGTCCACCGTGCTGAAGATCATGGCCGGCGTGGATACCGACTTCCAGGGCGAGGCGCGGGCGCAACCCGGCACCAAGATCGGCTATCTGGCGCAGGAGCCGGATCTGAACCCTGAAAAGACCGTGCGCGAAGTGGTCGAGGAAGGCGTGTCGGTGATCCTCGACGCGCAGAAGCGGCTGGAAGA